>Ga0315901_10004835_pt1 | contig 16621 bp, 27 predicted proteins | sample LakEriMetagenome_10_FD_203761 | JGI IMG/M metagenome (GOLD analysis project Ga0315901, IMG submission 203761) | Freshwater fungal communities from buoy surface, Lake Erie, Ohio, United States - Buoy 2 MA116 | ecosystem: Environmental > Aquatic > Freshwater > Lake | place: USA: Lake Erie, Ohio...
GTAGCCGACCGTGCTAAAAAAACGCCTACCGATGTGTCCTTCTTGCGTATATTGCAGCTTCGACAGCACGCCACAAGGTTATCAGTATCATCCGACCCACCACGCTTGAGTGGCACTATGTGATCTACCTCGTTGGCTGTGTCTCCACAGTAGTGGCATGTGTAGGCATCCCGAGCCAAGATGCGCAGTCTCAGCTTCTTCCACCTATGGTCACGCCTAGACTCCTTGGCCACTCAATGCCATCCTTTAGCCTTGAAGTGTTGCAGAGCCAAGCATGGCGTTTGATGCCGATGCTCGATATAGCGTAGGCCCCACCTTATCTGCTTCTTGTATCCAACTTTTGCTAAATAGGTTGAACGGCCTTGAGGAATACCGTAGTGGCTTCCATTCCGAGCTGACGGTGACCAGTTTGACTCCCGCTCATACAGTTCTACCAAGCAAATGAATTGATCCCAATCTTTCAACTGGTTGTGAGCATATAGCTTGTAATTCATAGGATCTTTGGCTGGTCGCGCATGCGACATATCTGTACTAAGCATAAATGAAATAAAGACTATTACCCAAAATAGTAATAGCTCGGCCCAATGCTTGCTCGCTTGTGCCCGAGCGTCTATAGTCTCGGGTCTGCGACTAAGCATAGCCGCTGTGTCAAGTTTCATACGCATACCTTTCGGATAATCTCATTATATGGACTGTGATGTTGGTCACATCAATTACGCAGCAAGGTCTTTGGGATAGCACCGTTCACAGATCTCACGATTGACCACCCAGACCCCACACATGATGCACCGCGTGACATTCTTATCGCTGGCCATAACCACTCGCTTTTAGCAAATAGACCAGATCGGCAAGTCGCACCACACCGACCCAATCATCCATAGAAGCTTCACCTTGACCGTTGCAACGCAGGATGGCTACTCCCAACCCTGTCTCTTTGGCTCTGGCTCTAAGTTGTGACATAGCAGCCAAAGGGTTGAACCCGGCTCTAGCTTTGATTTCGACATCCAGACCCTCAATGCCCAATATGTCACTACCACTAGCTGCCATGGATGTGACATGCGCCCCCTCAAAGCCATGAGCAACCAGATATTGCGCCACAAGTTTCTCAGTCTCACGACCGCGCTCCCTCCTACTCATGGCTCCAAGCCTTCTCGTAACATGGCTCACATGCCCAGTTGTAATCAAGTGGATCATGCGCTGCCATTTGGACTCGAAAGCCTGCATAACTAGCCAACCGGACACCACACCAACTGCAATCAACCGGGTAGCCGTTGGGCTGTCCTGTCTTATCTTCCATCAGTCAATGGCCTTTCCCTCAAATGTCCATTTGCCTTGGACTTGCTTGGCCCATTTGGCAGGACATTGCTCAGCCTTGGACTTAGCCCCACAGACATAACCGTGGTAAGGGCCTTTCGCACTAGTGCCGTCTTTGAGGATCATGTCACCATGCTTGCACTTGAAGCCCACTACCTCAGCACCTAGGGCTTTCACCAAGTCGGTCGAGTCCTTGAAAGCCTTGGTTTCGACCTCATCAGGCCAGACATAAGTCTCAGGCTCGTTCTCAACTTCTTTCTCAGCCTCGGCTGGCTTCCAAGGATGCTCAACCTTGTGCCCGGGATCGAGCCGAGCGACCTTGCTCATTTCTTCTCGGGATGCTCGCTTGCCTTTGGCTGCGTAGCCTGCATTTGCCAAGGCTCGACCGATTGCAGATGTTTCTGCATTTTCCAGAGCCGATGTTGAATTGACACCGCGATCCGTAACCACTTCCTCAGCAAGACCGGTGGCAAATGGCTTGGAATCCGTATCCACTCGAAATAGCCTTGCAGCGACGATAAAACGATTACCTTCGTGTGCCACCAGCTCTGTCTCAATGCGCCCCGGGGGAAAGTCATTCCAGAACTTCGCCAGTCTATCCTCCACAGGTTCATAGTTGTCCAAATTCCATGCCATCGATTGTTTCCTTTCCTTTCGCGTAATCAAGCTGTTGCCTGAATGTCCAGATTGTGCCATCTGACTCCCACACTTGGGCTTCATTGGCATGTGGCTGGCAGTAATAGCGTGTCCGACCAGCCCTTTCGGGTGTCTCTGATACGACCGCCCAGACAGCCGGAGTGCGGTGCAAAGTGTTGTTATCCCGGTATTGCTCCTTGCAGATAGAGCACCACACCTGCTTGGTCTGCAGTTTCCTAATAGGCATCGAACTCACTCGGATCTGTCGTTGCCAATTGGGCCGATAGCGATAAATAGGCCACAGCATCCACATAACCGTCACGACCTCGATGGCCCGGAGTCTCTGCCAACCGTGAGACTTTGACCAGAGCCATACACATAGCCGCTTGGTCTGGCGTGATTGGAACTTCCAAATACGCGCTCCACAGGTCAGCAATACGCCTGTGATTGATGTATGGGTGACCGTAGATTGCACCACGATCACCCCGGATGCGCCCTGCTTCATCGAGGACTTCTTGCGCTGTGATTGTTTTGGGTGAGTCGCTTTCCATCACGAAATCCTTTCCAGTAGAAGTTTTCGGTTATGGCTGTGTAGAGCAATCCCAAAACTGGGATTGCTATGAGTGCAATAATGTAATAAATGGCTATGGGGTCAAAGCTCATGGCGGTCATGACCACACCTCGTTAGCTGCCTCATTGATAAGCCGACGAATTTGCTTCATGTCGTCGCGGCTTGTTTCCGATGGATGATCGGCAAAAAGTTGATTCATCATCGTAAAAAGTACGCAAATCTGATTCTCATCAAAAGTGATCGTTACTTGCTTCAGTTGTACGCCGTTCATTTCTGCCCCGATTCTGTCGGCTTGTTCCGACATGGCAGAATTTACGCCAAACTAGCGGCGGTCACGAGCAGGTTTCGATAACGATTTCATAACGAAATCGGATGCAGCATCCCAATCATCAATATGATCGTCAATGCTACGAAGTAGAGGAATAATCTCATGGATCACTTATACCGCTTGCCCTCGAATACGAAGCTGCCATCCGGGTTCATAGGCACATTGATGGGGTAGAACTTGGAGCCGTCTAGGTATCCCACGGTAAAGCCCGGCTGCCAGTTGGCATAGCCTCGGGTGTATCCCATGCCCGGTGAGCTGAGATCGACCAAATTGCCCACCTCAACCCCCCACAGAATACGCCCGTAATTGCCCTTATACGCCTCTGAGACGGACGAAATCCCTAGTCTATGGGTGTGACCACAGACCACCGATTTTCCTAGCCTTAGAACGCCGTTTAGGGCTGTTTGGCCGGGCTTATTGGATAGGGGTATGGAGTCACCATGGATCGCTACCCAACCCGGGGCAAAGCCTAGGCCCTGTGGGTGGTAGGTGATACCAAGTTTGTCGTATCCCATAAACCGGTGGTAGGCCATCTCTGGGAGCTTGGTGAAGGCCGGGAGCCTGTTCATGAGGCTCTTGAATACTCTGGCCCCATGGTTAGAACCAAGCACATCGGTCACGCCGCATTGTTGAAGAATTTCCTGAGTCCAAGCTCGGTCATCATCAATGTTGCCCATGGCTTCTTCTAGAGTGCTTGCGCCCCCTCGAAGCTGTGGCAGGTCTATCTCGTCACCGATTTGAATGGTGCGGTGGGGCTTCCACTTAGCAAGAAAGCGAGCCATGGAATTCACCATGCGCTCGCTGTGGAAGGGCACTTGCAAATCTGGTACGAAGGCAATGCGCCTAATCGTCATCTTCTTCTTCCTCATCCTCGAACGGATCGAAGTGGTCGGGAAATACCCAATCAGGAAGCTTTTGATCTACGAGCCAGCCTTGAATGGTGGCATCAGAGAAGCCTGCACGCTTCATGGATTGGGATATTTCGTAAAGGCTGATAGCCCATTGGTCTAGCCTTGAGGGTGGCGTAGTGCGCTTAGCGGCGCGCTCCTTGCTTCTTCTTAGCGCGGCCTTTTGTGCCTTTGTTGGCTTTGGCATTGGCTACCCCCTGTGATAAAAGTGTCTCATAGATGGCTGACTGTCTTTCGACTAAAAGCTCTTGTGTCGCTTCTAATTTGTCGATGCGTGTGGCAAGGCTTGAACCAATCTCATTGACGAATTGGCGAACCATCCATCGAAGGGCTGTCAGGAAGCTGGCTGCAATGGCAACCATCCCGGCAAGTACACCGCCCCACTCGGCCGGGGTCATTTGACTGGCTTGGCATATCCGAACACGCCAGCAAGGACAGCGAACAGTATTGCCCGGTAGTCAAGGTCAAAGTTGGAACCAGCCCATGCGGCAAGGAATCCACCGAGAGCCATGAAGATTGGGTGCTTGAGATAGTTAGACAAGATCGCCTCCTAGCATTGGGACATTGAAGAATCGGCCGTCTTTGTCTCCGGCCTTGGTGAAACTTATGTGGAGGTGCTGCCGGTGTGGATTAGCACCACGGTACTTACGCCATCGCCAGTTGAGTATTCGAGAGCAAATTCGTCCATCGAATATGAGATAGGAAATTCTCCGGTCACCACGCTTGGCATGTAGTCGAAGCTGATCTGCCAAGTCATGCATTTGCTCATCTCTTCCCAAGTGAACTGATACATCCAAGGCACGAACCCACCCCTCAGCATCCGGGATATGGTCAGAAGAAGGATTGTCCCGATAGTGCCGGGCATCGGCAACCCAACCATCTGGCCTTCTACGATCCGGGAACGAGTCATCGAGCTGCTCGCGTAACTGGATGCCTGCTTTGCACAGTCTAGGAGAAGAGGAGCTTGGCATCGTCCTCAGAGATTCCTAGCTTGGCAAGCAATTCAGCCTTCTTGGCAGCCTTCTCAGCCTCAGCTGCTACACGCTCAGCCTCGGCAGTCTCAAACGCGACTCGATCAGCCTTGCGCTGCGCTAATTCTTCTTCGGTCAGTGCGACTTCTTCAACCAGACCGGTTGAGCAATCTACGACGAGTTTGGTGGTCATGTGTCTCCTTATGATTTCGATATGCCGTAAAGGACTGCGGTTGAGTGGTGAACCCAATTGCCTGTATTCGGTGTAATTTCAATGTCGGTTATTGCTGCGGTTTGACTCCACAATCCAGCAAGCAATCGAGCAAAAGCGGAAGTCGCGTTGTTTTCTTGATTTGTTTCGGAACTGAAAGATTTGTTTGTTGATCCAGCATAGTTTGGAATGTAGATTTCCATAACGCTAAAGGTGCTTGCGGTCTGGTTTGTGTTATTGATGTTTCCTGCGTAGTTATCCGAAGCGGAGGACGATGCTGCGGAAGAACCGTTTCCGTATAGATCGCGCCTTGAGAAATTAGAGGAACTTGTATTGAACTTGATGTAAGCATCTCCACCGGTTGAACTAGCGCGTAAAGATAATTTCAACGCTAAATCGGTATAAGTGGCTGGTATTGAACTGAAAGTAATAGCCGCCGCCCCACCCGAACCAACGGTAACGGTGGCAATTTTTTTATATGTGACCGGCATAGCTACTCCGCTTTGATTCCGTAGAGGGTGATGGTAGTTCCTGCCGCCAAATTGGCTGAGTTGTCTCCATAAATTCTGACTTGATTGATTGCGCTCGTCGAACGCCATAATCCAACGGCTACGGTCAGGAAGGTTCCGGGTTCGTTGGAACGCATCAGAAAAGTCTTGTTTGTTGTCGTGTTTGAATAGTTGTTGATTTGGATAATAGTAGTGCTAAAAACATCTGCCGCCGCATTTGCTCCGGTAATAGAATCAAAAGGTATATTAGAAAGGTTTGATCCACGGGCTGAGGAAGCCGTTGAACCATTTCCGAGAAGCCGAGTTCTTGAATAATTGGAACCGGTATCGATTGAACCGTTACCAACCCTAATAAATCCAGCAACCTGAGTTTCCGTTGCCACCGAACGAGCAAATACAATTACCACCAAATCCGTGTAAGTCGCTGGGATGCTGGTGAAGGTAATATCGGCGGCAGAAGTCGAAAGCGTAGTCGTAGCTATATTCTCATAAGTCGCGGTCATGATCAGCCTTTGATTCCGTAAAGAGCAAACCTGCTATTTGTGCCAAAATTATCGGAGTTAGCCGTGATGGTGATTGATGTGATTGCCGAAGTGCTACGCCATAAGCCGGAGGAAAAGAAGGCTACTCCTGAACCGTTTTGATCTTGTCCACCTAATGCTCGAACGGTCTTGAATTTGTCTGTATTGTCGTAATCCAGAATATCGACAACATGAACCGCGTGTGTGTCTGCTTGACTTGATGTGACGAGTGAGCCGTAAAGATTGAGCCGTGTTTGGTTGATGTCTGCTCCGGCAAATGGAGATGCGCCGTCTCCATAAAGGTAATGATTGGCATACAGAGAACTCGAATCGCTGTTGAAATTCAACCAAACAAAAGAACCGTTGAGCGTTGATTTGGACAACCAGCGAATTTGAAGATGCTGATAGTCGCTCGGTATTGACGAAAATGTGATAACCGCGCTCGATCCTGTTCCCGATGCGCTGGCAATCGACTCGAAATCGCCCTGCGGTGCAACATCACCATACGCGCCAGCGAGAATGGCTCCAATCATTAGGCAATAGCTCCCACGACTCGCCAAGTGTTCGCGGCGGTCTTGATGCAAGTTGCTGCCTTATGTTGGGTCAAGGTTGGGGATGCGCTGGTTGCTCCGGCTGATGTGATGGTCGTGGTTCCCGGTGTGACCGCGTTGATGGTCAGAAGGCCAGCCCCGGTGTTGATGATTGTAACCGCTGTGCCTATGCCGAAGTTGGTGGTGGCATCAGTTGGAATGCTGACGGTCTTGGTCGAAGCATTGGAGGTCAGGATGAGGACTTGGTACTGGTCTGTGCTTGCCAGCGTGTAGGTCGCGCCGGACTGGGTATTGATGGTGAACTGCACCAGCTCATTGAACATCGGGGCGGTGAGAACATCACCGGTGCTTGCTGGAAAGCCTGTTGCCATCTGTATCTCCTAGAGGTTACTTACGCCCAGTATACCGTACTGAGCATTGCCAATGATGAACCCGGTGATGAGTGGATCGCCGGTCGTAAAGGTCGTGTTCCAAGTGCGTGGGGTTATCTGGTGATTCACGCCAAAAATCTGCAGGGTCTTGGTCAGGGTCGAGCCACCGGGTTGAATGTTGCTTACTTCGACAGTCGAGAAGAAGTCCAGCCCTAGAGCTGCCACAATCCCGGCTGAATAGTTAGGAGTGGTCAGATCTAGGGTCATGGAGTCAATGCGGATGTCTGTGGTTTTGCGGCTGGCCACATAGGCCTTAGCAAGGTCAAGAGTGTCGGCATCGCTCTCGTGAAGAAGCTCTTGCCGGGTAATGGCGTGTGGGAAGTAGGTGTCAATGCTGGTCTGGTCGGACACGGTCTGCATCGTGCCACCGACTCGCTGGAAGTTGGCCACATTGAAGATGAGCTTGTCATCGAAGGAGAATTTGAGATCCTTGTAAGGAATGCCTGTGGTCTGGTTGAACACCGTGGGAGCCTGCCCAAGGGTGTCAATGGCATCGGTGCGCTCGCGGAAGATGACCTTGCCATCAGCCGACATATAGACAGCACCGAACTCTGTGAACTCAACATCCTGCAAGGCTTGAAGGACTGATCGCACCCCACCCGGATCTGCTTGGACAGTTATATCGCCGGTGTCTATCTGTCGCTGACTGGCCGGGAAATCGATGGTATTCAATATGTCGTTGATGCGGTTGCCAGTTGTCTCGCCTGCCGTGGCCCCGGTAACGGTCGAGATGGCTGACTTGTTGAACAGGGTAAAGGCATCGGTGGCTTGAATATCGATAAAGCCAATTTCTTCATTCTTGGGGTAGGTGTAGTTGTAGGAGGTCGTATAACCGGCAAATAATGGGTAGTCCACCCCAAGATACTCTCCAATGATTCTGAGCTTCCTGAGAGGCTGTAGAAGCCCGAAATAGGGGCTTGCAGGGTTTTGTGGGTTCCAATCGCCATTAGGGTCAAGCACACGGATGGTGCAAAGCCCGGGGTTGAATCGGTCTTGGGTAAGGTCACGCCCACGGCGGATGTTGATGGCTGTGGTTTCATCCGTGAGATCAACGACTTGGCTACCAGTACCACCAGCACCCATGGTGCTAATCCCGATTTGGCTGATGCCAATCTGGAAGGGTGGGTCAAAGTTAGGCCCTGACGAGAAGTCAAAGCTAACTGTGAGGGTGATGGGATAAGTCACAGCGCAATGTTTCCAGTCGTGCGATACCAGCCTGATGTGCTGTAGCCAATGCTTGAGTAATCAATAATGGTATCCACAATCTTCTTCTTCGTATCGTCCGAGAGATCGCCGGTTCCGGTTACATTGATGTTGATGGTTGCCGGGGCTTGGACTGCTCCGCGACCGAATACATCATCCAGCACATCTTGGGTAATGCTAGGGGCAATAAAACCCGATTGGCCTTGTGGTACTACCGATGGCACTAGTGGCATTTGGCCCGACACGGTTCCTTGCGTGGTGATGGATGCCACCGGTGCGCCAATGGAAGCCATGCCAGCGCGGATGCGAGCGAGACTGTCCTCCCACTCTTGGAATGGGTTGGCTGGCTTGAATGAACTGAGTTTGGCAAGTTCGGCCTGTGATTCACCCAATTTATCAGCCAACTCCAAAGCTTTATCTGCATTTTCGTTTAGCAATGCTTTCTTGAGCTTTAGCCGCAGGATTTCATTTTCGCTAAGGCTTTCATTTTTGAGGGCAGCCTCAATGCTTGCTTTTTCTGTGTCTAAAATATCGCCAGCTTTATTGAGTTTTTCTAGGATCTTGCGGCGGCGTTCTGTTTCTTCTCTGGCAAGTTTTGCAGCCTTGGCAATACGCTCTTGCTCTTTTCTTGCCTTTTCAATTTCTCTTTGCTGCTTTCGCCAGTTTTTGATGGCAATGGCAGATTCCATCTCAGAAACTCTGGGAGAAATCCGTTGCGCCGGGTTCATTCCCAATAGTTCGGCTCTTGCGGCAGCCGCGCCCTCTCTGACATCCTCTAGGAAAGGTTGCCAAGCAAACAGCCATAATCTCTTGGGCAAATCAATCCAACCAGACTCACTTGCTTGCAATCTCGAGACAGCATAAGCCGAAGCTAAGGCGGCATCAGCTGAGAAGCGAGCAAGGTTTTGCATGGCTGTTGCTGATCTCTGAATGCCATCTTCTGCGCCAAGCAATTGCAATGCTTGAACTAGTCCTTTGCCAATGGTTTCTTGAGCATCCTCAGCGGCAACTGAAAGTATTGCCATTTGGCCAGCATAGGTTTGAGCTGCTCTTGCTGCTTGGCCGGTAAAACGCTTACTGAGATCATTGGTCACTTCATTGAAAGACTTGCTTGTAAGGTCTGCTTTGCTAAGGCCAACATTGAGGCGCATCAGGCTTGTGTTGTTTCCTAGATAAGCGCGGCTCAAAGCCTGAGTAACCGAGGCAAGTGATTTTCCTGTACCCCCGGCAATGTCGAGCGAAAGGTTTAGAAGTTCTTGAGCCTTTGCCAAATTCCCGGTTGTGGTCAAAAGTTGCTGCAAGGCTGGTCGAAGTTCACCATCTGCAACGCCTGTTGCATACTGTAGCTTTGAAATGTAATCCTCAACTGGTCGAACATCGTAAGCAATGCCAAGATTCTTGAGATTCATTGCCAATGCTTGGACTGCGCGATCTTCTTCGCTAAATGCTCGAACTGCGGCTTTAGAAGATTGTGTAATCTTGCGGATGCTTAGGGCTGCGCCTAAAGTAACTGCAAGGCTTTTGAGGCCACGCTCTAAACCGGAAGTTGCCTTAGAAGCATCCTTGAAGCCTTTGCCCTGAAACTCTGAAACAATCGGGATAAGGATACTCATCGTGTTGCCGCCCTAAACTTGTTTTCCGCTGTCTGTATTGCTTGCATAACTGCAGCTTTAGCTTTGCCTTGATTTGCTTCCAAGGCGGCATACATAAGGCGGCCTCGGCCCCGACCCACTTTTTTGATTTGGCCTACATCGCGATTTATTGCTTCGATAAATTGGCGGCCAGCTTGAGGATTGTTTGATTTGCTGTCCGGATCGCCGTACGGATTTTTTGTACCGGCGATTTCAATAATTGCACCTATGGCTGATTTGTTCAGCAAAGAGTAAGCAGCAGTCCATCCGGATCTATCGCTTTTCTTGCGAGCCAGCGAATATGTTAGACCCTTCCGAATAGAGCTATTGTTATATACCGGAAATGCTCTTGATCGGTTGGTTCGGCTTACGCGTTCGCGACCGTCATCTATAGCACCAGATAAAAAAGTCGCTGGGGTGTGGGATTTGGCTTGATTGACCACACCCTTTAGCGCTGTACCGATTTCCCTATTCATTTCCTTGAAAAGGTCAGGGTCGAATTTGCGAAGGGCGCGCTTGGTTTCATTTGCGCCTTTTACTACTATTGGCATCTTTTGCGACCCTCGCTTTCTCTTTCAAGTACGCGAGAGTTGCCCGGAAGATTCTCTCATCCATGGCCAGCCACTCGCTCGCCGGGATTCCTGTTTCTATCTGTAGTTGAGCTATCAGATAAGTTACGGAATCCTTGTCTATTTTGGGTCGCTGTCCTCGACAACTTCCACGCTTTCAAGCGTTGCCACGAAGTCCACGCCAAAGGGCTTGACTGACTTACCGGATCGCCGCAGGGCTTCCCATGCCAGCCAATAGAGATCGCTTTGTTGCTCACGCTCACGGAAGGCTTTGTGAAAGCCAATCTTGTGATGTTGCTCGAAAGCGAACTCTATGGCCGGTGTGATTCTTTGTTCAGTTGTTTCACCATCGTTGGTGATGATTTTGAGGCTCGCCATGTCTATCTCCTACCAAGTACCGGAATCAGCAACGGTTACTGCTCCGTTGATGGTGAATGTTACATCCTGAGTGCTTATATCGCCGGTTGCTCCATTGATTGGGGTCAGGTTGTTCACCAAAATGTCGAAAGTGTAAAGCTTGTTGCCATCGGCAACGGTAACCGGTGATGAAGCATCTTGGATCATCTTGACAGCAACCGTGCTGCCAAAGTTGGTAAGCAAGGTGTCGAGAATTTCCGAAGTTGCAGGGTCATTGAGAAATGAGAGGGTGAGGGTTCCGGTCTGAAGGCCCTTGACATACTTGCGGCCGGTGTCTCCCATTGCAGTTACTTCTAGCTCCTCAAACGCGTAGTTGAGGGTTGCGGCGGTGACGAGATCGCTGAAATCGACAGTAGCAATCTTGACCCCGACCTTGTTATTCAGCGTGATCGCCATTTGATTCTTCCTTCTTCTTGGGCTTGCTTACAGGTTGTGGTTTTTCGATCTGGCCAATCTTGACCAGAAATCTAGTGCGCTCATCCATGGTTAGCTCCAACTCGATAGGATTGAGACTCGAACATCACACGCCAGAAAGTCACCGGATGCTGCGTTCATGACCGCTGGTGAGGATACCTCGCCTATGGTGTATTTGATGGTGGATGCGGCAAGCTTCGAGTACAGCTCAAGGATATAATCCTCGATACCGTTCAAGTTGCCTTGGTTGTCGAACAAAGGCTTGATGAGGGTTATCTTGAAGTGAGCCATGGGTGCAACGGTGATGTAATGGTCGTTGGATGGCGTGATGTAAGGATCATCCGGGCTAATTACACAGCTGTTGGCGATCGGCGTGGCCGGTGGAAAGGAGAACACAGACCACACCGATGCGCTGGTGAGCGCACTCGCCAGCGTTCCTCGCAGGGTAGTAATCGCGCTCATCCTACGAGTCCACCGGGATCTAGGTAGTCTGCTAACAGGCCACGAACTCGGGCCATGAGGGTATTACCCATGCGATATGGGCTTGGTTGAAAGTCTGGGCTGATGCCTCCGGTACTGCTCATTTGTCTGGCCTGCCAAATGTCGGTGGCGATCATCATGCTTGCTTGGCGTACTGCAGGAATTGTCGAGTAGTCCACTTGACCTTCAACGACAATGGTGCCGTAAGGCACGACCGTGTGTTTTTCAACTGTGGTGATTTGGGCTTTCACGAAAGATAAGGAATAAGCGGTGAGGGCGGTAATGGTCTGGGATCCATTGAAATGAGGAGCGACATTCTCGACCGTGATGGTCTGACCGACATAAAAGCGATCGCTGACTGCTGTATCGAAATAAAGCGTTCCAGTCGTGCCGGTGGCCTCATGGGCAATGACATTGGTGCGGTTGAGCCAAAGTTTTGACTTGATAATATCTTCGGCCGATTGGCAGACAGACTCAACGACTGCATCGGTATAGAGAGTGCCAATGCCAAGGTTGGTGCGTAATTCGGCAACGGTTACATAAGTTGCTGGCATGTCTGACTCCCTTCTTAGGTGTGGGGGCTAGGCGAGCCGTCTAGCCCCCACGATTGCTGGATTGGTTATGCAACCATCCACTTGTACGCGCCCTTGGCAACCTTGGTTGCAATCGCGCCGTAGCCGTAAAGGGCTACGCTGATTTGGCCGCTTGCGATGACATTGGACTCGAGACGGAAGGTTCCGGACTCATACCATGTGTAAGACTCAGGGTTGAGGACGATGATGCTGTCATCTCCTGTACCCGAAAGTGATCGGGACACATAAAGATTCAAGCCATGGACATTGCCACGAACACCGGTCGGCGTAAGGTTTGCCGATGCATTCTGTGGGTTGATGGTCTGGACATAAACCGGGCGGTTCGATCCATCCACAAGGCCCATGATTGCGCCCCATTGCTCTGGGCTTACGACCACATTGGTTGCAAAGCCGAGAGTCTCCTTGTAAATATCAACAGCTGCATCGCTGATGAAGTCAAGAAGGTTGGCTGCCGACATGGTGCGGTTTCCACCATCGGTTGCGGCTGCTGCGATGACGGTCGAAACGCGAGCGTTTGTTGCCTTAGCGTAAGCGAACTGCATCTGGCGTGAAAGCTCTGCAAAGAATGCAGGGCTTGAACGGTCAAGAAGTTCGACCGAGAAAGTCTGCTGTCCTGCGAACTTCTGAACATTCACCGTAACGAAAGCGACATTCTGATCGGTTTCGGATGGCGTTCCAGCCTCAGATGTGACTGCAACCGTTGGTGCTTGAGTAAGCTTTGGAATCTCAAAGCTCATTCCGGCATCTGGGAGAGTTCCGCGGCTGATTGCATCGATGAACGGACGGTCTGCGTTGGAAAGTGGGTTGATGACTTCGCTGAGCTGACGGGTTGGAATCAAGCCTGCGTTGTCGGTGGTATCTGCTGCTGCAGCAAGCCATTGACGAGCTGAATCGTCACCGAGAGAAGCACGAACGGTGTTCTCAAGATATGCACCGGCTGTGACCTCGATGCGTGGCTTTGCATAAGCAACTGCAGCGGTGATTGTAGGACGAGAGGCCTCAACTGCAGGAGCATCTGCCTCAGGTGCTACGACTTCTGGGGTGTTCTCCACAGGAGCCTCGCTTTCGTTGTTGGTTGGTTGTTCAACTTCCTCGGATTCGGAAGCTGCTACCTCTAGCACCTCAGCCGACTTGAAAGCCGGGTTTGATACCAGAGAAACTTCTTCGAGCCTTGCGCTCAAGATTTCAAGGACAGATCCGACTTGGCGGCTGTCTAATACTTCGACACCTACTGAAAGACCAGAGCGAAGATCCTCGCTGGCTTCGATGAGTGCATCATTGCCACGACTTGTTGCGGATACCTTGAAGGTCGCATAAAGCGCACCATCATCGGCAGTAATCGCCTGAGCGCGACCGAGTGGCTTCTTGCCGTCATGCTCTAGAAGAAACTTGACCTTCTTTGGGTCATCCCACTTGACCGAGCCGGATCGGAATTTGACCTTGCCCACATTGGTATAACCAATTTCATTCTCAAATGGCAGAATCTTGCCGGAAATGAGTCTGCGGCCTTCATCGGCCTGTATCTCGCTTGCTTGGAGGGTTATCTTCATGCGGTTCCGTTCGGTGAGAGATCTTCCATTTCTTGAGCTTGCTGAACTGTGATGAGGCCGATGGAAATCATTTTTTCAATCGCTGCAAGTCGGGTCAAAGTATCTGCTCGGAGGAATGTTTCATCGACAGCAAATCGGACATAATTCTGAGAGTTTGTCACATCGTCCATGCTCAAGCGTGTCTCAATCGCGGTGATGTAAGGCTGGAGAGCGAGGCTGATGAGTTGCTTGCGCTCATCTTGAACATTTGCGTAAGTCATCGAGTTGTTTTCATCGGCTGAAAGATAATACGCCGGGATATTGCAAAGGCGAGCGATTTGGGTAGTGACTGACTGGATGAGATCGGCATAACCCATGTCCTTGGGTGAGAATGCAGTCGGCATGTATTCCAAGGTGCTGGTGAGATATGCAGTCGCGCCCTTGTTGCGAGCCGCTTTCCATTGAGCCAGCAATGCAGAAACTTCCGACTCGCTGAGATCTGCTCCGGTATTTTTCAACACTCCGGAAGGAATTGGGGCTACTGCCGCGCGATGCGCTGCATTTTGTAATTCATAAGCTTGACGGATAATCGTTGCGCCGGTGTTGAGGATGCCCTCGCTAAGTGCTTGGAATGTAATCAACGATCCAAGTCCGGTCATTGGTACTGGCTTACCGTCCACATAATACTGCGTGACGAAATCGCCATCCGGTGATACTTGCTGAGTTACTTTGGTTGGTGCAATCCAGTTGAATCGTGCAGGTCGGCCATCATCGGCATAAAGCTCGGTTACTTGCCAATAACTGACCCCATAAAATAGGAGACTGTCGACCGTATAGGCGAGCGTTACCGATCGTGGCTGGTGAATAGAAGGTTGCTCAAGCCACTTGGGTGATGCCAGTTCTTCATGGGTTGATTTGCGATAAAGCTCGATTGGAATACTTGCAATCGTTCCAGCGATGAGATTTCGCGATCTGACGATTGCTGGAAGTGACATTGCAACATCTCGGCTGACCTTAGTGATGAGTTGAGTGTTGAAATATCCAAAGTCATCCCCCATGACCAAAGGGGCATATTGGGCCTTGACCTCGGATGTCTGCTTAGGTGCTTGAATGAGGAAGCGATCCCAAAATGCCATAGCCTAAAGGATACCACACATTTGGGGTAAATCGGACATATTAGGGCAAAAAGAAAGCCCGGTTCTGAATCCGGGCTTTCACAGAGCCACAGGAATACATCAAAAACTGTGGCTAAGTAGCTTTCGCTACCGTAGACAAGGAGTAATCAAACTATATATCACGCCACCGACATTAGGCGAAAATTGCTGGCTTCGACACAGGCTTCACCAGCTGATGCACCACCATGGCCAGAGCAATCGCCGCAGAGACATCCCCCGCGGATTTTCTCCTGACGATTCGCCAGCCAGCATCAGATAACTTTGCTCCACAGTTATTCATGCTGCTAACCAGCTCGCTCTGACCATTGTGCGCTATTCGATTGTTTACGATTGCCTCAAGCAAGTCTCCACACGCTGTGTAGAAGATTTGCCCGGACATGTCCACGACCTTACAACCAGATTGTTGTAGCCGAGAGGCGATACTGGCGGTCGCGTACTTGTCGTAGCAGAGCATAGTGGGTCGGTACTGATCCCACCAACCCTTGATGTCGGCAGCCATCTTGAGTTCATCGATAGCCACATCAGACTCCCATTGGTGCATGATGCCCACGCCAATCTTGCCATCCGGCATCAACTGGGCGGCTACTAGGCTGGCCTTCTTCTTGGTCACAGCAATATCAATGCCAAAAACCGTGGTAGGCCCCGGGGCGAGCTGTAGATCTTGAACAGTCAGATCCTCAAAGGCGCGGAAAGGCCAAGGGCTGCTTATTGATTCTATCCAGAGACATAAGTGCTCCGTGCGAGCATCCTCAGGCTTGGCGGTCTTGATGTACTCCTGAATTGTCTCCAGTTTGGTCGTATAGCCAATTGCCGGGTTGGCTTGGAGGATTTGCTCAACATCGGTCAGTTTGCAGAATGGTTCAGCTGAATACTCCCACCAGCCAAGGCTCTTGGGTGGGTAACTGAGGGCAGTCTCACGCAGGCCATTGAGGACTTCGCTGAAAGCATCACCGGCATTGGAGCAAGTGAGCAAGACACCGTTGGTGGCTGTTGTGGTTGGCCGGATTGCGGCCCAAGCCTCCCGGGTGATTTCACGAAGCTCATCCACGAAGATTAGGTGGGCAGTCTTGCCACGGACTCCATCTCGGGTAGCGGCTGCGATCTCATACATGCTGCCATCGAGCAAGGTGACCGACTCTTGACCGTTCGCATATCGAATTTGCTTGACCATAGCCATCAGCTCTGGGTTGTTTTCGATGACCGAGACAACCTGACGGAAGGTATCAATGGCCATGTTGCGATTGGACGAAAGGCCGATCACCCGGCTCTTGCGTGGCTCAGCGAACAGCTCATACAGGATGCGCATACGCGCTAGGTGGGTCTTGCCTTGCTGGCGAGCAATCAACAGCCCTTGGGTTGTGATCTTGTAATCACCCTTGCGATCTACGACCATCATGCGCTCGCTCACATATTTTTGCCATGGGAGCAAGGGGTCTGAGTACTTGGCTACCCAGTCAGCAAAGGCTTTGCCCTTGGATGCGCCCTTGATCTTGGGCGTTTCGAGTCTGGGCTTTGTCCGGCCCTTAGTGGATGCCATTCTCAACCGCCCCCCGAGTGATCTGGACTGTTTCCGCAAGCAAAGGGTGAATTTGCCATTGGCTTAGATTGAGTATGTCCGTTTTGCACCGGTTTGGACTGTTTCGCGGAGAGATGCTTTGG
>Ga0315901_10004842_pt1 | contig 16612 bp, 11 predicted proteins | sample LakEriMetagenome_10_FD_203761 | JGI IMG/M metagenome (GOLD analysis project Ga0315901, IMG submission 203761) | Freshwater fungal communities from buoy surface, Lake Erie, Ohio, United States - Buoy 2 MA116 | ecosystem: Environmental > Aquatic > Freshwater > Lake | place: USA: Lake Erie, Ohio...
CCACTTTTGGAGCGCTACCAAAGCTGGTTTTAAGTCAGGCTTCGCATACATCTCGGCCGCTTCGACAAACAACTCGCCAACCCGATCGGACTTCAGGTACTTGGCTAAGGTCTCCACACCGCGGGGTTCACTTCGTTTGGCCAATCCGACGGCGGCTTCGCTTCGCGTGTTGAAGTCGCTGTCGTCGAGTCTCGCTAGAAGTGCTTCACGGATTTGAGGGGAATCGTCGTCGGTCATGGAGAGAGAAAAGGTTGCCCAATCGCGGACCAACGGTTCGGGGTCGACAAGCAATCGCAACAATGTTTGCAGTGATTTTTGGTGAGCATCGGGATCAGGGATGTTGGGGATCGGCAACGCCCAAGCCACTCTCCAGCGAATATCTTCAGAGGGATGCTGAGCCAACGAAATCAACCATGGAATACCTTCTGGTAGCTCCCGAAAGTGAACAGCGCTGATAAGTGACGTGATCACCTCGTGATCCTGCTCGGTTCGGATCATCGAGCGGATCATCGAAGATGACTCATCGGTGTAGCAGTTTTTCGTGTCACCAAGTTGGGCGAGCACCGAGACACCGATCGATCGATGGTATGGATCGGTATCGATGCACCATGCTAGTGCTTTTTCTAAGACGCTGGGGGTTCCTTGTTTTCGGAGCGCGAATACGTGGTCCCACATCGCATCCGATTCGACATCGCGCAGACTTTCAATCGCGCGCCAATGCTGTAGTTCAGTCTCGTCCGAGGTTCGAGGGTGCATGGTTGGATCCTATAAAAATGCAAGCATTCGAAAGGGTTCGGTTCGCTGCGTTTAGCTGGAAGCAGTGAGATTGTTGGGCGAAAAAGTTCGCGATCGCCGGGCAGCCTTCCAAGAAAACGTTGTTTTCACCGAATAATTCCGGTAGCATGAACCGGTTCGTCGATACCTCACTCCTCGAGCATACTCTCCATCATCCGAGCCTATGCTCCCTCGTCAATAAGGAAAACCAACATGCGGATGCAATGGCTCGCTCAAACAGTGCGGTTAGGTTTTTTATCCGTGGCTCTAGCGTCGACGTTGGTTGGTGGAACGGCAGCTTTGCACGCGGGTGAAAGCGTCGCGACGCACAAACAAGTGCGAACCATTGTGCCCAAGCATCAAGGGGTGCAAGTCCATTTGAACACCTTCTGCGTGGGGCCCGATCAAAACCTTTATCTGTGCTGCAATGCCGACGGCGGAGTCGATGGAAACGGCAGCCGGGGAGTCGTGCTCGTTTACACCGGCGAAGGCGAACTGGTGCGGGAAATACCACTTTCGTTTGCTCCCCAAGCGATCAACTTTTCGTCGCAGGGTGCCATGTTCTTAGCAGGTGCCGGGAAAGTAGCCCGACTCTCTTCGGAAGGGGCCGTAGAAATCGAAAAAGATGCGCCCAATATCGGCAACAAAGAAGAAATGCTCGAACAGCTGGCCAAAGCGGCCGAGGAGCAGCGAAAGACGATCACCGCGTCTTACACGGATCAACTCGAAAAGATCAAATCGCAAATCGAAGCAATCGAGAATGAAAGCGAAAAGGCAGATCCGGATGACAAGAAGGGCGCAGCGCGCCGTGAACGCCGGATGAGGATGCTGACGCAGCAACGCGACCAATGGCAGACCATTGTGGATCAAATCGGGCAGAGCCTGGCTGCTCCAACTGGAGATGATGCATTGCGGCAAGTGATGCGATCAACGGGACTTGCCGTATCGAATCAAGACGTATTTTTTAGTCTCCCCAACACCGTTGGATACGGATACAGCATTTATCGAACGAACCATGACCTCGAGGAGAGCACGGTTGTCAAGCGAAACGTCGGTGGATGTTGTGGTCAGCTCGATATCCAGTCGGATGGCGAGAACTTGCTTATCGCTGAAAACACTTCGTTCACGGTTGGGATCTACGATCGCGATGGAAAGAAGTTGACCAGTTGGGGCAAGCGAGGTCGGACAGAACCCGATGGATTTGGGAGTTGCTGCAACCCCATGAACGTTCGGTGCTGCCCGAACGGAGAAATATTGACCGCCGAATCGAGCATCGGTGATATCAAACGCTTCAGCAAGAGTGGCGAGTTTCTCGGGTTCGTCGGACGAGCTACGGTGGCAGGTGGGTGCAAGCATGTTGCGATCGGTTGGGACAATAAGCGAGACTGGCATTACATGATGCATCAAGACAAATCGACCGTCGCTGTTCTGGTCCCCAAGGATCAAGCCCCAGCGGAGACGGACGAAGAACGCCTGTCACGGATCGCGATGGAAGAGTTCGGTAGCAAGCTTGTTGGAACATGGGAGGTGATTCCTGCCGAGAAAGGGAACCGTGAGGCAACCGCCGATGGCGTCTACGGCCAATACGATTTCATTTCGCAGGGCTACGGGCACCTCGAGTTTGCCGCAGACGGATCGTTGATCCACCGAGCTTCCAGCAGTCCGAAAGCCCAACCCTCATCGGATGTGGTGATCGGTGGGATCCTTGGCAGTGTCATCGATGCGATCGGTGGTGACTCAGTTGCTACCATCGCGGACGTGCCGCAGCGCCCTTCCACGTGGAAAGCCGTCAAGGGACAGCAAGGAGAATTGGAGTTGGTCACTTACGAAGAAGACGTGGAGTATTACGGTGCCATGGTGAAATGGGTTAGCGATGAAGAGATCGAAATGAAGTGGTTCATTCTTTCACCAGAACAATCGCTAGGCCATCCCGCTCGCTATCGGCTGGTGTCGAGGAGTGCTTGTGGGCAGGAATGCGAGTCCGGAAAGAAGCCTGAATCCAGCGGGGACACGACCGAGGAAAAGACAACCACCGGATCGATTCAACAAACCAGTCGTGGCGAAGGGCAATAATTGTGAAACTCATGGCTCGCGTTTGTTGGTTCGATGTCGGCTTGGCCGCATACGCACTGGTGGTTACGGTCTTATCGGTCTGCACGTTGTCCGTGAGTGCGATCGCCGTCGAGCCATATGGGCCGAAGGATGCCGAGTGGACGCTTTTGGTCATGGATCCCATGTCCACTCCCTTGGCCTGCGATTGTGTCCAAGGCTACGCGCAGCGCAAGTACGAAAAACTCGCAGACTACCTGCATGAGACAACCGGCAAGACTGTACGGGTGGTTTGGTCGGAGTCGCTGACGAAGGCCTTGGCCGAAGAGGCCAACGGGAAGGCTCACATTGTCATCGGCAAGGATTCCGTAGTCCGCTCCGATGCGAAATCGAGCCAGCGGGAGTTGCTCCCTGTAGTCCAATTGACCGACACCAAAGGAAGTGTTTATCAGAAGGGACTCTTCGTTGTCCTCAAAGATGATCCAGCGGCAACGCTGCTCGATATCGAAGGCTACTCCATCCTGTGGGGGCCTGAGGACTGCGAAGAGAAGTCAGCGGCACCGAAAGCAATGCTCACGGAGCTCGAGTTGGAAACTAAGGATGGCAATGTTTGCTCGTCGTGCTCGGTCGCAGCGAAACAATTGATGGCCGATGGAGTTTCGAAGAAGGAAGTTGCAGTCATCAGTTCCTACGCCGCCCCTCTGCTCGAAGGATGCGGCACCATCAAGAAAGGGGATTTACGCGTTGTGGGCGAGAGTGATGAAGTCCCTTTCATTTCCGTCTTTGTCGATGCTAAGTTGCCTCAAAATGTACGTGCCACCATCGCCGATGCGTTAACGGGCATGAAGTCACAAGCGATGCTTCAGGCGATGGAGACCAAATTGGGTTTCGTCCCCTACGGATCGCAAAAAAAAAGTCGTTAGTATCGACTGAGGCCTCGCCCCTTCCTCGGAGTGATTGGCCGCAGTGGCGAGGTGCCTATCGAGATGGGCTCTGCGAAGCACTTCCCGAACATCTTCGAGATGCCGAATTAGCGTGGAAGCTTCCGTTGCCGAATCAAGGTATCGGCGGAATCGCGGTGATGGAGGATTTTGTAGTCGTTTCCTCGCGCGATCGAGAAGATCGTCAAGATGTTTTCTCGTGCTTGGACGCACAAACAGGTGTGGCCTTCTGGCAGCATGCGTACGCTGCGCCGGGAAATCTCGACTATGGGAATTCCCCTAGGGCCACTCCAGTAATCTTCGATCCTTATGTCATCGTTTTGGGTGCATTTGGGGATCTTTATGCTTTGGATCTAGAGTCCGGGGATGTCGTCTGGAAGAAGAATTTGATCCGAGATCTAGATGGAACGCTTCCTCAGTGGGGTTACGCGGCCTCCCCGATCGTCGTCGAAGAGAAGATCATCGTGCAGCCTGGTGGTGCCAACAGTTCCATCGTTGCCCTGGATCTCAAGTCTGGTGAGATTGTGTGGCGAACCCCTGGACGGCGTGCTGCATATGCGTCGCCGGTAGTCTATCAAACGGCAGGAACAAACCAAATCATCGGTTTTGATGCGATGGCTGTCGTAGCCTGGGATGCATCCAACGGGAACAAGCTGTGGGAGGTAAAACCTTCCGTGAAGAACGATTTCAATGTGCCAAGTCCCGTTCTAGTTCCGGGTGGTATGATGCTCACCTCAGAGAATAATGCGACCCGGTTCCATCGGTTCGATACCAAGGGTGGTCTTAGCGAAGCACCCACGGCAGAGTTCTTGGAGTTGGCTGGGGATTCGCATACCCCGATCCAGTTGGGAAACCGTTTGATCGGGGTCGATCGCGATTTGATGGTATTGGATCTCGATCGTTCACTGGAATTGGTCGCGAAACATTCTGACCCATCACTGCTCGGATATTGCAGTTTGATCGGTTGTGGGGACCGAGTGTTGGTGACATGCGAAGATGGCAACGTATTACTGCTTCAATTGGAATCGGCCAAAATCCATGAGTTGGGTCGGTTGAGAGTGGGGGGTAGCAAAAGTCAGATACTTTCCCACCCAGCAGTTGCAGGGACGCGGTTCTTTGTTCGCACCGCCGAAGGAATCGAGGCGTGGCAACTTGTCAGGAATTAAAGGATTAGCGTTTCAACACGGATTGGCGTAGGCCAAAAACCGTTTGGCAAGGAACCGTCCGGTGGGATACAGTTTGGTAGTATACATGCGGTCTCGAAAAGTAACTCCGACGCGAGAAGAGCGGTACGGCCATGGGTACTCCATCGACACAGTCGATCATCGATGCTCTCGGAAGCGATCCACGGCATGGTTTGACCTCAAGGATCGCAGCGGAGAGGTTGGTCCGCGACGGGAGGAATGAGCTTGAGTCGGCACCGCCGGTGCCATGGTGGGCCCGTTTTATCGCCCAATTTGAGAGCGTCATGGTCGCGCTTTTGGTTGGAGCAGCACTCCTATCCGGATTTCTGGGAGATTGGATCGATACGATCGCAATTTTAGCCATCGTGTTGATCAACGCAGCGATCGGTTTTTTTCAGGAGGAACGAGCCGTTCATGCGATCCACGCATTAAAGCAACTCAGTGCGCCTCAGGCCAAGGTCAAGCGGGAGGGGCGACTGATATCGATACCGGCATCAGAGGTGGTGGTTGGCGATATTGTGTTGCTGGAGGCGGGAGATCGTGTTCCAGCCGACGCGCGATTGATCGATGCGTATACCTTGCAGACTTTGGAATCGTCGTTGACCGGCGAGTCGACTCCCGTGGCCAAACATGCCGATGCGGAGTTACCTGACGATACACCGATCGCGGAGCGAGCGAATTCCCTTTTCCTCGGGACAACGGTAACCAGTGGAAAAGGAACCGCAGTGGTGACCGCTATCGGGATGAATACCGAGATAGGCCGGATCGCGAAGCTTCTCGAAGAGACCCAGCAAGAACCAACACCGTTGCAAAAGCGGTTGGCACAGCTCGGGCAAGTCCTCGTGCTGGGTTGCCTTGCGCTCGTCGGCATTATCTTCGTCCTCGAGTGGCTTCGGGGAGGCAAGCTGGCCGAAGTGTTCTTAACCAGCGTTAGTCTGGCTGTCGCAGCTATTCCGGAAGGACTTCCAGCAGTGGTTACGGTAACACTTGCGATCGGTTTGCAACGGATGGCGAAACGCCACGCGATCATTCGCAAACTCCCCAGCGTTGAGACACTGGGTTGCGTGACGGTGATCTGCAGCGACAAGACCGGCACGCTGACGCGCAATGAAATGACAGTTCGGCAGCTTTGGATCCCAGACCAATCCTGGGTTGTCGATGGAGAGGGCTTTGGACCGACTGGAGAAATCCGTCCTCTCGAAGGTTCAAACAATGCAGAGTTGCTGGATTCCAAGGAGCTCCCTGGTCCGCTACTCCGCATGCTTTCTTACGCGGACCAATGCAATAATTCGCAGTGGCGTTTTGATCCTGCGGACAATCGCGTTGAGGTGGTAGGAGACCCGACCGAAATCGCATTAAAAGTCGTCGCGTCGAAAGCGTCGGTGGCAAATCTATGGCCGGAGGAGTCGCTGCTCTTCGAGAATCCATTCGATTCCGATCGCAAGCGCATGTCGCAAATCCTTCGCGATCCAAGCGAGGGACTGCTGATGATCGTCAAAGGGGCCCCCGAAGCGGTGTTGGCAGGGTCCAGTAAGATTCTGATCGATGATCAGATTGTGCCGATGAACGATCGTTACTTCCAACTGATCAGCCAGCGAAATGCACGGATGGCGAGTGAAGCGTTGCGAGTGCTGGCCATCGGTTATCGAAGGATTGAAGGCGAAGGGGATCCATGGAATCGAGAGGAGGATTTGGTATTTATCGGATTGATCGGGATGATCGATCCCCCGCGACAAGCCGTCTTTGAGGCGGTAGCGCGCTGCCATCAAGCCGGTATTCGCCCGGTGATGATTACGGGGGATCATCCCCAAACCGCCCTTGCGATCGCCCGCACAGTTGGAATTGCTGACGAACAGGACTCGGTGCTGCTCGGTTCCGCGATCGAGGCGATGAGCGACGACGAACTCACAAAGCAAGTTCTTGATTGCCCAGTCGTTGCACGTGTTAGCGCTCAGCACAAACTGCGTGTCGTCAACGCGTGGAAGCGAAATGGCCATGTGGTGGCCATGACCGGAGACGGGGTCAACGACGCTCCTGCGGTCAAGACTGCTGATATTGGCATCGTGATGGGTATCACCGGAACGGACGTGGCCAAAGATGCGGCAGATATGATTTTGACCGACGATAATTTTGCATCGATTGTCAACGCGGTCGAAGAAGGCCGAGGTATCTATGAGAACATTCAAAAGTTCCTTCACTTCTTGCTCGCCTGCAATTCCAGCGAAGTCCTATTCATGTTTTTTGCCTCGATCTTGGGGCTGCCTTCTCCTCTCTTGGCAATCCAAATTCTGTGGATCAATTTGGTGACCGATGGACTTCCCGCGTTGGCGTTGGCGAGTGAACCACTCGGCAAAAATCTAATGCAACGCCCCCCGCGTCCCATCGACGAACCGATCCTCTCCTGGAAGCGAGGGCGAGAGATTATCGTGCACGGGATCCTCATGGCAAGCGTCTGCTTGGTGGGTTTCGGATGGATCTATTTTCTGGATCGTACCAAACTGGAGGAGGCACGCGCGGTCGCATTTTGTATCCTGACCATGACCCAAATTTTTTACTCGATGGCATGCAGAGATTTTGATCGGGTGATGCCTGCGCTGGGATTCTTCTCCAACCAACTTCTCGTGGTTGCTGCGATTGGCTCGTTGATCATCCAGCTGGTTGTGATGTTGATCCCATGGACGTCGAACTTGTTGGGACTTTCAGCAATGCCTTGGTCCGATCTGCCCATGGTGATACTGCTGAGTTTGATCCCGGTGACCTTGGTCGAGATCCGCAAGCTTTTATTCACGGTACCAAGATGACAAAGGTACGGGAATCGCGCGGGTTTATCGGAGAGGATTGTCGGTCCGTTTCAGTTGCTCGCGAAGTTCGTCGCTGGTATTGAAGGATCCGGGAAGATCATTAGCGTGCAGATGGATATGGCCAATACCTTCGACGTTCGGGTCGGGCCGACCAGGGTTAGGAACTCTGCTCCCGACGCTGTCCATCTCATGATCTTGCGTTTTTGGTTGGAGCCAGCCTCGCATCGACCGAACTCCTTGATCCCAGCTTTGCCGTGCACTGAGCCAAGCATCAGCGTGGTACAACCCGGGGAATGGCGAGAAGGAGTCCCGATGGAAAAGCCATACAAGAGGCTGTGGATGGGAAGAAGCGTGGGACGATTGGATGGCCGAGAGCATCCTTTCTATCCAAGTATCGTTATGCCATAGAAGGTCGCATGTGAGGATCAGCGACCATTCAGCGCCGAGCGATTTCGCATCATGCAACGCGGTGATGGTACCAGCGAGAGGGCCCGCATCCCGTTCGAAATCGGGGATGGTGCGCACATCCAGATCGATGTAGTCGCTCCGCGCTTGCGAGACGATGGTAGTTGTCAGTTGGTATTTCGCGAGACGGTCGGCGAGAAACCGAAGATTGGGTGTCCCATCAATAACGACACGCGCCTTGTCACTGCCAAAACGAGAGCTTTTACCACCTGCCAGAATGTATGCCCGAAGAGGTGGTCTGTGATCCATGGTCGTATGCCAAGCGAATTAGGATTCGATGGCGGAGAGGTCTCCCTCAAGGCTCTGCGGGAAGATGGCGCCGAGAACCATGATGCAGAGGCTCGCGGTGTGAAGCAGCCAGCAATGGTCGTCGGCGAGGATAGTCCGCAGGGTGATCACTGCAGCGATCATCATCGCGCAGTAGTACGCGTGCTCTGCAAAGGAGCGAACCCGAGCATCATCGCATAATCGGGCAACCCAAAGTCCCAAGATCGAAAGTACGGGAACCAACCAAGGAAACAAAGTGGCGAACGATTCGAACCAATACGGAACGTAAGGCATATCCGAGGCATTCCTTCTCGTCGTTCCATCGACGGACGGGACCATCGATGGACAAGGCCACCGACGGATGGTGTAGCTACCAGTGCCGCTGATGCATCATTGCACCATGGACAATTCCAGCAGCGTTGTAGGGCATTCTTTGCTCCGCCGCAATCCATTGCGGTGTGCCGCGGGATGATGAAGACTCCGGAGCAAAAAATCAAGATCGAAGCCGCGGCGGGTCGGTGGACAACCGCAGGTTCCATCCACAAGGGTTAGATGCTTGTTTTTGCTGGGATTGGACGTTTGATGCGAGGGAGGCAGAGGATGGCTTCGATCAACAAAGCGGCGAGCATGGCGACCACAAACCACCGCCAAATTTCCTGAACGAGGGTCGATGCGGGTTTACCAGCATTGATTTTTGCCCAGGATAAATCGCCAAACATCCGCTGCAGTGCGTCCTGATCGACCATTCGTGGATCTTCCTCGGCGAGTCCTCGATTGATGGCGACCAGAATGTCGTCGGCAAGATAGATTCCCGAGTGCATAGCGTATTCGCTCGAAGGTACCGATTCGGGCCCAGAAGCCATCGTGGATGTAGGATTGACGATTCGATGCTCGGTACCGGCGACGACATCTTTAGCGGTACCGACGCGATTAGCACCGATGGCGAGGAGGCGTTGGATCGTAACGTAGAGGACGATACCATCCCCGGCGAACGTGGAGTCGCGATCGGAAGGTGTGGTTGCGCAGATCGTGATGGACGAGTCCGTGCGATCGATTTTTGCGAGGACGGGAGTCCCGCCCCTTAGAGAAGCGAGGGGGGTAATGTCCCCAGCGATTTTGCAGACGCGCCGAATGCCGAGTTGGCCGAGGGGAAGTGGAGCACCGCTCAGCGTGTTGGCGAGCAGCTGAGAATCGTTTTGCCATTGTTCGATTCGGGCGAGGCCAGCGGCTGCAGCGTTTCCGCCATCGATGGAAGCGTTGGCGTCGGTCGACCCATTTGCATCGGATGGATCCTTCGGGTTGGAAGGTGGGTTTTCCCACCCCATCCACTGAATCCCAAAAGCGGTGTTGCTGTCGGGGGATTCGGGTGGCACCAAAAGTAGTTGGCCACCGGAACTCACAAATTTCTCGAGGGTTTCCAGCGTCTTTCCGGTGGGAAGGGGTTGGTGCCAGACCATTAGTGCAACCGAGTTCCAGTCGAGAGCGTCAAGTTGCGAGGGGTTCAGCAATTCAGCCTCGCATTGCACCGATTGCTGAGGCGCGATGCTCGCGCATAATTCGATCGCAGCGACGAGTTCCGGTGTATCGCTGACGATTACCGTGCGACGAGTGGGTGGTTGCTCAAACACGAAATAGCTTTGATCGTCGGCTGGATTTGAATCGCTTGGTAATCGAACCGATCCCCATCCGCGTCGCGAGGCATTGGGGTCATCGCGGACGAGTTCGAGCGGGATGCGATGATCGTTGACTTCGGCGGAGTTGCCATTGAGTTCTACATTGAGAACGCTCCTGTTTTCACCGACAGCGATTTCAACGGGGATGGAGTTCGCATCGTTGGAGGAGTTCTCCGAAGGGGCTGAAGACCTATCGATCCGGAAATTGAGGGATAGTTCGGGTCCCTTGGGACCATCGATTCGCTCAGCGCTGGTAACGCGAACGGACCGGTTGTTGGATTCATTCCCAGACAGATCGAGGACCGAAAACCGTACGTCCTGAGGAAGCGTTTTGAAACCATCTTGGATGGCTTTCCATCGTCCGTCCCGGCTGCGCCAATCGCTATCTCGCATGTCGGAACAAAGCCAAACGAGCGTATTGCCAACTCGGTTGTTCTTAGCATACAGCAGTGCTTTTTCGAGCATGCCCGGGATATCGGTTGTGGCGCTCCATGTTTGCTGCGGAGTTGCGCGGATCCACTGAGAGACCGATGAGTATTCTTCCGGTTTCTCTGAGATCGGGTCGATCGCCACGATGCGTTCGATCCCGAGTGTTCGGAATGTGTCGCCTAATTGCTGGATGGCCATTTGGAGTTTGTTGCCATTGGCTCCAGGAAGCGTTTCACTCATGCTAGGGGAGCGGTCGAGTACCACGATGGCCAATCGGTTCGAGTCACCTCCCAGCAACGCCATGATGCCACTGGTCAGTGGACGAGCGGTGAACAAGACGAGGGCTGCGAGCGCGAGTGTTCGCATGGCCAGGATGAGCCATTGCCTCAGTTTGGTGTACCCACTGGACATCTTGTTCGCTTCCAACAAGAACCGCATCGCGGCCCATGGCACTGTTTGGAAGCGTCGTTGATTGACTAAATGGATGATGATCGGAATCGCGATCAAGGGGAGCGCGACGAGCATCCAGGGTTGCAGAAAGCTCATCGCACGCCTCGACCTCGTGTTCGTCCCACCAGGAATCGCATCATCGGATGTTCATACGATTCGCTCGTTGTCACGCGATGGTAATCCACCCCAGTCTCGAGCACGATCTGCTGCATCTGCTTCAAATAGTTTGCGAGCGAGCGTTGGTACCGATCTGCGATCTCGGTTGGTTCGACAAACAGCGACGTGTTGCCTTCCATGTCGACGAAGCGAACCGGGCGACCGAAGGCGAAGCTCAACTCTTGAGGATCGAGCAAATGGAATGCAGCAACATCGTGCTTACGGAATCGCAAGTGCTCGAAGCATTGCTTGAGCTGTGCGGGATCGACGAAAAAATCGGAGATGATCACCACGAGGGCCCGTTGACGCACGGTTTCTGCGAGTTCATCGAGGATTTCAGGGAGACGTGTTTCTCCTTGGGGTTTGGTTTTCTCGAGGGTATCGAGGAGCAATTTCAGATGGGCGGCAGATCGCTTGGGGGGGATGTTTTGAACGATCTTTTCCGCGACGGTCGAGACCCCAACCGCATCGCCTTGTTGTGCTGCGAGGTAAGCGAGCGACGCGCAAATACGTCGTCCGTAATCGATCTTGGTCAGCATTCCTTTCGACGCAAAACCCATGGATCCGCTGGTGTCGAGGACGGCACAGCAGCGGAGGTTGGTGTCGGCTTCGAACTCCTTGACGTAGTACCGATCGGTACGTCCGAACGCGCGCCAATCGAGCCTGCGCAGGTCGTCGCCGGGGACGTACTTTCGGTATTCTGCGAACTCGACGCTGGACCCTCGATGCGGCGAAGCATGCTTGCCTGAAACGTTGCCTTGCATAGCATGGCGTGGCTTCAGGGGCACTGCCGACAATCTCGAAAGGATCTGCGGATCGAGGAAGGAACGGGAAACTTGGAGCATGTCTTAGCGCATTTCGTCGAGCAATCGACTTACGATCTGTTTCGCGGAAACACCTTCGGCTTGGGCTGCAAAGGTGGTGATCAATCGGTGGACCAGGACGGGCTTCGCGACGTACTGAACATCCTCCAGTCGGACCATGTAGCTTCCTTGGAGCGCCGCTCGACTCTTGGCTCCCAGGATCAGATTCTGCACGGCTCGCGGACCGGCACCCCAGCTCACGAACGGCTTGAGCCAATCCGGAGCGCTCGACCCTTGAGGTCGAGTCTTGCGAACCAATTTCGCGGCATACTCATAGATATGGTCAGCGACCGGAATGCGGCGCACCAACTTTTGGTACGCCATGATCTCGTCGCCGCTGAGAACTCCTTGGAGTTTGACCAAATCGTCTCCCGTGGTCGATCGAGCAATTTGAATTTCTTCTTCTTCGTTGGGGTAATCGAGTTCCACCAAGAACATGAAGCGGTCGAGTTGGGCTTCGGGGAGTGGGTAGGTTCCTTCCTGCTCGACCGGGTTCTGGGTAGCCAGCACCATGAACGGGGATTCGAGATCAAAGGTTTTTCCAAGGACCGTCACCCGTTGTTCTTGCATCGCCTCGAGCAAGGCCGCTTGGGTCTTTGGTGGGGCTCGGTTGATTTCATCGGCCAAGATGATGTTTTCGAAAATTGGACCGGGGATGAATTGAAACTCGCGCCGCCCCTCGGCGGTCTCCTGCAGGATATCCGTACCGGTGATGTCCATCGGCATCAGGTCTGGAGTGAACTGAATGCGGTTGAACCCCAAGGACATGGTTTCCGCAATCTTGCTGACAAGCAAGGTCTTGGCGAGGCCCGGAACCCCCATGAGCAGGGCGTGGCGACGAGCGAATAAGCAAATCGCAAGTTGTTCGATCACTTCTTTTTGACCGACGATGACTTTGCCCAGCTCAGCGCAAAGCTTGGAATACGACTCCCGAAGCGCGTCGATCATGCGGACTTCTTGGTCGGTGAGTTGATGGCTGCTGGTTTGCTTGGGATCTGCAAGGCTCATGAAGCTAAGGTCTACTGGTGAGAATCCGTCGGATGAAGTGGTAATGTGTGTCGTGGAAGATGGACCGCGAGGAAACGCTGGGAGAGGGTGAATCGCGACTGCAATAACGGCGAAGCCGACTGAAAATACGGCGGAGCCGACCAAAAACACCGCGAAGCCACCCCTGCGAAATCGTCCTTGCGAACTCTTTCCACCGGGCCCTAGTGTAATCCAAAACGGCCTCTGTTTCGCCCTGCACCAGCGAGTTTGGCACCTTTCCCGGCGATTCTCGGTTAAGCCTCAGATCGCTAATTCTCCAGGGAATCGGGATCTAGTTTAGGCAGAACGGAGTCCATAATGCCCATGACAATTTTGCGGTAAACCTTCTCGAGCAATGGATTGGCCTTGATCAGCCTCATGGTTCGATACAACTGCTCGCCTGTTTCTGGATCGATGTCTACTTCGTCGGTGATCCCTTCCGCATCGATCAGGGTCAGTCGGTAGTTTTTGCGGCCATCTCCATCGATCGTGCGGACCACATCGTGAAGCTGGGCGGTGCTGACATCGATCGATTTTCCAGAAGGGTTTTCGATGGGGCGTTCGGCGCGAGTTTTGGTCACACCGCCGAGAAAATTAGCCATCTGATCGACGGTTTCCGATTTGCTTTCTTGGCTCAACTGTTGGCTGAGTCGTGAGAGCCTATCCAAGTTTTCTTGGCCCGTGCGACGCTTCCCGGTTTCAATACTGCGATCGATCTGCCGTTGAATAAACGTGCTCTCAGCGGATTGGCCTGCCGGGTCTCGCTCCACAGCGGGGCGTTGATCGGCAATCGCGCTTTCCCAACGACGGTCATCGGCACTGGGTGTCAATGGGTCGATCGTATCCTCGGAGCGATCTCCTCGGATACGAAAGTTCTGGTCCACCGATAAAGTCTCACGAAACGCCCCCTCGATTTCCATGGGAGGATTCGTCAAAGACTCGACCGGCGCAACCCACATGGCAGCGAGCCATGCCGCTGTTCCAATAGCGATCGCATGAAGCAAAAGCGAACTGGAAGCCGCCATCTTCCAAGGAGACAGCTTGCTATGAGAGGATTTCGAAGGTGAATTGCCAGCAGGCGATCGTTGAGAACCCATGGTGCTATTTTAGTCCATGACCGAACACCGGAGCAGTCTCGCCTGTCCAAATTGCGGACTATTGGTCTTGTGCACTGGTCTTGTGCACTGGTCAAGTGCACTGGTCTTGCGCGAGTTTGCTCTTGGGAACCGGAGGTCGCTAGCGATTACGGGCCATGGTCTGGAACAGGTCGTAACGTGCCTTTAGCTCAGCGACGCTATCCCCACCGAATTTGTCGACGAGCGCCGTCGCAATCTCGAAGGCGACGACGTGCTCGATGATGATGGCAGCAGCGGAAATAGCGCAGACATCGCTTCGCTCGTAGTTGGCACGATGGGGTTGCTTGTCTTCCATCCGGATCGAATCGAGGGGCTTGCGCAAGGTGCTGATCGGTTTTTTAGCCGCCCGAAGGATGAGAGACTGTCCATTGGTCATGCCACCTTCGAGTCCACCCGCGTTGTTGCTGGGACGGATGTAGCCCAAATGGGGCAAGTGCGTCAGTTCGGGGTCGTAGTGGATCGGATCGTGGACTTCGGAGCCTCGGCGCCTAGCAGCCTCGAAACCCATACCGATCTCCACGCCTTTGATGGCTTGAACGGCCATAACTGCTTGGGCTAATCGCCCATCGAGTTTTCGATCCCATTGGGCGTGAGTCCCTAGCCCGAACGGCAATCCGTCCACTCGGACTTCGATAACCCCACCCAGCGTATCCCCTTCATCGGCCATCCGGTCGATGTACGATTCGGCTTCTTTATCGCGTGAGGGGTCGACGCTGTAGATGCTGCTCGCATCGCGAAGTTCGCGAACGTCGGCAATGGTTTTAGAGCGAGTGTCTGCCGCCCCGATGGCCATGGCTCCTAGTTCGACGACGTAGCCTACGGTCTCGATGCCGACGACGGCGAGCAATTGCCGAGCCAGCGCGCCAGCAGCGACGCGAACGGCGGTTTCACGGGCACTGGAGCGTTCGAGCACCCCACGGATCGAGCCCAGGTACTTGATCGCTCCCGTGAGATCGGCATGGCCTGGACGAGGCCGCTCTAGTTCCTTAAGTCGCTCTAGTTTGTAATCGTTGTTGACGACTTGCAACGTGATGGGGGAACCAAGAGTCGTCGATTGCCAAACTCCGGTCAAAATATCGACCGTATCCTGTTCGAGTTTCTGACGTCCGCCTCGACCGTACCCACCTTGCCTCAATCGCAATTCGCGATTGATCATTTCCTCGTCGATCTTAAGGCCTGCAGGAAATCCATCGATCAATGCGATGAGAGATTTTCCATGGGATTCACCGGCGGTCCAATAACGAAGCATGAGGAAGGGTCCGAGCTAATTCCGATAGGGTGTGACTGCTGGTGAGAATTGAGGCGAAAAGGGGCTATCTGAGTCGTTGCACTACGTACCAGCGGCATTTGGCCGAGGGTGCTCTGAGAGATTTTCGAAGTTCTATTCTAATTCCAAGTCCCCGTGAGCCAAAGCCCGAAAGGTAGGGACTAAAAGGTAGGGACTCAACGCCGTTCAGGAAGGCTGCGGGGTAATGTGGCTGCGAAGTGGTTAACGGTTGTTAGGCGGGATTTTTCCAGCGATCGCCTCATCGAGCATCTGTTGGAAGGATTTGTTGTCGGACACTTCTTTCGCTTTCCGAACGATTTCAGTCGCTTCCTCGCTTCGGTTGTTAACGGCTAGGACAAACACGATGGTGCTGACACCTTTAAAAAACTCACTTTCGTAACGTGCGGCGGCATCGTCGCCGATCCCTTTCAAGGTTTTGATCATTCGAAAGCTTTCGCGAAGTTTTTCGAAGTCTTTGGTACCGTCCAGATAGCGTCCGCATAATTCGTACTTTTGGTTGGCGATTAAAGCGGGTTGGGCTAAGGTGTAGACTTCTTTGGCAATGTTTGGGGCGTTTTTGTCGAGATGCTCAAAGGCTGCCACTGTTTTTGGAACTTGTTTCAAGACCCTGTTGATTCCGGCCAAGTCCATGAATGAGCGCTGTGGATCCCGCCCTTCATTGAGCATATTCAGTGCCTCGTCGCGCTTCTCGAGAAGCTTTTTCATCGCGGGAGGGTACTTGTTGGCCAGATCGTTCCAAGCGGCCAACGCGAATGAGAGCCTTACGCCGATAAATGCAGGCTCAACCACGGTCGACTTTTCATAGATCCAAAGGTACTTCTCTAGAGCTAATTGGTAGCGATTGGCTTTCGCATCCAATTCGGCTTCGCTGAGGATCGTTCTCGGACTTGGGTTGTTCGGGGGGACCCATTCATCGCCTTGCGAAACTTTTCCGTGCGATAAACCTCCGTGCGATAAACCGAGGAACAGCAACAACGAGGTCATCGTCACCAAGGAGAGTTGCGTTGAGGCGCGACCTAGAGTCATTCCAAAACGAATCGTACGATGGATCATGGCAAGTCCCCAAACCTCGATGAGAGAAGGTGATCGAAGCGTAACTCGAGCCGTTGA
>Ga0315901_10004850_pt1 | contig 16599 bp, 15 predicted proteins | sample LakEriMetagenome_10_FD_203761 | JGI IMG/M metagenome (GOLD analysis project Ga0315901, IMG submission 203761) | Freshwater fungal communities from buoy surface, Lake Erie, Ohio, United States - Buoy 2 MA116 | ecosystem: Environmental > Aquatic > Freshwater > Lake | place: USA: Lake Erie, Ohio...
CGGCGGCGATCGAACGGCCGTAGGCGTTGGCGATGCTGTTGCCGCCGACCTCGGGGTGTCCCGGCAGGTCGAACAGCGTGTACATCCGGCCGCCGATGCGCTTGCGGCCCTCGAGCACGCGCACCTTAAGACCGCTCTCCTCGAGCATGAGCGCGGTCTCGAGACCGGAGAGACCGGCGCCGATGACGATGACATCGGGATCGCCCGCGCCGGCGGCGCGCAGCCGCGGTGCGAGTCCGGCGAGCGCTGCGGTGGCGACGGTGGTGGCGACGAACTGGCGGCGGGTGACGCTCATCGGCAGATCCTCCGTTGCAGGATCACTGGAGACGGCAGGACAACAGCTTGCGCTCGGTGATCGAACCCATCAACAGGCGGCCCTCGTGGACCGCACCCACGCTGCCGGCGGAGAGCCGGCTGCCCGGGTCGAAGAACACGGTCTCGAGCCGCGGCTCGGCCGCCGCCGGATCGAGGCGCTGGATCCACGACGGCGCGGCATGCGCCGCATCGCCGAAGTGCCGCACCAGATCGAGGGTGCGGCCGTGCACGGCGAGCCACACCACGCCGTCGGCGCCGACGTTGATGTTGTCGGGTGCGCCGTCGACGGGGATGTCGGCGAGGCGGGTGAGCTCCGCCGTACCCGCATTGCGTTCGAAGGCCGCGAGACGTCTGCCGAGGGTCTCCGAGGCGTAGAGGCGTTCGCCGTCAGGGCTCATGCCGAGTCCGACCGCGCTCGCGAGGCCGTCCGCCGCGACCGTCATCTCCTTGCCGTCGAAGTACACGATCTTCGAGAGACCGCGCCGCAGGACGAGCTCCGAGAAGCGGTCCACGGGCCCCTCGGCGCCCGAGTCGTTGGCGACATAGAACTGCTCGTGACCGACCGCGACGATGGCGTTGGGCGATCGCAGCAGCGGGTCGCGCACGCTGCGCACCGGGACGAACAGCCGGTCGGTCGCGCGCTGCTCGAAGATCTCGACGGCGTGGCCGCCGTCGGGCAGGTGGCTGATGACGAACAGGCGCAGCGCGCCATCGCCCATGCGGTAGAGCGACATTCCGTGCGGCCGGAATCCCGCGGGCTTCGCGACCAGCGCCGTCGTCGGCGCGCTCATCGGCGAGTCGGGCGTGGCCGGCAGCTCCAGCTGCAGCACATCGCCCTCGGAGGCGCGGCCCTCGATGAGCGCGCGGCGGTCGAACGCGGACAGGAAGGCGATGCCGCGCGCGCGGTCGAACTGGATGTCCTCGGCGCTGACGCCGAGGGTCACCGTGTCGCAGGCGAGGGGCGTGGCGGCGGGGAGGTCGCGGAACTGGCCGCCGTGGCGCAGGAAGTCGAACGTGAAGACGCCGACGAGGGCGAGCAGCGCCAGCCCCGCCCATGCGAGGCGCTTCAGGACCTTTTTCGTGCCGGTCTGCAAGACGTTCTGACCCCCGGCGCGCATTGTAGCGCGGCGCCCCGACGCGTCGGGCGCAGCGTCACGCTAGAACCGTTCCAGCACGGAGCCGCAGCCGTGGACGGCATCGTCGATGCCGCAGCGACGCAGCGCGTCCCAGTAGGTCACGGCGTTGATCGCGAGCACCGGCTTGCCGAGCCAGCGCTCGGCCTCGGCGCAGACGTCGATGGCGGCGAGGTTGGTGCCGACCTGCACCAGGGCGTCGACATCATCGCCGTCGAGCGCGCGCAGCGCGTCGGTGACCTGCTGGCGCGTCACGTGCGCGATCTGCACCGGCGACGGGCACTTGAGGCCGGTGAGGCGCGGGATCGTGTAGCCCGCCTCCTCGAAGTAGCGGCGCACCTGCTCGTCGCCGCGCGGCTGGTGCGGCGTCAGCACCGCGATGCGCTTCGCGCCGAAGCGCTGCAGCGCGGCGACGGTCGCCGTGGATCCCATCGACACGCCGACGCCCGCGCGCGCGGCGAGCTCGGCCTGCAGTACGTCGGCGGCGCGCACGCCGCCCCAGAACGCTTCGAGCGCGACGCCCATCACGACATGGGTCGGCCGGCAGGTCATGATCTGGTCGATGGCGCCGCGCATGCCGTCGCGCATCGCCTGCACATGCTCCATGAACGCCTGCTCGCTGGTGAGCGGCCGCTCCTGGATGCTGATGCGTCCCACCTGGTTGGTGACGCCGTCGGGCCGCAGCCGCTCGCTCTCGGGCTGGCAGCTGGTGTTCGTCGAGGGCACCACGATGCCGATGCGCGCGCGGTGGCCGAGCTGGTCGGTCATGGCCTTGCTCCCGTCAGGGCGACTTGGTGCTGCCGCCGTCGACGGTGACGGAGGTGCCGGTGAGGTGCGCGGCGGTGGGTGAGGCGAGGAACACCACGTGCTGCGCGATCTCCTCGGGCGTAGCGAGGCGGCGCAGCGCCGTCTTCTCGAGGAAACGGCGCTCGGCTTCGGCGGCGGTGATGGCCTCGCGCGCCGCCGCGGCCTGCATCAGCCGGTCCCAGCGCGCCGAGCGCACCGGGCCCGGATTGACGGCGTTGAGGGCGACGCCGTGGGGGCCGAGCTCCTCGGCGAGGCCGCGCACCACGGCGAGCAGCGCCGCGTTGGCGGCCGCGCCCGGCAGCATGCGCGGCTCGGGCTGGCGCGCGGAGTTGCCGACCACGAGCACGATGCGCCCCGCGCGGCGCGCGACCATGCGCGGCGTGATGGCGCGCAGCACGCGCAGCGTGCCGAACAGCTTGACCTCGAGGCTGTCGCGCCAGGCGGCATCGTCGAGCTCCCAGAACACGCCGCCCTGCGCGGCGCCGGCGGCGCAGACCAAGGAATCGATCGGACCCTGGCCGCCGTCGGCGGCCGACCGGCCGTCCGCGGCCGCGATCGCCGTGCCCACCGCGGCTTCGTCGCCGAGGTCGCAGTCGAGCGTGATGACGCGCGGCGAGCCGAGCGCGCGCAGGGCGTCGGCGAGCGGTGCGAGCGACGAGGCGTCGCGCGAGAACAGCGAGAGCCGCGCGCCCTCGGCCGCGAGACCGCGCGCGATGGCCTGACCGAGCACGCCGCCCGCGCCGACCACCGCGACATGGCGGTCCTGCAGCTGCAGGTCCATCAGGCGCGGCCCAGCTTGGCCCGTGCGAGCGCGGCGCCTGCGCCGAGCGCCTGCAGCTTGCCGCGCGCGAGCGCGGGGGACAGCGGCGCCATGCCGCAGTTGGTGCAGGGCAGGAGCCGTGCCGAGTCCGCGTGGCGCGAGGCCGCGATGATGTTGTGCGCGACCTCTTCCGGCGTCTCCAGCTTGCCGGGCAGCACCTCGATGGCGCCGACCAGCAGGTCCTTGTCGGGCAGCAGGCGCAGCACCTCGTGGGGCACGCGCGACCCCGCGAACTCCAGCGACACCTGTTGCACGCTGCTGGCGTTGATCCACGGGAAGATCGTCTCGTACTGACGCCAGCTGTCGCCCAGGGTGTCCTTCCACTGGATGTTGGCTTCGATGCCGTAGCCGTAGCAGATGTGCACGACGGTGGTGGCCTTGAGGCCCTGCATCGCTCGCTCGAGCGCGGGCAGACCCCAGTCGCGCACCTCTTCAAGGAACACGTTGAACGCCGGTTCGTCGAACTGGATGACATCGGCGCCGGCGGCCTCGAGGTCGCGCGCCTCGGCGTTCAGCAGCTCCGCGAAGCGCATCGCCATGTCGGCGCGTCGGCCGTAGTGGCCGTCGGCGAGCGTGTCGCAGATGGTCATCGGGCCGGGCAGGGTGACCTTGAGGCGCTGTGTGGTGCTGCGACGCATGAAGGCGGCGTCCGCCGCATGCACCGGCGCCGGCCGCGCCAGCGGACCGGTGACCGTGGGCACCTCCGCTTCGTAGCGGTTGTTGCGGATCCCCATGCGCGTCTTGCGCGTCCAGTCGATGCCCTCGAGACGTTCGAGGAAGCCGTGGACGAAGTGGATGCGGAACTGCTCGCCGTCGCCGACGATGTCGATGCCGGCCTGCTCCTGCACGCGCAGCCACTCGAGCGCGGCGCGCTCCTTGCCGGATTGCAGCGCAGCGCCGTCGAGGCGCCAAGCGGCCCAAAGTTTTTCAGGCTCGGCGAGCCAATCGGGTTTGGGGAGACTGCCGACCGTGGTGGTGGCGAGCGGAGGCGAGGAGGCCATCCGCACATCGTAGCTAAGCTCTCGGACCCGCGGAGACCGACCCGCGGTCGTAGGTCCTGACGGGGCGGGCCCTTTCGGACCCGCCCCGCCGGCTCATCCTTGGACATCAAGCATCCTTGCTTCCGGACGATCCTTGTCCGGAACGACAGACCGGACGGCCTGTCGTGTCCCTGAGACTGGAGAAAGATCAGTTCGGCAGCAGCACGCTGTCGACCGACACGACCACGCCGTTGGCGGCGTTGTGGTCGCCGGTCACGCGGGCGCCGTCGACGCGGACGCGGCCGCGCACGAGCTCGACCTTGACCTCGTCACCGCCGGCCGTCTTGGCCGTACGGGTACGCTTGAGGTCGTCCGTCTCGAGCGCCTGGCCCGGCACGACATGGCGGGTCAGCACCTTGACGAGCTGGTCCTTGTTCTCGGGGCGGAGGAGGGCCTCGAGCTGCTCAGGGGGCAGCTTGGCGAAGGCCTCGTCCGTCGGGGCGAAGATGGTGACCGGACCGCCGTTGGCGAGGCTGTCCTGCAGGCCGGCGGCCTCGACGGCCTTGGCGAAGGTGGTCAGGTTGCCCTGCTGCTTGGCGACGGCGAGGATATCGCCCTTGCCGGTGTCGGCGCCCGCGGTCATGGAAGCGATCCCGAGGATCGCGGCAGCGACGGCGGTCTGGATAGTGCGTCGGAAGGTCATGGCGATACTCCGTTGGGGTCGTTTAGATGACTGGCCGCGTCCTGCGGCCGGGTGTTCAGTACGCGAGGATGGTGACAGTGGCCCCCGGACCTGTCAAGATGTTGTACAACCAATGGGTGGACAGAACCTGAACAAACCATGAACAGACTGGCTACACCCCCCCTAGGCGGGCAGTTCACGATCAAGGCGGTCGCCCAGGCGACCGGAGTAACCGTCGAGACCCTCCGGGCCTGGGAGCGCCGCTACGAGGTCGTCCAGCCCTCCCGGGACGGCTCGGGTCGCCGTACCTACTCGGCCGCCGACGTCGCCCGTCTGCGCCTGCTGCGCACGGCCACCGAACTCGGCCACACCATCAGCCGGCTCGCCAGACTGTCCGAGGACGAGCTCGCCAAGCTGGTCGCCGATTCCGGCGGCCAGGCCCGTCCCGGTCCCGCCCGCGGGCAGTCTTATGTGGAGCGTGCGCTGGATGCCACGCTGCACTCCGACCCGACCGGCGTCGAAGAGGTGCTGACCTCGGCGCTCGCCCTGCTGCCGCCCAACGAGGTCGTGAACACCGTGCTCGTGCCGCTCGTGCGTGAGGTCGGTGAACGCTGGCATCGCGGCGAGCTGTCCATCGCGCAGGAGCACATGGTCACCGACATCGTGCGCCGCCTGATCATCTCGGTGTCGCGCGGCTACCTGCGCAACGACAACGGCCCCTGCCTCGTGCTCGCCACGATGTCCGGCGAGCGCCATGAGCTCGGCATCCTGATGTGCAGCTGGCTCGCTGCCACGCGCCGCTTCCGCACGCACTATCTGGGCGCGGACTGTCCGGCCGAGGAGATCGCCCGTTTCGCGCTCGAGGTCGATGCGCGTGCGGTGCTGGTGTCGCTCGTCATGCCGGAGAACCAAGTGCCTGCGCTGACGCAGCTCAAGTCGCTCTGCGACGCGTTGCGCGGCCGCTGCGAGGTGTGGGTGGGCGGATTCGCGGCCCGTACCTTGACCGCTGCGGAGCTTCCGGCCGGCTGTCAGATGCTGGCGGCGGGGCAGGACTTCGAGCAGCGGCTGGACCTGCTGGCGGCGCAGCACTACTCCTGATCCCGGGTGGTCCCCCGGTCGCCTGGCCATCAGGTTTGACCGCCGAACACCGCTGCTTCACACATCTTTTCCGCGGCTAAACGGTCCGCGTGGTCGCGCGGAGAGGCCGGAATGCGCTAGTGTCGTCGTATGGTCGTCACGAAAGCGCTGCGCACCAAAGTCATGGCCGGGCTGCTGGCCAGCCTGATGGTCGCCTGCGGCGGCGGAGGAGGAGGTTCATCCCCACCCCCGCAAGCGGTGACGCCGCCTGCGCCGGTCAGCAAGGCCGAGGCCTTCCGCTTCCTGAACCAGGCGACCTTCGGCGCCACCGAGGCCGAAGCCACCCGTCTCATCGGTCTGGGTGATTCCTCGAACGCCTACTCGCGTTGGATCGACGCGGAGATCAACAAGCCCGTCTCGCTGCTGCGGCCGTCCGTCGAAGCGGCGTATCCGAATCCGGTGCCGACGGGCTTCTCGCCGTCCTCGCTCAACACCATCCGGCAGGAGCGGTGGTTCACCAACGTGCTGCGCGGCGAAGATCAGCTGCGCCAGCGCGTGGCTTTCGCCTTGTCACAGATCATGGTCGTCTCGCAGATCGGCGCGCTCAACGACCTGCCGTTCGCGCATGCCGATTACCACGACATGTTGGCGCGCAACGCCTTCGGCAATTTCCGTACGTTGCTCGAGGACGTCACGCTGCACCCGGCGATGGGCATCTATCTGTCGATGCTCGGCAACCGGCGGGCGGTGGCCAACACCAATCTCCGCCCTGACGAGAACTACGCGCGCGAGATGATGCAGCTGTTCAGCATCGGTCTCGTGCAGCTCGACATCGACGGCAGCGTGAAGACGGACGCGACCGGCCAACCGCTTCCGACCTACGACCAGGCGATCATCGAAGGTTTCGCGCGGATCTTCACCGGCTGGACCTGGGCCTGCCCGAGCACGCTGCCCACCTGCACCTTCACCACGGCGCGCGTGCAGACCGGATTCACCACGGGCTACAACCAGGTGAAGCCGATGCAGCTCTACGCCGACCAGCACGAGGCCGGCACCAAGCAACTGCTCAACTACACCGGCGCGGCGCTGCCGGGCGGGCTCGTGCCCGCCAACCAGACCGGCGCCAAGGACCTCGCCGACGCGCTCGACAACGTCTTCAACCATCCGAACGTCGGACCGTTCATCGCCCGACAGCTCATCCAGAAGCTGGTGACGAGCAATCCGTCGCGCGCCTACGTGCAGCGTGTCGCCGAGCGGTTCAACAACGACGGGACGGGACGCCGCGGCAACCTCGAGGCGGTGGTGCGCGCCGTCCTGCTCGACACCGAGGCGCGCAACGCACCGTCGGGCTCGGGCGCGGCGGTCGCCGGCAAGCTGAAGGAGCCGCTGCTGCGCCTGACGCAGTTCTGGCGCGCCTACGGCGTGACCTCGGCGAGCGGCAAGCTCGGCGTCGCGCGCAACTTCTCCGGCGGCACGCCGTCGGCGCAGTTCGGCCAAGGGCAGGGCCTCTCGCCCTCGGTGTTCAACTTCTTCAGCCCGTCCTATGCGCCGCCGGGCGAGATCGCCGACGGCGGGTTCGTGGCGCCCGAGATGCAGCTCGCGACGGAGATCCTCGCCGCGTCCTCGACCAACTATTTCTACGGGCAGGCCTTCACCCGCACGCAGGCGCAGGCCGCGACCCTCAACGCCGACGACATGTACATCACGACGACCGACGAGCTCGCGATCGCCGCGGACTCCGAGGCGCTGATCAACCGCGTCGCGGAGAAGCTGCTCGGCGGTGCAGGCCAGATGTCGGCCGCGCTGAAGGCCGAGGCGAAGGCGCAGATCGAACGCACGACGGTGCCCGCGACCAACCCGGCCACGGCGCTCGCCACCCGTACCGGTGACGCGATCTACTTCGTCGTCACCTCCCCCGAATACGCCTTGCAACGCTGACCGCCGCACACCTCAGGACACGAGCCCGCACATGGACCGCCAACGCCGCAAGTTCCTCAAGGCCGCCGCCGCCGGCGGCGCGGTGTACGCGTTCGGCCGTACGCCCGGCACGGTCTGGGCGCAGTCGGCCGGGACCGGCGGTTTCGGCGACTACAAGGCGCTGGTCTGCCTGTTCCTGTTCGGCGGCAACGACTCCCACAACATGGTGGTGCCGACCAGCACCGCCGAGTACAACGCCTATTCGCGCTCGCGCGGCGGCGGCACGACCTCGAGCCTCGCGATCGACCGTACGGCGTTGCTGCCCGTCACGCGTGTCGGCGAGGTCGCGGGCGATCCGACCTTCGGCTTCCATCCGAGCATGACCGGCGCGCGCGACCTGTTCGCGGCGGGCCGCCTCGCGGTGCTGCCGAACGTCGGTCCGTTGGTCATGCCGACCACCAAGGCGCAGTACCAGACCGCTGCCACCAGCGGCCACCGGCTCCCCCCCCAGCTCTTCTCCCACAACGACCAGCAGGACCAGTGGCACAGCCTGCGTGGACGCACGGTGATGCGGTCGGGCTGGGCGGGTCGCGTGGCCGATGTGCTGGCCTCGCGCACCGCCGACCAGCAGCTCGCGCTCAACGTCTCGCTCGCCGGCCAGACCTTCTTCCAGGCGGGCGAGGTCGCGCGCCCCTACGTGTCCGGCTCGACCGGCGCCGCCACCTTCACGGGATTCGGCACCACGGGGGTGAACGGCGGCCGGAAGACCTCGTTCGAGGCGCTGCTCGCGTCGAACGCCGCCTCCACGTCCAACACGATGTACGAGCGCGGTTTCGCGGCGGTCCAGCAGCGCGCGATCCGCTACGCCGATCGCGTCAACGCTGCGATCGCCGCCGGCCCCAACTTCGCCGCGCTGCCCAACGCGGGCGTCACGCTCACGCCGCTGCAGACGCAGCTGCGCACCGTCGCCAAGATGATCGCCTCGCGCGCGCAGCTGTCGATGTCGCGGCAGATCTTCTTCGTGTCGGTGGGCGGTTTCGACCAGCACGACGACCTGCTGCGCGACCAGCCCGGTCTGCTGACCAACGTCAGCAACTCGATGAAGATGTTCCACGACGCCATGGTCGAGATCGGCATGCAGAACAACGTGACGATGTTCACGCACTCCGACTTCGGCCGCACCTTGACCTCGAACGGCGACGGCTCGGACCACGCCTGGGGCGGCGTGCAGCTGGTGGCGGGCGGCGCCGTGCGCGGTCGCCAGTTCTACGGCCAGTATCCGCTGCTCGAGATCGGCAGCGCGCTCGAGATCGGCGGCGGGCGCATCATCCCGACCGTCTCCGCCGACCAGTATGCGTCCACGCTCGCGAGCTGGTTCGGCGTCCCCGACGCGGACCTCCCGAAGGTCGCGCCCAGCATCAACAATTTCGCGACGCGCAACCTCGGGTTCCTGGTCTAGGCGCAGGCGCCGTCAGCGGCGCGGGGGCTCAGGGCTTCAGCGGCGAGGACTGCAGCCCGCGAGCCACGAACTTCGCCACGCCGTCGCCGCCCGGCCAAGGCGTGCGGTCGGCGTGCACCGGGTCCGGGCCGCTCACGATGCCGCAGTGGTACCGGGCGCGGCCGGCGGTGATCCAGAGCTCGTCGCCCTCGGCGAGCACGCTGCCCGAGCTGCGCTGCAGCAGGCGGAAGCGCTCCATCTCGATCGTGAACCAGCGCCCACGGCGCGGCGTCGCGCGCCGCACCTCGAGCACGAGCGGCGCCGTGGCGGCGGCGGGCGAGGCGGGGTCGGTGACGAGCTGCGCACCGAAGGCGCGGGCCCAGGGCTGCGGGCCTGCCGGCGCAGCGCCGGGCGCGGCGTCCAACAGGATGTCGCCCGGTGGCACGGGGCGCACGGCGCGGAAATCCGGGGTCGCGTAGGTGTGGCACAGGGGCTGCAGATGCGCCGCGCCCGACCAGCCCCAGGCCGCGATGCCGAACCAGACCGACGCCGGCACGGACAGCACGGCGAGCGCGATGCGCGTGCGACGGCGCAAGCGGCCCTCGCCCTCGAGCCCGAGCCCGTCAGCCAGCAGCAGGATGAGCAGCGCCACGGGCGCCGCGGCGATCACCGCGACGATGATGCCGGGCGCGAGGTCGCTCACAGGATGAACCGGCTCGAGTCCTCGTCCTTGGAGAGTTCGCCCAAGCACTCGTCCACCATCGCGGCATCGACGACGATGGCGCTGCCGCGCCGCTCGGTGGCCTCATACGAGACGCTTTCGAGCAGCCGCTCCATCACCGTATGCAGACGGCGCGCACCGATGTTCTCGGTGTTCGAGTTGACGTGCGCCGCGACCTCCGCGATGCGGCGGATGCCCTCCGGCGTGAACTCGACGCCGACGCCCTCGGTGCCGAGCAGCGCGGCGTACTGGCGGGTGAGCGCCGCGTCCGGCTCGGTGAGGATGCGCACGAAGTCCTCGACCTGCAGCGGTCCGAGCTCGACGCGTATCGGGAAGCGGCCCTGCAGCTCGGGGATGAGGTCGGAGGGCTTGGCGAGATGGAACGCTCCCGAGGCGATGAAGAGGACATGGTCCGTCTTGAGCGCGCCGTACTTGGTGTTGACGGTGCAGCCCTCGACGAGCGGCAGCAGGTCGCGCTGCACGCCTTCGCGCGAGACGTCGGCGCCGTAGGTGTCCTGGCGGCGGCAGACCTTGTCGATCTCGTCGATGAACACGATGCCGTTCTGCTCGGCGTTGCGCACCGCTTCCGCGCGCAGCTCCTCTTCGTTCACGAGCTTGGCGGCCTCTTCGTCGAGCAGGGCCTTCTTGGCTTCGCCGACCTTCAGCTTGCGCGGCTTGCTCCGACCGGCGCCGAGGTTCTGGAACATGGAACGCAGCTGCTGCTGCATCTCCTCCATGCCCGGCGGCACCATGATGTCGACGCCCGCGCCGAGCCCGGCGACCTCGATCTCGACCTCGCGGTCGTCGAGCTTGCCCTCGCGCAGCATCTTGCGGAACTTCTGGCGGGTGTCGGCGTCGCGCGGCGCGGCGGGTTCGTCGGTGGAGAAGCCCATCAGCCGCGGCTTGGGCAGCAGCGCATCGAGCAGCCGCTCCTCGACGGCGTCGGCGGCGCGCTCGCGCACCGTGGCGAGCCGCTCCTCGCGCAGCATCTTCATCGACGCTTCGACGAGGTCCTTGACGATGGAATCCACATCGCGGCCCACATAGCCCACCTCGGTGAACTTGGTGGCCTCGACCTTCACGAACGGTGCGCGCGCGAGCCGCGCGAGCCGGCGCGCGATCTCGGTCTTGCCGACGCCGGTCGGGCCGATCATCAAGATGTTCTTGGGCGTGATCTCGGCGCGCAGCGCGTCGTCGACCTGCATACGCCGCCAGCGGTTGCGCAGCGCGATGGCGACCGCGCGCTTGGCGTCCTGTTGGCCGACGATGTGCTTGTCGAGCTCGGCGACGATCTGCCGCGGCGTCAGGTCGCTCATGAGCGCAGCTCCTCGATGACGAGGTTGCGGTTGGTGTAGATGCAGATGTCGGCGGCGATGCCGAGCGAGCGCTCGACGATGTCGCGGGCGCCGAGCTCGGTGTTCTCGATCAACGCGCGTGCCGCGGCCTGCGCGAACGGACCGCCCGACCCGATGGCGACGATGTCATGCTCGGGCTCGATGACATCGCCGTTGCCGGAGATCACGAACAGCTTGTGCGGGTCGCCGACCAGCAGCAGCGCCTCGAGACGGCGCAGGTAGCGGTCGCCGCGCCAGTCCTTGGCGAGCTCGATGGCGGCGCGGGTGAGGTTGCCGAACTTGTCGAGCTTGGCCTCGAAGCGTTCGAAGAGCGTGAAGGCGTCGGCGGTGCCGCCGGCGAAGCCGCCGAGCACCTTGCCTTGGCCGAGCGGGCGCACCTTGCGGGCGTTGCCCTTCATCACGGTGTTGCCGAGCGTGACCTGGCCGTCGCCGCCGATGGCGACGACGCCGTTGCGGCGTACGCCCACGATGGTGGTGCCGTGCGGGTTGAAGCTGTCGTTCATGGGTCCTTCCTGGGGCTGCCTGCGGAGCGCCCCGGGCCGCGGCCGCTACTTGCGCCGTGCGCGGGGGTGCGCTTGGTCGTAGATGCGGGCGAGGTGCTGGAAATCAAGGTGGGTGTAGACCTGGGTGGTGGCGATGTCGGCGTGGCCGAGCAGTTCCTGCACCCCCCGCAGGTCCTGGCTGGACTCCAGGATGTGGGAGGCGAAGGAGTGGCGGAACAGGTGGGGGTGCAGGTGCACGGGCAGGCCCTGCCGGCGGGCCCACCAGGCGACCCGTGCCTGCACCGCCCGCGGCCCCAGCCGGCGTCCACCGCGTCCGATGAACACCGCCATCTCACCCGAGGCCGCGACCTCTGTCCGTGCGCGCAGCCACGCTCCGAGCGCCGCGATCGCCTTGCTGCCGACCGGGACGATGCGCGCCTTGCGGCCCTTGCCCGTGACCCTCACCGTGCGGTCCGCGAGGTCGAGGTCGGGCAGGTCGAGGCCGACCAGTTCGGCGAGGCGCAGCCCGGACGAGTAGAGCAGTTCCATCAGCGCCCTGTCGCGCAGCGCGAGCGGTGTGGTGTCGCGGATGTCGAGCAGCCGCGCCATCTGGTCGGCGTCGACGGTCACCGGCAGCGACCGGCGCGACTTCGGCGCGCGCACGTCGACCGCGGGGTTGCCGACGACGGCCTTCTCGCGCTGCAGCCACCGGAAGAAGCTGCGCACCGCCGACAGCCGCCGCTGCACGCTGCGCGGCGCGAGGCCGCCCGCATGCGAGCGCGCCGCGAACATGCGCAGGTGCTGGCTGTCGAGCGCCTGCCAGCCGTCGATGTGCTGCGCATCGCACCACGCGGCGAGCGCCTGCACCTCGCGCAGGTAGTTGGAGACGGTGTGCGGCGACATGCGCCGCTCGCGGGCGAGATGCGTGCCGAAGCGTTCGATGTCGGCGAGCGCGGCCGGCGTCACGGGCGGCGGTCCTGCATCACGGACGACGCCCCCGCATCATGCCTGTGCGTCGCGTGCCGAGGCCGCGGCGACCAGTTCGCCGATGCGCTCGAGGAAATCCGTGCCCATCCCCGGATGGAAACGTGCCGCGTCCGTGCTGCCGAGCGCGAGCAGGCCGTGACGGCAATCCGCGCCGATCGGCACCAACGCCATCGAGGCGATGCCGGCCGCGGCGTCGCCGAGCAGTGCGTTGCGGTCGTCCTCGCGCAGCTGACCGCAACGCGGCTTGCCGGTGGCGACGAGCGCGCGCACCGCGGGCGGGATGTCGGCGGACGGCAGCAGGCGCGCCGGTCTGACATCGAAGTCCTCGTGCATCGAGGCCTCGGCCTGGGCGGCGACGCCCGCCGCGTCGCGCGCATGCAGCAGCCGCAGCGCGAGCGCGTGCACGCGCCCGACCAGGGTCTCGTTGTCGCGCGCGTTGCGCACGAGCTCGGCCAGCTTCTGGCGGCTCGCCGCCTGCCGCTCGCGCAGCACCTGCACCTGGCGTTCGACCAGCGACACCGCCGGGCCGTCGAGGCCGTGCGGCACCTGCAAGGTCTCGAGCAGGTCCGGATGCTCGACGAGGAAGTCCGGGTGTTCTTCGAGGAAGGTCTTGACGTCCTGCGGTGAGGGCATGCGCGGAGGCTCCGGAGATCAGGCGTTGAAGAGAGCGGGGTCGAGCTCGCCGCGGAACGCGACGGTCGCAGGACCGGTCATCCAGAGCGGCGCATCGCCGCCCGGCCAGTCGATGACGAGGTCGCCGCCGCGCAGCGTGAGCGTCACCGAGGCGTTGAAGAGACCGGCGCGCCGACCGGCGGCCATCGCCGCGCAGGCGCCCGTGCCGCAGGCCAAGGTCTCGCCGACGCCGCGCTCGAAGACGCGCAGCCGACCGCGGCCGCGGTCGACGACCTCCAGGAACCCCACGTTGGTGCGCTGCGGGAACATCGGGTGCCGTTCGAGCGCTGCGCCGAGCGTCGACACCGGCGCGGTGTCGACCGACGGCACACGCAGCACGATGTGCGGGTTGCCCATCGACACCTGCATGAAGCGCACGGTCTTGCCGTCGACGACGAGCTCGTGCCCGTCGTCCGCGGCTGCGCCCGTCGTCGGAGCGGCCGTGAAACGCGGCACGCCCATCCCGACGGCGACCCTGCCCGGCGCGGGGAAACGCGCGGTCACGATGCCGCCCAGGCTCTCGAGCCGCAGCGCGGCAGCACCGTCGCCGCCGACCCCATCGGCGGCGCTCGCGCGGCCCGTCAACCGCAGCCACTCGGCGACGCAGCGCGCGCCGTTGCCGCACTGCTCGACCTCGCCGCCGTCGGCGTTGAAGATGCGCCAGTACGCGTCGGTGCCGGTGCTGCGCGGCGGCAGCACCACGAACGCCTGATCGAAACCGATGCCGGTGTGACGGTCCGCGAGGCGACGCCACAGCGCCGCGTCCGGGAGCGGCGCATCGGCAGCGGCCTCGAACACGACGAAGTCGTTGCCGAGCCCGTGCATCTTGGTGAACGCACGCGGGAAGGCGCTCATGAGCGTCGCCTCAGCCCCCGAGCGCGGCGCGGTCGCGGTACACGCAGCGGTCCATCACGGTGAAGATGCCGGCGGCGCGCGCGCGGCGCGCGGCGGCCTCGTCGACGACGCCGTCCTGCAACCAGAGCGCGGGCAGGCCGAGGCGGATGCAGTCGTCGACGACGGCGGCGACATGCTCCGGGCGCCGGAAGACGTCGACGAGGTCGACCTGCTCACCCGGCGCGAGCACATCGCCCAGCGCGTCGAGCGAAGGCACGCAGCGCTCGCCGAGGATCTCTTCGGCGGTGGGTGTGACGGGGATGACGCGGTAGCCGAAGCGCTGCAGCTGGCGCGCGACACCGTGGCTCGGGCGTGACGGGTCGCTGCTGAGACCCACCACCGCGATGGTGCGGATGCGGCGCAGCAGCGCCGCGATCGCGTCGGGCGCAGGGTTGGTGAACGGCGCCTGCTCGAAGAGCTCCTGCTTGAGGCGGTAGATCGAGGAGATGTCCTCGTCGCCGTGACCGCGGCGGATGAGCTCGGCGTATTCGCGCAGCACGTCGTCGACCACCGGCAGCGCGACGCCGCTCGCGGCCGCCATGTCGCGGCAGATGCGCAGGTCTTTCTCATGCAGGCGTACGCGGAAGCCCGCCGGGAAGCTGCCGCGCACCATGTAGGGCGCGCGGTTCACGAAGTACCACGACGACCCGGCACCCTGGCCCAGCGTCTCGACCACGCGCTCGAGCGGCAGGTGCTGTGCGCGCGCGAAGGCCATCGCTTCGCCGACGGCGCGGATGATGCCGGCGCACATGATCTGGTTGGTGGCCTTGGTGGCCTGACCGGCGCCCTGCGGACCGAACCAGCGCACCGTGCGGCCCATCGCCTCGAGCACCGGCTTCGCGCGCTCGAACGCCGCTTCGTCGCCGCCGCACATGATGGCGAGCGTGCCTTTCTGTGCGCCTTCGACGCCGCCGCTCACGGGGCAATCGAGGAACGCCGCGCCGCGCGCGGCGACCAGCGCGCCCGCGGCACGCGCGGTGTCGGCGGACACCGTGGAGCAGTCGATGACGAGTCCGCCCGGCTTCAGGCCGGGCGCGAGGGCGCGCACCACCTCCAGCACATCGGTGTCGGCGGAGACGCAGAGCACGAGCGTCTCGCACTGCGCTGCGAGTTCGGCGGGCGTGGCGGCGGCGGTGCAGCCGAGCTCCTGTGCGAGTGCGGCGGCGCGGTCGGCGCTGCGGTTCCAGACGCCCTGCAGCAGCCCGGCCTTGTGCAGGTTGCGCGCCATGGGGGCGCCCATGGCGCCGAGACCGAGGAAGCCGGTTCGCATGACGGCATCATATCAGCCGCCAACGGACCGAAAAAAAGGGCGGCGACCTTGCGGCCGCCGCCCGACAGACATCGGGGGTCGGTGATGTCTCAGGGGGAAATCAGCTGGTGTAGGCGCGCTCGTTGTGCTCGGTGGTGTCGAGGCCTTCGCGCTCGTTCTCCTCCGGCACGCGCAGGCCCACGAGGAGGTCGGCGACCTTGAAGGCGATGAACGCGGCCACGGCGGACCAGACGACGGTGACGGCCACCGCTTCGGCCTGGATCAGCAGCTGCGCGAGGATGCCGTTGGAGCCGACGCTCGCCGTCACCCAGTCGGTGACGAGGCCCGGGCCGCCGAGCGCCTGGTTGTTGAACACGCCGGTGAGCAGTGCGCCGACGATGCCGCCGACGCCGTGCACGCCGAACACGTCGAGCGAGTCGTCGGCCTTCAGCAGACGCTTGAGGCCGGTGACACCCCACAGGCAGACCACGCCGGCGATGAGGCCGATGGCGAGCGCGCCCATCGGACCGACGTTGCCCGCGGCCGGCGTGATGGCGACGAGACCGGCGACCGCGCCGGAGGCGGCACCGAGCATCGAGGCGTGGCGCTTCAGCACCCACTCGGCGGCCGACCAGGCGACCACGGCGCCCGCGGTGGCGAGCAGCGTGTTGAGGAAGGCGAGCGCCGCGGCGTTGCCGGCCTCGAGCGCGGAACCGGCGTTGAAGCCGAACCAGCCCACCCACAGCAGCGAGGCGCCGACCATGGTGTGCACGAGGTTGTGCGGCGGCATCGGCTCGCGGCCGAGGCCGACGCGCTTGCCGACCATGTAGGCGCCGACGAGACCGGCGACGCCCGCGTTGATGTGCACCACGGTGCCGCCCGCGAAGTCGAGCGCGCCGCGCTGCCACAGCAGGCCGGCCTTGGCCGTGGTCTCCGCGGCCACCTCGGCCGAGGTGTAGGCATCCGGACCCATCCAGAACCAGACCATGTGCGCGATCGGCAGGTAGCAGATGGTGAACCAGATGGTCATGAAGATGAGCACCGCCGCGAAACGCATGCGCTCGGCGAAG
>Ga0315901_10004854_pt1 | contig 16596 bp, 10 predicted proteins | sample LakEriMetagenome_10_FD_203761 | JGI IMG/M metagenome (GOLD analysis project Ga0315901, IMG submission 203761) | Freshwater fungal communities from buoy surface, Lake Erie, Ohio, United States - Buoy 2 MA116 | ecosystem: Environmental > Aquatic > Freshwater > Lake | place: USA: Lake Erie, Ohio...
CCAATCTGGTACGACGACTTGCCTTCCCACCGATCGGCGACGGTGGACGGAATCGACACCGGCGCCGTCACGTAGCGCGTGACACCGCCGTGGCCGAAGGGATTGGCCGCGTAGTTGGTCTGGTAGTAGTTGCCTGACCCGAAGAGGTAGGCCCCCGAGACGTTGATGCCCCACTTGACGCGCCAGATGGCGTTGAGGCGCAGCGTATGGCGCTGGAAGTCGGTCGAGCGCGCCCACTCGGCATCAGGATCGAACGGATTGTTGCCCTGGGACTGGAAGCTGTTCGTGTTGTCGTGCTGGAACAGCAGATAGGTGTATGAGAGCGACGCCTGCCAGTTGTTGCGGTAGCGGCGGTTGATGGCCGACGAGATTGCCGCGTAGTCGGCCTTGCCTTTCGATTCGAGCCACTGGATCACGCCGAACCGCGGGTCGGGGCGACCCGACGTGGTCGGGTTCAGGCTGTAACCCGTGGCGGGGTTGAAGAACAGGTTCGGGTCGCGCTGGCGGGCGAAGTTGTAACCCTTCCAGTAGGTGAAGTCAGCTTCGACGCCAATCACGTCGCCCAGCTGCCCCTGGGCGCCCAGGGTGCTCTGCCACGTGTAGGGCATCTTGTAGTCATGGGCGATGACGCGTGGCGACTGGGCCGGCAGCGGATACTTGCCACTGATGTAGTCCTGCGCCGTGCGGCCTCGGGTCGGATCCTGTACGAAGTTCGGCAGGCCGTCGTACGGGAACGAATTCACGAGAATGCGCTGACCGTTGAACGACTGCTGGCTGAACGTGGTGTTCGAATCGGGAATGCTGTAGTACAGCCCGCTGCCGCCACGCACGACGAGGTTCCCCTTGCCGCCGACATTCCAGTTGAAGCCGCCGCGCGGCGCGATGTTCCGAAGGTCACGCAGACCGCCCGGATAGAGCTTGTCGCCAGGGTTGAGCGGGATGTCCTGGTATTGGTTCCCGTCGCGCGGATTGAAGGTGAGCTGCGAGGTCACATACGGTGGATTGAGGGCGCCCCAGTCGGCATCCCAGCGGACACCGTAGTTGACGGTGAACGTGTCGGTCATCCGCCACGTATCGCCGGCCCAGAGGGCCACGGTCGGGCGCGGAATCTCAATCGTCCAGTCGCCGAAGTTGAGGTCGAAGCGCTGCACGAAGCCGTCGAGGCCCGTCAGGTCCCACTTGCTCGGGTCGTTCCACGCGCTGGCGGGAAACCGGCGGTCGAGGTCGGTGGGGTTACGCGTGAAGATGAACTCACCGCGCGACAGCAACTGCCACTCGCCGGTGTCGCGCCAGCGCAGGTACTCGGCGCCGACCTTGATGTCATGCTTGCCGCGGGTGAGGTTCAGGTCGTAGCGCCCGCTGAAGGTGTTCTGGTAGAAGCGCTGCGGATAGTTGCGGCGCTGGCCCACGGTGAGGGCCGGGAACACGTAGTTCGGCGTATTGCGCAGGGCCTCGACCGCCAGGTCGTTGCGCCAGTTGAAGTGCGTGTAGCCGAGGCGGACCTCCTGCAGCGTCGAGGGGCCGAGCACCTTGGCCCAGGTGCCCACGACATTGCCGGCGCGCTGCGAGCGGTTGGCGGCCTGCGAGGGATGCTCGATCCCCGACACCTGGGTGAAGGGATTCTTGCGGTCCCAGTACGAGCCGCGCAGCGTCAGGTGATCCTGCGGCTTGACCTGCCAGTCGCCGCGGCCGAGCAGGCTGTTCTGCACGGTCTTGGTGTCGAACGAGAAATTCTGGCCCGGGAGTCCCGGGGGGGCCGTGATGATGGTGTTCGGCTCATTCTCACGCTCGTACGACAGGAAGTAGTGCATCTTGTCGCGGATGATCGGCCCGCCGATCGCCGCGCCCATCTGCTGGTTCGAGTAGGGCAGGACGCGGTTGGCCACGAAGTCCTTCTCGTTGAACCTGTCGTCGCGGAAGAATCCGTAGACCGCACCGTCGACGTTGTTGGTCCCCGAGCGCGAGATGGCCTGCACCTGCATGCCGAGTGAGCGGCCCTGGGTGACGTCGAACAGGTTGGTGACCACCTGGAACTCGGCGATGGCCTCGCGGCTGAAGCGCGGCTGGCCGAAGCCGCCCCCGGCCACCTGCTGCGTGATTTCCTGGCCGTCGAGGTTGAGCTGGAAGGCGCGGTCACGCACGCCGGGGTTGTTGTCGATGGCATTGGCCACGACGCCGCGGACCTGCATGGCCAGCTCCATCCAGTTGCGGCCCTGCAGCGGCAGTTCCTCCATCTGGCGTCGGTCGACGTTGCCACCGACCTGGGTCGAGCTGATGTCGACCAGCGGCGCTTCACCGGTCACGGTGACCGTTTCCTGGAGCGTGGCCACCTTCAGCGAGAACGGGATGGTACGCGACTGGCCGACGAGCAGTTCCACGTCGGGAATGAGCACGGTGTTGAAGCCGGCCAGTTCGGCCGTCACCTTGTAGCGCGTCGGCGGCAGCCCGCGCAGGCGGTACTCGCCACGTTCGTCCGTGACCGCCGTGAAGACGCGGCCGGTGTCAATGCCGGTCGCTGTGACCGTGACGCCCGGCAGGGCGCCCCCTGTATCGTCGGACACGGTGCCGAGCAGCGTCGCGTCCTGCGCGGCCGCCACGCCCACGCCTGCGCCCAGCATCAGTGTCAGAACCCATGCCATCACACGACTTCGCATACAACCTCCTCCAGGGGGGACTCCCCAAGGCGCGCATCCAGTCAGGTGTTCCACCACAGAGGCAACAGGCGCCGCCAGCGGAAGGATATCGCGCATCACCGGCCCGTGAGGCCCGACGAGTGGCGCGGAGCATAGCACAGGCCAGACACGGGCCTCCGGCCGTCGGTATACTCGTGCGCACTGTGCGAATTTACGGCGTCAATCCGGTGATGGAGGCCCTGCGGGCCGGTCGCGTGCGGCGGGTGCGGGTGGCCGATCGGGACGATGGCCGGATGCGCGAACTGCTCGATCTGGCCGCGCGCGTCGGCGCGGTGGTGGACCGTACCAGCCGGGAGGCGCTCGACCGCGAGACCCAGCACGGCGTGCATCAGGGCGTGCTGGCCGAGGTCGACCCGCTGCCGCCGGGGAGCCTCGAGGCGTTTACCGCCCAGCTCGACCCGCCGCCGCTGATCGTGGTGCTGGATGAGGTGGAAGACCCGCAGAACGTCGGCGCCATCCTGCGCACGATGGACGCGGTCGGGGCGACCGGGCTGGTGCGCCAGACGCGGCGCGCGGCGTCGCTCGAGGGGGCGGCGGCGAAGGCCTCCGCCGGAGCGGTGCACCATGTGGCCGTGGCCGACACGGTGAACATCGCGCGGGCAATCGAGCAGCTCAAGACAGCCGGGGTCTGGACAATTGGGCTGGACGCCTCGGCCGAGATTCCGTATCATCAGTGGGATCTCACTCTTCCGACGGCGATTGTGCTTGGCGCCGAAGGGCATGGGCTGCGTCGGCTTGTGCGGGAACGGTGTGACAGCGTGGTCGGCATTCCGATGCGGGGCCACGTGGGCAGCTTGAATGTTTCTGCGGCGGCAGCGGTGGTCCTCTATGAGGCGCTGCGCCAGCGAAGCCGGGGGAGGTAACCTGGCCGTGTCTGCTCCGGAACAGCGGGGGGGCAGGGATTGGGGCCGTTCGACTCCGGAGGAGGTGCGTGTCTGACAGAAACCTGTCGCTTGCGCGTCCGTTCTGGACGTGCTACTCTTCCCTTCTTTGTCTGGCTGGCGTAGCTCAGCCCGGTAGAGCAGCTGATTTGTAATCAGCCGGTCGGGGGTTCAAATCCCTCCGCCAGCTCCACTGGCTCTTCGAGCCGCGCACGGTGCCTGGCGGGCCGTGTGGTCGTGGCAGGCAGGGGGCGGAGGGTCGGCAGGGAGCAGTTCGCAGTACGACGGAAGATTCAGGTGTCGGGCAGGTGGCGGAGCGGTCAATCGCAGCAGACTGTAAATCTGCCGCCCCATGGGCTACGGAGGTTCGAATCCTCCCCTGCCCACCAACATCTGGTTCCGAGGAGCCAGGTCGTCCGCAGTCGCCGGCAGGGGTCGGCGGCCGGGGAGGGTCGTCCGGAGTGTGCGAGCGTCAGGCAGGCGAGACAGCAGGGGTGAGACGCGTGGTCGGGCGTGTGCGCGCGCCTGGTCGAGCATGGTGCGAAGGCGGGAGTAACTCAGTGGTAGAGTCACAGCCTTCCAAGCTGTTGGTCGCGGGTTCGATCCCCGTCTCCCGCTCCATGCCGATGTAGCTCAGTTGGCAGAGCACGTCCTTGGTAAGGACGAGGTCACCGGTTCGATCCCGGTCATCGGCTCCAGTGTGCAGCGGTAAGGCGTCCGGGTGCCTTACTGCGAACGGCAGGGCAGGGCACCCGGGTGAACAGTCACGACGCCGGCACGGTGCCGGACCGTCAGTCCTTGAGGAAGCGAAGAGCGAGTCATGGCGAAAGAGAAATTTGATCGGTCCAAACCACACGTCAACGTTGGCACGATTGGCCACATCGACCACGGAAAGACCACGCTGACCGCGGCGCTGACGAAGGTCGCCGCCGACAAGGGGTGGGCGAAGTTCGTGCCGTACGACGAGGTCGCCAAGGCGTCCGAGTCGCAGGGGCGCCGTGACGACACCAAGATCCTCACGATCGCCAGCAGCCACGTCGAGTATGCGACGGCCAACCGTCACTACGCGCACGTCGACTGCCCGGGCCACGCTGACTACATCAAGAACATGATCACGGGGGCGGCCCAGATGGACGGCGCCATCCTCGTGGTGAGCTGCGTCGACGGCCCGATGCCCCAGACCAAGGAACACGTGCTGCTGGCCAAGCAGGTGAACGTGCCCTACATCGTCGTGGCGCTCAACAAGGTCGATGCGGTGGAAGACACCGAACTGGTCGACCTGGTCGAGATGGAAGTGCGCGAGCTGCTGAACGGCTACGGCTTCCCCGGCGACTCGGTGCCCGTGGTGCGTGTGTCGGCCCTCAAGGCCCTCAACGGCGAGCCCGAGGGCGTCGAGAGCATCGTCAAGCTGATGGAGGCGCTCGATGCCTACATCCCGCTGCCGGAGCGTGAAGTCGACAAGCCGTTCATGATGCCGATCGAAGATGTGTTCTCGATCTCGGGCCGTGGCACGGTGGTGACCGGCCGCGTCGAGCGCGGGCGCGTCAAGGTGGGTGAGGAAATCGAGATCGTCGGCTTCAAGCCCACCGAGAAGAAGGTGGTCACCGGCGTCGAGATGTTCCGCAAGCTGCTGGACGAGGGCGTGGCCGGTGACAACATCGGCGTGCTGCTCCGCGGTGTGGAAAAGGCCGACATTGAGCGTGGTCAGGTGCTGGCCAAGCCCGGGTCGATCAAGCCGCACACCAAGTTCAAGGCCGAGGTCTACGTGCTGTCCAAGGAAGAGGGCGGCCGTCACACCCCGTTCTTCAACGGCTACCGTCCGCAGTTCTACATCCGCACGACGGATGTGACCGGCACGCTCAAGCTCGGCGAAGGCGTCGAGATGATCATGCCCGGCGACAACACGCAGATCACGGCCGAGCTGATTGCGCCGGTGGCCCTCGAGCAGGGCGCCCGGTTCGCGATTCGCGAGGGTGGCCGCACCGTCGGTGCGGGCACGGTGACCGAGATTATCGAGTAATCAGCCTGCGGGGCGGGGGGCGCCAGCCAGTGGTTGGCGCCCGCGCTCGCCGTCGCGGGTCAGCGGGACACACCCCATGAGAGACATCATCCAGATGGCGTGCGGCGACTGCAAGCGCCGGAACTACAGCACGACCAAGAACAAGAAGAAGACGACCGAGCGGGTAGAGCTCAGCAAGTATTGCCGGTTCTGCCGGAAGCATACGCCGCACAAGGAACAGAAGTAGGGCGTCGGATGCGACGGTCGGGGCAGGCGCCCCGAGGTACAGGCCAGTAGCTCAATTGGTAGAGCACCGGTCTCCAAAACCGGGGGTTGGGGGTTCGATTCCCTCCTGGCCTGCCACACTTCATAGCGGTTGAGGACCAGGGCATTGGCAACTGAGACGGTAGAACAGACACACGACGCATCGGGCAGCCCCTCGGGCCAGTCGGGTCGCGTCGGCGGGTTCTTCGCCGATGTGCAGGCGGAGATGAAGCGGGTCACCTGGCCGTCGCAGCGCGAGGTCAGCGCGACCACCATTGTCGTCATTGCGACATCGGTGATCTTCGGGCTGTATCTCTTCGGGGTCGATCTGCTCATCAGCCGCGGCGTGCAGTGGGTGCTGCAGCGCTTCGGGGCAGGTGGGGCATGAGCGACAGCGGCAAGCAGTGGTACATCGTGCACACCTATTCCGGCTTCGAACGGAAGGTGGCCGAGTCGCTGGCCGACCGGGCGAAGGCGTATGGCCTGACCGACGACATTGGCGAGATTCTGGTGCCCAGCGAAGACGTCATCGAGATGCGCGGCGGCCGGAAGATCGTGACCACCAAGCGGATTCTCCCCGGGTACATCCTGGTCGAGATGCACATGACCGACAATGCCTGGCATGTGGTCAAGAACACGCCCAAGGTCACCGGATTTGTCGGACCCGGCTCGAAGCCGCATCCGCTGACCAAGGAAGAAGTCGACCATGTGCTCGAGCAGGTGCGGACGGCGGCAGAGAAGCCGAAGCCGAAGTACTCGTTCGACCGGGGCGACCAGGTGCGCATCAACGAGGGCCCGTTTGCCAGCTTCAACGGCGTGGTCGACGAGGTCAACCCCGACAAGAACACGCTGAAGGTCATGGTGACCATTTTCGGCCGCTCAACGCCCGTGGAACTCGATTTCCTCCAGGTGGAGAAGCTCTGAGCCCCCACGCGGGCTGAAAGCGAACAGTAGATTATGGCGAAGAAAGTTCAAGGCTTTGTGAAGCTCCAGATTCCGGCCGGCAAGGCCACGCCGGCGCCGCCGGTGGGCACGGCCCTTGGCCCGCACGGCGTCAACATCATGGACTTCTGCAAGGCGTTCAACGCGCGAACCGCGAAGGACGAGGGGCTGATTATTCCGGCGGTCGTGACGATCTATTCTGATCGGTCGTACACGTTCGTCACCAAGACGCCGCCGGCACCGGTGCTGCTCAAGCGCGCAGCCAACATCGCCAAGGGATCGGCGGTGCCGAACAAGAACAAGGTAGGCACGATTACGGCTCAGCAGGTCGAGGAGATCGCAAAGCTGAAGATGCCCGATCTGAACTGCGAGTCTCTCGAGGCGGCAGTGAAGACCGTGGCGGGCACAGCCCGGTCGATGGGACTCGACGTCATCCAGTAAGGCGTTTATGGCTACTCACGGCAAGAAATATTCGGCGGCAAAGCAGCAGGTCGAGGACCGGCCGTATGCACTGGACGAAGCGCTTCCGCTCGTCCAGAAGCTCACGTTCGCGAAATTTGACGAAACCGTTGCCCTCTCCATCCGGTTGGGGGTCGACCCCAAGCACGCGGATCAGATGGTGCGCGGCACGGTCGTCCTGCCGCACGGCCTCGGCAAGTCGAAGCGGGTGGTGGTGATTGCGGGTCCGGACAAGCAGAAGGACGCGCTCGATGCCGGCGCCGACGTGGCGGGGGGCGACGAACTGGTCGACCGCATCGCTGGTGGCTGGATCGACTTCGATGCTGTGGTGGCGACACCCGACATGATGCGCGCGGTCGGCAAGCTGGGCAAGGTGCTCGGGCCCCGTGGCCTGATGCCGAACCCGAAGACCGGCACGGTCACTCCGAACGTCGCACAGGCCGTCACGGAAATCAAGGCCGGCAAGGTCGAGTTCCGCGTCGACAAGACGGGCATCGTGCATGCTCCGGTCGGCAAGGTCTCGTTCCCGCCCCAGAATCTGATTGAAAACGCCTCGGCACTGCTCGACAGCATCGTCCGGGCGAAGCCCTCGGCCGCCAAGGGCAAGTATCTGAAGAGCATCACGGTGTCCTCGACGATGGGGCCCGGGGTGCGCATCGATGAGACCGGCGTAGAAGCCGCCGCGAAGCGCTAGGCGCGGGGGAGACGACACGAATCATGGCAGTCACACGAGCCGACAAGGCAGCCGAGCTGGCCGCGCTGGAGGGTCTCTTCCAGGGGGCCGACGCGGCAGTGCTCATCGACTTCACGGGCATCAACGTGCCGCAGGTGACCGAACTGCGGCGCGAACTGCGCAAGGCGAAGGCCGAATACCGCGTGGTGAAGAACACGCTGGCCAGGCGCGCGCTGGCCGGGACGCCGTATGCCGTCCTGACCGCACATTTTGAGGGCACGACAGCCGTGGCCTACACCGGCGAGGATCCGGTCGGGCTGGCCAAGACGCTGACGACCTTCATGAAGACCGCCCCGACGCTGAAGATCAAGGCGGCGGTGGTGCAGGGGCAGGCCATCAAGCCTGCCGAAGTCACCGACCTTGCGAACATGCCGGGCAGGCCCGAGCTGTACGCGCAGCTGCTCTCCGTGCTGCAGGGCCCGGCCACCAGTCTGGTGCGGGTGCTGAGTGCGGTGCCGCGGGATCTGGTGAGCGTGCTCTCGCAGGCCGAGCAGCAGCGCAAGGGATAGCAGGTGGTCGGGGGCCGTCAGGCGCCGGCTAACAGGTGTGAAGTGGGCAGCAGTTCTTAAGGAGCAGAGTGCAATGGCCGAAGTGAACCAGCAGCAGGTGATCGACTACATCAAGGGCATCAGCGTGATCGAGCTGTCGCAGCTCGTCAAGGCGCTCGAGAGCGAACTGGGCGTGACCGCCGCGGCCGCGATGCCGATGATGGGCATGCCGATGATGGCCGGCGGGGGCGCCGCGGCGCCGGCGGCTGAGGAGCAGACCGAATTCACGGTGACGCTGACCGATGCCGGGGCGAACAAGATCAACGTCATCAAGGTGGTGCGTGAAGTGACCAGCCTCGGCCTGAAGGAAGCCAAGGATCTGGTGGAGGGCGCGCCGAAGTCCATCAAGGAAGGCGTGACGAAGGACGAGGCCCAGGCCATCAAGAAGAAGTTCGAAGAGGCCGGCGCCAAGGTCGAGGTCAAGTAGCCTCCGACCGTCCGAACGTGAGATACGGGCACCGGGAAGGGCTCCGGTGCCCGGCGTGTCTTTGGCGTGGCCCCGAACCTTGAGCACAGCATGTACAGCCTTCCGAAGAACGTCTACCGTGAGCGCAGGGATTTCTCGAAGATCAAGACCACGGTTCCGATTCCGAACCTGATCGAGATCCAGAGGAAGAGCTACGAGCGCTTCCTGCAGATGAACCGCCTCCCCGCCGAGCGCGAGGATCAGGGCCTGCAGTCGGTGTTCAAGTCGGTGTTCCCGATCAGCGACTTCCGGGAGAACTCGTCGCTTGAGTTCATCGAGTATTCCATCGGCAACTGGGAGTGCAAGTGCGCCAAGCTGCAGGGGCTGCAGCACCTGCGGCAGCCCTGCAAGACCTGCGGGCACACGCTAACCTGTGATCCCTACACCGACAAGGACGTGCTGTGCCCGCAGTGCGGCGACGGCAACCACGCGCGCGGGGACGTCTGTGACATCTGCGGCCACACCGTGGCCCTCAAGCTGAAGTACGACGTCGACGAGTGCCAGGAACGCGGCATGACCTATGCCGTACCGCTCAAGGTCACCATCCGCCTCGTCGTCTGGAACAAGGATCCCGAAACCGGGGTCAAGACCATCCGCGACATCAAGGAGCAGGAGGTCTACTTCGGCGACATCCCGCTGATGACCGACAACGGGACGTTCATCATCAATGGCACCGAGCGCGTCATTGTGTCGCAGCTGCACCGGTCGCCCGGTGCGTTCTTTCACTCCGAAGACAAGTCGCTCTACGTCGCCCAGGTCATCCCGTACCGCGGGTCATGGGTCGAGTTCGAGTACGACGCCAAGGGCCTGCTCTACGTCCGCATCGACCGCAAGCGCAAGTTCCTCGGGTCGGTCTTCCTGCGCGCGCTTGGCCTGCGCGCCGTCGACGACATCATCCGGACGTTCTATGGGGTCGAGACGCTGCCGCTGCGCGGCAACAGCGTCCACTGGCCCGTGGGCGACTCTCTGGTCGGCCAGCGCGTCCGGCGCGAGGTCAAGGCCGGCGCCGTCACCATCAACGAAGGCAAGAAGGTCACCCGGAACCACATCGAGGGCCTGCGCCAGGCCGGTGTGACCGACGTCGAGGTGACCGATGAGGCCCTGCAGGGAGCCTTCACGGCCACTGACCTGGTTGATCCATCGACCGGCGAGGTGCTGATCGAGGCCAACGAGGAGCTCCAGCCCCGCATCGTGGCGCTGGCGCACGAGAAGGGCATCGCGGCCCTCTCGGTCTTCTTCCCCGAGAAGGACGACCTCGGCCCCATCCTGGCCCAGACGCTCAAGAAGGATCCGATTCGCACGCACGAAGAGGCGCTGATCGAGATTTATCGCCGCCTCCGCCCGGGAGATCCTCCGACGCTCGACAGCTCACGCACGCTGTTCGAGAACATGTTCTTCAATGCGCAGAAGTACGACTTCTCGCGCGTGGGCCGGCTCAAGCTCAACACCAAGCTGGGCCTGCACACGCCGCTCGAGGAAAAGATTCTGCACCCGCAGGACTTCTACGAAGTCATCAAGTTCCTCCTGAAGCTGCGCAAGAACACCGCAGCTGTCGACGACATCGATCACCTCGGCAACCGTCGCGTGCGGTCGGTGGGCGAGCTGCTGGAGAACCAGTTCCGCATCGGCCTGGTCCGCATGGAGCGCGCCATCAAGGAGAAGATGTCGGTCTACCAGGAAATGGCCACGGCCATGCCTCACGACCTCATCAACGCCAAGCCGGTGATGGCGGCCATCCGCGAGTTCTTCGGCTCGTCGCAGCTCTCGCAGTTCATGGACCAGACCAACCCGCTGTCCGAGGTGACGCACAAGCGTCGCCTGTCGGCCCTCGGGCCGGGCGGCCTGTCGCGCGAGCGTGCCGGGTTCGAGGTGCGCGACGTGCACCCGACTCACTATGGCCGCATCTGCCCCATCGAGACGCCGGAAGGCCCGAACATCGGCCTCATCAGCTCGCTCAGCAGCTACGCGCGCATCAACGAATTCGGGTTCATCGAGTCGCCCTACCGCAAGGTCCGCAACGGCCAGGTGGTCGACTATGTGCTCATCACCAACGCCGGCGGCCACGCCCAGTTCAAGAACGGCGACGTTGTCGAGGCCGACAAGCTGGTGCGGGCCGACGGTCGCTCGAAGGTGGCGGGCGTCGAGTTCGAGCCCTACTGCTTCTATCTTTCGGCGTGGGAAGAGGATCAGTACCTCATCGCCCAGGCCAACGTCGAGCTCGATGACGACGGCCGCATCAAGGCCGACCGTGTCAACGCCCGCCAGCGCGGCGACTTCACGCTGGCCCCGCGCGACAAGGTGCAGTTCATCGACGTGTCGCCCAAGCAGCTGGTGTCGGTGGCCGCCTCGCTCATTCCGTTCCTCGAAAATGACGACGCGAACCGCGCGCTGATGGGATCGAACATGCAGCGCCAGGCGGTGCCGCTGCTGCGGGCGCAGGCGCCCTACGTCGGCACCGGCATGGAATACATCACTGCGCGCGACTCGGGCGCGGTGGCGGTGGCGCGGCGCTCGGGCACGGTCGACTACGTCGACTCGACCCGCATCGTCGTGCGCGTGGAAGGCGCCGAGGCCGCCGGGACCAGCAGGGAAATGGGCGCGGATATCTATCCGATGACCAAGTTCAAGCGGTCCAACCAGAACACCTGCATCAACCAGAAGCCGCTGGTCCGCGTGGGGCAGAAGGTGACCAAGGGGCAGGTCCTGGCCGATGGCCCCTGCACCGAGGCGGGCGAACTGGCGCTGGGCCGCAACGTGCTGGTGGCATTCATGCCCTGGCGCGGCTACAACTTCGAGGACGCCATTCTCGTCAGCGAGAAGCTGGTGCGCGAGGACTACTACACCTCGATCCACATCGAGGAGTTTGAGATCGAGGCCCGCGACACCAAGCTCGGGCCCGAGGAAATCACGCGCGACATCCCGAACGTCTCCGAGGGCTATCTCGCCGACCTCGACGACAGCGGCATCATCCGCATCGGCGCGGCCGTCAAGCCTGGCGACATCCTGGTCGGCAAGGTCACGCCCAAGGGCGAGACCCAGTTGACGCCAGAAGAAAAGCTGCTGCGGGCCATCTTCGGCGAAAAGGCCGGTGATGTCCGCGATGCGTCGCTCGTCTGCCCGCCGGGCATCGAGGGCATCATCGTCGGGGTGAAGATCTTCTCTCGCAAGGGCATCGAAAAGGATGACCGTGCGAAGGCGATCGAGCAGGACGAGCTCGACATGATGGAGAAGAACCTGCAGGATGAGATCCGCATCCTGCACGACGAGACCAAGAAGCGTGTCGTCCAGATGCTGCAGGGGCAAACCCTGCGGTCCGACCTGTTCGACGACTTCGGCCGCGAGAAGCTGGCCCGCAAGGGCACGCTGCTGACGGCCGAGGTGCTGGCCGAGCTGCCGTTCAATGCGCTGGTTCGGGCCAAGGTCCAGACCGACGATGTATCGCTCGAGACCGACCTGCGCCGCGTCGAGGAGCGTACCGAGCGGCAGGTCGAGGTCATCCGCAACGCCTTCGAGGAGAAGAAGGAGAAGATCCGGCGCGGCGACGAGCTGCCGCCGGGCGTCATCAAGCTCGTCAAGGTGTATGTGGCGATGAAGCGCAAGCTGTCGGTCGGCGACAAGATGGCCGGCCGTCACGGCAACAAGGGCGTCATCGCGCGCATCCTGCCCGAAGAGGACATGCCCTACCTGCCGGACGGTACGCCCGTTGAGATCGTGCTGAATCCGCTGGGCGTGCCGTCACGCATGAACGTGGGCCAGATTCTCGAGACCCACCTGGGCTGGGCGGCGCACGCGCTGGGGCTGTTCTTCGCCACGCCGGTCTTTGACGGCGCGCTCGAGCCCGAGATCAAGAAGTGGCTCGAACAGGCCGATCTGCCGTCGAGCGGCAAGACGACGCTCTACGACGGCATGACCGGCGAGCGGTTTGAGCAGGACGTGACAGTGGGCTACATCTACATGCTCAAGCTGTCGCACCTGGTCGACGACAAGATTCACGCCCGGTCGATTGGGCCATACTCGCTCATCACCCAGCAGCCGCTGGGCGGCAAGGCGCAGTTCGGTGGCCAGCGCTTCGGTGAAATGGAAGTGTGGGCGCTCGAGGCGTATGGCGCCGCGCACATCCTGCAGGAACTGCTGACGGCCAAGTCGGACGATGTGACGGGCCGCGCCAAGATTTACGAGTCGATTGTGAAGGGCGATGCGTCCTTCACGGCCGGCTTGCCCGAGTCGTTCAACGTGCTCATCCGCGAACTGCAGTCGCTGTGTCTCGACATCGAGCTCATTCCGACGAAGAAGCGGCTGGCCGAGCCGACCGACGAAGCTGTCGAGGGTGCTGTCATCGAACAGCCGGTCCTGGAGGGCTGAGAACGTGATGAGACCTAGCTTCACCGACAACAAGGCGCCGCTGCGGGCCGACTTCGACGCGATCAAGATTAGCCTCGCGTCCCCAGAGAAGATCGAGAACTGGTCCTTCGGCGAGGTCACCAAGCCCGAGACCATCAACTACCGCACGTTCAAGCCCGAGCGCGACGGCCTGTTCTGCGCGAAGATCTTCGGGCCGATCGCCGACTGGGAGTGCATCTGCGGCAAGTACAAGCGGATGAAGCACCGCGGCGTCATCTGCGACAAGTGCGGCGTCGAAGTGACTCAGGCGCGCGTGCGCCGTGAGCGGCTGGGCCATATCAAGCTGGCCACCCCGGTCAGCCACGTGTGGTTCTTCAAGGGGCTGCCGAGCCGTATCGGGCACCTGCTCGACATTCCGCTCCGCGACCTCGAGCGCGTGCTGTACTTCGAGGCCTACGTGGTTGTCGATCCGGGCGAGACGAAGCTGGTGCAGAACCAGCTGCTGACCGAGGAGCAGTTCCGCAAGGCACGGGAAGACTACGGCTTCTCGAAGTTCAAGGCTCAGATGGGCGCCGAGGCCATCAAGGACCTGCTGCGCCGTGTCAACATCGAGGCGCTGGCCGAAGACCTGCGCGCCAAGATGCGCGTCGAGACCTCGGCGCAGAAGAAGCTCAAGTTCGCCAAGCGCCTGAAGGTCGTCGATGCCTTCCGGAAGTCGAGCAACCGCCCCGAGTGGATGATTCTCGACGTGATCCCGGTCATCCCGCCCGAACTGCGGCCCCTGGTGCCGCTCGACGGTGGTCGCTTCGCAACGTCGGACCTCAACGACCTCTACCGGCGCGTCATCAACCGGAACAACCGGCTGAAGAAGCTGATGGAGCTGAAGGCCCCTGACGTCATCATCCGCAACGAGAAGCGCATGCTGCAGGAGGCCGTCGATGCGCTGTTCGACAACGGCCGCCGTGGTCGCGTGCTGCGCGGGGCCAACAACCGCCCGCTGAAGTCGCTGTCCGACACGCTGAAGGGCAAGCAGGGCCGCTTCCGTCAGAACCTGCTGGGCAAGCGCGTCGATTACTCGGGCCGCTCGGTCATCGTGGTCGGTCCCGAGCTGAAGCTGAATCAGTGCGGGCTGCCCAAGAAGATGGCGCTCGAGCTGTTCAAGCCGTTCATCTACAACAAGCTCGAGGAGCGGGGCCTGGTCGCCACCATCAAGCAGGCCAAGGAGCTGGTGGAAAAGCAGGTCAGCGAAGTGTGGGACGTGCTCGAGGAAGTGATTCGCGAGCATCCCGTGCTGCTGAACCGCGCGCCGACGCTGCACCGTCTGGGCATTCAGGCCTTCGAGCCCGTCCTCGTCGAGGGCAAGGCGATCCGCATCCACCCGCTGGTCTGCACGGCGTTCAACGCCGACTTCGACGGCGATCAGATGGCGGTGCACATCCCGCTCTCGCCCGAGGCGCAGATCGAGGCGACCGAGCTGATGATGTCGTCGAAGAACATCCTGTCGCCCGCCAACGGCGCACCGATTGCGGTGCCGTCGCAGGACGTGGTGCTGGGGTGCTACTACCTCACCAAGGCGAAGCCCGGGGCCAAGGGCGAAGGCCGTGCCTTCGCGTCGCTTGACGAGGTGGTGCTGGCGCTCGAAGCCAAGGAAGTCGAGACGCTCACGCCCATCCGGCTGCGCTACACCGGGCCGCTGCAGGACCTGACGGCGTCGCGCGACGACCAGGATGTGCTGCACACCGACGTGCAGCACGTGGAAGGCAAGCTCATCAACACCACGGTGGGGCGCGTGATCTTCAATACCGCGCTGCCGACGGGGATGCCCTTTGTCAACGGCATGCTCAAGAAGAAGGGCCTGCAGCAGTTGGTGCAGCGCTGCTACCTGACCGAGGGCCTCGATACGACCGTGCGCATGCTCGACGGGCTGAAGCAGATGGGCTTCACCTACGCGACCCGCTCGGGGATGTCGATTGGCATCGAGGACCTGATCATCCCGCAGTCGAAGCCCGAGCTGGTGGGCAAGGCGCGCGACGAGGTCATCAAGGTCGAACAGCAGTACCTCGAGGGGGCCATCACCAACGGTGAGCGCCTCAACAAGGTCATCGCGGTGTGGTCTGACGTGACTGAAAAGATCGCCGACGCGATGTTCGGTGAAATGGAGCGTCGCGACAAGGCCGGCAGCTTCAACCCGGTCTACATCATGGCCGACTCCGGCGCGCGCGGCAGCAAGCAGCAGATTCGCCAGCTGGCGGGCATGCGCGGCCTGATGGCGAAGCCCTCGGGTGAAATCATCGAGACGCCCATCCGCGCGAACTTCCGCGAAGGGCTTTCGGTCCTCGAGTACTTCATCTCGACCCACGGCGCACGCAAGGGCCTGGCCGACACGGCGCTCAAGACCGCCGACTCGGGCTACCTCACGCGACGCCTCGTGGACGTGGCGCAGGACGTCATCATCTCCGACGAAGACTGCCGCACGACCAATGGCATCGAGGCCCGTGCCATCGTGGAAAGCGGCGAGGTCATCGAGCCGCTGCGCGATCGCATCATCGGGCGCGTCACGCTCGACCGTATTGTCGACCCGATCACCGGCGAGGTGATTGTGGAAGAGAACGGGATGATCGACGAGGACCTGGCGTCGAAGGTACAGGACGCCGGCGTCGAAAAGGTGCGGATCCGCTCGGTGCTGACCTGCGAGTCGCGCCGCGGCGTGTGCAAGCTGTGCTACGGCCGCGACCTGGCCACCGGCCGTCTGGTCGAACTGGGCCTGGCCGTGGGCGTTGTGGCCGCGCAGTCGATCGGCGAGCCCGGCACGCAGCTCACGATGCGCACGTTCCACATCGGCGGGACGGCTTCGCGCATTACCGACCAGTCGACCCTTGACGCCAAGGCAGACGGCACGGTCAAGTTCGAGAACCTGTCGTATGTCGAGCGCCCGAACAAGCAGGGCGGCGTCGACCTCATCGTGATGAACCGTAACGGGCACATCGTGGTGATGGACGAGAAGGGGCACGGCCGCGAGCGCTACGAGGTGGTCTACGGCGCGCACATCAAGGTGACCGACGGCGCCAAGGTCGAGCAGGGGGCGATCCTGGTCGAGTGGGATCCCTACACCTTCTCGATTCTCACCGAGGAAAAGGGCACCATCCACTACAAGGACATCATCGAGGGCGTCACCGTCCACGATGCGGTCGACGAAGTCACGGGCCTGTCACGCTACATCATCATCGACTCGCCGGACGAGAAGAAGCAGCCGACGGTCGAGATTCGTGA
>Ga0315901_10004855_pt1 | contig 16595 bp, 20 predicted proteins | sample LakEriMetagenome_10_FD_203761 | JGI IMG/M metagenome (GOLD analysis project Ga0315901, IMG submission 203761) | Freshwater fungal communities from buoy surface, Lake Erie, Ohio, United States - Buoy 2 MA116 | ecosystem: Environmental > Aquatic > Freshwater > Lake | place: USA: Lake Erie, Ohio...
CTCGACGGAGATCGACGAGCTCTGCGACCGCGCCCTCGAGCTCGGCCTCGGCGCCCTCTGCGTGACCGACCACGACACGGTCGCCGGCGGCTACGCCGCGCGCGCCCACGTCGAGGCCCACGGGATCCCCCTCGAGATCGCCCCCTCCAGCGAGGTCAAGAGCCGCACCGGCGAGGCGATCGGCATCTACCTGCCGGAGGACGTGCCGCCCGGCCTGCCCTTCGCGGACACGGTCGAGGCGCTGCGCGAGCTCGGCGCCTTCGTCTACGTCCCGCACCCCTTCGACGGCTTCCACGCGATCCCCGACGCCGCGCTGCTCGAGCGGCTCGCGCCGCTGATCGACGCGCTCGAGGTCACGAACGGCCGCCTCGCCCGCGAGTCCTTCAACGACCAGGCGCTGGCCTTCGCCACGCGGCTCGGCCTGCCACAGGGCGCGGGCTCCGACGCGCACGTCGCGGCGGGCCTGTTCACCGCCGGGCTCGAGCTCCCGCGCTTCCACGATCCCGCATCGCTCGCGCTCGCCCTCGGCGACGCGCGCGTCGTGCGCAACCCGCGCAGCTTCCTGGCCCTGCAGGCGCGCAAGTGGCTGCGCACAAGGAGGACCCCGGCGCGCGCCGAATGACGGCCCAAGCGCCGTGGCTGACTCCGACGAGATCTCCGAGCGGTACCTGGCCCGCGCCATCAAGGCGCTGAACGCGCTGAACGACGAGATCGCCGATGCGGGCGACGATGACCCGGCCGACGGCCCGGTCGTGGGGTCGGGCGTCCCCAACGCCGACATCATCCTGCTGAAGGCGCGGCCGCGCCCGTCGGAGATCGCCGAGGGCGTCGCCTTCTTCGGGCGGGCGGGCGCCGCGATCCTCAAGAGCATCACCCGCGTCGGCATCGACCCGCTCCTGATCTACGGCACCAACTGCGCCAAGCGCGCCTCCGACGACCTCTCGGGGAAGGACGGCCCCCCGGCGAGGTTCCTGCTGCGGGAGATTCAGATCATCGAGCCGAAGATCGTCGTCTGCCTCGGCGAGGAGACGGCGGAGTTCGTGAACCGGATCCGCGTGCCGCTCGCCCAGCCGATCGACCCCGGGCGGCTCGGCGAGGTGCAGGAGCTGACCCCCACGATCGAGGCCCTCGTCACCCCCGACATCGACGAGTCGCTCGACGACGAGTCCGCCAAGCGGCGCTTCTGGCGCGCCTTCCGCGAGCTCGGCCGCTGGCACGACGCGCTGCCGCCGTACTGACGGCTCAGGCGCGCACGAACCGCGCCACGCACTCCACGTGCGGCGTGTGCGGGAACATGTCGACCGGCCGCACCGACTCGAGCCGGTAGCCGCCCTCGACGAGCAGGACGGCGTTGCCGGCCAGGGTCGTCGGGTTGCACGACACGTAGACGATCGCCTCGGCGCCCAGCTCGAGCACCCGCCGCACCGCCTTGGGGGTGAGGCCCGCGCGCGGCGGGTCGACGACCACGAGGTCGGGCAGGGGCGCCCCGGCCTCGACCAGGGGCGCCACGGCCTTGGCCACGTCGCCGGCGATGAACTCCGCGTTGGCGATGCCGTTGCGCGTCGCGTTGGCCTGCGCCTGCTCGACGGCCTCCGGCACGACCTCGATCCCGACCACGCGGCCCGCATCGCGGGCGAGGGCGAGCCCGATCGACCCGATCCCCGAGTAGAGGTCCCAGACGACCTCGGAGCCCGTCAGGCGGGCCTCCTCGATCGCGATGCCGTAGAGGCGCTCGCACATCGCGGTGTTCGTCTGGAGGAACCCGTTCCACGGCACGTGCAGCTCGAGCCCGAGGATCTCCTCGCGGTAGTGGCCCCGCCCGTGCACGACCTCCGTCGGGTGCCCGCGCGTCGCCTCCGACATGCCGCTGTTGCGCTGGTGGAGCAGGCCGACCAGGCCCGGAACGCGCTCGACGAGCTCGTCGACGAGGTTGCCCTGCCGCGGCAGGTCCACGTCGGAGGTGACGAGCACGAGCAGCACCTCGCCGGTCCGCGCCGAGTGGCGGATCACGAGGTTGCGCAGGTGCCCCTCGTGGAGGCGCTGGTCGTAGGCCTCCAGGCCCGACGTCCGCGCCCACGCCTGGACGGCGTCCTTGGCGGCGTTCGGGGCGTCGCCGACGAGGTAGCAGCGCTCGACGCCCAGCACCTCGTCCCAGCGGCCCGCTCGGTGGTACCCGAGCGTCGGGCCGAGCTCCTCGTCCTGCGTGAAGGTCAGCTCGACCTTGTTGCGGTACTCCAGGGTGTCGTCCGCGCCGGAGATCGGGGCGATCGGCACGTCCGGGAGGTGCGCGATGCGGTCGATCGCGTCGCGCACCATCCGCTCCTTCTCGACGAGCTGCGCCGGGTAGGCGAGCGCCTGCCAGCGGCAGCCGCCGCAGGCGCCGACGTGCGGGCAGGTCGGCTCGACGCGGTCCGGACCGGGCGCGAGCAGCTCGAGGACGTCCGCCTCGCCGTGGCGCCGGCGCGCGGAGCGCAGCCGCACGCGCACGCGGTCGCCCGGGAGCGCGCGGTCCACGAAGACCACGTAGCCGTCGATCCGCGCGACGCCGCGCCCACCCGTCGCGAGGGACTCGATCGCCACGTCGGCGACATCTCCGCGCGAGGGACGGTCCGCCACCCGCTGGATCCTACGCGAGCGGCGGCTCCTCGGATCCGGTGATCGCGTCGAAGGCCCGGTCCAGGTCGATCCGCTCGGCAACCGCGTCGGCCGAGCGCGCGAGGTCGCCGGCGGCGGCGATCAGGGGGCCCGGCGGCACCGGGTGCTCCGGGACGGCGGCCCGCACGGCCGTCGCGGCCTCGGCCACGCGCCGCCACAGGCCGGGCTCGGCGGACGAACCCGCGGCGGCCGCGGCCTCGTTCACGGCCGCGTCGGCCGAGGCCACCAGGACCACGAGGTCGACCGGCGGCGACCACGTCTCCGAGAGGTGGAAGGCGAGCGCGTCACGGGCCATCAGGGCGGCCGCGCGCCGCTCGGCGAGACTCGCGCCGGGACCGGTCAGCACGCGCCGAGGCTAGCACCCCGGCGCGTGCCGCACGGCTCTAGCCCGCGGTCTTCGGCTTGCTCTTGCCGATGATCAGCAGCACGATCAGGGCGATGATCGGGAAGAAGAACCCCAGGATCGCCCACAGCGGCTGACTGCGATCGCGGGCACCGGCCAGTTTCCAGCACACGGCCGCGAAGACCAGTGCGATCACCAGGCTGATGATGGCGGTAACCCATTCCATTCCTACCCGTCCTCCTCGGGACAGCGCCGCGGCTGCGACGCACCCGGAGACTACGCCCCCGGACGGACGGCATCTACGCCTTCGGCTGCTTCTTGCCGATGATCAGCAGCACGATCAGCGCGATGATCGGGAAGAGGAAGCCGAGGATGGCCCACACCACGCGGTGGCGGTTGCGGCTCCCCGCGAGGCTCGCGCACACGATCGCGAACACGATCGAGACGATCAGCCCGCTGATTCCGACGATGACGCCCTGGTCCATGTCCCCTCCCGGTTCCGTGCCCGCTGCGGGCAGCCGCACTGTACGACGGCGGACGGACGGCCTACTGGATCGTCGGCTCCGCCGGGGCGGTGACGATCCGCCCGTCGACCCACTCCGCGTTGGCGAGCAGGGGCGCCTCGCGCGGCACCAGCCGCCCGTCGCCGCCGGGGACGAGGTCGTGGAGGTCGAAGCGGCGGGCGACGAGGTCGATGTCGACGCGGTAGTCGCGGCCGCCCTGCGGCCACGAGAAGGCGATCAGCACGGGCCGCGGGAGCCCGCTGCCGACGACGTCGATGCGGACGCCGGGGGTCCCGTGCAGCCCGACGAGGAGCCCGATCGTGGCGGCCTGGGGCGAGCGGTTGAACACCTCCGCCGCGATGCCGGCGAGGTAGATCTCGTCGGCCTCGCGCCGGCGGGCCCGCAGGATCGCCTGCTGCGCGGTGCGCGACTCCTCGAGGTCGTGCAGCGCCTGCTCGCGTCGGCGCTCGGCCTCGGCGAGGGCGGCGCGCAGGGCCGCGCCCTCGGCCTCCGCGTCGGCGAGGCGCGCCGCGAGCGTCTCGATCTCGGTCTCCCGCTCGGAGGTGTGCTCGCGCGTGTCCTCGAGGGTGTCGATCGTGCTGGTCAGCTGGGAGCGCAGGGTCGTCACCTCGGCCTGCAGGAGGCGCACCGCCCGGTCGGCGTCGTCCGACGCGCCGGCGGCGACCGGCGGCGGATCCTCGAGCTGGGCCCAGCCGCTGCGCTCAGCCCGCTCGGTGCAGAGGGGGCAGACGAGCACAGGGCCGTTGCGCGGATCCTCGAAGCGCGCGGGCCGCTCACCCGTCAGGAGGTGCCGCCGGCACAGGCCGCACTGGATATCGTCCGCGCCCGTCATCCGAGCCGATCCTATCGGATGGCCGGTCCAGCGCCGTCGCGGGAGGCAGGAATCGGGAGCCGCGGGGCGTAGATGCGGGGTGCTCCGTCCCCGCACGGCCCCGTCTCCCTGGAGGAACCACTCGCATGGGCACTACCGAGATCTATCTACTCGGGCTGATCCAGTTCGTCGGCTGGATCATCGTCGGCATCCGGCTGATGAACTCCTGCAACGTCGTCGGCGTCTCCAACGGCTGGCTGGCGTTCATCCCGATCGGCAACATGACCCGCTGGGCGCGCCTCGCCGGCGCGAACCCCTGGCTCGTGATCCTGTTCATCATCCCGATCGTCGGCCTGATCCTGTCCCTGGTCTGGTTCTCCCGCATGTCGGAGGCGAACGGGACCAAGTCGCCGTGGTTCTGGGTCTACGTCGTGTCGCTGATCGTCGCGTACATCGGCGGATTCGCGCTCGGCGGCACGGGCATGATCATCGTCACGATCGTCGGCGTGCTGCTCGGCATCGCCGCGCAGTGGATGGTCTTCGATCCCGAGAAGCCGATCCGCCGCGAGGCGCCCGCCGCTCCCGCGGCCGCCTAGACCGGCCTCCGCACGCACCGCACGACCCGAGGGGGCGGCGCTCCGGCGCCGCCCCCTCCGTCGTCCTCAGGCGCCCTGGTCGTGCACGTAGCGCTCCTCGAGCTCGAGCTCGCGGGCCTTGCGCGGGAAGAAGACGAGCGCGACGACCAGGCCCGCGACGATCACGACGCAGGCGACGGCGATCCCCCACGCCGAGCCGAACCCGAACGCCTCGCGCGCGCCCTTGAGGATCGCGTCGCCGTACTTCGGGTACTGCTCGGCGAGGACCTGCGCGCCGCCGAACGACTGGCGCAGCACCGCTGCGGTCTGGTCCGTGATCCGGTCGCGCACCGCCGGAGACACGCCCGCCAGCTGGGAGTCGACCGACGCGGCGTACTGGACCGTCAGGACGGCGCCGATCACGGACTGCATGATCGCGGCCCCGAGGTCGCGCTGGAGGTCCGTCATCGCGGACCCCATGCCGGCCCGCCGGTCGGGCACCGAGGCCATGATCGAGCGCGAGGCGGGCGTGCCCGCGATCCCGATCCCGATGCCGATCACGGCGTACGCCAGCCCGACGGGGAGGTACGAGGAGTCCTCCCGCCACGTGAACAGGAGCAGCGTCCCGGCCAGCATGGTCAGGATGCCCGTCGACAGCGTCATGCGCGTGCCGAGACGGGCGATCATCAGGGCGGCCACCGGCGAGACCAGGATCATCGTCGCCGCCATCGGGAGCGCCGAGAGGCCCGCCTCGAAGGTCGAGTAGCCCATCACGTTCTGGACGTACTGCTGGCCGATGAACATCGCGCCGATCAGCGACCCGAACACCACGATCCCGGTCACCCCCGCCACCCAGAAGGTCGGGCGGGCCGCGATGGCCAGGTCGAAGAGCGGGTTCGGCGCGCGCCGCTGCCGCCAGCCGAACAGGCCGAGCCCGATCACGGCCAGCGCGAGGGCGATCAGGCCGGCGGCCAGCTCGCCGGGCACCGACACGAAGTGCAGCCCGAGCGTGAGGGCGCCGACGGCGATCACGGAGAGGATCCCGCCGAGGTGGTCGACGGGCCGCGCGTCGCGCGGCAGGCCACGCGGCACCGCGATCACGACGAGCAGCAGCGCGACCGCGGCGAGCGGGATCGTCATCAGGAACGCCCAGCCCCAGGAGCCCACCTCGAGCAGGTAGCCGGCGATCGCGGGCGCGAGCGCCGACGCGCCGCAGCCGATCCCCGTCCAGAGGGCGATCGCGCGGGTCTTCGCCGACCCCGAGAAGAGGTCCGCGATGATCGACAGCGTCGTCGGGAACGCCATGCCGGCGGCGATGCCCCCGACGAGCCGCCCGATCGCGAGCACCTCCACGTCGGGCGCCAGCCCGGCGAGGAGGGCCGCCGGGATCGACAGGGCGAGCCCGCCGATCAGCATCGGATAGCGCCCGTAGCGGTCGGCGACGGCGCCCAGGTAGAGCACCGACGCGGCGAGCCCGAGCGTGAAGCCGACGGCGACGAGGTTGAGCGCCGTCTGGGAGGCCTCGAGGTCGCGGCCGATCGTCGGCAGGGTCACGTTCGCGACCGCCAGGTTCATGTTGGCGACCGCGGCGCTCGCGATCAGGGCCGTGAGGATCAGGCCGGCGCGCGGCGGCGACTCGGGCCGGGCGCTCACCCGTCCGCCTCGGCGTCGGCCGCGGCCTCGATCCGGCCCTCGCGCACCGCCTCGAGCAGCGCGGCATGGTCGGCCTCGGTGCGGTCCGCGTAGGCGACGGCGTACTCGACGAGGGCCTCCTCGAAGCGCTCCGACGAGCCCATGTAGGCGGCGATCGCGACGCGGTCCCCGGAGCGGGCGTGGGCCTTCGCGAGGGTCCAGCCGCAGAGCATGCCGTAGAGGCCGAGCAGCTTGCCGTCCATCCTCTCGACCTCGGCGGAGCCCTTCCAGTCGCGCAGCTGGCGCCAGTAGTAGTGCCGGCCGAGCGGGCCATCGGCCCAACCGAGGAAGGCGTCGCTCGCCGACTGCATCAGCCGCTGGCCGGCGACGACGCGCTGGCCGGGGTGCCCGTAGGCGGAGCGCCCGAGGTGGGGCTCCAGCACCGACGGGCGCGCCTCCTTGATCTGCAGGAACAGCAGGTCGTTCTCGTCGGCACCCTGCATCAGGAGGATCACGCAGCGCGTCCCGACCGAGCCGACGCCGACGACCTTGACCGCGGAGTCGACGTACGTGTAGCGGTCGAGCAGGACCCGCACGTCGTCGCGGACGGAGTCGCGGTACTGCAGGAACGCGCTGCGGATCAGCCCCTCGACGTCGTCGACCGGGAGCATGTAGGAGATGTCGCGGAGCGGCACGATCAGGGGCGGCTCGGCGACGATCCGCCGCGCCCCGTCGACGACCTCGGTGAAGCGCGAGACGGCCTGCAGGTGGTCCTTGCCGCGCGCGCGCTCGGCGACGCGCTCCGCGTAGCGGCGCCAGTCCTCATCGGCGATCTCCGGGATGCGCGCGTCGACCTCGATCTGGGCGTACCAGGACTCGAGCGCCGACGCCTCCGCGAGCTCCGCCATCGCCGTCCGGTAGCGCTGCGCGACCAGCTGCGCGACCTCGCGCTGGCGCTTCGGCTTGAGGCCGCGGCTGCGCGCCGCCACCACCATGCTCGCGACGAGCCGGCGGACGTCCCACTCGAACGGGCCCGGCAGCGTCTCGTCGAAGTCGTTGAGGTCGAAGACCAGCGCCCGCTCCGGCGAGCCGTAGACGCCGAAGTTGAGCAGGTGCGCGTCGCCGCACAGCTGGACCTCGAGGCCGCTGCGCGGCAGCCCGGCGGAGTCGTGGGCCATCAGGCCCGCAGCGCCGCGGAAGAACGCGAAGGGCGAAGCGGTCATCCGCCCGTAGCGGATCGGCACGAGCCAGGGCAGGCGGTCCGCATCGCCCGTCGAGACGATGTCCACCGGGTCGCGGTCGGTGGAGCCGGACTCGGCGAGGTCCGCGAGCGGCAGGGCGGCACGGGCCTCCTTGCCCGCCGCACGGCGCTCCGCGCGCGGCGCGTGGCGCGGCCAGCCGCCGGGGGTCGTCGCCTCGTCCACAGCGGCAAGTCTAGGAGCCACCGGACCCGCGGGGTACACTCGCCGCATGGTCGTCGATCCGAAGCACGCCATCCGCCTCACGTACTGCGTCCCCTGAGGCGCCGCCCCGAACGCCGCGGGTCTCGCGGCGCGGATCATCGCCGGCTGGGGGCCCGTCCTGCGCGAGCTCGTGATCGTGCCGGGGTCGGGCGGCGTCTTCGACGTGGAGGCCGACGGCGAGGTGGTCTTCTCCAAGCACGCGCTCGGGCTGCGGGCGTACCCGGAGCCCGACGACGTCCTCCCCGCCCTGCGCACGGCGATCGGCGCCGAGGTCGCCTAGGACGCCGCTGGCAGCCCGCGGGCGCCGTCCATGGTCTCCTCGCCCGACGCCCGCATCAGGGACAGGTCGATCTCCAGGGACACGCCCTCGCCGACGAGGATGCCGCTCGGGTCGAACGTGATCTCGAAGTCGCGGCGCGTGATCTCGCTGCGCAGCTCGAGGCCGCAGCGGTCGTGCCCGTACGGGTCCTTGGCGATCCCGCCCGTGAAGGCGACCAGCTCGATCGGCCGGGTCACGCCGTTGATCGTGATCTCGCCCTCGACGATGTAGTCATCGTGGTTGGCGCGCACCTTCGTGATCTCGAAGGCCATGCGCGGGTGCTCGTCGGCGTTGAGGAAGTCGGGGCTGAGCAGATGCCGGTCGCGCACCTCGCTGCCGGTCTGCACGCTCTTCGCCCCCACCACCGCCGTGCCGTGGATCTGGGAGCCATCCGACTCGACCGCGCCGGAGAAGTCGGTGAAGCGCCCGCGCAGGGTCGTGATACCGAGGTGACGGATCGCGAAGTTGATGCTGGAGTGCTCCGGGTCGATCGTCCAGCGGCCCGCCGGCACCATCGCGCCGGGCGCGCCTGCGAACCGCGACCCGACCGCGGTGTCCGAGGGATCCTGCATGCCGCCATCGTCGGGCCGCGGCGGTGCGGCCGCACGGCACGATTCCGATCAGCTGGTGCGGATCCGCCGCAGCGGCGGCCCGGCCGCCCTACGCGGGCATGGGGCCGACGTAGTCGACCTGCGGGCGGATCAGGCGCGGGTACGCCATCTGCTCGAGCATGTGCGCCGTCCAGCCGGCGGTGCGGCTGACCGCGAACGTCGGCGTGTACAGCCCCGGGTCGAGATCGATCGTCTCCAGCACGGCGGCCGCGTAGTACTCGACATTGGTGTAGAGGCGGCGGTCGGGCTTGTACTCGTGCAGGAGGCGCAGCGCGGTCTGCTCGACGTGGCGGGCGAGGCCGAGGCGCTCGTCGTCCGAGCCGAGGCGCTCGGCGACCTCGCCGAGGGCGCGGGCGCGCGGGTCGTAGGTCTTGTAGACGCGGTGACCGAAGCCCATCAGGCGCTCGCCGGCCTCGATCTTCTCGCGCAGCCACGGCTCGGCGTTGTCCATCGTGCCGATCTCGTCGATCATCGAGGAGACGTGGCTCGGTGCGCCGCCGTGGAGCTTGCCCTTGAGGGCGCCGATCGCCCCGACGAGGCCGGAGCCGAGGTCGGAGGCGGTCGAGACGATCACGCGGCCGGTGAAGGTGGAGGCGTTCATGCCGTGCTCGGCGGTCAGCACGAGGTAGGCGTCGAGGGCGCCGACCTGGGCGTCCGTCGGCTCCGTGCCGCGCATCACGCGCAGGTAGTTGCGGGCCAGGGAGTCCTCGTCGCGGATCTCGCCCGGCTCGACCCCACCTCGGCGGGCGCCGAGCAGCGCGACGGCGCCGGCGATCGCGCCGAGCGCGGCCTGCGCGTCGGCCGGCGTGCCGCCCTCCTCGAGCTTCCGGGACTGCGCCCAGATGCTGATCGCGGAGCGGACGACGTCCATCGGGAGCGCGGCAGGGTCGAGGGTCGCCAGGGTGGCGGGCTCCTCGGAGACGTGACGCATGCTGGCGAAGACGGTGGTGCGCAGCTGCGCGAGCTCAGCCGCCGTGGGCAGGCTGCCGGTCCAGAGCAGATGCGCGACCTCCTCGAAGCAGTGCTCGCGCACCAGCACCTCGGCGTCGTGGCCGCGGTAGATCAGCTGGCCGTTCTCGCCGTCGACCAGCCCGATCTCGGACGGGCCGATCGAGACGCCCTCCAGGCCGGTGCCGGGGTGCATGCGGGGGTTCGTGTCAGTCGCCATTTCGTTCTGCCTCCGTAGGTAACGGAACCCTAGCCGCACTCAGGGCCCCGCGAAGCAACTCCCATGGCTGTTCGCATGCCGCGATACCGAGGCCGATGGGCGACGGCCGATGGAGCCAGGCGGGCTCGAACCGCCGACCCCCTGCTTGCAAAGCAGGTGCTCTCCCAGCTGAGCTATGGCCCCGGGGTGCGGAGCGCGTCCGCCGGTGGATTGTGCCAGCCCGTGGACGGGCGGGCGTGCGGCCTACGACTCCCAGTCGAACTCGCCGGAGGCCGTGGTCTCGGACCAGCTGGTCTCCTCGGCGCCGCCGAGCGTGGCCTCGTCCTCCCAGTCCAGGCGGACGGCGGGGTGCTCGCCGGTCTCCTCCTCCTCCTGCCGCGCATCCTCCTCGGTCTTGAAGAGGGCGTGGTTGTCGAAGGGGTCGGCGGGGATGAACTCCTCGAGCGGCATATCCTGCTCGAGCTGCGCGTTGCGGCGCTTGAGGGCGAGGTGCTCCTCGATGACGGACGCGAAGAGGGTCTTGTCGTCGGACATGTCGTACGTGGCCTTCCGGTCGTGACGCGCGGGGACGCCGCACGCCATTGTAGAACAGCACCGAATGCCCGATCGCAGTGCACCGCGGCGCGGCCGACCTGCGGGTACGCTCCCCGGGTGATCCCGGACGCGCCCCTGCCCGTGGAGGAGGTCGAGCGGATCGCGGCCGATGCCGCATGGCTGAGCGGAATCCCGGCCCCCACCTTCCACGAGCAGGAGCGTGCCGCGGCCGTGCTCGGGCGCCTCGCCGAGCTCGGGCTCGAGCCCGCCCTCGACGGCGCCGGCAACGTGGTCGCGCGGGTCGGGCCGGCGGGCCCGGCGCTCGCCCTCTGCGCCCATCTCGACACCGTCTTCCCCGGCCACGAGGCCGTCCCGGCCGTGCGCGACGGCGCGCGGCTCATCGGCCCCGGCATCGGCGACAACGCGCTCGGGCTCGCCGCGCTCCTGTGCGCGGCGCGTGCCCTCGTCGCGGACCCGCCGACCCGGCCCGTGCTCCTCGCCGCGACCGTGGGCGAGGAGGGCCTCGGCGACCTGCGCGGCGTGACGCACCTGCTCGACACCGAGCCCGTGCGCGCCCTGATCGCGATCGAGGGGCACGGCATCGACAGCCTCGCGGTCGGCGCGGTCGCCTCGGCCCGCGTGCGGGTCACGTGCACCGGGCCCGGCGGGCACTCGTGGTCCGACCAGGGCCAGCCGAGCGCCGTGCACGCGCTCGTCGCGGCCGCGGAGCGCATCCTCGCGGCGGCCCCGCCCGCCGTCGCCAACGTCGGCGTGATCGAGGGCGGCACCGCCGTCAACGCGATCGCCGAGCGCGCTGCGCTCCTCCTCGACCTGCGCCACGTCGACCCGCGCGTCGTGGAGGAGGCGCTCGCGCGCGTCGAGCGGGCGTCGCGCGTGGCCGCGCCCGGGGGGATCGAGACGGCGGTCGAGGTGGTCGGCCGGCGGCCGGGCGGCGACGGCGCCGCCTCCGCCGGACTGGTGGCCCTGGCGCGCGAGGCCCGCGACGCGGTCGGCCTCGAGGCCGCCGAGGAGCACCCCGCCTCCACCGACGCCAACGCGGCGATCGGCCGCGGGGTCCCCGCCCTCGGGATCGGCATCAGCCGGGGCGAGGATGCGCACACCGCCCGCGAGTGGATCGCCGTGCCGCCGGTGGCGCACGGCGCCGCCGCCCTGCTCGCCCTCGTGCGCCGCGCAGATGAGCATCTGCCGTCCTGACGCATTACTATCGGGGCACACGCGCTCCCGGAGGAACTCGACGTGACCATCGCCCTGATCGTGATCGGCCTGATCGCCCTCGTCGCGATCATCCTCGTCGTCGTCTACAACGGCCTCGTCCAGGCCCGCAACAAGTGCGACGAGGCCTGGTCCGGCATCGACGTGCAGCTCAAGCGCCGCCACGACCTGGTCCCGAACCTCGTCGAGACGGTCAAGGGCTACGCCGCCCACGAGCAGGCCACCTTCGAGAACGTGACCGCCGCCCGCACCGCCGCGATGGCCGCGAGGACCCCGGGGGAGGCCGCCAAGGCCGAGGGCGTCCTCGGCCAGGCGCTGGCCGGGCTGTTCGCGATCGCGGAGGCCTACCCGCAGCTGCGCGCCGTCGAGTCCTTCACGCAGCTCCAGGCCGAGCTGACCAACACCGAGGACCAGATCTCGGCGTCGCGGCGCATCTACAACGGCAACGTCCAGATCTACAACACGAAGATCCAGCAGGTGCCGGGCACGTTCCTCGCCGGGCCGTTCGGCTTCACGGTGAAGGAGTTCTTCGAGCTCGACTCCGAGGCGGAGCGCCAGCCCGTCAAGGTCGACTTCTCCGGCACGGCGGCCGCGGCCGCCCCGGCGGCGCCCGCGGCCCCCGCGACCCCGGCCCCGCCGCAGGACCCGCCGCCCACCACCACGGGCGGCTAGGCCGAGCGCGGTTATCGGGTATCGTCCCGATCCACGGGCCCGTGGCGCAGTTGGGAGCGCGCCTGGATCGCACCCAGGAGGTCGGCGGTTCGAATCCGCCCGGGTCCACTCCCCCCGCCGGCAGGCCGCCGGCGGCGGGTCGGAGGAGGGTGACGGGATGGCCGACCTGATCGAGGGCGCCGACATCGGCCTCGCGCTCGCGCGCCGGATCCTCGAGGAGGTGGCGGTCGCGGCCGAGCAGCAGGGCCTGCTCCTCTCCGCCGTCGTGGCGGACCGCGCCGGCAACCCGGTGGCCTCCATCCGCATGGACGGCGCGCCGCTCGGCTCCTACGCGATCGCCGCCGACAAGGCCTTCTCCTCCGCCGTCTGGAACGACCGCACGGGCGCGATGGGCGAGATCGCCGGGCCCGGCGGCGAGGACTTCGGCATCGCCGGCCTGCTCGGCGGCCGGATGGTGGTCTTCGCGGGGGGCGTGCCCGTCCGCACGGGCGGGCGCCAGGTCGGCGCGCTCGGCGTCTCCGGGGCCCGCAGCCCCGAGGACGAGGCGGTGGCGCTGGCGGCGCTCGCCGCCTGCGGCCTCGAGGGGTAGCCGTGGAGCTCCTCCTCGTCCGCCACGCCATCGCCGAGGAGCGCGACCACGCCCGCTTCCCGGACGACAGCCTGCGCCCCCTGACCGACCACGGCCGCGAGCGCTTCCGCCGCGCCGCCCGCGGCCTCGCCACCCTCCTCGACCCGCCGGAGCGCGTGCTGGCGAGCCCCTACGCTCGCACCTGGGAGACCGCCACCATCCTCGCCGACGCGGCCGGCTGGCCGGATCCCGAGCCGTGCGAGCCGCTCGCCGCCCACCACGGCGCCGAGACGGCGCTGACGCTCGTCGAGGGGCTCGGCGACTCGGGCTGCGTGGCCCTCGTCGGCCACGAGCCGACCATGACCCTGCTCGCGCGGCTCCTGCTCGCCGAGCCCGACCGCGCCGGCGTGGACTGGTTCCGCAAGGGCGCGGCGGCCCTGGTCGCCTGCGACGGCCGGGCCGCTCCCGGCGCCGGCCGCCTCGTCTGGATGCACCAGCCGCGGGCGCTCAGGGCGCTGGCGGACGTGGACTGAGCCAGCCGACCCAGCCGGGTACGGCGGCGTCCGTCGGCGCCGCGGCGGCCAGGGCGTGAAGCGCCTCCGCGAGCGCCTCCAGCCCGGCGGGGGTCCGCGGAAATCGGCCCGGCACGACGAGCACCAGGCCGGCATGGTCGCCCAGCTCGTCGTGGCGCCGTTTGAGCAGGCGCCCGAAGTCGCCGCGGTCCTCCGTGACGATCACCCGGCCCTCCACGCGCATGCGGCGCAGGAGCACGGCGTCGGCGCGGCCCCGCAGATCGGGGCGCTCCTGGACGGCGACGGCATCGCAGCCGAGCGCCCGCAGGCGCTCGGCGAGCCGGGCCGGGTAATGCTCGTCGAGGAGGAGCCTCACGCCCCGCCGGCGACCGGCCGTCGGAGCACGGCGGCCGCCTCGGCGGTCGCGGCTCGCTCGCGCAGGTGCGCCACGGCGCGCTCCTCACGCTCGAGGTGCGCTTCGTGGTACGCCGCACACGCCTCGACGGCGCCCCACGGGATGCCGAAGTCCTCGGCGACGCGTGCGACGTCGCCGCCGGCGCCCTGCAGCGCCTCGACGACCTGGTGCACGTCGATGCGGTGCCCGACGAGCGCGCCGACGGTCACGCCGTCGGCGTCGCGGCGGCGGATCAGCGGGTGCTCGTCGCGCTCCATTCCCTCGAGGATGTAGCGCTCCACGAGCGCCGTGCGCGAGACGCCGAGCGCCTCCGCGCGCGCGGTGACGCGCGCGAGCACGGCGGGGTCGAGCCGGAGCGAGACGACGGTGCGCGGGCTGCGCGCGGGATCAGGCGCCATGCGCACCATGATACGCCGTAATACGAACCGGGGCGAGGCGACGCGGCGCCCGCGCGGGGCGCCGCGCCCGACCCGCCTAGAAGACGTCCCAGGTGATCTGCTTGGTCTCGCTCATGGCGTCGAGGATGAACGTCGAGAGCTCGCGCCCCGCGCCAGACTTCTTCGCGCCGCCGAACGGGGCCATCTGGTCCCAGTAGTTCGTCGTCTCGTTGATGTGGACGGTGCCGTGGCAGAGCTCCTCGGCGTAGCGCCACGCCGTCCGCAGGTCCTCCGTGAAGACCGCGGCCGTCAGCCCGAACTCCGTCGCGTTGGCGATCCGGATCGCCTCCTCGTCCGTGTCGAAGGCGATGATCGGCGCGACCGGCCCGAACGTCTCCTCCTGCGCGATCCGCATGTCCTCGGTCACGCCGGTGACGATCGTGGGCTCGTGCAGGCGCCCCTCGGCGCCGCCGCCGTGGACGACGGTCGCCCCCTTGGCCACGGCGTCGGCGACGTGCTCCTGCGTGCGCACGAGGTTCGCATCCGTGCAGACGGGGCCCATGTCGGTCTTCTCGTCGAGCGGGTCGCCGACCGTGAGCGCCTTCGTGCGCTCCACGAGCAGCTCCACGAAGCGGTCCTGCACGTCGCGGTGGACGAGGATCCGCTCGGCCGCCGTGCAGCACTGCCCGGCGAGGTAGAAGCAGCCGGTGATCGCGGCGTCGGCGGCCTGCTCGAGGTCGGCGTCGGCGCGCACGATCTGCGGCCCGTTGCCGCCGAGCTCGAGCACGCGGTTCTTGAGGCCGGCGTCGCGGGCGACCTTCTCGCCCGTGGTCACGGAGCCCGTGAAGACGACGCTGCCGACGTCCTCATGGCGGACCAGCTGGCCGCCGAGGTCGCCGTGGCCGTGCACGAGGTTGACGGTGCCCGCCGGGAAGCCGGCCTCGTGCAGCACGTCGACGAACATGTTCGCGCAGATCGGTGCGAGCTCGGAGGGCTTCCAGACGAGCGTGCAGCCGAGCGCGAGCCCGTACACGATCGGGATGCCGGCGATGTCGACGGGGAAGTTCCACGGCGTCACGCACGCGACCACGCCGATCGGCTCCTGCACGACCATGATCCGCTTCGAGCCCTTGCGCTCCTGCGTCGACGGCAGCACCTGCCCGCGGTAGCGGATCACGTCCTCCGAGGCGCGCCGGAAGTGGTCGACGGTGAACTCGACCATCTCCTCCTCCGCCTCGCGGATCGTCTTGCCGGTCTCGCGGCTGATCATCTCCGCGATCGCGGGCGAGCGCTCGAGGCAGACGTCGTAGGCGCGGCGCAGGATGTCGACGCGCTCCATCAGCGGCGTCCGCCGCCAGGCCGGGAAGGCCGCCTTCGCGGCCGCCACGGCGGCTTCGAGCTGCGCGTCCGTCGCCGCGTTGACGGCGCCGACCAGCGACCCGTCGTACGGGCTGTGGACCTCGATCGCCGCGCCACCGCCCTCCTGCCACTCGCCGCCGATGAACGCGCCCGGATGCGTCGCCGTGGTCGCCATGCCTCTCGCCTCCCTCCGGCCCGCGGCCGGTCCGATGGGGGGAGGCTAGCCGACCGCGGGGGCCGGCGATAGGCGCGGCGCCGCGGGCACGCGAAGGGCCCCGCGGGTCCGGCCGGAGCCGGCCCCGCGGGGCCCTTGACGGAGAGCCCGGGCTAGTCGCCCGAGGTGCGAGCCGGGGGCGCCTGGCCCATCAGCTCGTAGACGTGCGGGGTCGGCTCCTCCTCGGACTTGTCGCGGAAGGAGAACTTCCGGCCGGCCTGAGCCTGGCCGATGATGAACCCGGCGATGGCGATCACCATCGTGCCGACGAACACGGCGATGGCGAGGCCGCGGTAGCCGGTCACGTCATCGCCCTTGATCAGGTAGCCCGTGTACTGCATGTACAGGACGCCGAAGATCGTGCCGACGACGTTGACCGCGATGCAGAACCAGGCGATCACCATCCACTCCTTGCCCAGCTTCAGCGGGCGCGGCCAGTTCGGGCGGTCGCGGCGCAGGAGCAGGACGCCCGAGAGGGCGAGGATGTGGGACAGGATGTACCCGATGTTGCCGGCGAGCAGCGTGAACAGCAGCGACGGCATCATGAACAGCAGGCACAGGTTGAGGAGCATGTCGAAGGCCATCGCGCGGCCCGGGACCTTCTCCTTGT
>Ga0315901_10004856_pt1 | contig 16595 bp, 10 predicted proteins | sample LakEriMetagenome_10_FD_203761 | JGI IMG/M metagenome (GOLD analysis project Ga0315901, IMG submission 203761) | Freshwater fungal communities from buoy surface, Lake Erie, Ohio, United States - Buoy 2 MA116 | ecosystem: Environmental > Aquatic > Freshwater > Lake | place: USA: Lake Erie, Ohio...
TGGTTCGGAATCAGGGACCGCTATCAATCAAGCGCTCCATCGAGTTCTTGCTACAAGCTGGTCGGGGACTGGAGTATGCGCATGCACACGGCATCGTTCACCGGGACATCAAGCCGGGAAACCTGCTGATCGATCGCTCGGGTGTCGTCAAGATTCTGGATCTGGGGCTGGCCCGTCAGCAGAACGACGATCAGGCGAGTGATCTGACCGGCTCAGGCCAGATCATGGGGACCATCGACTACATGGCCCCAGAACAGGCCGTCAACACCCGCTCAGCCGACCATCGCTCGGATATCTACAGTTTTGGCTGCACGCTCTGGTACCTGCTGACAGGTCACTCAGTCTATGACGGAGATACGGCCCTCGCGAAGCTGCTGGCTCATCGTGATAACCCGATCCCACCGCTTCTGGGAACATCGGTCGAACTGAGTTACACCCAGCCGCGGGCTGTCGCGATCGACCGGGTGATCCGGAAGATGCTGGCCAAGAATCCCGACCAGCGCTATCAGTCGATGGCTGAAGTCCTGATCGCGCTCGAAGGTTGTTTGACCGGGAAAGTCCTTGAGGACACCCCGGCTCAGCCCCAAGAGCCGCTCGCCGCCTTTCTGACCTATCTTGCAGCGGGTGAAGATGCAGCTTCCGCGGTCGATGCCACAGAGAAAACAGTCGTCCGCCCCGAGTTCGATTTGTCCCAGCTGCACGACAGCTCAGACGGATTCACGTTGTCATCACGGGTGGCTCTCCGAACGATTGCCTCGCCACGGGAGCAGAAACGATCTCCGCGAAGCATCTGGTTCTACGTCGGGCTGGCTGTGGTCGGACTGGGGCTGGCACTGGCAGCTCTGTCATCGGGATCATCTCGAGAGCAGAAGAGTTCCGTTGTCGTACCTCCAGCCGACAGGGCGAACGCTACGCCTGCGGCGCCTCAACCCGAATCGAATTCCGAACCGCTGGATGCCCTGGAAGAGGCTTGGAGTTGGAAGACTCCTGACACTCTCCCGACTTCTGGCAGCAAACCTGGCAGCACACCTGACCGCAGCTATCAGCTCGCGTTCGATGGGGCGTCGAGTTATGCCGTTGTTCCATCTTTGAAGTATGACCCCAATCAGGAATACACGATCGAGGGCTGGTTCACTTTGCTGGGTGAGCGCCAATCCACCACGGACCCCGTGATCTGGACCGGTCCACGCTGGATCGCCATCTGGGAGCAGTACCAGAGGTTCGGACTGGGAACGACTGGGACTGGTCCGACAGAGATCATCAGCTCCCACTTCCCGGCTCCACCCATGGTCCCGGTGCATGTGGCCGGAATCTGGAACAAATCGGGGCAGACGCTATACGTCGGCGGCCGAATGGTCATGACTTCCGATACAGGGAGTGCTCCCTACCCAGCCACCAGTGGCGGATTCTTTCTCGGCGGAGCCCCTGAGGAGTTCCTGCACCATGACCGTTGGTACCGGGGGGGAATCGACGAGGTTCGTATCTCGCGAGGGACCCGGTATCGAATGAAGAACATTGCGCCTCTGCGTCGCTTTCCCGATCGCGATTCCGATACCTTGGCCCTGTATCACATGGATGAAGGGTATTCGGAGAAGTTGACCGACTCCTCTGGGAATGGACACCATGGCCAGATTGTCGGGGCTCATTGGATACCCGAGCTTCGCGACAAGCTGCCTCCGTTTCGAAAACTGAAACCCTAGATTCGTCACCCCGTCATCGAACGTCAGTGCACGCCGATTGGTGTGGTGAGGTTGCGTGAAGAGCGAGTGCTCTCCAAACTCCCGTACAGACACGACTCGGGAGGACGCTCGATGTCCGATTCGCTGGATGAGACCCGCTCACTGCAAGCCGAGAACCAGCAGCTGCGCGAACGCTTGCTCCGCGCGGAACAACAGCTGCAGGAACTGCGGTCCGAGCAGGCTCTGCTCGAAGCGCTGATGGAGACGGTTCCCGACGATATTTACTTTAAGGATCGCCAGGGGAAGTTCCTGAGGATCAACCGAGCCAAAGCGCTGCGGTCAGGGCTCACGGACCCGAAGCTGGCCAAAGGTCGGACCGATGCCGACTTTTTTCAGGTCGAACACGCCGACGCCTCGCTCGCCCAGGAGCAGGCCATCATGGACACCGGCGGGGCCCTCGTCGATCAGGAGGAGCGTCTAGTCTGGCCGGACGGGCATGTGTCCTGGGTCTCGGCGACCAAGGTTCCGCTGCACGATTTGGACGGCAACGTGATCGGCACGGTCGGGATCTCGCGTGATATCACCAAGCACCACGATATGGAGGAAGCTCTGCAGGCCGAACGCGACCGGCTGCGGACGTTGATCGACAACCTGCCGGACCACATCTTCATCAAGGATCGCGAGAGTCGGTACATCACCGTCAATACGACGCATGTCGCCGCCCTCGGCAAACAGTCCGAACAGGAACTGCTGGGACTCTCGTATCGCGATCTGGTCGATCCGAAGACAGCTGCGATCTACGAGAACGATGACCGGCGCGTCATGAAAACGGGCTCGACGCTGTTCAATCGCGAAGAGGAGTTCGTCACGTTTGAAGGGTTCAAACGCACGATTCTGACGACGAAGGTCCCTCTGCGTAACAAGGCGGGCGAGATCGTGGGCCTCGTCGGAATCTGCCGGGACATCACGGAACGTAAACTCGCCGAGGAGGAACTCCGGCGGGCCAAAGATGCCGCCGAAGTCGCCAGCCGGGCGAAGAGCGACTTTCTGGCCAATATGAGCCACGAAATTCGCACGCCGATGAATGCCGTGATTGGCATGACGGAACTGCTGCTGGGGACCACGCTGGAAGCTGAGCAGCGCGACTATCTGGAAACGATCCGCGACTCGGCTGATTCGCTGCTGGAGATTATCAACGACATCCTCGACTTCTCGAAGATCGAAGCTGGGAAAGTCGAACTCGAGTCGAACCCCATCGAGGTCCGCGAGTGGCTGGGTGATGCAGTCCGGACGCTCGGGATCCGCGCGCATGCCAAACGGATCGAGCTGGCGTTTGAGATCGATGACGCTGTTCCGCAGTTCGTGATGGGCGATGGCCTGCGACTGCGACAAGTGATCCTGAATCTGGTGGGGAATGCGATCAAGTTCACCGAGAAGGGTGAGGTCGCCGTCTCGGTCCGGGTCGAGTCCGAAGATCACGAGCGGATCACCCTCCACTTTGCGGTACTCGATACCGGCATCGGCATCAGCCCCGAGCATCTCTCCAAAGTCTTTGAAGCCTTCGAGCAGGCCGATACTTCGATGACCCGGCGATTCGGCGGGACCGGTCTGGGCCTGTCGATCTCTTCACGCCTGGTCTCGCTGATGGGCGGGCGCATCTGGGTACAGAGCCAGCTGGGCGTCGGCAGTACGTTCCACTTCCTGGTTCCATTTTCCAAGTCGGTTGCATTGCCAGCGCCTCGGATCAGCAGTAACGATCTGCAGGTCTTGTCCGGCATGCGCGTCCTGATTGTGGACGACAACGACACCAATCGCCGCATCCTGCTGCGGATGTGTCAGAACTGGAGAATGAATCCCGTCGCGGTCCCGAATGCAGCGGACGCGTTAGAACAGCTGCGGCATGCCAGCGAGACCGGCCCGCCGTTTGATCTGGTCCTGACGGACGCCAGCATGCCCGATGTCGATGGCTTCACGCTCGCCTCGCACATCCATCAGGACAACAAGATCTCCAGCGTGGTCGTCATGATGTTGACCTCGCTGGACCAGACAGCCACGTCCAAGGACCTCGAGCGGCTTGGAATTCGTTCGTTCCTGGTTAAGCCGGTCAAGCAGTCAGACCTGCTGGATGCCATCATGTTGGCGATGGACGGACGGCGGACCGATACATCAGCCGTCCCTGCCGATCCGGGACTGGCTCCTATCACGCTGCCGCCCCTCCGCATCCTGCTGGCGGAAGACAGCCTCGCCAATCAAAAGCTCGCCATCGGGCTGCTCAAGCGATGGGGGCATTCAACGACCGTGGCCAACAATGGAGCAGAAGCTGTCGATCTGGCGGCTCGAGGCGAGTTCGACTTGATCCTGATGGATATTCAGATGCCGATTATGGACGGGATGGAAGCCACAGCTCTGATTCGGAAGGAACAAAAGCAGTCCGGGCGACATATCCCGATCATCGCCATGACTGCACATGCGATGAAGGGGGACAAGGAACGCTGCCTCGCCTCGGGGATGGACGGTTACGTTTCCAAACCGGTTCGACCAAACGACCTGCTGGCTGCCATGGTCCCGTTCTTTCAGGAGAACGTGCCGCGACCCGTCCTGGGTACTTCGAAGGCTGCCACAGTGTCGGTCACTCCCACGACCAAAGGGACGGACTTCAACATCCCCGACGATGCCCGCATCGACTGGAAGATCGCCCGCGCGACGGTGCTCGAGGATGAAGACCTGCTCCGCGAGATCGTCGACGCCTTCCTCTCCGAGGCCGACCGGCTGGCCTCCGAGTTGTCGGCGGCGATTACCTCTGCCGATCTGCGAGCTGTGAATCGCCTGGCCCATACGCTGAAGAGCAACCTGCGGACGTTCGGTGTTCCCTGTGCGGATGATCTGCAGTCGATCGAGCAGGCCGCGAAGGCTGGGAATCTGGAGCCGGTGAAGTCTCTGTGGCCCGCTGTCCGGCCCTTAATTGCGAACGTCGCGGAGCAGATGCACGCGTTTCTTCGCAATGTGGAGTAGACGCTGCAGGGCGCTGGTGCCGCACGGGGCTTCGTTTCGAGCTCAGTACTCCTTGTCAATTGAGAAGACTGAACGGCGGTCACAGTGATCCGTGACCAGCGAGATTGGCATTGAGCCCGCGAACACGGTAAATAGCAATCACAACCGTTGCCCGGATCGTGTGCGAAATTCGCTGATTCCGCACATCGTCTCAAGGATACCACCCTCATGAAGATCACCAGCATCGAAACGCTCGTCTGTCATGCGCGGATGCGGAACTGGGTGTTCGTGAAAGTGCTGACCGATCAGCCGGGTCTGTTCGGCTGGGGCGAAGCGACGCTGGAGTGGCATACCCGCAGCGTCGTCGGGGCGATCGAAGATATCTCCCAGCTCCTGATTGGCGAGGACCCCACCCGCGTTGAGCATCTGTGGCAGATGATGTGGCGGCAGCACTTCTGGCATGGGTCGGGAATCGTGCGGTCGACAGCCATCGCGGGGATCGATATCGCGTTGTGGGATATTGTCGGCAAGCTGCATGGCGTGCCGTGCCACAAGCTGTGGGGAGGCCCCGTGCGGGACTTCATTCGGCTGTATTGTCATCTCGGCGGAGGTGACATGGAGAGCTTCTATGAGACTCCCGTCGACAACGCGAAGCGTTTTGGCGAGCTGGCTCAGCAGGCCGTCGCGGATGGCTTCACGGCGTTCAAGTCGATGGCCGTGCCGTCGACGATGGCGATCGAGGGACTCAAACCGGTCAAGGCGGCCGAGGCCTGTGTGGCTGCGATGCGGGACGCCGTCGGCGACGACATCGACATCATGGTCGACTGTCATGCACGGCCCTCTCCCGCGATGGGGATGAAGTTCGCCCAGGCGCTCGATCCGTATGGTCTCTACTTTTTGGAGGAACCATGCTGGCCAGAGAGCATAGAGGGGCTCGCGGCGATCAACGCCGCCGTGACGACTCCGATCGCCACCGGAGAACGCGTGACGCATCTGGCGGCTTTTCGAGATCTGTTCGCTGCTCGCGGCTGTGAGATCTGTCAGATGGATATCACGCATTGCGGCGGCTTTACCGAAGCCCGCCGAGTGGCTGCGCTGGCCGATGCGTATCGCATCGCTCTGGCTCCGCACAATCCGCAAGGGCCCGTCAGCACCGCTGCGTCAATCGAGTTCGGATTCTCGCAGCCCAGCTACATCATCTGCGAATCGGTGCACAATGACGTTCCGTGGCGGCATGATGTCGTGGAAGAGGGGTTCGTGGTGGATCCCAAGACACGAACCGTGACACCCAATACAAAGCCGGGCCTCGGGGTTTCGATCAACGAGGACGAAGTCCGCAAGCATCCGTTCCAGCAGGAACTCCTGCAGCGGGTCTTCTATCGGGATGGAAGCGTGGGTGACTGGTGAGACCTGGCCCAGGAAGTGTCGAGTCTCGTGAAGGAGACGCAACATGAAGACTGCCGAATTGCAGGGGGTGCTGCCCGTTCTGCAGACGCCATTCACCGAGAGCTATGCGATCGATGTCTCGACGCTCGAGCGTGAGATCGACTGGGCCTTCCAGACCGGCGCGGATGGCGTGGTCTGCGCGATGGTCAGCGAGACACTGCGGCTGGGGTATCATGGTCGTCGGGAACTGGCCACTCATGTTTGCCGCGCCGCGCAAGGCCGCGGCACTGTGGTGATCAGTGTCGGAGCAGAGAGCAGCGCGGAAGCGTGCGACTTTGCCCGGCATGCGGAATCGCTGGGGGCCAGTGCTGTGATGGCGATCCCACCCGTGGCGACCTCGCTCGGCAGCCAGGCCACGACAGCTTACTTCGCATCGATCGCGCGGAGCATCTCGATCCCGCTCGTCGTGCAGGATGCCTCGAACTATGTCGGAGCGTCGATCGATCTGAGTGTCTATCAGAAGCTGCTCGAAGAGTTTGGTGAGCAGCGGATCCTGTTCAAGCCGGAAGCCAGTCCGCTCGGGCCCAACCTGTCAAAGCTGCGGGATGCGACCAGTGGAAAGGCCCGCATCTTCGAAGGCTCGGGGGGGATCAACCTCGTCGACTGCTACCGCCGAGGAATCGTCGGCACGATGCCCGGCATGGACCTGCTGGATGGGATCGTTGCCCTGTGGCGAGCCTTGCAAGACGGCGATCAGGAACGGATCTATGCCCTGTCGCTGCCGATCAGTGCCCTGATCTATGTGCAGATCCAGGGGGGGCTCGATGGCTTTCTGTCGATTGAGAAGTACCTGCTGAAGATGCGGGGACTCTTCCCGAACACCCTGCAGATTCCGCCGTGCGGCTGGCAGCCTGATCCCGAGACGCTGGCTGAAGTCGATCGGCTGTTTGAGTTGCTTCAGCGGAACCTGACTTCCACCCGATAGGGGCCGTGCATGTCCAGCATCTCAACGGACGAGACTGATGTTCGCAGCGGTCGCTATCAGGTGCTGTTGTTCCTGTGCCTGTCGGCGATGGTGGCCTACATCCAGCGGGCGGCACTGAGCGTTCCGGCATCAGAGATCGCAGCCGATCTGCAGTTTGCCGACCTGGCCCGAGACATGGGATGGATTCAATCGGCCTGGTATCTGGCTTACGGATTGATGCAGATACCCAGCGGCTGGCTGGCTGATCGGCTGGGTAGTCGGCGAGCGTTGGCAATTTTCTCTGTGGTCTGGTCCTTGGCCACGTTACTCACAGCTTTCGCGAACGACTTTCAATCGCTGCTGGTGATGTGGAGCGTGATGGGGGCTGCCCAAGCAGGTGCGTTTCCGTGCGCAGCCAAAGCGATGGGGAGAATTTTTCCTGACACGGAGCGAGCCCGCGCGACCGGATTTCTCGCGAGCGGAATGGCGATTGGAGGCGCACTCGCGCCCGCACTGGCAGCTCGATTCCTGCAGTGGCTGACCCCCTCGGCTAATTCGTTGGGGGTGGACCGGTGGCGACTGCTGCTGGCTGCGTATGCGATCCCGGGATTCCTCTGGACGGTCGTGTTCCTGGCCATGATCTCCGTGCGGCGACTCCCGACGGCAGAGATGAGAAGCGATGTCCGTCCCCGCACCGATTGGGGACGGATGCTGCGCAGCTGGCCGTTGGCGCTCCTGTGTGGTCAGCAGTTTTTCCGCGCGGCAGGGATGGTGTTCTTCATGACCTGGTTTCCGACCTTCCTGCAGAAGACACGCGGAGTGTCTCAGCTAAGCTCGGGACTGCTCACCACTGTGGCGGGCGTGGGCGGCGTGATCGGCAGCTTGACGGGTGGATACTTCTCCGACTGGCTGTTACAGCGAACCGGCAACGCGCGGCTGAGTCGACAGGGGATCGCGATTGTGGGGATGAGCTTCTGCTCGCTACTGATCGTGGCCTCGTACTTTGTGAACGACGTCAACCAGAGTATCGCGCTAATCTCCCTGGGGGCCTTCTGTGCGACGTTTGGCGGTGTCAGTGGCTATACCATTGCGATCAGCTTCGGCGGTCGGAATGTCGCCACGGTCTTCAGCACGATGAACATGTTTGGCAACATGGGAGCCGCCTTGTTTCCCGTCACCGCCGGCTGGCTGGTGGCCCGGACGGGCAACTGGAACCTGATCTTGTTTCTGTTCGCAGCAGTGATGGCGATCGATGCCCTGTGCTGGGCACTGCTCAATCCCCGAGGCACTCTCTTTGGAGACGACCATGGACCTGATTCAGACACCTCAGGCCCGCTGTCGGGCGGCGATCGCTCGTTGTGATATCACGCCGCCGGTTGGCATCTACCACCGCATGTGGGGAGCGGCGCTGCATGACCGGGCGACTGGTGTGCATCGACCTCTCGAAGCGACGCTGCTCTGGCTGGAGCCGAGCGAACTGGGAACGGGAGAGCCGCAGATCATCGTGGCCCTGGACCACTGCATTCTGGATGCTCACGAGATTCGGAGCATCCGGCAGTCGATTCAGGCTGCGACCAATGTCGCCAGCGAGAACATCCTGGTGACGCTCTCGCACACCCATGGAGCTGGCTGGATGTCGCGCACGCGCAGCGGACTGCCGGGCGGCGAACTGCTGGGTCCGTACCTGGATGAGCTGGCTGCGAGAATGGGCCAGCTTGCAGGAGAAGCTCAAACCCGAGTTGCCTCCGCGACGATCACGTATGCCACCGGTCGTTGCAATCTTGCGGCCCATCGTGATTACTTCGATGAAGAGAGACGGCGGTATGTCTGCGGCTTCAATCCTGCTGGGAGTGCTGACGACACACTGCTGCTGGCTCGAATCTGCGATGCTGCGGGGACCACACTGGCGACCGTGGTCAATTACGCCTGTCACCCGACGACGCTGGCCTGGGACAATACGCTGATCAGTCCCGATTGGGTCGGTGCGATGCGTGAGGTGATCGAGCAGACCGAAGGCGGGTACTGTCTGTTTCTGCAGGGAGCCTCCGGCGATCTGGGACCGCGTGAAGGGTTCGTGGGCGACACTCAGATTGCGGATCGCAACGGCCGCCAGGTCGGACATGCGGCGCTCTCCACGCTCGCTACGTTGTCGCCACCCGGAACAGAGTTTCGTTATGCCGGGCCCGTGATCTCGGGAACGGCGATTGGCACTTGGCGAAATGAACCGCTCTCTTGCGAAGGTCAGCTTCGAACTGCCAACTGGCATTGGGAGCAGCTCATCGTGGACCTGCCATATCGGCTCGATCTCCCCACGATCGAACAGACCACAGCTGAGCGAGAGCATTGGCTCGCCGAGGAAGCAACGGCCCGCGCCGCCAACGACGAGCCGCGCGTACGCGACGCCCGAGCGCAGGTCGAACAGCGCACTCGCCAGCTCACTCGACTGAATAATCTGGTCCCCGGTCGCTCCTATCCGCTGACACTGCGACTGGGATTCCTCGGCGACGCCATCTGGGTCTTTGTCCCGGGCGAGTTGTATCAAGTGTTCCAGATCGAACTGCGGAAGCGCTTCGCGGCTCACCCCGTGTTCGTGACGACTCTGACGAACGACTGGCAGCCCGGCTACATCCCGCCCGCAAGTACCTATGGGTACGAGATCTACCAGGAAGTCATTGCCGCCACAGCTCCAGGTTGCCTCGAGACACTGATCGAGGCCATCTCACGTCGCCTGACGAATCTCATGTGTTCAAAACATGCGGGTCACGGATATTGACTGAGAACAGTACAGCACAAGCGTGAGGATTCGAACCCCATGCGTCCGTTTTGGAGGCGGACTGCTCTCCCAGGAGCTCGCTCGTGGATAGCCCGGTGATACGACGATTCAGGGTGTTCGAGGGGAATCGGACCCCCACCTTCGGCTTCACAAACCGACGTGCAGAAACCACTACACTACGAACACCATCTGCAGGCCCCGCTTTCGCAGAGCCTGTGGGCACTCAATCCAGAAACGCCACATGCCGCATCGCGGCCGCTTGCGACTCCGTATTCATCAGCACGCGGTGCCAGTCGGACAGCATGATCGTGGCATGGTCCGCATGGCGGATCCGACCGCGAACATAGACCGAGGGGTTACGCCGCATCATGCGCCAGCCCCAGGCCTTCGCCTTGGGCTGCCGAGAGATCAGCGTGTTGTATTGCGCCTCGGTCAGGCCATTCGGTCGCTGTGAGCAGACATAGACAGTCTCTCCGCCGGAGCGGTACAGAAACTCGACCATGTGCGGCTTGCCGGTGCTGTTACGTCGCAGGGGCTCGTTCGTCAGAACGAACCGCTCGTCGATGATCAGTCCGGGGTCTGGAACGAAGAACCATTCCCCCTGACGGATAAACGCCTCGTTCTTGCGGCGGTTCCAGTTCTTCGATCGAACCTGAAGCAGTCGCTGACGTCCAATCACCTCGCGAGGCTTCAAGGCCTCCATCGCGGTCTGAACTGTTGAGACACCACGATCTTCCGGCACAGCTGCGACGAACCAGTGACGCTCGTCGTGACCACACAGAAACTTGTGCTTCTCGTCAGAGTCGGTCCGCGACATGAGCAGCAGATGCCGCTGTCGAGGATCGGCGTGCAGGACTTCCAGATCGGGCGAATCGCCACGAAGAACCTGGATATCGAACAATTCACCCGATGAATCGCGCGCGATGTCGAGAGCCACTGAGCCCGGGTTTCGGAGCCGGTTGAGCCAGCGCACCTGAGTTCGGGCGCCGATGCGGGCAAAATGCCGCTGAAGCAAATTCACGTCCACAACTCTCATCCTGTTGAGCGACGTGATCCTCAATCGAGTTTCACGTCAGAAAGTGAATACCGCGATGGACCACCCATGCGGCAAATGTTGATGCCATTGATGTTTTCGCATGACTGGTCCTTTTCAGTGTTAAGGGGTGAAGTGCTGGTACTGCGGAGTGAGACCCGCGGCGATCAATTCAGGTTCGCAAACTTTTCAGCGGAAAGGGCGGGAGTCGAACCCGCAAGGGGCTCACGCCCCCAACCGGCTTCCAACCGGTGCCCGGCTCCCATCGGGAGGCCTTTCCGTCAGGCGTCTGGGCCATACATGACATCCGTTCGCAGAACGTATTTTGTGCCGCTTTCGATCACAGCTCCTTCGTGAAGTTGCGGGTGATGAAACACCAGCGCGGTCCCTGTTCGTGGCTGAACGTCGATGAGCTCGGGTTCAAAGAAGCGCGTTGACCCGCCCTGAAATGCCTCATTGAGGTAAATCAGGAACGTGAACTCGCTCCGCTGCCCATTCCCTCGATCGAAGTATCCGTCGAAGTGGGGGGCAAACCGCTGGCCAGGCTGATACTTGTAGAACCGGAAACGTTCGTTGAAGCCAATCGGCTTTCGAAAGAACCAGCTCTGAACCAGACATGTTCGGGCCCGTTCAAACAGTTGTTGTCCCAGATTCGGGTCCTCGTGAAGAATCCGCGTGTTGTTGCGAATGTCCTTTCGCATCTGAGGGCCCGAACGTGTATTGATGGGGGCCTCCACAAAGCCGATCGATTCGGCCAGCCGGATCATCTCTCCACATTCCTCAGGAGAGAGAAACTCTTCGATGAGAAACACCGTTTGTCCACGTAACTCCACGAGGTTCATGATGAGCGCCTCTGTTCACGAAAGGTGATCGCCTCTCCATCAAAGTGACACCGCATCGACGACGCAAGTTCACCGAGTTTGGCTTGGGCATCTCAAGACTCACGTCCGATACGCCCAGAGATTGAATTATTGAATCTGACTTTGCAGCTGCGCAGCCACCTTGCGTCCGGTCACCGACATCGGCCGGTCAGTGAGCGCGGAGAGCGATACCCACTCCTGATCCCGCAGGGCCTTCGCAGAGTTCGGACCGTCGCTCTCGGCCATGTAGGCGTGCAGGTCGATTCGATAGCGGGTCACGGAGTGCCGGATGCGCGTCAGCGGCTGCACGTTCGTGGCTGCGATCCCGTACTCACTCCGCAGATGGCTGAGGATCTGCTGCGAATGCTGCGACTCGCTGACCGAGCCCTCGCAGGCGAACCGGGGGAAGTCCCACAGCCCGGCCCAGCGCTCATCCGGGCTGCGGCGACGGAGAAAGACCTGCCCCTTAGAGACGACTGCCACGGTCAGCTCGGTCACGTCAGTCACATCGGGACGGGAGGCCTTCTGCGGAATCTGAGCCTGTGTTCCGGCAGCTGCGGCTCGGCAGATCGAGAGCAGCGGACAGCGAGGACACTCCGGATTGGCCACGGTGCAGACGGTCGCTCCCAGATCCATCAGGGCCTGATTGAAGTCACCGGGGGACTTCCGCGGCAGGATCGACTCGGCGAACTTCCAGAGCAGTTGTTGGCCCGCGGAGTTCCGGGGATCTCCCAGGAAGCCCAGGAGCCGGCAGTACAGGCGAAGCGTATTGGCCTCGACAATCGGAGCGGGCAGATCGAATGCGAACGAGGCCACCGCTCCAGCCACGTACTGTCCGATTCCCGGAAGTTGCCGCAGTCCATCGACGGATTGGGGGAACTCACCCTGAAACTGTTCGACGACGATCCGGGCCGACTTGTGCAGGTTGCGGCCGCGGCTGTAGTAACCGAGCCCCTCCCACAGCCGCAGAACCTCTTGCTCCTCGGCGAAGGCGAGAGCGGTGACGTCCGGGAAGCGGGCCAGGAACCGCTCGTAGTACGGCTTCACGGCGGTCACGGTCGTCTGCTGCAGCATGACCTCGCTGATCCAGATGCGATACGGATCGCTGGTTTCGCGCCACGGCAGTTCGCGGCCAAACCGGGAAAACCAGCGTGGGAGGGCCTTCTGCAGAGCTCGAGTATCGGCCTCGGTCCAGGGACTCGGGGATGAAAAACCGAACTTGTCGGTCTCGGATGGTGTCCGTAATATTGATGTATCGCCGGGGGCGTAGCTCAGTTGGGAGAGCGCAGCGTTCGCAATGCTGAGGTCGAGGGTTCGACTCCCTTCGCCTCCACTGGCCACCTTCAACTGATCCGCCGAGACACTTCGGCGGATTTTTTTTGCGGGCTGCGACGCGGACGCCGCACTCGATGCCTGTTTCATGAATCGCAGCAGCAGCCTCTTTGCCAGGCCATACAGCCCTGGGTCCGTGCTGCCCCGCGGACCGGCGATGTTGAGCCGACTGAGCGAGTGCTCCTCGACCCAGGTCATAATCCGCTGCGCCGCTCCTCGCCGCTGGGTAGGCTCTGCCAGATTGATTCGAAGCGAAGGGCGTCCCAGCTGATCAGCCAGCCGCAGCGTTAAAGCGGTGCCACCGAGCAGTCGACCGTACGTGAGGATCAGCGTCCCGTCGGAGTCGCGGACGTTCCACTCGGTTCGCTGTGCGTAGTTTGCTGACGGAGTTTCTCGTAGGGGGTAATGCACGGGAAGCGGGCCATCTTCCGCCAGCCGCCCGCGCGGGCACCAGCCATCCATGGACAGCCCGACCTGCAGTGCGGCATCCAGCGCAGCCCGATCGACGCCGGTCTGGCCACCGCTGATGATCGTGAGCGTCCGTTCCATGCGTGGTCCGCTCAGGAGGGAGACCCGGAATCATGGGCCAAATCAGGACGCCCGTGCAGCCACTCGTTGCGCTGGCTGCGACCGGACTGCAGCATGTCATGGATCAACAGCCAGTTCTCATCGTCCAGAGCCTCGGCAAACTGCTGCAGCTGCTGATTCAGCTCTCGCATTGCGGCTGCGACCGGAAACCGGTTCTCGCGAAAGATCGCTGTCCATAACTCCGGATCACCGCTGGCCACCCGAGTCGTATCACGGAATCCGGTCGAGGCGAGCGGCATGGCATCGTCCGTCAACTGCGAAGCCAAGGCTGCTGCCACTGCATGTGGGAGATGACTTGTCAGTGCGACGAGTTCGTCATGACGTTCCGGAGCGACTTGCTGCGTCCGCATCCCCAGCGATTGCCAGAAGGCTTCGACCTGCGCGATGGAGGAAACAGGCTGCGTGAGAGGAGTGACCGCGCAGACCTTCCCAACAAACAGATTGGCTCGCGAGTGTTCCCAGCCTCCTCGCTCGGAACCGGCCATCGGGTGCGAGCCGACGAAGTTCGGCAGGTCGGCGAGAGCCTGACAAAGAGCCCCCTTGACACTGCCTGCGTCGGTGATCAGTGCCTGGGGGGCGTGTTGATGAACAGCTCGAACGTCCTCGGCAATGCGATCGACCGGAGTGCAAACCACCGCCAGCGAGACTCCTCGCAATTCGGCAGCACTGGTCGCGAATTGATCGATCACGCCCGCCGTCTTGGCCGCTGCGAGCCGCTCGCGATTGCGTCCCAGACCGGTGACCGTGGTGGCCAGGCCGCCCTGCTTCAAGGCTCTGGCAATCGAACCTCCGATCAGACCGACTCCCACGATCACAACGTGATCAAAAGGAAATTCGGGCACTTTCGGAAGAGGTGGCATCTTCGCAGGGATCCCAGTGACTGGTCGATCAACCAACAACCCTCAAGCTTCGGTCCTCACTCAAACACGAAGTTCTCTTTCAGGATCGGAATCAGATGCTGCAGGCAGCCGGCCAGCACCTCAGCGGGCAGGCCGCTGGAATCGATCCGCTTGATGATCGCGGGATCGTAGTAGTTCAGAACCGGAGTCGTGTCGCGCTCGTAAATCTCCAGCCGCTTGCGAGTGACCGATTCGCTGGCGTCGTCGGGACGACCTTCCAGCACAGCCCGGCGGCGGATGCGGTCGACCATGATCTCCAGGTCGAGACACTCGAAGTACAGCACCTGCTTCACGTCGATGTACCGTTCCAGCAATTTGCACTGGTTGACGGTCCGTGGAATTCCGTCGAGGAGCAGCAGTTGTTGCTTCGGCTTGAACTTGTCGGCGGCACGGCGGGCTTCCAGCCAGTTCAGGAAGATCGAGATCGTCAGTTCGTCGGGAACCAGTTCCCCTTTGACGCAGTATTCCTTGATGCGACGGGCCTCTTCTGTTTGCGGGTCCAGCTTGCGAAATATCACGCCGGTCGACAGGTGAAAGAACCCGGGGATGCGGGTGAGGATCTCTCCTTGAGTCCCCTTTCCCGCGCCGGGGGCACCAAAGATCAACGCGGCGGGGTAGCGGACTGGGGCTTTGGCCATCGAAAAGGCTCTGTGGCTGTGAGTGGGATGTGCTCCGCAGGCCGGAACACGAAAGGGAGAGGTTAGCAGAATCTCACTGATCGATCAGCCGTTCGCGAGGGATGAATCTCCTGCGGGAGAATCCGAGGTTTGGGCGTCGTTGCGAACGGAGGTGCGAGTCGACAGACCCCCCCCCCGCCTGGAATACGAATACGGTCGAGTTCTCTCCAGTCTCATTACCGCTGTAACTTCCCTTGGTCTGTTAGATATTCCGCTGGTGGCACGTACGTACCCCAACGAAACCAGAACTTCTCACACGGGAAATTACCGCAGGGCTTGCTCCAATCGCGATTGGCTGGTTCTATTGTCTTGTCACAACGAGCGACAATTGATCAGCTCCAACTGAACGAAAGCCAGCGTCGAACATGTTGCTGTTGAACACTGCGCCGGCTACAGAATGCACGTATCTTGCGACGGCACGCCATCGCAAGCGATTCCTCCCCGAGCCATAGTGGCAAAGTCCAGATTCACCACGCCTTCACGATGGCCGCCACTTCAACTCTTCGAGGTTCGCCTGATTCTGACGTTGTTGCTGTCGAGTTGACCCATCGAAGAGACCACACTACCATCATGTTCTCTTCCGCGGGTTGGTCCAAAACCTCACGGGAGCGGACGGGCTGTAGCGCAGCTTGGCTAGCGCGCTTGCTTGGGGTGCAAGAGGTCGTGGGTTCAAATCCCGCCAGCCCGACTTTTCCCTAACTTCCTACCGAATCGACACTTACGATACCTGGCGACGGTCGCCAGTGCGGTGAAAGCACCTGATTCATTCGTGGTAATCGTACCACGAAATGAAAAGGAGTCCCGCACTATGGGCCGAAAGCCGAACTTGCTGCCGTCGTACCTGCTCCACAAACCCAGTGGACAAGCCCGTGTCCGGATCAATGGTCGAGATCATTTTCTCGGTCCGTACGGATCGGAATCATCCCGAATTCGCTACGGCGAGCTGATCGCTCAACTGGCGAGCGGAATCCCGATTGATCCGATCGCGTCCTCCAATCGCCACAAGGCCGCTACAGGCGATCCGGGGGCTGATCCTGGCCCGACAGTCGGGGAACTGTGTCTGGTCTTCCTGCGCCATGCTGACGGCCACTACGTCAAGAACGGCAAGCCCACCAGCGAAATCCACATCTTGAAGTCCGTGATCCGTCCGCTGAACGAGCTGTATGGAATGCTCCCCGCGCGAGACTTCGGACCGCTGGCAATGAAGGCCGTCCGGGCCAAGATGGTTGGACTCGGTTGGACGCGCGGAACCGTCAATGCCGCCATGAGTCGCATCCGCCGAATCTTCAAACATGCCATCGAGAACGAACTGATCGACGCGAGCATTCTCATGAAGCTGCAGGCGGTCGCACCACTGCTCGCTGGACGGACGGAAGCCCACGACAACCCACCCCGCAGAGCAGTCCCTGCGGC
>Ga0315901_10004857_pt1 | contig 16594 bp, 11 predicted proteins | sample LakEriMetagenome_10_FD_203761 | JGI IMG/M metagenome (GOLD analysis project Ga0315901, IMG submission 203761) | Freshwater fungal communities from buoy surface, Lake Erie, Ohio, United States - Buoy 2 MA116 | ecosystem: Environmental > Aquatic > Freshwater > Lake | place: USA: Lake Erie, Ohio...
TACACCCCCAAGGCCTACGCAAAAAACCTAAGCAAACCACGCCTCAAAAAGACAGCGTAGTCATAAATGTCGTAAGTCACGAACCTACGACATTTATGTCAAGAGGCGCTTCAGAGGACGCTTACGGTCAAGCAGGATAGAAATCTGACGATATACGGTTTTGTCTGGCCTAGTCCGCAGCAAGTGCGGCAGGTCGTGCTGCAGTGGCCGGAATCGGGGGCGATGCCAAAACCTGAAGCGATCGAGTTGCGCTGGTCGACTGCTGGCGAGGCACATACGGCGGCACAGCCGGGAATCATCGGCAACGGCCGCCAGTGGGTCTACACGCTGGGCAAGGCATCGGAAGGTGCCACCGTTGACGGCTTTTTCCTTGTGGCAAAAAGCGCCGATGGGATACCGCAGGCCCTCGCCGTCCCCAGTATCGAAATTCTTGGTAAGCCATGAGTCTCATTCCTCACAAGTCGAGCATCGCGGTCGGTGCGTGGTTTTCCGGACAAAAGGAATTATGTATTCATTAGAGGATTTTCTATCCAAACAATCTTGTGAATCTGTGACATGCCAGAGCGTGGCGGAGTTGTCGGCGGACATCACTTACTCATCGAATTCTGGGCAGAGTCTATCTGAATTGTGATGGGGGTCTTCCGAAGCGTTCTCTGAATGCGGTAGTGAAGCTTTGGATGCATGAAAAGCCGACATCTTTCGCGATGGTTTCGATTTTATGATTTGTGGTGGACAGAAGATTCATCGCACGTTGGAGGCGAATGAATGTCAGGTGTCGCATGGGTGAGCGTCCGATTTCCTTGAGGCAGAGCCTACGAAGATGCTCTGAGCTGACACATGCCAGAGTGGCCATTTGATGAAGTGTCCAATCGTGTGCGGGCTTCTTTTCCACAGCGATCCATAGGCGCGAGAGTCGTTCATCGAGATTTGAGGGCTGGGCAAAACGGATGACGTAATGATGCACCAGCTCGCACCAATGATGAAGTGCGGTCGAATGATTCTCGCCTGTCGCTTCAAGATGAAGACCTCTGATTGCATCGGCTAAGCTGTTTGCATTGAATTGTCCGATGACGGGAGAGATCGAGGAGACGATGGGTTTGCGCTCGGGTAACTCGTCATAGCGGACCCAGGCAAAGTGCCATGGGGTTTTGTTCACGCATTTCAATGAGTTCATGACAAACGGTGGAAGCAGACAGGCTTGTCCGGCGCAGATGGTCTTCCAGGAACCATCCACTAAAACGACACCCTCGCCATCAAGGCACGCCAGCATGAAAGTTCCTGATTGGACGACACGCACGATTTCATAGGGAGAGCGTGCTTCCAAAATGCCGGTGTGTGCGATGTTGTGCGTGGTGAGTAAAGAGCAATTCGGCATGCCACGCAGCCAGCCTTTTGTATCAACAGCTGTCCCTAAAACCGCTTTAAAACGAGAGCGACTGCCGATGATCTCGATGTCCGCCAGGGAGTTGGTGGGATTTTTTTTCACGTAAAATGTGGATTTGAGTTAAATTCTGGTGGATGATTGAACCTTGGCTCAAGTCGATTTTTTGAGAATATGTGGATGTTTTGAAAGACAGTCGTCGTAGCTTTAGCGCTTAAGTTGAATTTCCCTTTCATTTCATCCGACTCATCATGAAGTTTCTATTCCTTTTCCTTTTATCTGTCACAATGGTGCGTGCTGCAGAACCTTTGAGGGTATTCATCCGCTCAGGGGAAAAGACGCATCGACCCGGTTGCCATGATTATCCGGCGTTCTTAAAGGATTGGACCAAGCTACTTACGGATCGCGGTGCGAAGGTCGATGGAGGAAATGCATTTCCAACCAAAGAGCAACTCGCTCAAACCGATGTCGTGATTCTCCACGCTTCAGAAGCCGGCAACATCATGGGTGAGGAACGTGAAAACTTCGAGGCTTACCTGAAACGCGGTGGTGGAGTGGTTGCGATTCATGGTGGTGCCGTTTCAAGAGATGCGGATTGGTACAAAACCGTGATCGGTGGATCATGGAATTTTGAAAAAACCAAATATTTGGAAGGGCACATGTCCCTCTATTTCACTGATCGTGAACATGCGATTGTCAAAGGCATCTCTAACTTCGATCTCGATGACGAAATCTACTACGACATGGAGATGCTGCCAGAGGCTGAGATTTTAGCTGCGGCGTATACTCCGAAACCGAGGCAGGCGAATGACAAGCCGGGTGCGAAGATCAATGTCTACGATATCCAACCCCAGATCTGGACTTACGAAAAAGATAACCGTCGTGCCTTTGTTTGTTTGGTCGGACATCAATACATGAATTTTTCCCATCAAACGATAGAAACCATCTTGCTGCGTGGCATTGCATGGGTGGGAAAAATGAAAGATGTGGATGGTCTTTTGAAAAAGGATGCCAAGTTAGAATCGCAGTTGAGATATCCAGTCGGTGGTCCAACCCGTCCTGAAGAAGCTGCCGCGAAAATCGAGGTCCATCCTGAGTTCGAACTTTCCTTGGTGGCTGCAGAGCCGTTGATCAACAAAGTCCTCAATGTCGATTGGGATGAGAAGGGTAGGATGTGGGTGGTGGAATCACCCGAGTATCCGAACGGCCTGCGCAAGGTAAATACAGAGAAATGGAAAGACAGCGGATCGATCAAACCAGGAGTTTATGAGCGCGAGCCTTTGGATAGAATTAGTATTTTATCCGATACGAACGGCGATGGCCTGATGGATAAGAAACAGGTCTTCGCGGACAAGTTGGAACTTGCGACCAGTTTTGTTCTCTACAAAAACGGAGTCATTCTATCGGCTGCTCCTGATATCTGGTTTCTTGAAGATACCAATGGTGACGAGATTGCCGACAAGCGCACCAAACTCTACACAGGACTCGGAACAAAAGACACTCATGCGGTGATGAATAATCTCCGCTGGGGCTTGGATGGCTGGGTGTATGCGACGCATGGCTACAGCGCGGGTGACGTGACGCCTTTGGGAGTCGAAGGAAAACCCAAAGTAAAAGTTGGCTCTGGCGTGGTGCGATTCAAACCTGACGGCAGTGAAATTGAGATGTATTCCAGCAAGAACGGAAACACATGGGGGCTTTGCATGACAAGCGATGGTCAATGCTTCTGGACCCAGCCCACCAGTGGGATCGTCTTATTTCATACCGTTCTTCCCGAGAACATTCTCGCCAAAGGTAAACTGCCCAAGACAGAAAGTTTCAAAGGTATGGTGATCGGTCAGAAAACCTTTCCGCTCATACCTCGCGAAGAAGCGCCCTACAGGCAAATCGATTACGTCGGCTCCTACACGGCCGCATCTGGATGTGCAATTTATGAAGGTGGGGCGTGGCCGGAGAAATGGAACTACTCCTACTTCGTTGGTGAGCCGACGATTAACATCGTGAGCCACTATTTCGTAAAGAAAGATGGCGTGAGCTATACAATCGAGAAAGAAAAAGGACGCGAGGAAAATGAGTTTATGCGCAGCAAGGATCTTTGGTTTCGTCCTGTCGAAAACCGGGTCGGTCCTGATGGCGCGTTGTATGTGGTCGATTTCTACAATCAAGCGGTGATTCACAACGACACACGCGGACCTCAACACGGCCCGGCTAACGCGGCGGTTCGTCCGGATCGTGATCATTACTTCGGTCGAATCTGGAAAGTGCAGCACAAGGATGCGAAAAAAATTCAAGTGGCAAAGATCGATAAAAAGAATCCGGCAACGTTGGCAAAAGCCATACAGGATCGAAACGCACACACTCGCATGACTGCACATCGCTTGATGCTCGAGTCAGGAGCGAATCTGAAAGTTGAAACCGGTTCGATGGTTGAGAGGGCCTATCGTCAAATTGGCGATCTCAGCGATCCGAAAAACCGACAAGCGTTGATCTCTGAGTTTTCAAAATCCCAAGACAATTGGACAAAATCATCACTCTTATCCGCTGCGAGCGGAAATGCCATGGAAGTGATTAAAGATTGCTTGTCGGCCCCTAATACGGAAGGACTCAGTCAGTTGGTTGAACAGCTGGTTCCTATCGTGCTGCGAAGTTCCGATAAGAATTCGATACCGATTCTTCTTAAGAACGCGGCAGCTGGAACTGGATCAAATGCTTCATTGAAAGTAGCATTGCTGCAATCCATCATTACGGCGGATCCCGCTAAGCCAGAAATGAGCAAGGACGTAATAGAATCCCTACGTTCCTTGCTAACAGATTCAGCTACCGATTCCTTCGTGCTTCCGCTGATCGCAGCATGGGATCAGGAAGGTGCGTTGAAGGAGACCATTGCGAAAAAAATCGATGAGCTTTCAAAAGTGCTGTCGGATCCAAAAGCGGGTATTCAGAATCGCATCGATTCGGCACGTAGCCTGATTGCGGTGAAAACGGATGATGCGGTGTCGAAGGCCTTGGAGATTCTAAAATCAGCTGGTGAAAACCAAAGTCTTCAGGATGAGATCATTGCCGGATTGACTCAGGCAAATTTATCAAATCACCTGGCTCAACAGTACGCTTCCTTGAATCCTAAAATTCGTGCCGCAGCGTTTGAATCGATTCTCAAGCGACCCGATGCGACGGTTGTTTTTCTTAAAAAGCTAGAGGATCAATCGGTTGATCCAAAGCTCATGGGTCCGGGCGATGTTGCGCGCCTGTGCAAGCATCCGGATAAAGGCGTGGCAAAAAAAGCCGATGAAGTTTTCAATAAAGTAACTTCCGGTGCTAAATCGAAAGCGGATATCATCGCGGCATTGCTTCCTGAGGTTGCTAAACCAGGGAAAGCAGATAACGGCAAAGTGATGTTCACCGCGGCCTGCGCGGTTTGTCACAAGATAGGAGATCTCGGGCAATCCGATGTTGGCCCTGCTCTAACAGGTATGGGAACTCATGCGGCTTCCGAAATCTTGGCTCATATCGTCGATCCCAATGCCGAGGTCGATCCGAGTTATTGGCAATGGAACATCACTACGAAAAGCGGAGAAACTTTAGCCGGCGTGATCACTCGCGAAAACCCAGCATCGCTCACCCTTCGGAATCAGGCAGGTGATCGTGAGATTCGCAAAGAAGAGATCACCAAACGTGAAAACACCCAGCGTTCGCTCATGCCGGAAGGTTTGGATGCGCTTGGAGCAGAAAATCTGCGCGACATCATTGCGTTCATGGCTTCAGGGATGTCGGAGTTGCCACCTAACAGCACTGCGGCAACGGGATTGAAATTCAGAGAACCCAAAGCAGAGGGAGTGATACGGGTTCTGATCGTTGGTGCTGGTTCATCCCATCATTTCCCACGCGATTTCATCCAAACGGATACCGTCACTCTTTCGTCCATTCCCAAGGCCGATGTGGTTGGAACTCTGAATCTTCAAGAGTCACTGGCCTTGTTGCCGAAAGCGGATGTTCTAGTCTTCTCCGGAAATCATGAACAGTGGGGGACTAAGGAGTTTCAGAAAGCACTGAACGATTTTGCAGATGCTGGGAAAGGCATTGTCTTGCTTCATGCTGCTACATGGTCGCACCCATGGGAGGGTTACAACAAACGTTTCGTAGGTGGTGAAACGAAAGCCCATGGCAAAGGCGATGTGGTGGCAAACCGGATCAACAAAGCCAAGCAAGCGATCCTGGAAAACGTCCCGGATACTTTTACCATCAGTGATGAATCCTATCATTTTAATTTCTTTGAAAACGGCACGCAAACGGTGCTTATCGAAAACGCTCCGGATGGAAAAAGTAAATCCACCCATCCTGCGCTCTGGATTGTGAACGATCCCAAAACCCGCATCGTTGCCTACACCCACGGTCATGATGACAAATCCCATGCGCATCCGGTTTATCAAACCATCTTGAAAAACGCCGTGAATTGGGCAGCTTCCAAATAACTAACAATAACATGTTCATCACACCAGAAACCTTTCCTCACGAAACCATCGAGGGTCGTCATCACATCTGGCATTCCAGACCCGGGCTCACTCCAACCGATGATTTGCTCGTCGTTCACGCAACCATTCCCCCTGGCGGAGGCCATCCTTTTCACACCCATCCTAACAAAGAGGAAGTGATTTACATCATTGAAGGCGAGGCGGAGCAATGGATCGAGCAGGAAAAACAAATCATCGGTCCGGGTTGCTCGGCCTACATTCCGAAAAGCGCGGTTCACGCGACATTCAATCGGGGGGATAAAGATTTGAAATTCATTGCGATCATCACGCCGTGTTCTTCAGAAGGAGAGATCCACGTTGCGGTGGAGCATTTGGAACCTTGGAAGTCGCTGATGGAGATTAGATAAGGAGGAGGGACATTCCTGTCCCTCATTGCTTTCAAAATGTTGGACAGGAATGTCCAACCTCCTTACTTGGAGATATGTCCGAATTTTTAGATGGGTCGGAAGAGATCGACATGCATGGTGTGAAGCTTCCTCATTGGCAGCAGGGGGAAGTGATGCAATTTGTGACCTTCCGGCTGGGAGATGCGTTGCCACAGGCAAAGTTGAAAATATGGAAGGAAGAGAGGGATATTTGGAAAAGTCATCATCCAGAACCTTGGTCGCAAGATGATGAGAAGGAATATCATACAAGATTCACCGCGCAACTTGAGAGATGGTTGGATCAAGGTGCGGGAAGTTGCATTTTCAGGGATACTGACAAGAGGCTCTTACTCGAAAATGTTTTGATGAAGTTTCAAGGTGAGAGAGTTGAGCATCATTCTTGGATCATCATGCCAAACCACGTGCACTTGCTTTTTCGCCCGCTCGCTCCTTTGGAAAAACTGATTCAGTCATGGAAAGGAGTTTCTGCTAGAAAGCTCGGGATGGGAAGTATCTGGCAGGTGAATTATCGAGATACGATGATCCGTGATGTAAGGCATTTTTCAAATGCTGTGAGATACATTCGACGCAATCCGGTTAAGTTAAATGCGAGGCATTATACACTTTGGGAGAGCGCGAGGGCGCAGGCGATTGAATGAGGAGGAGGGACATTTCTGTCCCTCAATGAAGATATGTTGGACAGGAATGTCCAACCTCCTCAGGATATGTTGGACAGGAATGTCCAACCTCCTTATTTCGCTAATTCCTGGCAGCCTTTGATATCGAGCTTTCCAGATGCGAGTAGTGGGATTTCTCTCACGGGAATGATCTGCCTTGGGCACCAGAGGGAGGTGATGCCTTCGTCCAAAAGTTTGTAACGCAGGTCGATGCATTCTTGTTCGAGTGCTTGGCCAGCGATGGTGGAGAGGAGTACGATTGCCTCGCCTTTTTTCTCATCAGGGACACCGACGATGGCGATTTTGCGCTCGGTTTCGGTGTCGAGCCCGAGGACTTTGTTGATCGCGGCTTCTAACGTTTCGTGAGGCACCATTTCACCAGCGATTTTGGAAAAACGTGAGATACGGCCTTGGATGTGAAGGAATCCATCCGCATCGAAGACGCCGACATCTCCGGTTTTGAACCAGCCATCGGCTGTTAAAACTTCGTTGCTGCGTTTGACGTCGCGAAGGTAGCCAGTGAAAATGTTAGGACCCTTGAGGTTGATGATGCCGGGTTGATCTAGTGGCACTGGGGCATTTGTCACGGGATCGGTCAGGCGAATGGCGATTCCAGGAAGAAGTTGTCCAACCGCTCCGTTCAGTTGAGCGGGCATGGAATGATAGTTTGCGACCGACTCTGGGGTCGGTAGGTTGACGTTGGTGGCTGGCGAAGTCTCGGTGAGACCATAGCCTTCCATCGGACGAACGCCGAATTTCTCCTCAAAAGCATCCGCTAGGTTTTGCGGAAGTTTTTCCGCTCCAGTGACAACGAGTTGCAGAGATTTGAGTTGGGCGGGATCGATGCGTTTCATGTAGCCACGCAGGAAAGTCGGGGTGGCTAATAGGACATTGATTTGATGGAGAGAGATGAGCTCGGCGAGGCGTTTGGTTTCGAGCGGTGATGGGTAGGTCACCAAATTGACGCCATCGATAATCGGATACCAGAGCGTGACGGTGCAGCCGAAGGAATGGAACAGAGGTAAGCAACCGAGGATGGAGGCGTCGCGACCGATGTTGAGACGAGAGCCGAACTGGAGGACATTGGCCATTACGTTGCGATGGGTGAGTGGCACGCCCTTGGGTTCGCCGGAAGAGCCCGACGTGAATAACAGAATCGCTTCATCGTTATCGCAGCGCTTGTTCAGTCCAAGCATGTTGGCTAAGAATGGGGCGGGAAGGAATTTCGAAATCAATCCCCATTTCACGATCTCCTTTTTGATTTCAGGAATCGTTCGCTCGATGAAAATCAGATCACGGTTTGGCGGCCATGGGAAGCTGGAGACTTTGCGAACAAAAGGATCGGCCGTGATAAAACGATCCACATCGGCTTGGCGGATAGAGGAGCGGATGGCGTCATGGGAGGCGGTGAAGTTGAGATTTACCGGGACTTTTCCAGCAAATAGAACGGCAAGGTTGGCGATCAAACCGGCTTTGCCTGGTGGAAGAACAATGGCGACGCGGGGTTTATCGGTTTCTTTGATGATGAACTTTGAAAGGGCGATTGCTACAGGGAGAATTTTTGAAAATAGAATCTCGGAATCATTCGAACCATCGACGATTTTATCGTTGGGGTTCTTTTTCAATCCATACAATAAAGCCGTGGCAAGTGAACCATGAATGATGGCACGTGTGCTGTATGCCACTTCATAAGCCTCTAACAAACTTTCCTGAAAACTTGGAAGATTAATGTTCTTTTCACTGAGTAAACGTCCCGTTGTGATGACGGCGTGTGGAAGTGATGAAATTTTTTCTATTCCCATGCATGACTCGCGTGGGCAATCGATGGCGATGGGTAGGGTGGGAAGCTGGAGCGAAACCAGAGTTTTGAGATGGGTGGATGGAATCTGGACGGGTGTGGCGGGTCTGGCCTTTGCTCGGCCTGGAACAAACAACAAGATACCACCATCTTTGAGATATCCAGCGAGCTGTGTGCCAGCAGCTGCGGGGTTTTCATCTTTGATGTAAAACATCGCCCCACGTTCGGAACGCTCCATGTGGCTTCGCAGAGCTGGGTCAAAGGAATCATTTTCCTCGATCAGAAAGGTGATGGTTCTGCCACTAAATTGCTTCTCGAGATGGAGGAGTTGTTGAAAATCAAGTCTGCCAGGTATGGCTAGAAAACCTGTCGTTGGCACCTTTTCGGGGTGGAGAAATTGGATGGAAGCAGACATTTGAGAGAGAATTCTTACGAGAGATTGGTCATTTTTTAGCTGATAAGCACGGATTTTTTACGATAAATGAACGGTTTTTTGGATTTTAAATACGTATCGTCATATCTTGATGTGATGATTTGTATCTTGATACATGGCTTCGATGAACTAGGGTTTGGCTATGGCTCAGCCGGATTATACAGCAGAAATTGAAAAAGAATTGTCACAGCGCATCATGGTATTGGATGGAGCGATGGGCACGACGATTCGGACCTATGGTTTAGATGAAGCTGCTGCTCGAGGTGATCGATACGCAGATAATGACAAAGATCTTCTCAATAATGGTGACATTTTATCGATCACTCAGCCCCAGGTGATCTCAGATATCCACAAACGATTCTATGAAGCGGGATCGGATATCTGCGAGACGAATACTTTTTCCGCAACGGGTATCGCTCAGAGCGAGTTTTTCGTCGAGGACCCACGTGAAAAGGGTGGTCGTAAAGATCCTGAGTTCTTCCAGAAGATTTTGGAAAACGATTTTTTGAACGAACTCGCTTGGGAGATGAATGTCAAAGGCTCCCAGCTCGCACGTAAGATGGCGGATGACATCGGATCAGACACAGGTGTGAAACGCTATGTGGCTGGTGCGATCGGGCCACTGACGGTCTCTCTCAGTAACTCGCCCGATGCCGAGGATGCATCTTTCCGAGTGGTGACTTTTGATCAGGTATTAGAAGCGTATCGGATGCAAGTTCGCGGATTGATCGAAGGCGGATGTGATATTCTGATGATCGAAACAATCTTCGATTCGTTGAATGCAAAAGCTGCTGCGGTTGCGGTTCAGGATGTTTTTGATGAACAAGGCATCCGACTCCCAGTGATCATTTCGGCGGCAGTTGGATTGGGCGGGGAAACGATGATTTCCGCTCAAAAGGTCGAGGCTTTATGGAGTGCATTCGCACACACCAAACCCCTGGCGATCGGTTTGAACTGCTCGCTCGGCCCAGATTTGATGCGGCCGTTTTTGGAAGAACTTTCCGAAGTGGCGGGGACTTATGTTTCCGCTTACCCGAACGCAGGTTTGCCAAACCCACTCGCACCGACAGGATTTGATTTGGAACCACCGCATATGAAGGAGTTCATGAAAGACTTCGCGACAAGCGGGTTGATCAACTTCGCGGGGGGATGCTGTGGAAATACCCCTGAGCATGTCAGAGCGATTGCAGAAGGAGTGAGGGGCGTGGCTCCGAGGAGGGTGAAGAGATGATTTGGAGTTTTAACCACGGAGACACAGAGAACACAGAGGTTTGATTATGGAGCTTGATGAATTAAACAAACTTTCAGGAATAGTTGTGGATGCTGCTATGGAGGTTCATAGAGAGATGGGGCCTGGGCTTTTTGAAAAAATTTATGAGGAGGCATTGGAACGTGAACTCAAATCTCGTGGACTTTCAGTTGAGAGGCAGTTGGCGGTTTATGTCAGTTACAAAGGAGAACCGATCAGCGATGAAGCCTATCGGATTGACCTTTTTGTCGAAGGCGAGATTGTGGTGGAGCTGAAAGCTGTATCCACATTGCTTCCCGTCCATCACGCACAGCTAATGAGCTATATGCGCCTAAAAAAGAAACGTGTCGGTCTTCTCATTAATTTCTATGTTCCCCTATTGAAAGAGGGAATCAGCCGGAAAATCATCGACTACCCCGCATTAATTCCTCTGTGATCTCCGTGTCTTCGTGGTCAAAATACCTTATCTTTAAATGAATCCAATCAAACCAGCACTCAGGCTCTCCGGAACAGAAGCTTACAACCACGATGAGGGAAAAGGTTTCCTCATGATCGGGGAACGCACCAATGTGGCGGGGTCGCCGCAGTTTGCGAAATTGGTGCGAGCCGGTGATCTGGAGGCGGCGGTGGAAGTAGCGCGTCAACAGGTCGCGAACGGCGCGAACGTGATCGATATCTGTTTCGATGACGGCCTCATCGACGGCAAGGCGATGATGGCGAAATATCTCAACCTGCTCCAAGGTGAACCGGATGTCGCACGGGTGCCGATCATGGTCGATTCCTCGAAGTGGGAGATCCTTGAAGAGGGTCTGAAACATCTCCAAGGCAAGGGGATTGTGAACTCGATCTCACTCAAAGAAGGCGAGGAACTTTTCAAGAAAAACGCCAAACACATCATGAAATACGGTGCCGCTATGGTAGTGATGGCGTTCGATGAAAAAGGCCAGGCCGCGACCTATGATGAGAAAATCCGCATCTGCGAACGGGCTTATCGGATTCTCGTGGATGAGGTCGGCTTCAATCAAAACGACATCATTTTCGATCCCAATATCCTCACGGTCGCTACCGGCATAGAGGAACATAACAACTACGCTTTGGACTTTATCAACGCGACCCGTTGGATCAAGGAAAACCTGCCTGGAGCGAAAGTCTCGGGAGGTGTTTCTAACATTTCATTCTCTTTCCGTGGCAACAACAAGGTCCGCGAAGCGATGCATTCCGCCTTCCTCTATCACGCGACCAAAGCGGGCATGGACATGGGTATCGTCAATGCGGGGATGCTTGAGGTTTACGACGAGATTCCGAAAGATCTTTTGGAATGTGTGGAGGATGTGTTGCTGAATCGTCGTGCCGATTCCACAGAACGATTGTTAGATCTGGCGGAAAGCTATAAAGGAGTCGGCGGGAAAAAGGTCGAAGAGGATCTCTCTTGGCGTGAAGACAGCGTGGAGAAGCGACTCGAATACGCGTTGTTGAAAGGCATCGACCGCTTCATCGATGAAGACACAGAAGAAGCGCGGTTGAAATACGGCAGGCCATTGAAAGTGATCGAAGGTCCGTTGATGGATGGCATGGGTGTGGTCGGTGATTTGTTTGGTGCGGGAAAAATGTTCCTGCCGCAGGTGGTGAAATCCGCACGCGTGATGAAAAAAGCCGTGGCATGGCTTTTCCCCTACATGGAAGCCGAGAAGGCGGAAAATCTCGCGGGCGATATTTTAGCGATCCAAGAAAAGAACCCCGGCATGTCTCATGCTGAAGCTTTGAAAATCGCCGAGCGCGGAAACTCAGCCGGACGTTTCCTCATTGCGACGGTCAAAGGCGACGTTCACGACATCGGCAAAAACATCGTCGGGGTTGTGCTTTCTTGCAACGGCTTCGAAGTCACCGACATGGGTGTGATGGTGGCTTGCGATAAGATTTTGGATAAAGCGATCGAGATCGGTGCGGATGTGATCGGTCTCTCGGGTTTGATCACGCCATCGCTCGATGAGATGGTGCATGTCGCCAAAGAAATGGAGCGTCGTGGTTTCACGGTTCCGTTGTTGATCGGCGGTGCGACGACTTCCGCCGCGCACACTGCGATCAAGATTGCTGAACATTATTCGGGTCCTGTGGTTCACGTGTTAGATGCTTCACGTTCGGTTCCTGTGACCACCTCGTTGTTGTCGAAAGACGGTCATGATGAATTTATTAGAGAACTGCGTGAGAAGCAGCAGAAAGCCCGCGAGAATTTCTTGGGTGGACCGAAGAAAGAAACTGTCAGTATTGAAGAAGCTCGTGCGGCGGCGCCTAAATATGATTGGGATTCCTACAGTCCGCCGGTGCCTTCGTTTACTGGAACTCGCGTGATCGAGCCGGAGATTAAAGATCTGGTGGAATACATCGATTGGACACCGTTCTTCCATGCGTGGGAATTACGCGGGGTGTGGGATAGGGAGAAGAAAGAACTGAAAACCAAAAACGAAGGCGGCGCGGTAGAGGCGAAAAAACTTTACGCGGAAGCTCTGGACTATCTTGAGAAACTGGTGGCGCAAAAACGCCTACAAGCGCGAGGAATCTACGGATTTTTCCCAGCGAATGCGGACGGGGATGACATCGTCGTTTGGAACGAGGATGGAACGGAGCGCACGAAATTCCATACGCTTCGTCAGCAGTTGAAGAAGACTTCAGGAAAGCCGAATGTGGCGTTGTCGGATTGGGTGAAACCCGTGGCGGCGGATTGTATCCGCCCAGCCAATCAGAACCCAATGACTCAAAAAGAAAAATGGGGATGCTTACCTCACTGGTATCGCGAAGGAGCGACGTATGCCGTTACATTCCGTCTTGAAGATACTTTTCCAAAAGGTGTCCTCGCTGCATACGCACAAGAAAAAGAAGAACTGAAAATTCAAATCCAACAGGCAGAGAAAAATGGAGAGGAGAGTTTACGAAAAGATCTTCGCATTCAGTTGGATCAACTTTACCGTGAGCGGATTGAGAAAGTTCTCGATGAAGGAATGGGTGAGTGTTGGATGAAGGATCAAAGAATCGCTGCGATAATTGCTAATGCGATCAAGCACTTCGCGGGTGAACGTTATGATCTCGGTGCGTGGTGTATCATGCCAAACCATGTGCACATCATTTTATCACCTAAGGATGGAGAATCTCTTGCTGATATTTTGCACAGCATCAAAAGGTTCACTGCTAGAGAGGCGAACAAGCTATTAGGTAGAGACGGCGCGTTTTGGCAGAAAGAGTCGTATGATCACATCATTCGCGATGCGGAGGATTTTGGTAATCAGTCGAGTTATGTATTAAATAATCCAAAATCAGCTGGAATGGTTGATTGGGACTTTGTTGGTGACGGTGGTTTGGCTGGGCGGATGCAATCCGCCGCCACGGTTGACCACATCGGCGGCTTTGTCGTTGGGATTCATGGGGCCGACGAATATGCGAAAGAACTCGAGCTCGCGCATGATCCCTATGGTTCCATCATGGTCAAAGCGATCGCGGATCGTTTGGCGGAGGCGTTCGCGGAGAAGCTGCATCACGATGCGCGGATCGCATGGGGTTATGAAGCGGAAGGCGAACTTACGAAAGACGCGTTGATCCATGAAAACTATCAGGGAATCCGTCCCGCACCGGGTTATCCAGCGCAACCGGACCATACCGAGAAACCGATTCTTTTTAATTTGTTAGGTGCAACCGATGCGACGGGTGTTTATCTAACCGAAAGCTGCGCCATGCATCCGGGTGCGGCGGTTTGTGGCATTTATTTCTCGCATCCGGAAAGCCATTACTTCGCACTATCGGAACTGCAGAAAGACCAGATTGAGGATTACGCGAAGCGCAAGGGGATGACTCTACAAGAAGCGGAGAAGTGGCTTGGACCTTGGCTTGGCTATTAGCGTGGCGGCGGATTGCATCCGCCATGCCAATCCATCCAAACATTATAATTTGGCAGGGCGGATGCAATCCGCCGCCACAGTCAGAAACATCTCAGTCTCGCAATCGTCTTCTCTTTCCCTAAGATCGCGAAGATATCACCGAGATCAGGGCCGTGGGCTCTACCGGATAATGCAACCCGGATGGGGAACATGAGTTGTCCGGCTTTTGCACCGTTGGCGGTGGCCACTTCACCGATAGCGTTTTTCGCGATGTCAGCATTCCAATCGGTTAGGTTGGAAAATTGTTCGGCAACGGCAGACAAAAGCGCGGCATTTGGATTCGCTTTCGCTTTCGCGACGGCTTCCTCATCCGTTGGCGCGGTGTCGGTAATGAGGAAATCGATGGCGGCGGGAACTTCCGAAAGGAGCCGGACTTTTTCTTTCACCGCTGCGATCACGGCAGGGTAGTTTTCAGTGATTGGAAGATTTTCCGCGTGGACGAAGGTTTTTGCCAATTCCGCAAACCTCTCAGTGGAAATTTTCGCGATGTGCTGCTGGTTAACCCACTTGCATTTTTCCAAGTCGAAACGGGCGGGTGCACGATTGATGGCTTCAATCGAGAAACGATCGATGAGTTCGGTTAGAGTGAAAATTTCGTCATCGGATTTCGACGACCAACCAAGTAGGGCGATAAAGTTCACGACGGCTTCGGAGAGGAAACCTTGTTTCGGATAATCACCAACCGCTGCTCCCGCATCGCGTTTTGACATCTTGGAACCATCCGCGTTGAGAATCAGTGGGATGTGAGCGTATTGCGGTGGTTCTTCACCCAGCGCTTCGATGAGCTGGAGATGTTTCGGCGTGTTCATCAAATGATCCTCACCGCGAATCACGTGGGTCATTTTCATTTCTAGGTCATCGACTACGTTGACGAAATGGAACACGTATGAACCATCGCTGCGACGGATTACCATGTCTGGGGTGTTAGACTCATCGCGGTAATCGATGGTGACCTCGCCGCAAACGAGGTCGTGCATCGTGATGGGTTTACGATCAAAACGGAAACGATAGGCATCGCCATCTTGGTAGAGTCGATCGGCAGCTAGGAGTTTTTCGAAATAGGCGTCATAAATGTCGTTGCGCTGGGATTGGTAGTAAGGACCGAAATTGCCGCCTTTTTCCGGACCTTCGTCCCAGTCGAGGCCGAGCCATGACATGCCGTCGAAAATCGCTTGGCGTGCTTCCTCGGTGTTGCGCGCGGCATCGGTGTCTTCCACACGGAGGATGAACGTGCCCATGTGCTTGCGAGCGAAGAGCCAGTTGAAAAGTGCAGTGCGGGCGCCTCCGACGTGGAGATAACCAGTGGGAGAGGGTGCGAAACGGGTGCGGATCATAAATTTCAAATCTCAATTTTCAAATTTCAAGAAGAGTAAGGCTAACCTTGCAGACTTCTTAGGGCGCCGCGGATGAGGGCTTCTGCGGTGGCGGCGGGGTCTTTATCTAAGATGGAGCGGACGGCTTTGCGGGAATCGACTTGTTTATAGCCGAGGGCGATGAGGGCGAGTTCTGCATCTGCGGCTTGGGATGAAACTTCTCCCGAGGCGGCGTCTTGCCAGGTATCTGTGACTCCGACCTTGTCTTTCAGTTCAAGAATGATGCGCTCGGCGGTTTTTTTACCGACCCCTTTGGACTTGGATAAAAGCGTGACATCTCCCGCGACCACGGCGGATTTGAACATGGTTACTGGCATGCCGCTGAGAATGGCGATAGCGATCGCAGGGCCTATGCCTGAAACACGGTCGATCAGTAGTAGAAACACATCCCGCTCTTCCTCGGTGGCGAAACCATATAGAGTTTGTGCGTTTTCCCGAATATGCAGGTGGGTGCGCAGATCCACAAATGATCCCTCAACCGGGTGAAGTTTATCAAAAGTAGAGATCGGAATAATGGTTTCATAGCCGACCCCATGGCAATCGACGACGAGTCGGTTCGGGTATGCCTCAATGATGTTTCCTCTGATTCTTGCGATCATGGATGAGGTTTTCGGTTAAATGGTGGAGGTTGCAAGAGGGAAGGTGTCTAAAATTGAATAAATTGTTGCCTAGGGGCTTAGGATGAAGCATTTAATCAACCAGCAAATCAATGTTTTCAGCACCGAGAATAGACTAAAATTTTGGGGCTGTACTAGCTAAGCGAGGAAAAATCGCATAGTTAGACAAGCCAATGTATCAACGAAAAAGCCGACTTCCAGCTCGAAAACAAAGCGAGCTCATTAAACTTTTTGTAGCAGGTGTGA
>Ga0315901_10004859_pt1 | contig 16591 bp, 26 predicted proteins | sample LakEriMetagenome_10_FD_203761 | JGI IMG/M metagenome (GOLD analysis project Ga0315901, IMG submission 203761) | Freshwater fungal communities from buoy surface, Lake Erie, Ohio, United States - Buoy 2 MA116 | ecosystem: Environmental > Aquatic > Freshwater > Lake | place: USA: Lake Erie, Ohio...
TTCTAAGCTTTTCAAGCGTTTATGAATATTCATGAGTAAACACCCTTATATGGTAGACAAGCCTTTTCCACCGTTAAAAAGAGGGGAAAGCATGAATCCCGTAGTATCAAGGCGCACGGTTAACGCCAGCTTGACTCACTAAACGAGCGAGAAAGAAGTGAGCGGAAGGGGAGAAGGTTGATCTTGGCATGGCTTTTGCTAAGTGACTGTCTGATATAGTGCCTTAGATTATTGGCACAAGCCTATAAGCGAACTAAAGGAAGTTTATTGGCAAAATGAAGAGATGCTCTATAGAGTATTAGATTTTGTTTTGCCTTGAGTTCAAAAAGAAAAGCCCCAGCGTGTATATTGCTGAGGCTTTAAAGGTGGGAAAAAGAGGGAAAAGTGAGTGTAGGTTGCAGTGATTACTGCCACTTAACTATTCCCTCGACTTGTTTAAGCATTAGACCTTACAAATTCAATAGCTTTTGTTAAGCTTGAGAAATGATAGTCCTTGTCAGCGATAGCCACAAGAAAACAGTCCCCAACATTGTCAATGTGAAAGATTTTCCCGCTTAGTGCTTCAATTGTAATGCTCTTCATGTTGCCCCCTTGATGCGTTGTGTCTTAATTCATTATAAGCGCAAACAATTCTAAATGCAACAGTAAAAAAAAATAAAATTAGGGATTGCATTTTATAATGTAGTGCATTAAAATGGAAACAAGTAATAACCAAGTGAGGGAAAAATGCTCTATGTTATATTCGACACAACTACGGACGAAACAATCACAACAGTCGCCAGCATGAAAGAAGTAAATGACTGGCTTGAGAAAAGTGCCAACTATTCATGGCAACCTGCTGACTAGCAAGTCCTGTGCCAACTAGGAGGGCATAGCCACTGGCATGAAGCTTGCAGGGACGAAGCGAAGCTGAGTGAAGTGCAAGAGCGGTGCCACGGCAGGAGCGAGGTACGAGCGAAGGCTCAGCCAAGGGCAGGGGGGGGTATACAAGGTATTGGAATTGCATGAGAATGGGAATGAGTGAGAGAATTTATTTCTGAGTTATAGGTTGGTGTGTCACAAACTTCAGCTTGGAGTCTTCTATTGACTTTTTAATATTATCTTCAGCTTTTAAAGGTCTTAAGTTAGTATAATGGTTTACTTGACTTGCAATATTTGGACAAGCTAAATTAAAGCTACAAACTGGCTTTATATGGTCGATGTGCCAATAAGTACCGTAATTATCCCAAGTCATATATTCGCTAAATTGAGCTTCCATATAAGCTTTAAATTCAACTAGACTACACCCAAGCATCTCGCTAGTTTGACCTATTCTAAAACCCTTATCTAACTGCTTTTTAAGTCTCTTTCTAATATTTCTCTGGGCTTTATATACCGGATTAGACTTATTTTTTTCTCGGTATCTACGACGCTGTTCTGCAGTTTTATCTGGATTATTAATTCGATAATGCCTATTACTTTCACGTTTTCTAATTAATTTTTCTTCTTGCGTTAATATAGGTCTAGGTTTTATTTTTTTAGAACGATAGGGTTTAACGACATGCTTATAATGGCATGAGCGACAATCCAACATTATCCACTTTTTATGCTTCTTAAAACTAGAAATTGGCAGTTCTTTTAAGCACTTGCGACACACTTTCATATATTATAAGGGTGTTATTACTACAATTTTTTTCCCACTTTATAGTTGACCTGTCACATTAGCTCCTGCTGAAGCGGGCTAAGCTCTCTAAAGTTCCAGCTTCCTTCAACAATGTCACAGGATTCTTTCCTTGCTCCATGAACTGTAACCTTATAACAGATAAAATATACATCTTTTTTATCGCAATATCGCTTTTTTATAACTTCATCTGAGATGCGCATTACTGTTATCTTAATGTTACCGCCCTTATACCCAGCCTCATACCAAACCCCTACCTTCACATTAGCTCCTTACCAAGACTTGTCTTCCTAAGCTCTAATTCGTCTTTAATTGCCTTTATTTGCATTTTAAACAGGGTAGCCCCCATTACGGCATAGGCATCAGATAAAGTCTCTAATTCCTCTGTTTTAAAGCCTTGGAGCACTCTTCTCATCTCAGAATAGTTGTTTCCCCAATCCTGTGTTTTTAAAGTGGTGGACATGTTTTTTAGCCCTTTTAAATTCTGGTGTGTTGTGGATTTGTCTATAATCTCCATAAAGTCGCTGAGTTAAGACTCTTATGGTCGTGTCTGTGGTTATCTTATAGCCTTCTTCTTTTAAGAGAAGTCTCACACACCTTTTAAATAATAACACACTTGACTCTTCTGGGGAAAGAGCTTTCCAGTCTTCAGTCAATTTAGCTCTCTTCCCAACGAGGTTTTGTTAAGATTGTCCAGATGTTTCTTAGCATCTTCCATGGCTTGCACAATTTGAACAGCAGTTAACCCTCTAAGCCTCTCTTGCAAATCACTCTCCGCTGGAATATTAAAGTTACACCCAACTAGGTAATTTTTAAGCCATTCTTGCTTTGTCATATTACTCCTTTATATCGATGGAATATCCCACAATCTTACCATTTTTCAGCTTCTTACGCACAACAAACCTACCTTGTTGGAGATGGGTATTTAACAACACCCCTCTACCCGGAATAAATGGAGCAAGTTCTAGATTAGCTTCTTCCTCTCCCACCAACTCAAAGGTTCTGTCAAGCGTGTTAAAGGGGTTTAATGGGTCTTTTGGGGTTACATCTATAGTTTGTCCCGTGGTTGGGTCAAGTTCTAACTGAGGGCTTCCTGCAAAGAACTGGCAATCTCCAATAAATAACACCCCGCTATGAATATTTCCTGCAAGCTGGGATTTTTTCTTGCGTGGTTTACGTTTACTTGTCACTAATTCTTTGGTTTTCTCTTTAGACATGTCAATTTTCCTTTAATTCTTGTCTTTTCGCTTGTAATTTCAACAGCATCTTCCATGGCTTGGTCGGTTAGCTTATTTCCAATGTGTTCTTTTAGAAAATCTTCAAACTCTGAGTTTAGATATTTCTGGTCAAGCACTGATTGTTCATATTCCAACTGGATAATCCAATTATCTATCCACTCTTCTAAGGCTCGTTCCCGCATTTCTACGTAATTCCAATGCTTTTGGTCAGGCATTTGGATAATCTTTCTAAGTTCTTTTAAAGCATCTTTCATATCAGCGTAATTCCGCTAGTAGAGGTTTGTTTTTTTCAAATTCTTCTACAAATTTTAAATACTTATGGTGAGTTTGTGGACTTACAATGTAAATTTCATCACCATTATTACAATTCCACCAATACCCAACCCATCCATCCATTAAATAAATTTCTATTTGTACCTTAAGTCCTGAAAAATACATCCGTATAAAATTTTCTGTGGTGGCTTTAATCATATATGTCACTTTTTACAGTTTGTGGCTATGTTTCATGTGTCACTTAGGCACAAGACTTGCTACACCTTTTAAAATGCATGTGTCATGCTATTCTTCATCTTCCATGCCAAAACTGGCAGGTCCAAAGTTAGTTAAATTGTAATGCATCTGGAGTGCTTTTACAAGTTCTGTGGCGTTGTGACGGACGAGATCCTCATTACCCGAAAAATCCCATAAAACAAGGTCACGCAGCACATATCCAACTGGGATAGAGCCTTTACTTGATGCTGTGTGTCTAACTGTTTGTTTTTTCATACTACCTACTAAGGGGGTTATATCACCTATTTAAGAGGTAGTCAACAAACAAAATAGGAGTTTTGTCTAAAAGGGGGCATCAGGTGCGCTTTTGACACAGGATGTGGCAAAAAGCACCCTTATAGGATATGAAGAAAATAGAAGACAACTTGCTGGAAGACTTGCTTTATTCTATAATGGATAGCCAAAAAGAACCGAAGCAGGAGCCTATCCCAGAATCAGAACTTTCAGAAGACATGAAAAATTTGGAAGAACGTAAACGTGCTCGTTATGAAGCATTAAAAGAAAAGTATAAGGATTAGCCATGGCAAAAAAGCGTTGGTCAAGCCTAAAAGAAAAACTCTCCTGCAATAGCCCAAAAAGAACTTCTGGAGAAAATAAGTCTTGGGTAGTTAAGGGTTGTGAAGGCGGAGAAGAAAAGATTGTGCGTTTTGGCGATCCTGACATGCCCGACGGAACTTCTAATCCAAAGCGTCGCAAATCTTACTGTGCTAGATCTGGTGGAATTAAAGGTGGAGATGGAAAGCTTTCTAGTAATTACTGGAGTCGCCGCCAGTGGAAATGTAAGGACTAATAATGGCTTCTGTTAGAAAAAAAGCCTTGGAAGAATATGCTAAAAGTGTTGAAGGGGGAAATCCTCTGGCAGAAGACTTCGTTGGTAAAAGTGAAAATCCACTAAGAGATGCGCTTAGAGCTAGAAATCTAGCAGAAGAATCTCTTGCTCAAAAAGTATTAGACAATACCGGAATTCCTATTCCAGATAAAACTTCTAGTTGGTCCCGAAAAGAAGACTTTCTAAACCAAATCTTAAAAGAACGCTATCCCGAGCTAAAACCTAATGTTTCTTTTAAAGAAATGGACGGTAATGTTGGGGAGTATGTAGGCGGTAAGATCTTTCTCAATAAAAACTTAGCAAATACAAGAGATATTCAGAAGTTAACCTCGGATGTGCTTCATGAAGGCGCTCACGGTTATGACGAAGCTAAAGATATACTTCCAAGAATAACTCAGGATGATTTTAATAGGGAAATGCGCAAACTTAAAGCTTCTGGCTTTGATCTTAAAAATGCAGATCCAGCACAAGTGTATGAGATGATAGCGAAAAAGCATCACGCACAGATACCAGACCTTCGTGAAGGTACTTTCGGGCTTGGCGCACTTAAAAGTTATCTTAAATCTGGAACATTCAAGGGCATGGCTCCAGTTCTAGCAAAAGGCGCTGCAGTTGGTGCGGGTGGTTTAGCCTCTCTCGCAGCAGAGGCTTCTGACGCAGAGGAAGAAGGTAGCTCAGCCGAGCAAGCAGCACTTCTTAGAGATATTGACCAGCGTAATAGAGAAAAGAAAATGCTGAAAATGGTTCCAGAACAAAATAAAGCTATAGTTGAGAAAAAATTAGAAGATCAAAGACTGGGCTTAAGACGCTCTGCAATAGAAGACTTACTTAAGAAATAGTCACGCTATGAGCTTTGCGAATAGCACCCTTATATAGTAACAGTAATTGTTTAGATACCAACTGGCTCTAAATACTTAACTTATAAAGGACATTTATGAAAAAATATCTTGACGCATTTCCTGCCGTTCTTCTTCTTTTATTCTTCATTTACATTGCAATTAACCCAATTAGTGCCGGTCCAATTGTGGGCTTTGTAGCCTCTTCTTTTCTATTTGCTTACCAACAATATTTATTTAGAACAGAACAACCCGACATTTTGGGTGAACTTGAAAAGCTTCGTAAAGAAACTGACGCACGAGTTTTGCACATCCAAACTAAAGCAGAAACAGAGCTTACTCAGCTTCGAGATGACGTTGCTAAGTTTAGCTTAACAATGGCTAGAGTTCCCGGTGTTATGGAACGCCCAAAAGATAAACCTAAGATTCAATTCTAAAAGGCTTATATGAGCTTAGATAACTACCCAGAGGTTGCTTCGGCTGAAGTTGAGCGACTAAAAAAGAAAGTTGCTGAACTTGAAATGGAACTTGCTAAAGCTCGTTCTGTGCTGAAAGACAATGACTTAGAAGAAGAAGCTTCAAGTATTTCTGATGCAGAAGCAATTTGTGCCAATGAAATATACAAGCTTAGAGTTGCCAGTGATAACGGCATTCTAACTTTGGAAGATGTCAAGGTCTTAGACATATTGCATAAAAATCTCTTGCTTGCTCGTGGAAAGCCAATTGAAGAAAAAAAAGATAAGAAGCGTGGAACTAAGTCTGTGGCAGAATTGCTAAGCATTGTGGATAAAAAATGAGTAAAGAAGTTACTCGGGATCAAGCTATTCAGCAGCTTTGGGAGTATGGGGTTTTAGATTATAAACTTACAGAACCTCAAAAGATTATTAAAAAAGGCATTGTAGAGGATAAGAGTAAGATTAGTGTTGTTATGTGTGCTCGTCGTCTTGGTAAGAGTTATCTTGCACTAACAATGGCTATTGAGGCTTGTTTACAAAAGCCAGATTCTATTGTTAAATACGTTTTCCCAAAACAAAAATCAGCTAAAAAGAACATTCTACCAATTATGAAAGCAATCTTGGATGATTGCCCTAAGCATTTACGTCCAATATTCATGGCGGCAGATTTGCTTTACAAATTTCCAAATGGAAGCGAGTTGCAAATGGCTGGATCTGATAATGGCAATATTGAAAATATTCGAGGTGGTAACTCCAGTTTGAACATTGTAGATGAGGCTGGCTTCTGTGATGATTTAACTTATGCGGTACGTTCAGTTCTTGCTCCAACAACAAAACTTACACAAGGTAGAACCATTCTTGTGTCAACCCCCTCCAGATTTGAAGATCATGAGTTTGTGCAAGACTGGGCTTTAAAGTATCAAGCTGAAGGTCGTATTCGAGTATTTACCATTTTTGATAACCCACAGTTTACAGAAGCTATTATTAAAGATGCCTTGGATGATTATCCAGATGGTGAAAAAGATCCGGGTTTCCGTAGAGAGTATATGTGTGAGATTATGCGAAGTGCAGATACTTCCATTCTCCCGTCATTTAGTTCTGACGTAGAAAAGGTTATTGTTAGATCTGATTATCCACGCCCGGTATTTTATGACGCATACGTATCTATGGATATCGGAGGATCAGATTTAACAGCTGTATTGTTTGGGTATTATGATTATCTAAATGCAACAACGGTTATTGAGGATGAGTTGATATTTGGTAAGGAAGTTAATACAAAATCGGTGGCAGAAGCAATTAGAAAAAAAGAATCTGAACTTTGGGTTAATCCTATAGATCTATCCGCCATGCCTCCTTATTTAAGAATTGCCGATAACAACAACTTAATTATGCTTACCGATCTTCAGCGAGATCACGGTATAACATTTATTCCAACTAGAAAAGATAACCGAGAGGCTGCAATTAATGCTTTGGATGTAGGCTTGTCCCAACATAAAGTAGTGATTCATCCGAGGTGTACACATACCTTATATCATATGAAATTTGCCAGATGGGATAAAAATCGTAGAAATTTTCTTAAACTTAAGGACTCTCCTTCTGGACAAATTAAAGGCGGTCACGCAGATGCCTTAGCTGCTATTATTTATTTACACAGAAATATCATTAAAAGTAAGAACCCATATCCAATAGGTTATGGCGAGGTGTCAGGTTCAAATGTATTTTCTTCTCGTTTAAAAAATGAAGAGAATGATGATAACTCTGCGAAATCATGGATAAAAAGCCTTAGCTGGAATAAAAAACGAGATAAATAGTTAAAATTCGTTAAAACACCCTTATATATCAGAAGTTAAAGGAAACTACATGGCTTATTTTGACAAAGACGAGTATTTTGCGGCAAGCGAGGGTGATACTCTTGTTTTGTATTTACAAAGAAAGTCAGATGCTTGGTTCAATTCATTAATTAGTACGGACTATCTTGATAAGATCAAAAGAAGCTGGCAAGCCTATTATGGCTTTTATTATGAAGGTGGACATGCCATAACTTTTGGCGGAGAGACTGGGGAATTAGTAAACTTGCCAATGAACCACTATGGAAACATTGCAAGTCACATTCTTACCATGGTTACTGCTACTCGTCCATCCTTTCAGGCTCGTTCTGTCAATACAGATGTTAAATCACAAATACAAACAAACTTAGCTAATGGTCTTTTAGAATATTACATGAGGGACAAGAGGCTAGAGCAAGATCTTAAGAGAGCTGTCGAATTTGCTATCGTTATGGGATCTGGCTATATTAAGATGGAGTGGAATGCTACAACTGGTGAAGTGTATGATTTTATTGAGCCAGAATATAAACCGCTTGTTGATGAAAGCGGAAATGAAGTATACGATGTTGACGGCAATATTGTATATGAAACTGACGAAGATGGCGAGAAAGTTGAACTTAGAGCAGGAGTTCCACTATATAGCGGTGACATTGTTTTCACTGTTATGTCGCCTTTTGATGTAGTTTTTGATCCAACCAAAGCAGATAATAACCATGACTGGCAACTTTGTAGAAGCTTTAAAAATAAGCATGATTTAATTGCTAAGTATCCAGAGTTTGCTGATAAAATTAAAGCTCTTAGAACAAAGTCAGACCTTAACACAACTCGTGTTTCCATGTCTGCTTTTGATGAGACAACCGACATTCCGATGTATGAGTTTTTTCATAAGCCAACCGAATCTCTTCCAAAAGGACGTTACGTTCTTTATTTGGATCATGATGTTGTACTTGAAGATACTGTTTTAGTTTATAAAAATCTCCCAGTATTTAGAATTGCAAGTCGTGATATTCTTGGAACTCCGTTTAGTTATACAGCAATGTTTGATCTTCTACCTATTCAAGATGCTGTGAACTCTCTGTATTCTACCATTATGACTAACCAGAATGCTTTTGGTGTTCAGAATGTTTATGTAGAACGAGGCTCGGATGTTCAAATGGAACAAGTATCGGATGGTCTTAATTTCATCCAAGGTAATCCCGGCTTCCAACCTCCAAGACCTTTAAACTTAACTCAAACTCCCGCTGAAATATTTAATTTTTTGAAAATGCTAGAAGCTTCGATGGAGACTATATCAGGCGTAAATTCTGTCGCACGAGGTAATCCAGAGTCTCAACTTAAATCAGGTAACGCTCTAGCATTAATTCAATCTCAAGCTCTACAGTTTATTTCTGGACTACAACAATCCTACATCCAGTTGATTGAAGATGTTGGAACTAATGTTGTAGAGCTTCTTAAAACTTTTGCAAAGACACCTCGTGTTGCTGCAATTGCTGGTAAGTCTAATGTGACTTACATGAAACAATTCACTTCCGATGACTTATCTTCAATAACTAGAGTTATCGTAGATGCAGGTAACGCACTTGCTCAAACAACAGCTGGTCGTGTTGAAATGGCATCACAAATGATGCAGATGGGTATCATTACAACTCCAGAACAATACATTTCTGTTATAAATACTGGTAAACTAGAAACTATGACAGAAGGTCAAAACAAGGAGTTATTGCTTGTTAGAGCTGAAAGAGAGCGGCTTGTGGACGGTACAACTCCCGTGGTGGCTGTACTCACTGATGCTCATTCATTGCATATTAGAGAGCATAAGGCTGTGCTCGCTGATCCTGACTTACGTATGGATGCGGAGCTTGTTCAACGAACGCTCGCCCATATTCAAGAACATATCGATATCCTCTCTAATCCTGATGTTGCTAATATTCTTACTATGTTAGGAGAACAACCACTCGGTCCTCCAGCAGGAACCCCTCCAGCTCCGGGCACAGTGGCTCCAGAACAGCCAATGCAGCAAGGTCAAGAACAAATTCCTCCACTTATTGAAAATCCTCAAGCTCAATCTGTAGCTGTGCAAGAAAATCTTGGACCTCTTCCAGCTCCAGCTCAACCAGCAGGACAAGGAACTATTCTGCCAGAACAACCAACTACGCCAGAACAAATGATGGCTAGAAACATATAAGGAGAATTTATGGCTAAGTGTGGATCAAAGAAAGGTAAAGGAAAAAAAGGTAAATAATATGCCCGCATCCAGTAAGAAGCAATTTCGCTTCATGAAAGCAGCTGAGAATAATCCTGAGTTTGCTAAAAAAGTTGGGATTGAACCAGAAGTTGCTGCCGAGTTTACTAAAGGTAATGTAGGCAAAAAACGTTTTGCTAAACTTAAGGAGAAAGTAAGTGGAAAAAAGAAATAAAAAAAATCTTTGGCAACAACTAGGTCGAGATGTTCCAGATATGGAAGAAGAGACTGTTGAACCTACAAAATCATACGATTGGTCTGGTCTTAAATCTCGAATACTAGGAGAAAAGACTGCAGGAGAAACTGCCACTGAAGAAATTGAAAAACTAAAGAAAAAACTAAATAAATAGACTTATCCCAATAACGGGACAGTCGTTTCTGGCTCATACAAACAGCCAAAAAAGGAAATTTTATGTCAGAAGAAAACTCTTCTCCGGAAGTATCAGAAGAATCATCTCCAGAAAGTTCACAAGAAGTACAAGAATCTTCAGAACAAGCTCAACCAGCAGGTGAAGCGGCTTTACAAGAAGCTGTAGAAGATGCTATTGCTAGTGGTGCGTCAGAAAAAGAAGTTAAAAATCTTATTAAAGAATTCCAACTTAAAGTTAATGGAAAAGTTATTAATAAGAAAATTGACCTTTCTGATGAAAATGCTCTTCGAAACGAGCTTCAACTTTCTGCTGCTGCTCGTAATGCGATGCAAGAATCTGCTAATCTTAAAAAGCTTTATGAATCTGAGGTTAATCGCCTTAGACAAGATCCATTTTCTGTTCTTGCTGAACTTGGTCTTGATCCAGATCAACTAGCTGAGATGCGTATTCAACAGCGAATTGAAGAGATGAAAAAATCTCCAGAACAGCTTGAACGTGAAAAAATTCAAGCAGAGCTTCAGGCTGCTCGCGAAGAGGCTAATAAACTTAAAGCAGAACGTGAATCAGAGCAATTTGAAAAGCTAAAAGAACAAGCTGCTGCTCAAATTGAAACAGAAATTGAACACGCCCTTGATGCACACAAAACTCTTCCAAAATCTCGACACATTGTTAAACGTATTGCCGACTCAATGCTTTGGGCTATGGGTAATGGATTTGATGATGTAACTGCAGAAGACGTTATGCCGCTAGTAGAAAAAGAGTGGCGTGAAGAGATGGGTAGACTTATGGATGATTCTCCAGAGGACGTTCTTGAGCAGCTTATTGGTCAGCGTAACATTGAAAGGCTTAGAGCTAAGCGTTTGAATGCTATGAGTGCTTCTAATGCTAAAACTGCAAACTCAATTAAGCCCACAGCTGGTTCTGTCCAAAAGCAGGAAGAACAGAAGCGTGAGAAAATTAAGCAGCGGGACTTCTTTCGTAATTTAGGTACAAAAAAGAAATAGAAATGGTTAGTAAAAAATGTTTTTCTTGTACTGAACTTAAAGATATACAACTTTTTAATAAAGATAGCAAAGCCCGTGATGGGCTTTGTTATTATTGTAAAGACTGTAGAAAAGAACAAAAAAGACAGTATTACTTGGAGAATAAGCAAGATATTTCTTATAGACAAAAACAATATACTAATAAAAATAAAGATAAAGTAAAAGAAAGAGCTGTGGCATATAGAAGTAAAAATAAAGAACTTATAAAAATTAAACAAAAACAAATATACCATAAACAAAAAGAAAAACGTCTAGAGTATGCTAAAGTTAGATATCAAGCAAATAAAGACGCTATAAAAGCCAAAGTAAAAGAATATACTGTAAAAAATAGACATAAGACTAACGCAATTAAAGCTAAGTATAGAGCCTCAAAGTACAACGCCACTCCAAAATGGCTTACCAAACAACATTTAGAGGAAATTAAAGTTTTTTATAAAGAAGCAAAAAAGCTTAGTGAGGATACTGGAGAGTTATACCAAGTTGATCATATAGTGCCACTGCAAGGCGTTGAAGTTTGTGGATTGCACGTCCCTTGGAATCTTCAAATCCTTACAAAAACTGAAAATATTAGTAAATTCAATAAGTTAGTAAATAATAGCGTATAATTAAATTGTTATAAACTAAATTTATAGCAAATAACACCCTTATGTAGTGATGAAAGTTAGTTAAGTATTGAAAATGCCTCTAAATATCCTTGGACTTTAGATAAGCAAGTAAAGAAAGAGTAACAAGTAATTACAAAAAAGTAAACAAAAAAACGGAGAAAAACATGAGATACCAAGTAAAAAGCCAAGAGCTTCAAGATGTAATGATTAAAACAGTACGTCTTACTGCTAGTGCTCAAGACCTCGGTTCTGTTGCTGCTAACGTCCTTACTATTCCGCTTGCGGATTTTAGTGAAGATGCTATTGCTTCAACAGACGTTCTTGTAGCAAGAAACCTTACAGATGCAACTGCTCTTACACCAGCAATCTCAGGATCAAACCTGACGCTTACTGATGTTGCTCTTGCTGCTACTGACATTATCGATCTTGTAATCAGACTTAAGTAAAACTCGGGAATAATCCCTCATTTTAAACTAAACGTAGCTAAGCTACAAACAAAGGAAAAAAATTATGGCACAACAAGCCAATACCGTCGCCACACTTGATGGTCATTTTAAAGAAGTGTACGCCTCAAAAATTCGTGATCTAGTTCCAGAAGGCATGAAAATGCTTAAGCTTGCTGAATTCTCAGCTGCTGAAAAGCTTCTTGGTAATTTGTACCATTAAAGGTTAGGTGGTACGCTGGTGTAAATCCAGCCTTGCGGAGAAAAAAAAGAATCCGCTTGTAAATCTTCTCTGATTGACTTGAACCCCCTGAAAACAGGGAAACAAGGCGGAAGGTGATCTTGACAAAAGTGACCCACCGTGAGAGACTAAGTGAGAAGACCTCGAAAGAGGATGCGATAGTCCGAACTACTGATATAAAATAGCAGATGACACCGAAAGGAAGTTCACAATGCAAAAAGAATACAAAGTTTACGTCTTAAGGGACGTACAGACTGAGAAAATTGTTTACGCTGGTCTAACAAGAATGACTCTACAGCGACGATTTCATTCTCACAAAGTAAGATTTAAGGATAAGCCTAAATTTCAAATTGAGCTTGTGACTGATTTCTTATCCAGAGAAGAAGCTGTTGAATTAGAGAAACTGCTGATAAAGCAATACAACTTGTTAGAAGAAGGTTACAACAAAAGTCCCGGTTCAATAAATGGAAGTTCCAATTATCACTCCGAAGAGCAAAAGAAAAAATGGTCGGAAGAGAGAAAAGGAAAGCCGGTTAGTGCCGAACATGCTGAGAAAAATAGAAAAGCTCGGCTGGGACATAAAAATCCTCCAGATAGAGAATATTTCCAAAAGTCTGTGATGTGTCTAAACGACGGTAAAACTTTTCCCTCAGCAAGAGCTGCTGCAAGACACTATGGTTTGTCTTACAGTAAAATAAGCCTTGTATGTAATGGAAAAAGACTGGCTACAAAAGGTCTTAGATTTGTATTCGTAGAGAAACAGTAGAGTCCGGCAGAAATGACCGGACAAGAGTTTAAAAGCTCTTTAACAAAATGCAACCCGTAGTTCTTGGTCTTGAGCATGGATTTACTTACGGTGGATCTGCTGGAGATGCATTCCTACTTAACGCTGCTGTAGCTTCTCCAAATAGAGATGCTCAAGTTAAGGGTCACGAGCTAGTTCTAGTATCAGCTATCTCAGTTGGTGCTGCTTCTCGTTCTATTTCTTCTAAAGCTGCTTTCGAACAAGAAACTAAGCGTCTTGTTCAGAATATGCTTAAATCAACTCAGATCCGTATGGAAATCCAACTTATGTACGGTCAATCTGGTATTGGTAAAGTTGCTATCGTTGCTGGTAACGTACTAACTCTTTGTGCTTCTGAATGGGCTGCTGGTATTTGGTCTGGTTCTAAAAATGCCGCTATCGAAATCCGTTCTCAAGCTGGAGTTCTTCGTGGTACTTGTAACGTAGTTAAGCCAAATCTTAAGGATCAAACTGTTGAAGTTGACCTTATGCCAGCTGGTGTTTCTGGTAACGTAGATTCTGAAAATGCTGCTGCTGACGTTATTTACTTCAAAGGTTCTTACAATAAAGAATTTGCTGGTCTTCATAAGATCATCACTAACACTTCTACAATTTTCAATATCGATGCTGCTGAGTTCGATCTTTTCAAAGGTAACACTGTTCTTTGTGGTACTTCTGAAGCCTCAAAAGCTTTTATTTCTTTCGAGAAAATTGAAGAAGCTATTGCTCTTTGTATGGAAAAAGGTTTGACAGAAGAAGATGTTGTTTGTCTTGTTAATCCAAAGCACTGGAACAAGCTTATGACTGATCAAGCTGCTAAGCGTCAGTATGATTCTTCTTACTCTTCTGAAAAAATCGAAAACGGATCTAAATCTCTTGTTTTCTACGGACAGAATGGTAAAATCGAAATCCACGCTTCTCTTTTCGTTAAGGAAGGTTTCTCTTATGTATTCCCTCCTGCTGAATTAGAGCGTATTGGTTCTTCTGATATCACTTTTGAGCGCCCTGGTTTCCCTGGCAAGTTTTTCCGTGAAATGGAATCTGCTAATGGTTACGAGCTTCGTGCTTATTCTGATCAAGCTTTGTTTACTAGCGCACCTGGTAAAATGGCTGTTCTTAAGTACATTAAGACAAACTAAATTAAAAAGCATAACTTTATGCAAAAGAGCCTCCGAAAGGGGGCTTTTTTATTTGTAAAAAGAAAACCCCCAATAAACAAAGAATTTGCTTATCAGGGGTAGGAGATGGAACCTGCGAGGCAAGGGAGGAGAACCTCTTCTTAAGAATACTAGTTATTTTATTTAAAGTCAACTACTATTTTAATAATTCTATATATTTGCGTCAAAGCTAAATAACACCCTTATATTACAGGTGAATCTTTAAGATAACGAGGAAGCTAATGCCTAAAATATTAACTGTAGGAAGCGAAGAATTTGAGTTTCCCATATCCGGAGAAAATCCTGGATATGGCTCTGAAGTTACAGATTGGGCTGAAGCTGTAACTACTGCTTTAGAAACTGTACAAAAACCAAATGATATACCTACAACTTCAGAAATTCTTTTAAATCCCGACATATTGTTAAATACTCCAGCTGCTATATCAGGCTTTAGTTTTTCTATAGCAGAGGTTATTGCAATTGAAGCTAAGTATTTATTTAAAAGAGCATACACAACAATACCCGACGGCAATGTTGTAAAAATGGAAGTTGGATTCATTGAGGGTTTTTTTGATGGTGTAAATTGGGGCATATCTATTCGCACAACTGGAGATGCTGGAGTTCTTATAACAATTAACTCATCTGGGCAGATGCTTTATCAGACTACTGAAAATTTTCCAGTTGGAGCAACAAATAAAAGCTTATCTATAGTTTACGAAGCTAAGGTAATTAATAATTAGGGGTTATAAATGTCACTTAAAAAAGAACGGTTCATAAAAGGGATTATTCTTGCACCAGATAGTTTATCCTTAGACAACATTGAAGGTGAGTTAAAAGTAGACTCCTCTACAGGTAAGATACAAGTTACTTTAAAAGATGGAGTAAATCCTTCGGCTGCAAGAGAAATAGTTACAAACTCCCAATCTCAAACATTAACCAATAAAACATTAACCTCTCCAGTAATAGATACAAGCGTCTCTGGTACTGCAATAGAAACAGATCTTTCGGCATCTGCTAGTTCTAGTAAATTAGTTACAGCTTCTGCTGTTAAGACCTATGTTGATAATTCTGTAGCTTCAAAAGATCAGGCTTCTGAGATTTCTTATTCTAACGCCACATCTGGGCTTGTAGCTACTAACGTTCAAGCCGCTATTGATGAAGTTGAAGGTCGTTTAGACACTGCTCAAAGTGGTTTATCTGGTCACATTTCACAAGCCACTGATGCACATGATGCATCTGCTATATCTGTTGTACCTACAGGAAATTTAGCCGCTGATGACGTTCAGGAAGCTCTTGTTGAACTTCAAACTGATGTTGATAGCAGAGCTACGAGTTCAACTTTAACCAGCCACACAGGAGCTTCCAGTGGAGTTCATGGAGTTACTGGCAGCGTTGTTGGTACGAGTGATAACCAAACTCTTACAACAAAAACAATTGATGCAGATAATAATACAATTTCCAATTTGGAAACTGACAATTTAAAAGCTGGAGTTTTAAACACCAGCACAAGTTTGTCTGGAGCTTCTGATACACAGCTTCCATCAGCTCTTGCTGTTAAAAGTTATGTAGATGCTCTTCCTGCGGCAATTATTGTTAGTCAGTCTTCTTTTACAATTGCAAATAACCAAAGTTCCGCTACAAACATTACAGGACTCTTGTTTAATCCTGCTAGTTTTAGATCTGTTAAAATTGATTATGCAATATATAGACAAACTGACACCGCAAGTTCTGCTGTTGCTCAAGTTGGTCAACTAAAATTTGTTTATAACACACAAGCTACTCAATGGTTTATGTCAGATGATTATGCGGGGCAAGATTCGGGTGTTGAATTTAGTATAACTTCTGCTGGACAAATTCAGTATACAAGTACCAATATTTCTGGTACAAATTATGTAGGAACTTTAAAGTATAGCTTACTTAAAACTTTTGGGGTATAACCCCCTTATATAACAGATAGAAAATAACTTCTATCTAATTTCTGGAATAAAGGAAGGAGAAAATGAGCAACAACTCGTTTAAAGTCAAAAACTCAACGGTGCTAACACCAAAAGATCTTAGCACATTAACAAATCCTGAAGCAGGAGAACTTGCTTGCGATATCAATGACAATAATAAAATTAAAAAGTATGACGTACTTACCTCTAGTTGGTCAGAGGTTGGTTCTGGCGCTTCAAGCCTAGATACCGTTTTTCAATTAATTGGAGATGACGTACCTAATTGGAGTAAAGGAAACAATGCTTCCTTTCTTGGAGGAGGATCTTTAGCTGGTACATTTGCTGCTGAATCTACAACTCCGTTAAATGGACCTCAGT
>Ga0315901_10004860_pt1 | contig 16591 bp, 27 predicted proteins | sample LakEriMetagenome_10_FD_203761 | JGI IMG/M metagenome (GOLD analysis project Ga0315901, IMG submission 203761) | Freshwater fungal communities from buoy surface, Lake Erie, Ohio, United States - Buoy 2 MA116 | ecosystem: Environmental > Aquatic > Freshwater > Lake | place: USA: Lake Erie, Ohio...
TGATCTCTCATATTGATCCAGGAATGCAGATTTGGAAATCTGGGGAATACACCTCAACACAAACTGGTACAAACATTTGGGTTCCTACAGCTGGTAACAGATTTGTCATAACACAAATTAACATTGCAACAGGTGGTACAACAGCTGGATTAGTAACCATCTGGGGAGCTCAGACAGCCACCACTGTTTATGCTGCTGGTACAGACCAAGTGTTTTTTAGAGGCACACTTACACCCACAGCTAATGCTACACCTGGTGCACTTATTCAACCTCCCTATCCAATGTTCTCAGATACACTGAACGACTGTTTAAAAATCACTACATCTGCAAACATGACTATATATATTCAGGTGTATGGATATGAAATAATTCCGTAATGGCAGTATTTAACTTACATGGTGTAGCTTCTGTTCCTGCAGATAATGGTACAAACGCAACCACCACAATAACTATCACCCCACCCACACTGATGGCTACTGGGGATTTAGTGGTAGTGTATCTACAACAAAGAGGTACTGCTACATTCTCTGTAAATAACACAGGTGGTCAGACGTGGACTTCTATAGGCAGAAATGCCACAACAGCTAACGTAGCATTAGAAACTTATTGGGCTAGGTTTAATGGTACATGGTCTGCTAACCCAATTTTTCAGTTTTCAGCTGGTACAAACACTTCAGCTCAAATGCTTGTTTTTAGGTCAGACGTACCTACAAATCAGTGGGGCACAGAAAGTATAGTCACCACAAACGCAGCAGCTGCTGCTACTATTACTATAACGGGGTTAACACCAGCAAACCCTGATAGTGTTACTGTAGGCAGCTGGATGACAGCAGATGATAACACATGGGGGACACTTACTGGTGCTGGGTGGAGTAAATTAGGACTTGCAGCTCAGTATAGAAACTTGGCAGGTAATGACCAATCATCAACTTACGCATATTATCTGCAAACAGGAGGACCATCTGCCATACCAAACGTATCACAAACCCAGCTAACACTTGGTACTGATGCTACAGCTTGGAGAAGAATTACATTTTATAATTTTGCAGCTGCTGCATATACACCATCTGACCCATATGGAATGATGGGATTCTTTGGCATGTAGAAAAAAAATTTGGATAATTCAATTCATTATCCTATATTTGCCACCAAATCATTATCTTAGGGGTTTTCCTTAAGTAAGCTACTGAGTTTCAATTACATAGCACACTATTCCCAGTTCGGAAGGGAGGGGTGTGCTATTATTTTATAAACACATTCACCATGTAACAATGGAACAATTTTTTGAACAATCTGTAAAAGACGAACTTAAGAGTATGGATCAGCGTCTATATGATCTAGAGGAGAAAATGAACTCCATAGATAATAAGCTTACACAGGTTATTGAAGCTATTATGGGTAACCCACTCACCAAAGCTGGTGGAGTGGTTAACAGCATTGAGCTTCTTGAGAAGAAGATTAAAGATCTTGAAGAGAAGGTGAGCAAGCAAGAAGAGTTTAAAAAGAAGCTCACATGGACAGTGGGCTTAATCCTGGCTGCTGCCATGATTGTTCAGTATCTCCTGGATTTATATTCACATTTGAAATAATATGCCGTACAAAAAGAAAACCTTCCTGCAAAAGAACTTCCTGAGTTTGGTGACACTAGCCCTTGTGCTGGTTGTGCTTCTCCAGAGATGTGAACCTAGCAAGCCAACAGATGCTCCTACAATCATTAGAGACACCACATGGGTTATTAAAGATTGCACTATCAACACCAAGCCTCAGCTCATCAAGACCATTCCTGTTAATGTGCACCATGATACAGTGATCAACCACTATCTTCCTGATACCAACTATGATAGATTACTCGCTCAGTATCAAGATGTTGTGGGTAGATTCTTAGCCACAAACCTCTATTCTGATAGTGTTAGAATTGACACTATTGGATATGTGAAGGTGACAGACACCATTAGCCAGAATCAGCTTCTCAAGCGTGGCTATAGGATTAATGTCAAATACCCCATTATAACAGAAACGATTATTAAGCCTGCTCCTAGGGTAAATCAGCTGTATGTGGGAGGTGGTGTTGAAGGAAACAAAACTAATTTGGTTAACCAAATTGGTGCTGGTCTCTTGTTTAAGAACAAGAAAGATCAGATCTTTGGGGTGCATGGAGCAGTGAATGCTTCTGGACAGCCTCAGATTGGGGTGAGTAGTTTCTGGAAAATAACCTTTAAAAAATAAACCAATGTTAGATTCAACACAAGTTGTACTGTCTCCTACATGGAAACAGTCTTTAGAATTTGCCTCTGAAAGAGGTGATCATTTGACCTGGGTGATTATCGGAATCATCCTTCTATTAGGCTTTGTCACTGTTCTTTTGGGAGCAGGAACTAATGCTAGCTGGTTCCCCAAGATCGGAGCTTTTAGCAATGTTCTTCTGTTTATTCTTCTGGTGGGAGGATTAGCATCCTTCTTCTGGCAGCCTAGCCAAATCAGATGGAACAATGACAAGGTGTTAGAGAAATCCCATGTAGATCAGCTCATCAAGGATTCTGGATCTATTAAACCCATTTGGGACAGCCTCAGAAAGAACTGTTTGATTGTTGGAGGACCTTACGACTGCTATCAGAAATGATATTCTCAGCAGCGTTTCTAATTCTAGCAGCAGCATGTAATGCTCTGATGGATAGTGTAGAATATGAAACTGCATTTGAGAAGTCTATATTCCACAAGCTCAATCCCAAATGGTGGTGTAAATCAATCAGTTGGGAGTATGTTAAGTTTCTCCCGTTCACTAAATACAGACCAGATGCTTGGCATTTAGCCAAGAGCTCCATGGTGATATTCATTGTTCTGGCAGTGGTAGCAGCTACACCTGTGTCTGCCAAGCTACCACACTTTGTAGTGTTAGGGCTCATTTGGAACATGTCATTCAATCTATTTTATAATCATATATTTAGAAAATGAACTTCGGTTGGAAACATTACTTCTCTCCCACTCCTAAGAGACTTAGGGTGCTTGGAGATAGCTTAGCTGGTGCTGGTACATTTGGTGCTACAATTGTAATCCTTAACGGGCACCCTATAGCTGGTACAGTTATTATGGTGGTAGGTGTTGTAGGTAAATTCATTTCAAACTTCTTTACAGATGAACCTTCTGCAAGTTGACTTTCCTCAGAGTCAGTATATTAGAGAGGAACACCCCAAAAAACAGATCTATCTGCACCATACAGCAGGTAGATCTTCTGGTATAAACACATTCCAATGGTGGGCTTCCACTCCTGAGCGTGTAGCTACATGTGTAGCTATCTCAGGTCCTGGATCTACAGATGGACAGATTGTACAGGGATTTAGTTCTAAGTTCTGGGCATACCACCTGGGGTTGAAAGAATCCACCTTTAATAAATATGGTGTTCCCTACCAATCCTTAGACAAGATTAGTATTGGTATTGAGATTTGTAATTGGGGACAGCTCACTCTCAAGGATGGTAAATACATTAACTATGTAGGAGGAGAGGTTCCTGCTGCTGATGTAATTAAGCTCAACACTCCTTACAAAGGATTCACATATTTCCACAACTATTCTGATGCACAGATAGCTAGTGTTAAGGAACTCCTACTTCTGTGGAAGGACAGATATGGAATCCCTCTGACATATAAAGAGGACATTTGGGGTGTAACCACTAGAGCTCTCAAAGGAGAATCTGGTGTATTTACACACAATTCTGTTAGAACAGATAAGGTGGATGTTTATCCCCATCCCAAATTAATTCAAATGTTAAAATCTCTATAATGGCAATTAAGAAATTTACTCCCCAGAACTCTGACTTGTTTATTGGCAAAGATCAGGGTGACCATACTCTTGGTAAGTTTGGACATCTGAACTATCTGCTTCAGCAAATCAATGCTATTGATGCTGAGGTGCCTGATCAAGCAGGACATGCTGGTGAATATCTCACCACTGATGGTGTTAACACATCTTGGGCAGCTGTTCCTACAAGTCGTCTTTCTAATACAAGTATTAGAAACATGGCTAATAATGAAACCTTGGTGATACAAACACTGCCTAACGGAGCAATTACTGACGGTGTGTTGTCTGTAACCAAAAATGGTGCAATGACTACAGCCACCATTTCTAAGGTGGGACAGTTTGATAAACTTGCAGTTACAGGCGGTAACTATACTAGCTATATTAAGTTTAATGATTTCTTTATAGGTGACCAGTGCTATAAAATTAAGGCTACCATCAAAGTTGAGAATTTAAATAAAGATGGTGCGACTGGAACTAGCTATTTGGGATTTTCCCAATATGGAACTCAACTTACTCAAGATACTGGAACAGTTTATAATGGTGGCTTGGCTGTTGAATTGATTGGCAAAACAGCTATCAGAAATGGGTTTAACGCAAACGGTTCTGCTGTTTCAAGCCCAGTGGTTTCAGCAGGAACATTGGTTGCTAGTGGAGATATACTAGACTTAGAAATGCAATTAGACCCTCTGAGAATTGTGCGTACATTGAAGGTGATCAATAGATCCACTGGAGAATATGTATATGCAAATCATACTGGTTCTACAACTAGTTTTGGTATCATCACCTCTACATTTGGTATAATTGCAACGAATGCAGACTACACATTGTTGGATGTTAAACTGTATTCTTCAGTTACAAAACCAATAATGGGATTTATTGGTGATAGCTATGGAGTTGGTTATAACCAAACATTTAGTACAACATTAACTCCTATTTGTAACAATTCATTGCCATATGAATTTGTAACTTGTTGTGGTAATGGTGGGTACATCTATACCATGGCAAATAGACAAATGCAGGAGATAATGAAGACCAAGCCAACATTTGTTGTTTTGGTTACAGTGTTGTCTCTTTTCTATGGTGACTTTAAGGTGACTGATCCAGATTACACTAACTGGTACGCTGCATATAATAAAATTATAAAGGAAGTAGTTAATTATGGCGGTATCCCCGTTATGATTAAATGGCCTCCTGGTCCTTACACAAACAATAACACTACCCAATGGAATGCATTTATTGATGCAGAAGTGTTGTTAAACCCGACTATGCAAGTATTGGATCTTACTGGATACTCATTTACTTATAGCGATAACAGTCACCCAAGTGCTGCTGACTATCAGTTGATATTACAGTCAGTTGATGCATTGTTAGCTGCAAATGGGTATTAATGGAAGACAAGCTTCTTCACATTATTGTTGGAGTGGCTATTGTATTCATAGGGCTTAGAACTATAAGCACCAAACTAACAATAGCATTACTGGTAGGGGCAGCAATAGGGAAGGAACTATTTGATTTGGTTATTCAGAACGAAAGATTTGACATATTTGATGCTCTGGTGACAGTTTTAGCTGGTTTGATATTTATTAAATTAAAAAGCTCTAAATAGCTTGGCACAGAAACAAAGATACTTTTACGCTAATAAAGACAGAGATGGCTTTCCTGTTCCAGGAACCATGATGTCCTTTGATAGACCCCTCAATCTCAACAAGGTAACAAACAAGATTGAGATTAAGAACAGCTATCCTGTACTTCCCTGTCAAACTGTTCTTCGTAACAAGAGAGGTCTTAGATATTTTGTGGAGGTGGATGACTATGGTGACATTATTCCAAACAGATTGTTTACAGCTCTCTATCCTCCAAGAAACATTAAGTACGTAGAAATACTTAATATTGTTGGAACGCCTTGTGTCACTCTTTCTATGAAGAACTTCCTGAGCACCGATACACCTGGTTATCCAGTGGGAGTTTGGAACACAGCTGGTACATATCTAGGAACAGCTGCTAATCAAAGTGATTATATAACTCTTTGGAACTCAGATGTTACAAACCAAGCACAGGGAACTCTTCTTCCAGGATCTACATCTACAGAGTTCTATATAGCAGACACACCAAGTGTTACAATTAGTTTTGTAAGAGGATTGAGATATTATAGATATACAGGACCTGCCAGCTTACAGATATTTGTAGGATTGAATGATATAATTAAATACGGATCTACAACAAATACAGGACTTGCTAATGCTGTTCCAACGAACTCTGATACTAGAGCAGAGTGGAATAGAGCGGTATGGGATGTAGCAAGAAATAATACAAAGATTCCTACAACAACAGTATATGTATTAACATGTACAGGTAATCCAGATAGCACCCCGATCTTTGTATTTCACAATGAGGATAGTGAGTATGTCGGAGTAAAATATTTCAGTCCTGGTGCTGGTATTTATTCTTTAGAAGGAGCTTTTCCAACAGACGTGAAAGCCATATCAATGAGAATTTCACAAACTGTAAACTTTAATTTAATAAACAACTGGACAGAGCTCACGTCACTTTGGAGTTTCTATCCTGTAGGTGCTGGTGGAGGAATATGGAACTTTAGTAATAGTGCAAACTGGCCGACAGCACTTAATGGTTCACAACAAATCACTCAGGTATACTTTGGTCAAACTTATGTTCCTTTTGCTACTGTTGGAACTTTCATGACTCAGGCTAACTATCCAAATGTTTCAGAACTTGTATTTGGTTCAAATAGTTTTGGCGCAACTTATGTAGGTCAAGAAGGATGGTTTTTAACAATGCCTAAGGTGACAAAATATTTAAGTGGGTTTCAAAACACTGTTGCTCCAACAGCTACTTCAGATACAATTTGGAATAACGTTGCTACCACTTTAACAGGTATTGTGCCAGTTATTACTAGTCAAAAACAACTTCGTATTGGAAATACTTCAGCTGTATCAGCTGCTTCGTTAGTTTCTAGAACCTACCTTGCAGCTCAAGGTTGGACTGTAACACTCACTTAATAAATAAATATATGAATTTCTACAAAACACCAACAGGCACCTACATGGGTCTTAATGCTACAGAGTTTTACCAAGTAACATTTGGTAAACGTGATGATGGCACATTCTATTTCTCTCAAGAGACATTTCCCGCTGAAATGCTTCCTGAGCTAGAAGAGATTTACAACAATCCTGATTCTCAACTCACCCCTGTAGATTGGACAGATAGTCCTGTAACACAAGCTGAGGTGGAAGCACAGCTTCAGGAAAACCTGCAGCTTGGCAACCTCATAAACTAATAAACAATGGCAAAACCAAAAGCTGCTGACAGTAGAAAAATCACCTTTGGTAAAAGAAAAGGTGGTAAACCTACTAAGTCAAGAGGACCTAAAGACAAGAAAGTCTCTAAATATCAGGGACAAGGACGCTAACCAAACCCCCATATATGGAAGGTGACCATGTTAAGAAAGACAAAAAAGAGGCTAAAAGCCTTAAGGGAAGCATCATTGATGCTTGCAATGTTCTTCCTACCCTTTGGGTACGATGCACTTTTTGCCCTAATCATGGAGCTAACTGGATCATATTGGATAGCAGACGCTATTTTCTATGGAATTTCAGGTTGTTTCTTTGTCTTGTATATATTGCTTTCCAGGCAATTAAAAGCTTCTAACTGATTCAGTTAGACTAAATTCTGGCGAGCTCATTGCGTATTGGAAAATTCATTATATTTTTGTAAGTCATGGGATATATACCACAACAAATAGGTTGGAGCCAGGAGTCAAAGCTCCTGTGGGAACTGTTAAAGAAAGTTGACAGGCTCAATGGCATTGCTTCAGCTAATGGTAGCATTGACAATCCCACGAATATTGTATTTGCTCCTTCTACAGCACAAGATTCTTTTGGAAGACTGAGAATGTCTTCTCCCTTTACACTGTTTGATTCTAGCCACAGATATGATGACAATGACCTATGGTCTACAGAAACATCTACCGCTGCTACAGCTGTATTTAATGCAAATCAGGGACTTGTCGATTTGAATGTCACAGCAGCTTCTACTTCTTCAGTGTTAAGAGAAACTATCAAGGTGTTTGCCTACCAACCTGGTAAATCACTTCTTGTCCTGAACACCTTTGTAATGAATGCTCCTAAAGCAGGACTTACGCAGCGTGTTGGATATTATGGAGATGATAATGGTTTCTACTTAGAGCAAGCAAATTCTGATGTAGCTTTTGTAAAGAGAAGCATTGTGACAGGTTCTTTGGTAGAAACTCCTGTACTGCAAGCAGACTGGAATGGAGATAAGCTGGATGGAACAGGTGAGTCAGGACTTACTCTTGACTTAACCAAGGCTCAGATCTATTGGATGGATCTGGAGTGGTTAGGGGTGGGTTCTGTGCGTATGGGATTTGTTATTAATGGACAGTTTATTGTCTGCCATACGTTCAACCACGCTAACATCATAGCCTCTACATACATCACAACTGCATCATTACCACTGCGTTATGAGATTTTTAATGAGACTGGTACAACTGGAGCATCTACATTAAAGCAGATATGCTCCACTGTCATCTCTGAAGGTGGATATGAGCTCAGAGGAAAGCAGCAATCTATTGGTACGCCTATTCTTACACCAATGTCATTTGCTGTAGCAGGTACATACTATCCAGTTGTAGGTATAAGACTTAAGACTACAAGACTGGATGCTATTGTAATTGCAACAGCTATTTCTCTCATAGGACTTGGTAATGGTAAGAACTATGCTTGGAGAGTGGTGAATGGTAATGTATCAATTTCTGGAGGATCTTGGGTACCTGCTCCTGGCGATTCTTCTGTAGAATATAACATCACAGGAAGCAGTGCTTCAGGTGGAAGAGTGTTGGCTAGTGGGTATGTCAATTCCTCTAACCAAGGATCTCCTTCAATTAATATTCTTAAAGAAGCTCTGTTTAGTAATCAGCTAGAAAGAAATGGATTAACAGGAGTTCCTTATGAGCTTGTTGTAGAAATGGCTATTGATGCAACAGGAGGCACCCTAGGTGCATATGCTTCTATAGACTGGGAAGAAATAAGCAGATAATAAAAATAAATCACAATCATGTCAATCCCTAATAGACAAATAGGATGGAGTAATGAGAGCAATTTGCTATGGCAAATTTCTAAGGGGATAGATAAACTTACTACCACTACAGGAGCTAGTTTATCTAACATCATCGCTATTTTAAATACTAAGGTGGGTGGTTCGGGTACTACCAACTATGTTCCTAAGTGGACTAGCACCAACGCATTAGGAGACTCATTGGTGTTTGACAATGGAACGAGTGTAGGTATTGGTACTGCATCTCCGAGTGCCTCTTCAATTCTTAGCTTATCTTCTACAACCAAGGGTCTTCTTATTCCTACTATGACAGGAACTCAGGTGGAGACAATCGTTTCTCCTGCACAAGGTCTTCTTGCATACTCAACAGATGCTAGTGGTACTACTGTCAATCAACAGGGTTTGTGGCAGTATAACAATGGATCTTGGAAGAACACGGCTCTTAAGGATGACACGCGTAAGCTTATTTGGAAATATCAAAACACATTTGAGTATTTTTCTGATTTTGCTCAAGGTTCTGATGGATGGAATGCAAACAATAGTGGAACATCATCTTATGCAAATGATGCAAATTTTCAGATTAACTCTGACTCTTGGTTTAATGGAATAGCATGTTCTACAGGAACTACTGCTACAGGCAGAGCCGCTGGATATCTTGGATTTGGTCAATCTGGTAATCTAGGTATAATAAAAGGTAATGATAATAGCATTACGGAAATGTACCTAATTAATTGTATTGTAACAAATCTAAGTACAGTAGCAGATGAATATATTGCAAAGTTTGGTTTAGGATATATCGGTAATAACGCATCAGAGAAATTTGTCGGGATGCTGTATAATAGATTATTGTATGGAGATTTTTGGGTTCTTCAGTTGAATGATTCAGGCACTTTATATACTGTTGTTACAAATGTTCCAGTTGTTGCAAATACTCCATATACATTTAGGGTGCTAATAACAGATTGGTACAAATCAATTGCCTCCCTCCCAGGTGGAAGTATTAGGGCGTGGATTAATGGTACAGAGGTTGTAGCAACTAGTGGTACATATCCTATCCCAACAGCACCAGTTTACAATGGAAACACTAGCGGACTAGGTAGATTCCATCCTACTTATGGTATATGGAAAAGCGCTGGTACAAATTTTAGAATTGTATACATAGATGGGTTTTATATATATAGAAACTTTTTAACAAATAGATTTACTTTATGAAACTAGCACTACAGATCATTAATACAGTGATCACTTACGATGACACCTTATTTACGGTAATACCTTCTATTTCTTCTGGGTTATACTCGGTTAGTATTGTACGCAACAGTGACGGATTTGTTATACTATCTGCATCGGATGGTAACATCTCTTGGGGAGTTGATATGACATCCTTGACTAGTTCTACAAAGGGGACACTCACTGTGATTGATTTATAATAAGAAGCTATAAAATGGGAACACCTAATCAACAAATAGGATGGAGTCAAGAGGCTAAGTTGTTACAGCAGATTTCTAAACAGCTGAATAGACTTATTCAAGTGACAGCTGCTGCTGGTACAACAACCACCACCACTACCACTCCTTAAATTATATAAAACCAACCAACAACTACAATGAGGGATCTTAAGTTTGTCTGTGCACAGCCAGATGATACGTATTACACATGGCAAGTGCACCTATGGCTAGAAAACCTGAGAAAGCTGGGACACTCTGACAAGGCTATTGTGCTTGTCTTTATCCCTAGCTTTAGAGACAAGAACACAAAATGGCAGCAGGTTGTGGAGCTATATCCAGAGGCTGAGTTCCATTTCTACAAGGATGTAGATGATGTCAGCAAGCTCTTGGGTATATACATTCCCATCCTCAGACCCTATGTCCTATCCAAGTATTTCACAGAACATCCTGAAATGAAGGATAAAGCAGTGTTCTATTGTGACTGCGACATCCTGTTTACAGAGAAATTTGATGTAACCAAGTTTCTTGATGATGATGTAAACTACCTATCTGATACAAATAGCTACATCAATGCTAGCTACTTTGACAGCAAGGTGAGAGATGTTCTCCCAGAAAAGCTGGAAGACTATAAGAAGATAGATGTTCTGGATGATGTAAGCAAACTGGTTGGTGTAAACAGAGAAATCTGTGAGAAATACAACGACCATTCTGGAGGAGCACAATACCTCTTGAAGAATATAGATGCTAAGTTCTGGCAAGATGTAATGTCTGCCTGCATAAACATCCGTGTTCATTTGATGAATGTCAACAGAACATATTTTGAAAATGAGAACAAGGGATTCCAGAGCTGGTGTGCTGATATGTGGGCTGTGCTTTGGAACCTGTGGGCTAGAGAACAAGAGACAAGGGTGGTTCCTGAAATGAGCTTTGCTTGGTCTCCTGATCCAATAACAAAGCTAGAAACCCACCCCATCCTTCATAATGCAGGAATTACAGGAAACTTTATGGGAGATGTTCCTTATTTCTACAAGGGAGAATATCACCTAGGAAAAGATCCTTTCAAAGACCCTCACCTCCATGTTGTATTTCATCATGAGGAGAGTAAGAAAAGATGCACACATTTTTATGTATCGGAGCTGTTAGCTCTAAAAGATAAATATAATCTAACGTATGGCAACTAATAAGAAATTGAAAGCGTTTGCTAGAATAGATGGCACAGGTAGAGTGGTTCCTGGTTCCCTTGTCCTTAGAGAGAGAAAACCTAAGACAGGGAAATGGAAGGAGGTGGAGGCAAACGAATGCTGCAACACAATTGATGCATGCTTTACAGCACTGTTTAGTTATACAGAAGCAACTGCTGATAGTTTAAATATTAATATTGAGCGAGTAAATATTACAGGAAGTCCTGATGTAACAGGAACAATCAATTGGGGAGATGGCACTACAGAGTCTATATCTATGACAAATAATGATGGTAGTGTCACATTTGCGCACACCTATTCTGAATATGGTGAATACACTGTAACTGTTTGCATTGATAATCCTGAATATGTATTCAACATTAGAATTAATCCCGATGATTGGGGAGGAGGGGGTGTTTTATCGGTTTCAGGATTGCCAAAATTTAGAGGGCTTAATGAAGTTAATTTTGGATACAATCCTGATTTAACATCTCTGGATGTTAGCAACATGCCATACTTACTTTATGTAAACGCTACTAATAGTGGGTTAACATCAATTAATCTAACAGGATCAACTGGAATAACAAGTCTTGAGCTAAGTGGTAATAGTTTAACATCGATTGATTTTACAGGACTAGTTAATCTGTATAATGTAAATCTTTTTGATAATAGTCTTTCTCAAGAATCTGTAGATTACATATTAACATTTCTTGCAAATGGACCACTTTCTGGAGGATCTGTAAATTTAAGTGGTGGAACTAGTGCCCCTCCATCAGCAATAGGGTTGGCAGCTATAGCAACATTAGAAGCAAGAGGTTGGGATGTTTTTGTAAACTAATAATACAAGCAAATCATGTCAAATAAGAAAGATTTAAAAGCATATGTTCGATATGACGGAACAGGCAGAATTGTTCCTAGTAGCTTGATTCTCAATAGATTCAAGCCAGAGGTGGGTAACTATAAGCAAACAGATGCTTACGAATGCTGCAATCCTATTCCTCCTGGTTGTATTGGATTTGATGTATTAGCTGTTCCAGGTGATGACTATTTCATAATTATAGCTGCGGTAGTAGATGATGGTGGTGTTCCTGTAACAGGAACTGTTACATGGGGAGATGGAATTGTCCAAACATTTTCAATAGATGCTGGCTCTTCAGGAAACATTGAACATGCTTATGTTCCAGGAACATATAATGGATACATCTGTTTTAGTGACCCCACTAGAATTGAAGGATTTTCAATCACCCTAGATTAAAAATTAAAAACAACATGGCAAAGCTCACTAGAATATACAACTTGAAGGTGTTATCCAATGTAACCACCTTGGGGTTACAGGAAAACTTATTAACGTCAGTTGATGTTAACGATTTGACTAGTTTACAGTATTTATATGTTAATAACAATAATTTATCAGCACTCGATGTAAGTAATTTAACTAATCTGCAAGATTTGAATGCTAGTTCCAATCAGATTACATCATTAGATGCTAGTTCATGTACAAATTTGTTATATTTGGTTGCTAATTACAATCAACTGTCATCAATTAATGTTAGTGGATTAAACGGTCTTTTAGAATTAAATGTTGAAAGCAATAATCTCACATCGTTGTCAGTTGATGATTTGGTAAGCTTAACAAGATTGTACGCAGGTATAAACTTTCTAACATCTATTGATGTTAGCGCACTTAGCGATTTGCAATATTTATATATAAGTAGTAATCAGTTGACATCACTAGATGTTAGTGGTTTATCTAATCTGCAATACTTAGATGCAAACGTTAATCAATTAACATCAATACTGTATTCTGGAACCATCTTAAATTATTTATCTATAGCTGATAATAATTTTACATCATTTGATATAAGCGGCAACACTGTAATTGATCAACTTGTTATTGGTGGTAACCCTCTAACATCACTTAATGTTACAGGATGTACAAATTTGCGATATCTTGATGCGTCAGTTTGTCAATTAGCATCAATTGATGTTTCTACACTTACAAACTTAATACAGCTAAGTGTACAGGGAAATAACTTAACATCACTTAATTTAAGTGGAAAAACTGCACTAAACTATATTGGGGCAACTGATAATAATCTAACTTCCGTAACACTTACAGGATGTACAGCTCTTTCACAAGGATATTTTTCAGACAATCAACTTACAACACTTGATATTACAGGATTGACTAATTACAAATTTGCAACTATTGACAACAATCTATTAACATCGGCTGCTGTAGATGATCTTCTTGTAAAATGGAATGCATTTGGTAAGCTTTATGGAAATGCAAGCTTAGATGGAACAGGAAACGCTGTACCAGGAGCAGCAGGCTTGGCAGCTAAAACAAGCTTGCAAGGAAAATTCTGGAACGTATCCACAAACTAATTTTATTTTTTATATACACCTCAACTATTAACCATTAAAATTTAAAAAATGGGAAGCAACAAACGTGATTTAAAAGCTTATGTCCGCTTTGATGGAAGCGGAAGAGTGGTTGCAGGTAGCTTGGTCCTCAGACGCAAGAAACCTAAGGTGGGTAAATGGATGGAAATCCAAACCTACGAGTGCTGCAATGAAACAACAACTACTACAACAACCCCCTCAATTGGTTAAACATGGCAAGTAACAAACGTGACCTAAAAGCCTTTGTACGTTATGATGGTACAGGCAGAGTTGTGTCTAGCAGTGTAATTCTGGCTAGAACAAAACCCAAGGTGGGCAACTGGAAAGAGATCCAGACATATGAATGTTGTGGTCCTGTTGTAGGAGATTTCCTTCTCCTGGAAAGTTCCACACCTACAGACAATCAATACATTCTTCAAGAAGACGAAAGTCGTATAATCCTTTAATACTATGGATAAGAAAATAACACAGCTAACACAGGTAACTGAATTGACAGGGGCAGAACTCCTCCCATTAGCACAGGGTGGTGTCACCAAATCTGCTTCTGTAGATCAATTGAGAGGATATAAAGTGTATACAGCTTTATTGACACAGAGTGGGGGAGATAACCCAAGCCCAGTATATTGGGATGAATATTTAATAAAAGGTGTAACATACGAAATTATATCGCTTGCTGTTGGAGATGATGTTACTCAATATGGTGCTCCAAATAATAATGTAGGTACAAAATTTGTTTCTAATCAAGATGTAAGTGTCTGGGGTAGTTCTGGTTCTGAATTAGCTTACAACACAGGAGCTCCCGTAGTAACAGTGTTAGAGAATACTATTGGGAATATTTGGTGGACGTATAATAGTTTTGGAAATTATTATGCAAATTCAGGTGGATTATTTACGTTAAACAAAACACTTTTCGAACCACGCAGTTTTAATGATTTAAGTGATAAAAATAAATTGTTATATGCTGGTGGATATAATCAGAATCTTATAGCTATATCTTGTTTTAATTTTCAAGGTGATACTGTAGAAGAAGCTAACACTGGAGAAGTTGTTCCAATAGAAATTCGTGTATATAATTAATATAAAATAAAATAACATGGCAGACAAAAAAATTAGTCAACTTACAGCAGCCTCTACCCCTCTTACGGGAACAGAAGAGATTGCTATTGTACAATCTGGTAGCACTGTTAAAGCTACAGCACAAGATGTGGCTGATTTAGCAGGTGCACCTTATTTGGTATATACAGCTAAAGTAAGTCAAAGTGGAACTAGTGCACCAACAACTGTTGAAATGCAAAATACTTTAGGAGCATTTACTATTACAAGAACTGCAACTGGTACCTACAACTTTAGTTGTGCTGCTTTTACAGGGTTTAGTGTTTTTGGTAAGGTGGCTGTTTTTTTAACAAATTCAAAAGCTAACCCAAGTGTAGGAATAAGTGCTCAATATGTTCCACCTCTTAGTGCTGTTCAAATAATTACTATTGATAATGTAAATGCTGATGATGTTTTATCAAATGCTACATTAGAAATTCGATTATACCCATAAAACCTAAATAAATGGCAATTAAATCCCTGTTCCCTGAGGAGATGATGAAGTCTTCTGGAGGAGAAATGACCTTAGAGAATATAGCTGCTAAGCTTACATTCTTTCATGAGCAATTGCATCTAACTCATTGGCAGACAACTAGTTACGCAGAGCACCAAGCTCTTGGAGGACTGTACGATTATGTACATGATTTCAAGGATGGTGTCATTGAGAAGTTGATGGGATATACAGGTAAAAGACCTAATGCATATAAGATAGAGCCTCTTACAAATTGTACAGGCAATCAGTGTGTGTCAGATCTTCTATCCTTTGCTTCTAGTCTGAAGAGCTTTGCTGAGAGCAATGGCTACCATGACATTGCAAATCTGGCTGATGCTCTTAGTGGGGAAGCGGCTAAAACCAAGTACCTGCTAACACTGTCCTAATGCAAATAAATAAGAAGTTTTTCCCTGAGGTGATGCAAGATAACGAATTAGCTTATTTTGCTCACCTCGAAGGAATACTTAGTTCTGTTGATGAGCTCTCATCTTTGGAGATTACAAGGAACCCCCACTCCTACCACTTCAGGCTAGCTCCTAGTCTACCTAAATATACAGAGCTGCTTTTAGAGGAGATCCTGAAATTCCATAACATGCTCCAAATCAGGCTGATATTATCCAAGAGCATCAAAACCTCAGCTGTAATCAACTTTGAAATAAATTTGGATAATTAAATTTTTTTCCCTTATCTTTGTTATTAAAACCAAAATTACATATGGCAAACAAAATTACCTACGATCCTAACAAGAAGTACACCTGGGGACCTGAAGATAGTTTCATCCTCTCTGGGGCAGAATTTGGACTTGTACTTAACACCTTAAGAGCTGTCCTCAGCACAGAGGAAGCTGCTCGCATTCTGTTAGCTGCTAGAGCTAATGAAATTATTGAAGGTACGCTCGGTAGAGCTGTAGAGGATGGTATTGCTAAAGAAGTTCCTGATACACAGGACGCAAATCTGTAAAAATGAGAATCAAAAAAGCAAGGAGTGGAGGAGCAACACAACAACAGCCTCCCAAGAAAAAGAATCCATATCTGATTGATCAGTATGGAGATACCCTTCGACTAGGTACTAAGAAGTATGCTGAT
>Ga0315901_10004863_pt1 | contig 16587 bp, 20 predicted proteins | sample LakEriMetagenome_10_FD_203761 | JGI IMG/M metagenome (GOLD analysis project Ga0315901, IMG submission 203761) | Freshwater fungal communities from buoy surface, Lake Erie, Ohio, United States - Buoy 2 MA116 | ecosystem: Environmental > Aquatic > Freshwater > Lake | place: USA: Lake Erie, Ohio...
AAACACAAAAAATATTTTTTAGACTAAAAAAGCATGACTGAACTAATTACGTGCCGTAAATCTTTTTCATTTCCACCAAAAGTATTAACCGCTGACATAATTTGCTCTTCTTGACGCTTAAGACCCTTTTCTACACGCTCTTTGAAGCGCTCTAACTGTTCTTGAGTAATTTTTATTAAACCAATTGTTTCTACTTCTACGTCAATTTCTGAATTTTCAAAATCTTCTTTATCATCATCGATATTAGAGCTTGATTTAGGTTTCTTAAACTGAAGTCGAGCCATTGCTGCTGCTTGACTTTGAGCTGGCATCACTTGAGCATTAGGATTAAAAAGCTGCTGATTAGTAGGCTGAGCTTGAGCTTTATTCTCTGATTTATCGGGCCCGCCGAGTGCTCCAAAACCGTTTAATCCATTAATGTTTACCATAAAAATTTAACTCCCTAAAATTGCTGTATTAATACAAAGATTTTTTTTAGTTGTTTTTGATATTTATATTGAAACTTTTTAGGGTTAAGGTCTTGCTAAACTAACTCAAAAAAAAGGACTCACAATGTGAGTCCTTGATGAATAAACAGGGTGTGAGTGAAAATTTTTTAAACTAAATTTTTTGCAAAGTCTTCAAAGGCATTTCCTATATGCCGACCTGCTTGCTGAATAGGAATATTTCCAGGAGATGTAGATGCTAATACTTTACCCGAAGTAGCTCTACTAACAAAAGCATCTCCTTTTTTAGGATTAGAAGATCTTTGTACATTTGAAGATTTAGATCCATTTCCAGCAACAATCTGCGGAACTATACTGTTAAAAAAACCTGGTAACTTATTAACATCCATCCTAAGAAAATCTCCTTAAACCAGTTAACGAAGAAGTCTTGAATTTTTTGATAAGAATTTTCATAACTTTCTTTTAAAAATAGTCCCATTATCTTAAGAAACATAACCCGCCTAGGCTTAGGTCAAAAAATGTATAATAAAACTCCTTTTTACAATTATAACACAAATATTAAGAGAAATGCGCTAATGCGCATAATATTTTTTTAATAATTCGGATGAGATTGTGAGAATTTAGTGTCAATTACCTTGACAAGGGGCTAATTCGTAGACAATGTCTGCAGAAGAAAAAAAGACTAGCCAAGACCGACTTACACTTAAATAACACGCTGCGGTCTTGGATAAACTAGTCCTACATACGCAAGAGCCTTGAATCTGGGCTATTCGTAACTCAAGCTGTATATGTTTAATCATTTTGTTGTTAAGATGAAGTTAAGGCCAGAAGGGCTAAAAATTAAATTTTCGATTATTTTAAATTAAATGTCACGCACTTATAGAGACCCCATCCATAAAGAAATTCAGCTTGATAGCGAAGATAAAGCCGAAAATCTTATAATCGCGCTGATCGACACTAAGGAAATGCAAAGACTGCGCTGGATCCGCCAGTTAGGCACAGGATGGTTTACTTTTCACGGAGCTGAAGCATCAAGATTCCCTCATAGCCTGGGTACCATGCACGTCGCGCGCTTGATGTTTGAGAAGCTCACAAAAGAAATGGATCTGGAACCCGCTCTAAAAGAGGAATACAAGGCTCTTGTCTTGAGTAGTGCTCTATTACATGATTTGGGGCACGCGCCTTTTAGTCACTCAAGCGAGGCGATAAACAATATCAAGCACGAAATCTGGACTGAAAAAATTATTGCCAGCCCCGAAACTGAGGTAAACCAGGTGCTAGAAGGGTTTGAGCCGGGCTTCAGCCAAAAAGTAATTTCGGTTCTGAAAAAAACATATCCGGTTAAATTTTTATCAAGTATTGTAAATAGCCAGTTAGACTGCGATAGATTTGATTATCTACTTAGAGATAGTTTTCATACCGGAACAGCATACGGTAATTTTGATTTGACTCGTGTCATCAATAGCATCACGGTTAATCCGCTCTATGACTGCCTTGTGGTCAGCGGAGAAAAAGGAATGCTTGCTGTCGAAGATTACTTATACGCTCGCTACTCGATGTATATGCAAGTCTACCAGCACAAAAAATGCCTAGCAAGCGATAGCTTACTTCTTAAACTTTTTAAAAGAGTAAAATTATTGATTAGAAATCGTAGAATAGCATTTATCGAAACCCCGGTATTTGACTGGGTTAGCCAGCCAGAAAAGTTAAGCTTAAATAATTTTTTGCAGTTAGATGATACCTTGATTATTCATCACATCAAACGCTGGGCAAATGAGCAAGATGTAGTATTAAAAGATTTAGCAAAAAGATTTATGTCAAGAAAAATTTTCAAGGCTGAAAAAATTTCAAAAGATGCCAGCATCGAAGATGTCCAAGCAGAAAAATCAAAAGAATTAATCAAGCTAAACCTTGATCCTGACTACTATCTAGACACAGTATCAATAGCAAGCAAGCCGTATAGTTTTTATAACCCTGATTCTAGCGATTATCAAAAAGCGATTTTTGTGGCGACCGATGACGGTAAGCTAGAGGAAATTTCTAAAATATCTCATGTAGTAAAATCTCTGGTGAGTAATGAATTTACTAGTACTTGGTTGATTTACGCTGATTTGGACTTAAGTAATTTGAGCTCGTCTTCAAGCTCAGCGACCCGTTTTAATAACATCTCAAGAGTAACACCGATATAATCTGGGGTGTTGTTGTGCTCAAGATTCTTAATCGCTTCTTCAAGTTCAATATTCATCTTAATAATCTTGCCGGGAATCCCGACAACAGTACTATGAGAAGGTACATCCCGCACCACCACTGAGTTTGCGCCGACTTGCACAAAATCACCAATATGAATATTACCAAGAATTTTAGCTCCAGCACCAACGACAATATTAGAGCCTAAGGTAGGATGACGTTTTTCTTTTTTGGTAGAAACGCCTCCCAGAGTGACTCCCTGATACAAAACCACATCATCACCAATAATCGTAGTCTCACCAATAACCACGCCTGAACCATGATCAATAAAAAAATTATTACCAATTTTAGCTGATGGATGAATCTCAATATTAGTAAGGATTTTGATCCAGTATTGAAACAATCTAGCTAAAAATTGAGCAAAAGGTCGCAGAGCTTTTATCGGCTGATTCCAAAGTTTGTGCAGGAATCTATGCGCTAAAACTGCTTGAAAACCAGGATAATACAAAAATATCCCAAAGCAGTTATTGCAAGAAGGATCTTTTTGGTAGATATTTTGCAATTCGCGCTTAATGGTTTTAAACATGGGATTTACCAATATTAATGATAACATTTGGAGAATAGCTATGAATAAATACCAAAACTTGATAATTTGCAGTTCCAACAAAGGCAAAATCAAAGAGTTTAACTCCATAACCAATTCTGGCACGGTATTCAGGACTATTAGTGAAATATATAACGAAGTCTTCGACCCTGAGGAAAACGGTCTGAGCTTCAGCGAAAACGCCTATATAAAAGCTAAAGCTGGATTTGACATCACGAGCAAATTACTTGATGGCAGTTTTTTGGTGATCGCGGATGATAGCGGCATAGAAATCTCAGCGCTAGGAGGCAGACCGGGAATCTACTCAGGAAGATATCTAAAGCAGGCTGGTGGCGGAATAGAAGGCGTGCTTGCAGAAATGCAAAACCAAGAAAACCGCTCTTGTAGATTTGTTTGTAATATTACTGCTCTTGACCAGAGCGGCAAAAAAGTTTTTGAGACAGAAGAATACTGGCCTGGGGAAATTAGCTACCAAGCTAAAGGAACAAATGGTTTTGGTTACGATCCAATAGTTATCCCTACTGGGTTTGATAAGACAGTGGCTGAATTAGGAAACGAACTAAAAGACTCACTAAGTCACCGCAGCCAAGCTCTAAAAAAACTTTTAAACTTTTTGCAAAATTAATTTACCAGGTTTTGAAGCAGGGCTGTTAATAACTGATTCTCTGATTTCTCGATACATCGAATCAATAATATTAGGATCGTCATCTATTTCAGTGTGCTGAAGACTTGTGCCAGGCTTTAATTTATCGACATCCATAGAAACATCTTTTTTGCTGGGATCTATGCCTTTTAGATCACTACCATTAATAAATAAATCATTGTTTTGATAAATATTGATGTGCTTTTCAGAATGGGCTGGACGCTCTTTTAGGCTATTTGCAAAGTTATTAACCCCATACTGAACTGCATCTAGAGTTAGACTAGTACTAACTTTTGTATCATTACCAATCTTATTCCATCTATCTAAAATTTCTTTGCTCAAACCCGCTCCCCAGCTATATCCTGCAATTACCACGTTAGTAGGCTTAGGAAGACCAGAAAAAATTCCTCGACTATGATTCCGATCTTCAATGATATTAGCGATATGTTCTTTTACAACCTCAGGCTTCAAGTCTGTTTGCTTAGACAATCCGGAAACGTGCTTAAGATCAGTCATTGCGCAACCTACCCTAAATAAAACCACATCGCAATCATTATCTTTTACCAATTTATTATAAAGGCGTAGCACACCTGTCTCTTCTTCTTTATCTTTAAAACCCTGACAGTGACCTAAAAGTAAATAAACCTGAGTTTTTGCTTTTCCTGGCGGAGCAAAATGTGATTTATAAATGCCATTTGGATTGCTATTGTTAAACTCAAGATCTTTATGATATTTAATATGCTCATCAGGAGTGCAGGAATTATTACGACACTTAGCTTTATCAATCACAGAGCGGGATTCAGAATCATACTGAACGGAGTCAAACATCCATGAAAAAAGAGATGACTCTCTAATATTCTTACAAAAACTTTTAACACCATCCACTATGGATTGAAAAAACCCACAAGAACCAAGATTATCAAGCATTTCGCTAGCTTGATTAGCAATATTCGTTACAGTGCCCGTACTAGAAGTAGGTGACGGTGTAGCGTAAGCTAAAGCTGGGGCAAAAAAACTATTTGCCGTTGAAAAATTCAAAAGACTCATGATTATTCCCTATATCCCTCTTGATATATAAAGAATGAATTTAAAAAAATTGATAATTAAGCGTAATTCATTGGATCAACCGTCATGGCTAGATTTTGATTAAAGACTTGCGTGCCCTGTAGTCCAGGCTCACCAAGCCTTGTTTCCCAATGTAGATGCGGGCCAGTAGAATTACCCTCAGAGCCCACCGCTGCGACAATTTCACCTTGAGCCATGGTGTCGCCAGCTCTAACAAAAACGTCACTATTATGTCCAAAAACTGAATAAACTATTTTGCCATCAGCTTGTTTTTGGTTTTCATGAGCGACAATCACTGTTTTATCACCAAAACCCTGTACATGCCCCACGAAGACTACTTTACCTGCCCACGGCATCCTAATAGGTGTTCCTACAGGAGCTGCGATATCTACTCCAGAATGAAAATGTGAATGACCTTTTATGGGGTGATGACGATGACCATACTCACTAGAGATGCGCCCCTGGACAGGCATTACCGTATCAGAATCATTAAAAGACTTAGGAATAGAGTTTTGGAGCTGGTTTAGCGGGTTAAACTGCGCGCCTGAACCTTGCCCTTGCATAAGATTCCACATAGGATTCGACATATTCATCATTTGCATCATGGGATTCATTTGGCCAAGTTGACCCATAGCCCCGCCAGGATAATTCATGCCCATCATACTATTCATCATGCCACCAAAAGGACCGGAAGAATCTTTATCACCTGAAAGTGCCTGACCAAGCATGTTTGCCTGCATCATTGTTGCGATAGCTTTAAAATTTTGAGCGTTAGAATTATCATAATTATTTTGCGAATTATAGTCATTGTGCTCGACTGAGCCAGAGAGCGTATCAATGCGCTGAATAATCTGGTTTACTCTTTGTTCTGCTGGGATTTGTGAACCGCCTATGCTCATGCTTATTTATAAATAAACTGGGTTAAAAATAGGTTAAACTCTCTTTTTATCTTTTAATATAAATTTGAATGGTTATTTTATACTATTTATCTAATTTACATGGTAAATTTATGCTTATAAGCTAATTTACTGGGTAAATTTATAGTATGAATAAAAAAAAGCGCATCTTAAAACTTCCCCAAAATGCTAATTTTTTTTTATTTGGCCCAAGACAAGTTGGTAAGAGTACTTTAATAAAAGAAAGTTTTTCAAGCAAAACATCTATCACCTACAATTTACTTGAAGAAAAAGAATATCTACGCTTAGTAAGCAATCCTGAAATCTTTAGTCAAGAAATTTTAAAAACAGATAAATCTATAACTCACATAATAATTGATGAGATCCAAAGATTACCGAGTTTACTTAATGAAATTCACAATCTGATCGAATCTTGTGATAATAAAAAATTTTTTGTGATGAGCGGATCCTCTGCACGTAAATTAAAAAGAGGACAAGCAAATCTACTTGGAGGTAGAGCCTGGACTCGATATCTATATCCATTAAGTTACAGAGAATTGGGTGATGACTTTTCCCTTGAGCGCGCACTGAGATTTGGAACCCTGCCAGCAGTCTATCTCAGTGACAATGATTCAGCACAAGAAATCCTGGGATCCTATGTAGAAACCTACCTGACAGAAGAAATTCGCGCAGAAGCACTTGTAAGGAACATTGGAAATTTTTCACGCTTTTTAAAACTTGCGGCTAATGAAAGTTCTAATCTTCTAAATTACTCAAACATCGGCAGAGAAGCGTCTGTTAGTAATCAAAGCATAAAAGAATATTTTCAGATTTTAGAAGATACTCTCATAGGAGCATATTTACTGCCTTATAATAAATCCACACGAAAAAGATTAGTTCAACATCCCAAATTCTATTTTTTTGATAATGGGGTTAGAAATAGTTTGCTCAAAAAAACAAAAGATGATGTAGTACCAGGAACTTATAGCTATGGGATTGATTTTGAGCATTTTATAGTTAATGAAATTATCAAACTTAATCGCTATATGAAAAAAGACTGGGAATTAAGTTTTTATAGAAGTAATAATGGTGCTGAAGTAGATTTAATAATAGAAAAACCAGATAAAACAGTCATGGCTGTAGAAATAAAATCTAGTGAAAATCCCAGCAAAGCCGATCTCAAAGGACTTTTTTCTTTTCAAGAGATTTGTCCTTCTGCAGAAATGATCTGCATAGCTCGAGTACCTCGCTCAAGAGCTCTTGGAGATATTACTGTATATCCTTGGAAAGAGTTTTTGGATATGATTTAAGGATTCACTTAACCTCTCTCAAAACCGAAGAGTTCGTAAAAAGGGCTTATAACGAAATCCCTGAAAAGTTTTGGAGGCTTAGTATTATTTAGAATTTCTACGGTTCCTAGAAATGTCTCGAAAACGATATCTCCAAAACGCCAAAACAGGTATAGAATTTAAACATAGGTTTTTAAGCCTTATAAACTTATGATAATTCAAGAAAGAGAAAAAAATATTCTTGCAATTTTGAGTGTCGCTATTGCGGTAGTGGTTTTTTTATATGTTTTAAAACCAAGTTTAGATGAATCTAATAAACTAAACACCGAAATTCAAGCTCTGCAAGATCAGCTCAGAGAACCCCAAGTAACAAGAGAAAAACTTCAAGAAACTAGAGATAACTTGGATAGCATTATAAAAGACATAGATACACTAAAAGATCAATTGCCACTATCAGAAAAAAGGGGATTTTTAGTAAGAGATCTTGAGTTACTAGCTAAAGAAAACAATATAGAAATTATCAGCTTTATGCCTAAAGACGCCTTGGCAATTACAATCGCTGGCAAAGAGATAATGCCCAATAAAAAATCTTACTCAAAAAGAAAAACTCTCCAGCTAGAAGAACAGCATGCCATGGTGCTCAAAACCATTATCAACATTGAGTCTCGCGGCAAATTCGCTAGCTATAATAAATTCTTTTCTGACATTATTACTTATTATAGAGCGGTGGAGGTATCTAATCTAACTATCACCAGAAGCGGGGTAGCTGCTCAAATGGGTGCTGATAAGAGATTTTCTGGAGCCAAAAGATCAAGTAGCCCACTAGATGAAGCTCAAAACACTGATTTAAATGTTAGCTTTACTTTACTTGCCTACACCTCAATTCCTGAGCCTAATGTAAAAGCCGCTGATGAATTTACTGATATAGAACAAGAAGAAGAAATACTAGAAATAAAAGGGTAAGCCATGAATAAAATCCAAGCGCCTAGAGGCACTCATGATGTGATTTTAGAAGAGTCTGATCTTTGGCAATACCTAGAACAGGCTGGCCGTGAAGTTTTTAAGAGTGCAGGTTTTAAAGAAATTCGCACACCAATTTTTGAAGCAACAGAGCTTTTCAGTAGAGCCGTTGGTGAAGATAGCGATATCGTCAATAAAGAAATGTATACTTTTACAGATCGCGGTGATAGATCTATGACCCTTAGACCTGAAGGGACAGCGGGAGTAGCTAGAAGTTATATCGAGCACAATCTAGATCGTAACCAAAAGCCTATTAAGCTCTGGTATCAAGGACCCATGTTTCGCTACGAGCGACCTCAAACTGGCAGATACAGACAGTTTCACCAAATTGGCGCTGAAGCGCTTGGAAGCGATGGACCTTACATAGATCTTGAAATGATTAACCTGGGAATAAAATTTTTAAATTCTCTTGGCTTAAAAAATCTCACTTTATATATAAACTCAATTGGCAACAAAAACTCTAGAGCTAACTACACTAGCGCATTAAAAGACTTTCTAAACCAATACTCCGATCAAGTCTGCGAAGATTGCAAGCGCAGAATGACCCAAAACCCGCTCAGATGCTTGGATTGCAAAATACCTGCAGATCAAGAGCTTTATAAAAATGCTCCTTTAATCCAAGATTTTTTTGATGAAGAATCCAAGAGTATTTGGCAAGAGGTTCTATCGGGACTCGAGACTCTAAATATAAATTTTGTAGTGGATACTAAATTAGTAAGAGGTCTTGATTATTATAATCATTGTGTTTTTGAAATCAAAACTAGTTCAGCTAAGCTGGCTAACCAAAGTACAGTGCTAGCTGGCGGAAGATATGATAATTTGGTGAGTTACTTAGGAGGCGCACCTACACCGGCTTGTGGCTGGGCTTGCGGGCAAGAAAGAATTATCGAACTTCTAAAAGAAAATGATTTGCAACTGGTAAAAAATTCTAAGCTGTTTATTATTAGCGATGATGGTATACCAGCCCTAAGACTAGCAAACCAGCTTAGGGACTTAATCCCAGAGCTTACTGTAGAACTAGATTACGAACTAAGTAAATTTAAAAAACAGCTTGAAAAAGCTCTAAAAAGAAATTGTGATTGGATAATATTTTTTATGGCTGATGAAAGAAACTCAGGCACAATCAAGCTCAAAAACACCAAAACCACTCAGGAACAGGATTTTAGGGATCTTAGTGAGCTAAGCGATTTTATAAAAAAACATTTATGATAAATATTCCCACCACAAAAGACAAAATTCTTTGCTCGGTACTCTACAGTAGTTACTTTATTCCATTGATGACTTTTGTGCCGATAATCTGGATTATTGTCGCGAACATTAGAAAAATTTATCAAAAAGATTTTGTGAAGTATCACTGTTACCAAGCGGTTTTGCTTAATATGATAATTTTTTTCTTGCCAAGCTTTTTTAGTTTACTAATAAGTTTTTTATCTAATTTTCTTGGGATTTTTACAATTTTTGAAAATAGCATTTCATTACTTGGCTACCTCAGCCAAACTCTACTTCAAGCTTACAACTTACTTGCTCAAGTTCTGACAATTTATGCCATTATTTGGACTTTACGCGGAAGATATACTTATATCCCAAAAATTTCTCAAGCTATAAATTATCTTTTGCGCTAAATTGCGCTTTTCACGGGTAGATAATATTAAAATATTTTAATATTATCTCAAAAAGGCGTCATTTCTCACCAAGATAATAAGAATTATATGAGTAATTTTAGATAATATTTTAAAAATTTGGGCAAATAACAATTAAGATGTTTTTGTCTGAAGGAATAATTAATAATTTTATTGAAAGCATCGAAGAGGCGGATCTCTTACAAATAGAGTCATTGGATGACGATTCTGCATATAAATATCTTTCCAATCTTTATAAAAAAGCCTACGGAGCCCCTCCGAGCGGCACAGGAATATATCTTTTGAGGACAAAATTTAATCTGGGGTCTGAAGAACATAATCGAAGATTCATTCCTAACACTCTGGGTTTTTAGCTCTAATACTTGCTAGAATTGGATTCTATGGCAAAAGTTTATTACGAAGTAGATGCAGATTTAAGTTTGATTCAATCAAAAAAAGTAGCAATTATAGGCTACGGGTCCCAGGGACACGCTCACGCGCTGAATTTAAAAGATAGCGGAGTAGATGTAAGAATCGGTCTGTATGAAGGTTCTCCAAGCTGGGCAAAAGCTGAAAAAGCAGGATTAAAAGTTTGTACTGTTAGCCAAGCAGCTAAAGAAGCGGATTTGATAATGGTTTTATTGCCAGACGAAAAGCACGCTGAAGTTTTTAACACACAAATCAAACCAGAACTCACCAAAGGTAAGGTTCTTGCTGTCGCGCATGGGTTTTCTATCCACTTCGGACAAATCACACCACCAGAAGATGTGGATGTAATTATGATCGCGCCAAAAGGTCCTGGTCACAGAGTTAGAATAGTTTTTGAACAAGGCTTTGGAGTACCTGCCTTAGTTGCAGTTCACCGTAACGCTAGCGGCAAAGCAAAAGAATTAGCTCTTAGCTACGCAAAAGCTGTCGGCGGCACCAGAGCAGGAGTTTTTGAGACTAACTTTAAAGAAGAAACCGAAACAGATTTATTTGGAGAACAAGCGGTTCTTTGTGGAGGCTTGTCAGCCCTCATCAAAGCTGGTTTTGAGACTCTAATTGAAGCTGGCTACTCAGAAGAAATGGCGTATTTTGAATGCTTGCATGAAGTTAAACTTATCGTAGATCTAATCTATGAAGGCGGTCTAGCTAAAATGCGCGACAGTATTTCTAACACTGCTGAATACGGAGACTATGTAACTGGTCCTCGCGTAATCGATAAAAACGTTAAAGCTCGCATGAAAGAAGTGCTTGAAGATATCCAGACTGGCAAATTCGCTCGTAACTGGATACTCGAAAATCAATCTGGCTGTGCTAGTTTCAAGGCGACCCGCAACATTGAAAAAGGTCACGCGATCGAGCAAGTAGGCGCAAGCCTAAGAGGACAAATGGATTTTTTGGCCCACGAAAGAGCTAAGGTCTTGAGCTAGTCTTCCTTAAACTCTTCAGCTATTGCAACAGAAAAATTATTATTTACTTGACCTGGGCTACCTAAATATTTAAGCTCATCTCCAATCCAGATCTCAGATTTATCAGCTAGACCGGTATTGAGTTTTACTATATCGCCTATTTTGAGTCCCATCACTGAATCTAGACTTAGCTCCCCGCGCGCAAGGACGATTTTTAGTGGCATTGGACTTTTAGCTAGTTTATTAATAATAAAATCTCGAGAATCATCGGTCGCCATTTTATCACTACGATAGCTGGATTGGCGAGTCATAGTCATAATTACATCCTCAAGCGCTGAGTAAGGGATGCAAATCGACATCAAACCTAGATCAGTACCGACTTCCACGTTAATCGTAATCAAAGCAACAATATCAGAGTGAGCTGCTATTTGAGCAGACGCCGGGCTTGTTTCAAGAGCGACAAGCTCGACTTCATCAGTAGCAGGAATCAATGCCTGCCAGCCTTCTGGCATATAGTGCAAAATTCTTTTTAGCGTATCTTTTATAATTCCGACTTCAACATCGGTAAGCTCTTCTCCGCTAATACTCGAAGAACCGCTTCCACCGAGCATTCTATCTATCATTGCACCAAGTAAATGTCTTTCGATACCCAAGCAAAACTGAGTCGCTAACGGGTACATATTTAGCACGCCTGTCAAAAGGTCCTCAGGCATTGAATCTATAAAATCGCCGTAAGTAAGTTGCTGGACGTTAGCTACCGAAAACTCAATAGGCATGCGCAATGTAGCGTTAAGAGCTAGTGTCACTTGCCTGCAAAAATGTTCATGAATTGAGCCTAGAATTTTTAAATGTTCTTTTGAGAACTTATCAGGATTTTTAAAATTGTAATCTTTAATTTTTTTGGGTTTATTTCGCACTATGACAGGTAGCTGATCGTTTTCACGCGCGCGACTATTTGGAAGATTTTTACCGTACAAAGACATATAGAAATTATTCCCTAGCCAAAACTAGGCTAAATAGGTCAAATAGCCTAGGTGCTAGGTTTACTGGACTATAAAATCTGTAAAATAAATATCGTAAATTTTGAATTCGCCGTGCATGATATTGCTTAGCTGTTCTTTTAATTCAGCTTTTAGGGCGATTTTATTTTCGTAGCCAATCACTTCATCTGATTTTTTACGTGATAGCGTAGTTATGACTACATCCTTGATAGCAGGCATCATTGGCTGAAGCTCTTCATCTATTCTTAAATGATAAGCGTGTTTTTCTTCGCCTTTAAGCTTAGAATACTCTTCAAAATCCTCAGAATAAAGTTTTGCTGTAATTGAAATTTTTAAAAATCTACTTCCACTAACATCTGCTAGATTCACCACAAAATCACCAAGCGGAGATATTGGCAAATGGTCTCCTTCATTGGGTTCGCGGGTTTCTTTAAGAGTTTGATTGACGGTGATTGTCTTAGGAGCTAATTGAAAAGCCAAAAAAGTTCCACCGAACGCCGCAATAAAAATAAACACAATCAAGATGATCATGTTAGGTGGATTTCCGCCTGTGGCTGCCGGTGCTGATTTTTTATCGTCTGCCATAATTCTATTATTCCACAGAATTAATATAGGGGTAAACGCTTAACTAGGTCAAATGATGGAATTACAAGATAAAACTAATGCTTAGTTACTGGTTTTGGGGCTTGATTAAGCAAAATTGAAATAATAGATTGCGGGATAAGATCTTTTAAAAGAGATTTTTTTGTTATCTCGCAAGTTTCGCAGTCTCCTATTATCTGACGAATAGCTGTTGAACTGATGGGATTAGAAAAATTTTCTACAAAAAAAACATCTTCACTAACAAAAGATTTTGGGCCACGCGCGAACACTATAAATTTTACTTGAGATGTTATGTAATCAGAATTCTTCCATTGATCAAGATTGTTATAAGCATCCAAGCCCATAATCCAAAACAATTCAGCATTAGGGTTTTGAGATCTATAATATTCAACAGTCTGACAGGCGTAAGAAACCCCTTCCCGATTGAGTTCTACAGAGCTTGCAGAAAAATTAGGATAATCACTTATCGCAAGCTCAGTGAGTTGGTGACGAAAATTAGCAGGCAATAAAACTGTTTGTGATTTAAAAGGGGGATTTTTAGCAGTGACAAAAAATATTTTATCCAGCTTGAAATGAACTTGTGCATAAAGGGCCATCTCAATATGACCGTTATGTATCGGATCAAAAGTACCGCCAAAAAGCCCTATTTTATCGGATTTGTCCATTACCCTCTATTAGATATTTATAAGTGCAGAGTTCTTTTGCGCCAATAGGGCCGCGAGCGTGCATCTTAACGGTGCTAATTCCCATCTCTGCCCCGAAACCAAACTCCTCACCATCAGTAAATCTAGTGCTGACATTTACATAAACGCAAGCTGAATTGATCATGCGTTTAAACAGCTCTGCGCTCTGCAAATCCTCAGTAATAATAGCTTCTGAGTGACCAGTCGAGTAGCGATTAATATGATTAATAGCCTCGTGTATATCTTGGACAACTTTAATAGAGACTTTTAAATCCAGATACTCTTTATGCCAATCAGCTTCTTGAGCCATACTAACAAAAGGGAACTGAGCTACAACGCTCTGGTCGCCTATGATTTCGACGTTTTTAGAAAGTAGAGCATCTACAAGCTTGGGAAGAATTATATCTTTTATATTTTCGTGAACAAGGATAGTCTCGCAAGAATTACAAACACTAGGACGCGAAACCTTAGCATTAATCGAAATTGCAATAGATTTTTCTATATCAGCAAACTGATCGATGTAAACATGGCAAGTACCGCCACCCGCTCCCAGAACAGGAATGATGGCATTATCAGTAACAAACTTATTAAGAGTCTCGCCGCCGCGCGGAATAACCAAATCAATCAAACCTTCAGCGCGCAGAATAAGCTTACAACCCTCACGAGTGCGATCTTTTAGATATTGAATCGCTTTTAGTGGGACTTCTGTTTGTTCTAAAGCTTTTAAAATGACTTGAACTATCGCATGATTAGTAAACCAAGCTTGCTTAGAGCCTCTCAAAACCACTGCATTACCGGATTTGATGGCAAGAGCAATAGCATCAACAGTAACATTTGGGCGTGCTTCATAAATAATACCTATAACACCAAGAGGCACTCTTACTTTTGTGATGCGCATCCCATTTGGATGCTGCCAGCCATCTAGTACATTACCAACTGGATCTTTCATGGCAGTAATTTTTCTAACGCTATTAGCGATCGCCATTATTCTTTCGGGATTCAAAGCTAGCCTGTCTTTCATAGCTGATGAGAGATTGGCGTTTTCAGGGTTTTCAAGATCTTTTTTATTAGCTTCAATAATAGTGGAAACCGACTCGCGCAATTCTCTTTCGATAAGCTCAAGAGCGTAGTTTTTTTGGGACTCCGCTAAAATAGACATTTGGTAAGAGGCTGTTTTAGCTTCTTTTATTTGGTCGGTTAGGGCTGATAATAACTGTAAATCAGGGTCCTGAACAAGAGCTGAATCATCACAACAATCACTAGACATAATCAAGAATTATAACAAAAGCCAGCACCCTTAACCAAACCTTAAATCTGGTTATTTATATTAAGGCACAGAGTTAAGCCTATGCTAAAAACACACCACGAAAAAACTTTAAATGTCCTATTAAATGCAGTCGCTGACCGGCAACAGCTACTATCAAATAACCTAACCAACGTCAGCACACCAGGCTTCGTTAGGCAGGACCTGGATTTTGGAGTGGTTATAAAAGATCTTAATAGCAAGAGCATAGATGAAATTAACGGTGAGCGCATCATAGAAAACGCTACCTATGAAGATCACAGCACTAAACCAAGTTTTGAAAAAGAATTAGCAGAGATGACAGAAAACCACTTAAAGTACATGCTATTGGTGAAAATCAATGGCGATATGTACAAAGGTCTAGAAGAAGCAACACAATCAGGAAGGGCAGCATAATGAGTATATTTGATATTTATCACATCGCACACAATGGATTAACTACCACACGAGGCGCGATGGAACTGGCTTCTGAAAATGTAGCTAATATGCTAACTCCAGGCTATAAAGCCAAAAGCCCTGTGTTTTCTGCTAGATCTCAAGACGAAAGTTTTTCGACTATACTAGCTGGACTTGGTGATCATGAGGGTGTTTCGCATCTATTAAAAGGTGATCACAAAGGCGCCGGCCCGCAAATAGCAAAAATTGTTGAAGACCAAACTCCAGGAATGAAAGTATTTATGCCTAATCATCCTCTTGCTGATAAAGACGGCAACGTAGAGACTTCAAATGTCGATGGAGCCGGCGAAATGCTCAAAATGATGAACGCAGTTAGGCAGTATAAAGCTAATTTAAGTATCGTAGAAATGGCTAAAAAAGCAAGTCAAGAAGCGATGAACATGACTAAGAATGCTTAAGACCGTCAGAGCCTAATTGAGGTAGTTTTACTTGAAACTTATCTGCTAAAAATTGAGCGAGTTTATACGATAAATTACCAAATAAAGATTTATCCAAAAACCCAAATTCATATTTAGGGACCTCTTCTTCGTGACCTTTAAGAGCATGCAAACCCTCTTTTAGACTGGATCCTGAGATCCATAATGCTAAAACAGGCTCGAAAAGTTTAGCAAGCTTAGGACTAAAACTGGAAATAGCTTGGCGAGCCATTAAAGCAAAAGAATTCATACCGCAGAGATAATCTTGCACTCCAGATGCCCACGCGCCATCGACTTGATGACGGTATGAATTATAATCGAGCTTCTGTATCGCGCCTGCTAACTGACGTTTACCGGCACCTGACGCCCACATCAAACCAGCATTTGCAAAAGGTAAAATCTTAGTTGATATAAAATTAAAGACCCCTGATGCGCTTTCGGGCTGAGGTTTAGCGGCACCAAAAATATTTTTTAAGGCGTGAGGAATGGTCCTAAATACAATGTTTAGCAGAGAAAAACTTGAAAAGGTGGTGTTTATGGCACCAATTAATTTTTCTTGGGATTTTTTAAGATCATCACTTGTTTGGATCTCAGTCCCTGACTCGGTTTTAATACCGTAGGCTTTTGCCAAGAATTTAAGCGGCTTAGCGATATAATCCGGGATCTGCCTATCAGAAACAAAAGCATTTTCAGATTTTTCACCGAAAGATTCTAAAAAATAAGCAATCCAATCAGCTTGAAACCCACTAAACACGGTGCCCAAGCCCGCCATGATCATTTCAAAGGTAGAAGCTTTATCGACAAGTGTGCCAAAATCACCAAGAGTTTTTGCAAATTTTTCGCTCTGGGGCTGATGGAGGTTTTGCGTACTAGTAAAAACAGGCGCAACTGACTGAGGGGGTATTGTAATTATTGGAGGCGCTGGATTTTCAGCCATGGCTGATAAATTGGCCAAAAAAGGA
>Ga0315901_10004864_pt1 | contig 16586 bp, 19 predicted proteins | sample LakEriMetagenome_10_FD_203761 | JGI IMG/M metagenome (GOLD analysis project Ga0315901, IMG submission 203761) | Freshwater fungal communities from buoy surface, Lake Erie, Ohio, United States - Buoy 2 MA116 | ecosystem: Environmental > Aquatic > Freshwater > Lake | place: USA: Lake Erie, Ohio...
TCTGTTTTTGGGTCTATTCGGAAAAAAGCTTAATGCAAGAGTTACATTGCCGTCCTCTGTTTCAAGCCAATTCTCTTCTTTCAAGGGCTGAACCCTCTTGCCAAAAGCTCATGGATAGTGAGTTTGATAATCATCAATTAAAGCATTTACTACATAAAAGCCTAGATAAAAATCATGATTCCACCGAACTTTGGCCCAAAAACGATACTGACTCAATCAAACCAAAAAAACAAGATTTATTAAGTTCAGAAATTTTTAAAACTGGCAATTTTCAAATCTTAGGAATTTTTGGAATTGGGATAATAGGGGTGATGCTTTTAGTATCTATGTTTAAGAGCTTAATGAAACTTTAAATTAAATTGCATATAATTATTTATATGAAAAATTTTAAATTCAGTGTACTAATAATTTCTTTGTTAGTTTTTAGTTCTTCCCCTTGTTTAGCAATATTTTCCGGGCGTGCTAGTGTTGGTAAAACAAAATATAAAGTCGTTGATGCTTCATTGGATGAAACTCAAGATGGAATTTATACACTAGAGTTTGGAGCAGCTTATTTAAAAAGATTCGTTACTGGATCTCTTTTAATGAAATTCGATTTTCCTAAAGAAATTTATAACCAACTAAAAACTGGTGATGAGTTTAATTTGATATCTACTGGCGAAGATTCTGTTAATATCGAAGATATTAATTTTAGGTTTATAGAGACTGTATTTGCGAAAGATGAAATTGAAATCTTCACCGAAACTAACGTAGATTCCACTGCTAGTGGCAGTCTAAAAATTCTTAGCTATAGTCCAACAACAAGAAGATTAAGAGTTGAATTAAATGTTACTGTCACTAATTACCTTAAAGAAGATGAAACCATTGATAAACCAATAAATATAATAATGAAATCATTAGTAACTTTGCCAGAGCCAACTCCCGAAACACCTGATGATTACGGAGATGAATAGAGAAATAAAGCTAAAAGTTTTTTAGTAAGTATCAATCATAGCGCCTGCTACGACAAGAACTTGACCGCTCATATAAGAGGATAAATCACAGCCCAAAAACAAAGCGACATTAGCAATGTCAATAGGCTTGCCCATGCCTTCAGCGCGATTAAGACCGGTTTGAGAGTAGAGCATTTGAATCATTTGCATTTGCTGTTCTGGCACACCCAAACGCGGATCATCAGAGGGTTTTGAGGTGAGACGAGTCTCAACAAAACCTGGAGCAATAGAGTTAGTTCGGATATTAAATCTTGACCACTCTTTAGCAACGGTCCTGGTGATGCCGTTTATACCCGCTTTAGCTGCAGCATAATTGATTTGACCGGCATTGCCTTTTACTCCTGAAGTCGAGCTTACGTTAATAATAGATCGCGCTCTAGGAGCGGGACTCTCGTCTTTAGCGACATCACGCATCGCAGGTACAGATGCTTGGATCATGTTATAAGTGCCCTTGAGATTAACGTTAATCACAAAATCCCAATCAGCTTCTGTCATTTTATGAATTACAGCATCCCTAGTGATGCCAGCAATATTCGCTAATATATCTATAGATCCGTTCCCAAGCTCGATTCCAGCTTTTATAATTTTGTCGCAATCTTCTCTTTTGGTGATATTGCCCGTTACTATTACACCCTCACAGCCCGCTTGCTTAACGAGTTTTAGAGTCTCCTGAGCAGGATCTAAATCCATGTCAGCGATAATAATATTAGCGCCGTGCTTGGCGTATAATTCTGCTGTCGCTTGCCCGATGCCTCTACCAGCTCCGGTAATCACTGCTACTTTTCCATCTAATAATTTGCCCATACTTTTATCATACCCACTTTATTTTTTTACAAACATTAAGATAATTTCCATGATTACTAAGCCTAGAATCTATATCCCTAAAAAGGGCATAATGCTGATAATATTTTATATTGGAAAGGCAAATTGCCTTGATTATATATGGACAAAAAAATTATTGTTGTAGGTGGTGGATTGGCTGGCTTATCGTCAGTTTTAAAAGCGGCGCAATTAGGTTTTGAAGTAGATCTTTTATCGCTAGTGCCGGTTAAAAGATCACATTCGGTTTGCGCGCAAGGCGGAATAAACGCCGCAAAAAACATTAAGGGCGAAGGTGATCATCCAGACAAACATTTGTTTGATACAGTTTATGGCGGAGATTTTTTAGCTAATCAAGGACCCGTAAAACGCATGTGCGACGCGGCTCCCAGCATTATTGATATGTACGCTAGATTCGGGGTTATGTTCAACCGTACTCCTGAAGGCAATCTTGATTTTAGAAGATTTGGGGGAACTCTATATCACCGTACAGCTTTTGCTGGAGCGACTACTGGTCAACAACTTCTTTATTCACTTGATGAGCAAGTAAGAAGATTTGAAGCTGAGGGTAAAGTCAAAAAACATGAAGGCTGGGAAATGCTCTCTGCGATACTTGATGACGATGGGATCTGTAGAGGTCTAGTAGCCCAAAACCTTACAACGATGGAGCTGAGAATCTTTAAAGGTAATGCTGTCATTCTTGCGACTGGTGGACCTGGTAATGTTTTTGGGAGATCTACAAACGGTGCGATCAATAATGGTATCGCGGTTTCGACTGTTTATAAGCAAGGAGCTTATTACGCTAATGGAGAATTTATCCAGGTGCACCCGACTGCTATTCCAGGCAGTGACAAAGATAGACTCATGTCAGAATCTGCTCGCGGAGAAGGTGGAAGAATTTGGACTTATAAAGATGGTAAGCCTTGGTACTTCCTTGAGGAGAAATATCCTAAGTATGGTAATCTCGTGCCTAGAGATATCGCTACTAGAGAAATTTTTGATATCGTGGTTAATAAAAAGTTAGGCGTTAACGGCAAACGCTGTGTCTATCTAGATCTTACCCATAAGTCTCGAGCAGAACTTGATAAAAAGCTCGGTGGCATTCTTGAAATTTATGAAAAATTCAAAGGTGTAGATCCAAGAGAAGTGCCGATGGAAGTCTTTCCTTCAGTGCATTACAGCATGGGCGGCATTTGGGTAGATAATGATAAGCAAATGACCAATATTCCTGGATTATTTGCCGCTGGTGAGTGCGAGTATCAATACCACGGAGCGAATAGATTAGGCGCTAATTCCCTCTTGTCATGCACGTTTGGTGGACTTCAAGCTGGAGAGCAGAGCACTAACTATATAAAAGGTCTCAAAAAATCTTTTAGCGATATCAGCGAAGATGTGTTTAAAAACCAATTAAAATCAGAAGAGAATTTAATATCTAGCATTAGCTCTCAGGAAGGTAATGAAAACGCTAGAGCTCTTCATATCGAGCTTGGCGATTTGATGACAGAGAATGTAACAGTTGTTCGCTACAATAAAAATCTTCAAGAGACCATGGTTAAAATTTCCGAGTTTCAAGAGAGAATCAAAAAAGCAAAACTTCCTGATTCAACACGCTGGACTAATCAAAGCTTGTTTTACACTAGAGAAGTTATGCATATGCTTGACCTTGCTAAGATTATTACAGCAGGCGCACTTGCCCGCAATGAGAGTCGCGGCGCACATTACAAGCCAGAATTCCCTACTAGAAACGATGCTGATTGGCTAAAAACCACACTCGCTGGCTATAAAAATGGCGATGTGGCTTTGAGCTATGAAGCGATCGATACCAGCTTAGTTACACCAATAGCGAGAGATTATAGTAAATAGTCATGAGTTACAAAAAAAGCCCACAACCTAAGACTGACCCATTTAATATCTACACTGCAATAGATATTATGGATGAGAAGTGCGTCAGGCTTTATAAAGGTGATTTTGATATAAGCACCACTTATAATAACGATCCTGATTTTGTAGCCAAGCGCTGGAAATCATTAGGCGCAAAATATTTGCACATAGTAGATCTAGACGGCGCTCGAGAAGGGCGGGCTGTAAATATTGCTCTTATTCGCAGAATTATTACCGAATCAAAACTACCTATTCAAGTAGGAGGCGGTATCCGTAACACCAGCACCATCAAAAGATTACTCGATGTTGGGGCGACTAGAGTTATTCTAGGAAGTGCGATTGTAAAAGATCCAGACTTCGTAAAATCAGCTCTAAAAGAATTTGGCGGCGATAGAATTGTCTTGGGTATTGATTGCAAAGACGGTTACTTGGCTGTAGAAGGCTGGAAAGAGCACTCTAATTTGCGTGCGGAGGATATAGCAAAAGAATATGAGCCGTATGGTCTAAAAATTATCCAGTTTACTGACATTGAAAAAGATGGCACTCTAGAAGGTCCTAACGTAGAGGCTTTGAGAGATTTACTTGAAAAAACCAAAGTAAAAGTTATTGGAAGCGGTGGTATTGGTTCTATTGTCGATGTTTTTGAAATTAAAAACCTAAAACAAAGAGGCTATAACATAGATGGGGTCATCATCGGTAAAGCTCTTTACTCAGGCAAAATCAAACCATCAGAATTATTTTGCGATGAAGTTTATTACTAGAAATGAAAATTTTAGATCATGATGCTAATTTAAAAGCTCTTGGGATTACTTGTTCAACTGCACTTGGAATGTTCGATGGAGTACACCTCGGACACAAAAGAGTCATAGAAGCCGCTGTCAAACACGCTCAAGCTCACAATCAAAAATCTGCGGTCATTACTCTATCGCGCCACCCGCGAGAGCTAACAGCAGGCAAGGCTCCGGAGCTAATAACGAATCTATCAGCACGCTTGAATCTTTTTGAGCGACTGGGCTTGGACTATGTGCTGATATTGGATTTTAATGAGGAGCTAAAAGAAACTTCTGCCCGAGATTTTTTTGAAAAATATCTTTTAAATTTCTTGAATACAAATTTTATTAGTATCGGTTATGATCATCACTTCGGCAAAAACAGATCTGGTACTCCTGAATTACTTGCCAAATGGTGTCAGGAATTGAATTTGGAGTGCTATATCACCCCCGTGTTAGAAATTGATGGTGAGGGAGTAAGTAGTTCGCGTATTAGAAATTTAATCAAGAGCGGTGATCTGGAAACTACCAATAAATTGCTTGGTCATGAGTATTTAATCTGCTCTGAGGTTATAAAAGGTGAAAGACTTGGCTCCAAGCTAGGCTTTCCGACTGCAAATCTAGCTCTTGATATGAATCTGGTCTATCCTCACTTTGGGGTTTATTATGGACATTGCATCATCGCAAATGAGAAGGAAGCTCGCCGGTGTTTGGTAAACATTGGAATAAGACCAAGTGTTAGTAATTCAGAAAAAATGAGTATCGAAGTTCATATACTTGATTTTGACCAAGATATCTATGGCAAAAGTATCCAGCTTAGTTTAAGAAACAAAATCAGGGATGAAATTAAATTTTCATCACTTGATGAATTAAAACAACAAATCAATAGCGATCTAAAATTTGCCTTAACCCAATCTTAATCTAATCTCTATTAAATATAGTTGCGATGGGCATTCTAAACGAATTGCTTGATAAACTAGAAATTTCTGTCAGAAGCGATACAGAATCTGTTTTGCATGGCCAAAAAATCAATAACAAAAAGATTCAAGACTTAAATAAATTTTCTGATGAAAAAGTTTTTAATGAAAGATCTGATAAGGATGAAGTCTTCTTCAATTCAGTATTTCAGCAAACACCAAAACTTCCTCCCACTAATATTGCGCAAATTAGCATCAAGAAAGAATCTTACTTGCCGCTCTACACACCAAGACCAGTCAATGACACAAAAGCTTTAAAAGAGTTAGTAAGCTTTTTTATTTACGAGCCTTATATTAATATTTATAACTTTAATAGAGCAGAAAGATGCTTAGCTAAGTTTATTAATTTTAAAGCATTAAATGATATTGAAGAGTTACGAGCTAAGCTCTCAGAATTACAAGAAGAATTCGATAAGAGTACATCCAGCCAGGATAAATTTGGAAAAGCGCTTATTAAATGGTCTTTAAGAACTAATGGAATAAAATTAACCTTAGTAAGACCTAAGATGCAGGGTTTTAAACAATTTATTGCAATTAATTTTAATAAGGAATCTGAAATCACGATTTTAAATTGCTGGCAAGGTAAAAATGAAAAACACGAGCTTATTAAAAGCCGCACCCAAAACAAGATTCATAAAAAACATCAAATCAATTCAATTAGATTCGATGCTCAAGTTTGGAAATCTTTTAATGCTTCAGGCATTTTAGCTCAAAATTACACCAAAACTCTAGAGTGTATAGAACGAAACCGCAATACGCTTCCTGAGCTGATTCAAGAAATCAACAGAAAGCAAGTCATGCAAATTATCCACGAGCCATATTTAAATAATGTAACGATAAAAACTGATAATAACGAAACTGCGTTTTTGAGTTTTTTGAGTAATACGTCTCAAAAAGTAGATATCAAACTCTGTAGCTACGCTTCTAGTATCACTATTGGTTAGATCCAGAAGAGCTTGTGACAAAATCTATAAGACTTAGCTATAATTTTTATGTGCCACTGCTAAAACTAGCTAAATATCTAAGACTCAAGCTAGAAATTTTATTTCTTTTTTTGGGACGAATGGTAGAGCTTGGTTTAGGATTAATCCTATGTTTTTTAAAACTAAAAATTAATCTCAAAAGTTTTTTTGAGCAGTCAATTATTTTAGTCCTAAATAGCTTAAGTCCAGTAATTGTCATAGGAATTGCACTTGGTGTAGTAATTGGCGTGCAAATGGGACCAGAATTTGTGGCACATGGCTTAGGTAATAAACTCGGAATAATCTCTGCTCTTACTATGACCAGAGAGTTAATGCCGGTTATCGGATCGCTTATGATTGCGACACAGTTTGGGACTGGGATAGCCGCCGAAATAGCAAACATGAAAATTAGTGAGCAAATAGACGCGCTAAAAGTTTTTAGAGTAGATCATGTCGAGTATCTTGTAGTACCTAGATTTCTTGCCGCAATTATATTTTGTCCTGTTATTGTTTGGATAAGTGCTGTAATTTCTGTGTTTAGTACTTTTGTTACTGTTTATATTAATCATGGAATTCGTTTTCAGGGCTATATAAATAGTATTTGGGATTATTTACAGCTAAAAGATATAGGGCTTTGCTTGATTAAATCTTCGATATTTGGGGCATTGATAGTGTTAATCGCACTGGTTATAAGCCTCTCAGTTAGAGGCGGTGCTAAAGAAGTCGGAAAAGCTACTACTCAAACAGTTATCACCAGTTTTATATTTATTGTCTTAGTAGATTTTATAATTACCACTATTTACCTCTAAAATGAACGCTTCACTACTTGATCAATTTAAAAACGAATTTGAAGAGCTTTATAAACTTTATGAAGAGTACAATTCTCATACAAATATCTCAAGTATTCGAGATAAACAAGAAGTTTATCAAAAACACTTTTTAGATTCTTTAGCTTGCTATGATTTTGTCAAAGACTCTAAAACCCTCATAGATATTGGGACCGGAGGAGGATTCCCTGCTCTAGTGCTGGCGATAGTACTACCTGATTTAAAAATTACAGCCGTTGATAGTATAGGCAAAAAAATCAAGTTTGTTGAATTAGTAAAAGAAAAACTATCACTCAAAAATTTAACGCCACTCTGCGCGCGGGCTGAAGTGCTGGCAAGAGATAAAGCTTATAGAGAAAAATTTGATATTTGTAGTTCACGCGCTGTCGCTCAGCTAAATACTTTGCTTGAGATTACTATTCCTTTTATCAAAAACAATGGTCTTCTTATCGCCTTTAAAAAATTTCCCATTCCTGAAGAGCTCAAAAACTCTAAAAAAGCGGCCAAAACCCTGGGAGCTGAAAAAATCCAAGAAATTGTTTATGAGAGCGATAGGCAATTGTTAATTTATAAAAAAGTTTTCAAAACATCGAGCCAATATCCTCGTGATTCAGCAAAAATCAAAAAAAACCCACTCTGATTTTGGTATAATCATTAATGCGGAGTGGAGCAGTCTGGTAGCTCGTTGGGCTCATAACCCAAAGGTCGTAAGTTCAAATCTTGCCTCCGCAACCAATTTATTATGAATTGTGAATTTTTAGACTTAAGAAGCGTAGCTTGTCCTATAAATTTTGTGCGTACAAAAATCAAGCTTGATGCGATGCCCGCTAATAGCCAATTAAAAGTCTTACTTGATGATGGAGAGCCTATTGAGAGTGTTAGTACTAGTATTATTCAAGAAGGACACGCCATCCTTACAAAAGAGCAGTACCCAGATGGACACTGGGTTTTAGGAATTCAAAAAAATTAAACTAAAATAAGCCCTACATTATAGAATCAATATCATTGATTTTTGGTGGGTCTTTAAAAATAGAATCAAAACTTACAGAACTATCAGAGTTTTTAGAGCTAGTAGTCCATAACTTTTCTAATTGGACTTTGTTTTCTACTGATTTTGCTACATATCCAGTAACCATAGAGCTAAAAAGCAAATGATTTAAAGCGGTCTTGCTGATAGTCATAGAAGTAGAAACCACTTCGTCTGGCATTTGTCCGAGCAAGGCTAATATACTAGACTCAAAAAACTCTTTAGCATCTTCGCTAATATCATCAGCGATCCTTGCTAAATCATCTTTGTTGCTTTCTTGAAAAAAATCAACAATAGCATTCTTAGATTTATCACCTGATTTAAAATCATTATTCAAAAAACTCATTTGAATAAATTTTATCACGACTTGCTAATCAAGCTGGTTGTTTATTAGTCGAAAAATTTTCAGCAGTAGATTTAATAATGGCAAGAATATCTTCTTTTTTTAGGGAAGCTCCGCCAACCAACGCACCATCAATGTCAGATTGTTGGATGATTTCATCTATATTAGAGCCCTTAACAGAGCCGCCGTAGAGTATTCTGATTTGATCAGCAATATTTTTACCTAAGATACTAGCAAGCTTATTGCGGATGACTGAAATCACTCTATTAGCTTCATCTGCTTGACAAACTTTTCCAGTACCTATAGCCCAAATTGGTTCATAAGCGACAACTAAATTTTGTGGTAAATTCAAACTATTAAAATCAAGACCTTGCAAAGCAGATTCAATTTGATTGCAAACCCAAGAATCTGTAGCACCGGCGTCTCTAGTCGCTTCTGATTCACCGCAACAAAGTATGACCTTCAAACCTTTTGCCAGTGCTTGCTTTAGCTTAGCGTTAATAACACTGTCGTTTTCCAAAAAGATTTCTCTACGCTCAGAGTGTCCTACTAATACATAGTCAACCCCAATCTCCATCAGCATTTCAGCGCTTATTTCACCAGTGTATGCACCAGAATCATATTGACTAAGATCCTGAGCGCCTAACTTAAAGGGAAGAGATTTAGCGCGAATAGTATTTTTAGCTTTTTCAAGACTTGTAAATGGAGGTATGACCATAGTTTCTATATGAGAAATATTTTTTATTGCATCAAGCTCACTAGTTAGCTCTTGCAAAAAAGACTCTGTCTGAGCCTGATTCATATTAAGTTTCCAATTACCTGCGATTAAATATTTTCTTTGCATAGATATAAATATAACTCTTTTTGAAAAAGAATATGGCCCTAAAATTAATAGATAAAATTATGCTCATTTTCAAAAAAAACTTGACATAAATCAATTAATACAAAGGCCAAAAAGCTTGTGTTTATAAGGCGAAATGGCCTAAAAAAAAGTTTCCAAAAAAAGCTAAAATTTTTGTTGACGGCCCGGGCCGATGATACTAGAATGAAATAGTGCAGTCAAAAACATCTAAAGTAAATTTCAATGAAGTCAGCGATCTAGAAGTAGTTCAGCTCTCACAACTTGGTCAAAGAGAGGCTTTTCAAGAATTAGTCAAGAGATATCAAAAAAATGTTTTTGCCCTTCTGTATCAATTAGCTCCAGAATGGAGAGATCTAAATGATTTATCTCAAGAAGTTTTCATAAGAGTCTATAAAGGCATACATAATCTTCGCAATCCTAGAATTTTCAAATCATGGCTTAATCAAATAGTTCTCAATCTCTTTTATGATGAGCTTCGCAAGAGACCTAGAATGTTAAAAACAATTAGTATGGATCAATCTTACGAAGAAGATGGCGGCGATAATGAATTTATTAAAGAGATAAAAGACTCAAAACAAAGACCTGATGAAGTAATTAGTGGCTATGAAACTCGTGATGCCATAAAAAAAGCTATGGCTCAGTTGCCGGAACAGTTCAGAACAGCTATCGTCTTACGAGAACTGCAGGGCATGCAATACGAAGAGATCGCAGAGATTTTGGGGTGTGCTTTGGGGACTGTTAAATCAAGAATTTGGAGAGCGAGAGAAAGATTACAAGTCTTACTAGAGCCTTATCTAACAGAGAACCCAAATCTAAACAATCTAGATTTTGGTATTCAAAAATACAACTAAAATACCATTATTCCCAAAAAATCTAAAAATTAACGCTTCTTATTTAGTGTCCTAAAAAGGTATAATTATTATGGATACTGGAATAATGGTTCGCGACAAAAACTCTAATCAAAATAACACGGGAAATGGTGGCGGACGAGACGGAACTAATCCTCAAGATTTAGTGAAATTACTAAAAAGTTTTTATCAGCCAGAAAAAAATGAAATGCAGGACTTTGATGATTTCTTTAGTTCTATCGAAAAAAAAATTAATGATCAAAATCCAGTCAATAAAATTATTCAAGTAAGTAACGAACTTGAGCACGATTATGAATTAAGGCAAATGAAATTAGAGGAATCGATTAATCGCCTAGAACAAAATCTCAAAATCAGTGAGACTCTAAAATTAAAACAAGCTTCCAGGCTAAAAGCAATAATTATAGGAGCTGCGGTTTTAGCAGTGCTTGTATTTGCTTGTGTAATAAGCTTCTAAGCCCCAAGCTACTCTAAACAAATCAAAAGTAAGGAATAATCTCTCTTGGTAAATTTAGTGAGTTTTTTGTAGATTTTTAATTGATCTGGTCCAATAAATTTACATGCCATTTCATTTTTAAAATCTAAAGCCGCTAAAGTATCATCAAAAGCTGTAATCATGATCTTATCGCTTTCAATTAAATTACTTCTAGCTTTAATTTTGATATCGTTATAATCAAATTCTTGATTGCGGTTGAGTTGTATGGCTTGGGTATCAAGTATAGTCAAGAGATTAAACGGGAATTTAAGATTATCATTAAAAGCAAGACGATCTATTTTTTGAAGTTTTTGATAATCAATTAAATTATTTTTCTTGGTAAATTCTGAGCTTTGATCGACAAGAATACCGTAAGTCTTTATCGTGAGATCGACAGGCTTAGGAGGATTATCAAAAGCCTTCAGAATCTCAAGAGCTTTTTTTACTTCGTCACGACTACCTTTTAAAAGAAAAGAGTTTTGCTCAAATCTTTTTAGCTTAAATGACGACTTTTCTGAAAAGTGCATAGAGACAAGCTTACGGGCATCCAAAAAGCCTATATAACTTGGAGTAAAAATTCGCACTTGAGGCGGGCTATCTAATTCCAAAATAAAATTTTTGGCAAGGGCAAGCTGTTCTGGATGAGCGACAACAATTACAGAATTGCTTGAGGAATCAACTGCAGCATGGGGCTTGGAAAGGGTTTCGTTTTGGACTTGAGCGAGCTGTTTAAAAAGAATATTATTCAAGCTCTCTACAATTTTTTCAGCAGAGTTGTGAACTACTGGCACAGAGATAAAACTAATGCCTTGGATAGTGGGTTTGGTAATCAATAAAGAATTAGATTTAAATTCATAAGTCAAACCAGTGAGCTTGCAAATGTCCTCGATAGAGTCAATAACGCGCTCCTGCGATAAAGTGATAGAAATATCTCTGTCATACTGCTCAGGCAAGACTACATTAAATTCACCAACTTTAGATAGCAAAAGTAAAATATAAGAAAGCTTAGTATCCTTAAATGAAAAATTTACTTTTTTATTGAGAGCAGGATTTTGGATTTGAGGCGGATGATAGATCGCGTCATCAAGAAATCTTAGATCACTGGTAAAAACAGCTTGAACTGGTTTAGCAAGAAACAAGGATAAAATTAGAATCAAGCAAAAAAGCTTATTTCTAGACCATAATATTTTTAATGTGTTGGATATCATTTTGGTGGATGGCAATAAAATCAAAACTAATAAATTGATCTCTATCAATATTCTTACGCTCTAAGTAGATTTGAGCAAGTTTTTTTATTTGTTGGATTTTGGAATAATTTAAAGCCATCAAGCTCATTAGTTTTGAGCTGGCTCTATACTTAACCTCCACAAACACCACATATTCACGCCCAAAACGCTTAGGATCAAGCGCTACGATATCAATTTCACCTCGATTAGACCAGTGCCAATTCCGGTCTAAAATGGTATAACCCTGGCTCTGGAGGTATTTAGTCGCTAAATCTTCATTTTTTGCTCCGATTTTTCTGTTATTTTTGGGCATAATATAAATATAAGAAGAAAAAATACTAAGGAGGGAAAGCTTGCGCTTTTCTTGGAATATAATTAAATAAGTACATTCACGCATATGTTAATACGAATAATCTCATACGGACACAAATTTTACGAAGAGCAGGGGCTGAACCCTCCTGAGCATGATTTTTTGTTTAGTTTAAGAGATCTTAAAAACCCGTTTTGGATACCGGAATTAAGGGAATTTACTGGACTGGACTCAGAAATTCAAGAATTTTTCTCATCGCAGTCAGATATTCAAGAACGTCTTGATAAACTAAAAACCCTGGTAAAAGACTTTGTGGCAGATTTTTCATCCAATCAAAGCAGAACAGACGAATCTGAGCTTTGTTTTGCCTTTAAGTGCACTGGTGGCAAGCATAGATCGGTTTATTTTGCTCAAGCGATATTCGATTTTTTAAATCAGGAACTAAAAGAAACCAATAAGCTGTCTTTAGTAATAGACCATATTGATTTACCTCGGTATCAATCGGTAAAAAGCTAGAGGAAAATACTTGAAAAGAATTCTTAGAAAATATACTTTCCCTGGACTTAAAAGATGGCTATTTTTTACGATCATAGGCTTGATCACTATTAGCTTTGGGCTTGCTTTGGTCTTTAAAGCTCACCCTGTAACCCGAATAGCTCAATTCATCTGGGCCTCACTATCTTTTGTGGCAGACCACGTACCACCCACTATCAGTGGGATTGTGGCGATCAGCATCGGACTATCGTTATTAGTTTTTAGTTTTTTTAAAGCAAACAAACAAGTGCTCACCCTAGTAGCTCCTGATCAAAGCTCTTTGTTTGAGACTCTAGACAGAGCTCACATGGAAAACAAGGGCATCAAAATAGTTGCAATTGGTGGCGGCACCGGGCTATCTAATATGCTCAGAGGGCTTAAAACCTATACTAGCAACATAACGGCTGTAGTAACAGTCGCTGATGATGGTGGAAGTAGCGGAAGACTAAGAGCTTCGCTTGATATTGTTCCTCCCGGAGATATTAGAAACTGCATAGCAGCTCTTGCCTATGACGATGAAGTAATTACCCAACTGTTTCAGTATCGGTTTGATGATGAAGCCCCGCAAGATCTTCAACACCATAGTTTTGGAAATCTTTTCCTTACTGCTCTTGTGGAGCTTGGCGGTAGTAAGAATATGGCAGATGCCGTAACTCATGCTTGCAAAATCTTAAAAGCTCGCGGAAGAGTGCTCCCTATCAGTAACGAAGCGATGAATCTAATTGCAGAAATGGAAGATGGAAGAATTGTAGAAGGTGAGTCACAAATTCCTAAAGCTAATGGCTCCATAAAAAAACTATACTGCCGAGAACCAATTCCTGAGATACTTCCAAGCGTAGTAACAGCAATTGCTGAAGCTGAAATAATTATTATTGGACCAGGAAGTCTTTATACCTCAATTTTACCTAATTTGATTTTCCCTAAACTTACTGATGCTATCGCTAAATCCAATGCCACCAAAATTTATGTCTGTAATGTGATGACTCAACCAGGTGAAACATCAGGATATTCAGTCTCTGACCACGTTAGAGCCATTGAGTCTCATATCCACAGTTCGATAAATAAAAAAACTAAAATCGAAGACCTTATCGATTATGTAGTGGTTAATAATGCTATGCCCTTTAAAAAACAGCTTGATAAATATAAAGCTGACGATCAATACCCTGTTGAATTGGATTACTCAGAGCTGAGAGATATGGGGCTCAAGATTTTTCCTACTAACCTTTTACAAAAAGGCAATTTAGTAAGGCACAATCCTAATAAACTAGCCCGTGCGATATTGGAAATTTTTGAAAAAGAATCTAAAAACAAAAAAATCTCTTTATAATTGAACATCGAATATCGCTTCAAGTTCATCAAAAGCTTTTTGGGTTTTTTCATAAAAAGAAGCCTGCAACAGAGTTTCAGCCCTTAAGTTGGCAGGATAAAAATCCATAATCCAGTTACCCATGCGCTCAAAAAGCTTATCATCAAAAAAGAATTTTTGATCACAGGACTCGCGCTCTTGCTCGCTAAGAACCACTCTTAGGCGCAGACAAGCAGGTCCACCACCATTTTTCATACTTTCGTTAAGATCAAAAAAATATACTTCTTGAACTGGATTAGATTTATCGGCGACTATTTTATCTATAATTTGCTTTGCCGCCAAATTATTAGCAGATTCTTGAGGAGCCACCAAAACCATTCTAGAAGGTGATTCCAGCGAAATTATTTGAGAATTAAATAAATAACTCTTAACTGCATCTTCTAAGCTTAAATCTTTTGATTTTATTTCAATAGCGATTAAATCATCATGGCAAATAGAGTTATATTTTTTTTTGAGCTCATTTATTACATTAGAACAATCTTTAAAAGACTCCTCATGATAGATAAATAAATTTTCATTACCTGTACTAATAACATCATTATGAAAAACACCGGCGTTAATTGCAGTCGCTGACTGGCAAGCAAGAACAAGAGCATCTAATTGTAGCTGATGTAATTCACTTAACTGCTTAGAAGCTGAATAACTCTGCCTAGCAGGAAACTTAAGTGGGTTTATATCATCACCCGCTTGATCACCGTAAACAAATAATTCCACCCCTTTAGAACCGTGTCTAGGAGCAAGCCTGGTATGATTAGCCGCTCCTTCATCTGGGTTACTAGTATTAAGCGGAGCATGGATAGAAAAATATTTCGAGTTGAAGATTTTTCTTATGATACGGTAATTGACACCTGGCTCAAAAGAACGATGGAAATTGGTTTTTAGGTTAGCTGGAGTAATATGAACTTTTTGATCAGCACTATCCAAAGAAGGAGTAACCGTAGCCGCGTTTGCTGTCCACATGCTAGATGAGCTAAAAATTGCTCTAAAAGTTTTGGGGTCGGCAGAATAAGCTTGAATAATTTTTTCCAGAGGCGTGCCTGAATAACCATAAAAATCAAGAATATCCAAGTAGGGTCTTCGATGAGGAGGAATAATCGCTTCAACAGAACCAAGCCCCGCTAAAAACTTTATTTTTTTTAAGCTCTGTAATGCCGCTTTTTGAGGGCAAGAGAGCTGACCTTGATTAGAAATTGAAGCCAAATTACCTGTAGCAAGACCAGAAAACAAATGGGTCGGACCAGGGATACCATTAAAATTAATTTCTTGATAAATCATTAGATATTATGAAAACTATATTTAAGACCGAATTCATCTTTTGATATTTCAGCGATAATCAGGTTCTCTAAGTAGAATCTATCTAAAGGTAAGTCATAATCTAGAGATTTGGTTTCATCTGGATCAAATTCTTCAGGCTTTTGAATACGAGCCATACTGATATGGGGCTGAACTTCTGTGGTTTGATAGAGTTGATAAGTGTCTTTTAATATCGCTTTTAGATCATTGGATAAATCTTTTTTTGCTTGCATCACATTAGCTGTGGGCTCTTTTATCATTTTATAATCAAGATTCCATTCACAACTCACCGGCTTATTATCGACATAATAAAGAGCCAGCTCCTGAGGCTCAACTAAAACTGGAAAATATTTGTATAAAATCTTATCTCGTAGTTTTATGATCAAATCCTTCAAATCCAGTCCAGATTTAGGTTTATAGAATCTCTGGAATGATACAAATAGATTACGCATCTCAGTCCAGCGAATATTCTCTAGGGCTGGTCTCGGTGATTTAGAAACTTTTTCTACAAAAAAAGAAGGAATCTTAGCACCAAGGCAAATTAAACAATTTTCAGATAACTTAAGTGGTTCTTTAGAAATTTGCAAAATTAAACTCTACTTTTTATTCCATAAACCCAGTCAAAGATCTAGACTGAATTTCTTCTTTAATTTTAGAAACAAAATCATTTATTGACAAGCTTGCTTGAGACTCAGCGCGTCTATGCCTTATAGCCAGTGTGTTTGACTCCATTTCCTTATCACCGATAACTAGCATATAAGGGACTTGCTTTTCTTGAGCTTCACGAATTTTATAATTCATGCGCTCAGAGCGAGAATCAATCTTGGCTCTAATGTCGTTTTCCAAAAGAGTTTCAAGTATTTGATTACAGTAATCATTATGCTTATCGCTAATAGGGATTATCGTCACTTGTTCAGCGCAAAGCCAAGTAGGGAAAGCACCAGCGAAGTGCTCTATTAGCACCATAGAGATTCTTTCCATAGAACCAAAGATCGCTCTGTGGATCATAACTGGTCTGTGAGTTTCATTATCAGCTCCGACATAACTTAAGTCAAA
>Ga0315901_10004865_pt1 | contig 16584 bp, 22 predicted proteins | sample LakEriMetagenome_10_FD_203761 | JGI IMG/M metagenome (GOLD analysis project Ga0315901, IMG submission 203761) | Freshwater fungal communities from buoy surface, Lake Erie, Ohio, United States - Buoy 2 MA116 | ecosystem: Environmental > Aquatic > Freshwater > Lake | place: USA: Lake Erie, Ohio...
TTCCGAGCTGGTGCTTGAGCCCCTCCATCGTCTCCTCGAAGGGGTCGTGCTCGTTCTCGTGCCGCTTCTGCACGCCCATCACCACGTCGCCGTACATCTGGATGAAGCGGCGGTAGGAGTCGTAGGCAAAGCGGGGATTGCCGGTGGCCTCGGCCAGACCCTTCACGGTCTCGTCGTTGAGGCCGAGGTTGAGGATCGTGTCCATCATGCCCGGCATGCTGTCACGGGCCCCGGAGCGGACGCTGACGAGCAGGGCGTTCTTCGGGTCGCCGAACTTCTTCCCCGTCTCCTTCTCCATGAGCTTCATGGCGGAGGCGACCTCCTCCTCGAGACCCTTGGGGAACTTCTTGTGGTTGTTGTAGTAGTCGATGCACACCTGGGTGGTGATCGTGAAGCCCGGGGGCACCGGCAGCCCGATCTTGGTCATCTGGGCGAGGTTGGCCCCCTTGCCGCCGAGGAGCGGCTTCATGGTGCCGTCGCCGTCGCACTTCTTGGCGCCGAAGTAATAGATCATCCGGCCCGGCTTGCCCCCGCCTCCCGGCTTCTTGGCGGACTTCTTGGCGGACTTCTTTCCGAGGGAGGTGGCCATGGGAACGTGGAGCCCTTTCGAGAGGAGGAAGTGTCAGAAGCGAAACTGCGCGGCGAATCCCGCGAAAATCGCGTCGAATCTACGTTCGTGATCGGGGCACGTCAACGACGGCGGCGGGAGGGCGGGGCGGCGCGGCGTTGGATCATGGAAGGGGGGCGTTCGGTGTCCGGCGCGGCCGAACGGTCCCGCGAATGGGCCGCATTTCCCATTCCCGTTACACTGCCGGAATCGCGGCGCGACCGTGCCGCCAGCCTCGCAGGAGCAGCCGCATGTTCGCGCTTCGTGTTCGGGCCGTCGTGATCGTGGTGGCGATCGTTTCCCTGGCGGCCTTCGCGGCCGATGTGTCGGCCTCTCCGGCCCGCCGGCTGGCGCGGCGTGGCGTGCTGCTGGCCCCGCCACCCGGCACGGCCGTGATCCCGCCGGCCGGTCCGCTGCGGCCCAATCCGCTGTTGGCAGTGCCGATCGCGCCCGGCGGTCCGGCGGTCGTGGTCGGTCCCGCCGGCCGCGTCCGTCGCCGGCTGGCGATGCCGGCCGACGTCGCGCCCGCGCCGGTCGTCACCGTGACTCCGGGCGTGGGGCCGGCGATCGCGTCGCCGCCGCTGGTGAAGACGCCGGCCGCCGCGGCAGTTCCGGCTCAGCCCTTGGCTGCAAAGCCCGCGCAGCCACCGGCCGCAGCCCGGCAGCCGGCTCCCGTCGCGCAGCCGCCCGCGGCCCTCGCCGTGGAGCGGATTCCCGCGCCGCTGCCGCAGCCGCGGGCCACCGCCGATGGTGGCGTGGTGCCGGCCGGCGGTGAACTCGAGATTCCCGACGGCACGCGGAGCGTGCTCGTTCCGGCGGGCAACGAGCAGCCCACGCCCGCCGGCCGTTGATTGCCGGCGCGGCACAGGCCCGCCCGCGCCACCCGGCCACTACTCATAGAAGCGGCGCGACAACTCGATGCCGGGATTGTCCTTGAGTCGTGCGAGGGCCGCGGCGCCGATCTGCGTGATGCCGCGAAGCGCGAGCGACGCGCCGGCGTGGGTGGCGAGGATCGCGGCGACCTCGTCGCTCACCCGCTCCACGCAGTCCAGCGCGAGGAGCGGATGCCGGACCAGTTCGCGGGCCACGTCGGCGGTCAGCGTCCGCAGCCCGTTGAGCGCCAGCCCGCCGGCGCGGTGCGTGGCCAGGATCGCCGCCGCGGCGGGAGTCAGCCGGTTGACGCGGCCGAGGCCCAGGTACGAAAGCCCCTCGATGCCGCGCCAGAAGGGCTGCGCCGCCAGCGCCCGTGCCCGCCGTTCGTCGAGCGACGCGATGCCGGAGAGTTCGAGCGGCCCGCGGTGCCGGAGGAGCGCCTCGAGCCGATGGTGCGGGAGATCGTCGGGCGCATGGATCAGCAGCGCGCCCTCGTGGCGTCCGAGGGCTTCGGCCACGTCGTCGGTGACGGCGACCTCGTAGAGGTGCAGTTCGCCCGTGTGGCTGGCGAGCCCTTGTGCCTGTCGGGGTGAGAGATGGCGCACATTCTTCAGGCAGAGGTGTCCCTGCCGGCCGCCGAGCGCCTCTGCGGCACCGTCCGACAGGGCGGTCAGGCCGTGGAAGTGCATCGCGCCGCGGTAGCGGGCCAGGTGCCTGGCGACCCGCGGCGGCAGCACCAGCAGTCCGTCGAGCGTGAGATCGCCGCCGTGCAGCGCCAGCGCCGCGGCGGCCCCGCTCGACAGTCGGGCGAGTCCGTCGAGGGACAGCCGTCCCCGATGTTGGGCCAGGCCGCGGGCTGCCGATGTGCGGAGCGTCTGCACGCCGTTGAGGAACAGATCGCCGCCATGCCGGCCGAGGGCCGCGGCGGCGGCGGCCGAGAGGGATCGCAGGCCGGCGAGCGAAAGACAGCCTCCCTCGTGGCACGCCAGCGCATCGGCCACCGCGTCGGTGATGCTGGCGACGTCGTCGATGAAGAGGTGCCCGCGGTGCCGGGCCAGCTCGCGGGCGATCGACAGGGGGAGTCGCCGCACGCCGGGGAGCCGCAGGCTGGTCTGGTAGCGGCCGATCGCCGTGCGCGGCGCGTCCGGCCCAGTCGGCGGCGTGAGCGTCAGCCGGCCATGCGTGGCGGCGAGGAGCGGATCGGAACGGTCGAAGGCGAGTTGGCCCCGACCGTCGATCACCGCGGCCCGCTCCGCGCCGGTCACCAGTTCCTGGGCCCGGGCCCGATCGAGATGAACGATGCTCTGCATGCCCCCAGCCTCCGACACGACGAAGTCCACATTGCCTAGTATCGGCCGCGCGGCGGCGGAAAGCGATCGTTCGGCCGCCGTATGACACGCGCGACGCGATTGCCGCCGGCCGTGGAACAGGATGGCGTTGGCGTGCCTACCGGGCGTGCAGAACCGCGAGCGCATCCGGCGCCTCGGCGAGCAGCGGTGAATGCCCGAGGTAGCGCTCCGCCATTTCCCGGCGACCCCGGGCGCGGAGCGTCGCGTAGACGTGCAGCTCGAAGTGCAGTCGCAGCCGGCGCTCCGCCTCCTGCGCGCCGATGGCGTGGAGCATGCCCATCAGCGCCTCGGCGGTGGAGAGCTGCAGCGGCGACGGCTGGTCGCGGAGCCAGTAGCGGCCCGGCTCGGGGCGGGCATCGGGCAGCCGCACGCACCGCCCCAGGCCCTCGACGCTGCGCAGCATTTCGCCGGCCTGCCGCCACGTGCCGTCGAGGAGCAAGGCGGCGATGCCGCCGCGCCGGCTGTCGGCGGTCGCCGCGACAGCATCGGACAGCGGGTCTCCGCCGGGATGCAGGATCAAGAGCTCGTGGCCGGGCGCGAGCGTGTCGGTGGAGAAGCCGGTGGCGGCGTGGAAGCGGGTTTCGCGTTGATAGACGTGGCACGTGGCGGCGGTCACGGCCCGGGCGACGAGCAGGCCGGTGCTCGACGGCTTCGACCGTTCGCCGCGATGGATCAGCACGTGAACGGCGAGTGGCGGCTCCACGGGCGGCAGGAGGTCGCAGGTGCACCACCGCGGCGGCAGGCTGCACCGCGGGCAGCGGGCGGCTCCGGCAAGAACGACACTTCTTCCCATGGTTCAAGAGCCTCGCCCGGAGCGAACGGTCGGAAACGGCGGACCGCCTATAATCTGAATGTCGTTCCCCGGCGACGGCTGGGGAGAGAACCGCCCGGCGGCGATCTCGCAGTGATCGTGACGGCTGGGATTCCTGTGGCGAAAGGAGGTGGTCTAGTGACGCAAGACTGTACCGGAGGGCTGCGCCGATAGCGGCGAGTCGACGGGCCTGCCGTTGATGCAGCCCACCAATTGGTTCCTACGGCTGCCGCCCCCTCGTGGGGCGGCAGCTTTTTTTATGCGGGCAGCTTCGCGGCCCGCCAGGCCTTGTAGCCGCCGACGATGTCGTGCACGTCGCGGCGGCCCAGCTTCTGCAGCAGGCTGGCGGCGATCGCGGAGCGGTAGCCGCCTTCGCAGTGCACGGCCACGGGCCGGCCGGCCGGAATCTCGCCGATCCGCTCGTCGAGATGCGGAAGCGGAATGTTGAGGCTCCCCTCGATATGCCCGCCCGCGTACTCCGCCGCGCTGCGCACGTCCACGACGGTCGGTGCCGCGCCGGCGTCGGGCCGCTTGCCCGCGAGCCATTCGGCGAGGGCTGGCGCGGTGATCCGTTCCGTCCGCTCGACGAGATCGTCACGGGCGGCGAGGGCGTTCATGCCGCCGGCGAGGTAGCCGGCCACGTTGTCGAAGCCGATGCGGCCGAGCCGCATCACGGCCTCTTCCTCACCACCCTCCTCGGCGATCACCGCGATCGGCTTGTCGCGGGAGAGCATCGATCCGGCCCACGTGGCGTACTTGCCGTTCAAGGCGATGTTGAGGGATCCCCGCAGGTGCCCCCCTTCGAAATCGATGCCATCGCGGACGTCGAGGAGCTGGCCACCGGATCTTCCGAGCGCGAGCAGCTCGTCGAGCGGCAACGGCTTGAGCGTCTTCTCCATGGCTGCGCCGAGCGAGACCCGCTCCTGGCGGTTCAGGATCGCGTCGTGCACGAAGTAATCGGGCGCCTCCGGCTGATCGGCCGTGACGATCTTCTTGAACTCCTCGCGGCTCATCGGCTGGAGGGCGTAATTGAACTTTTTCTGCTCGCCGATCGTGGAAACGGTCTCCTTCGACAGGCTCTTGCCGCACATGCTGCCGGCCCCGTGGGCCGGATAGACGAGCGTGGCGTCGGGCAGCTTCACGAGCTTGTTCGTGATGCTCTCGTAGAGCATGTCGGCCAGTTCGTCGGCGGTCACGCCCACGCTCGCCAGGAGGTCGGGCCGGCCCACGTCGCCGATGAAGAGCGTGTCGCCGGTGAGCACGGCCAGCGGTTCCGTACGGCTCGTCGCCAGATCGTAGACGAGGATCGAGATGCCCTCGGGTGTGTGCCCCGGCGTCTCCATGATCTCGAGCTTCACGTCGCCGAACTCGACGACGTCGCCGTCCTTCATCTTCACGCACGAGAACTCCGCCTCCGCCCGCCGGCCGAGGTGGATCGTCGCCCCCGCCGTGTCGCGGAGTTCGATGTGGCCGGCGATGAAGTCGGCGTGGAAGTGCGTGAGGAACACGTGCTTGATCGAATACCCGCCGGCCTGGGCGGCGGCGAGGTACTGGTCGATGTCACGCTGGGGGTCCACCACCGCGGCCGTCTTCGTCTTGTCGTCGGTGATCATGTACGACGCGTGGGACAGGCACGCGAGGTAGTACTGCTGGATCTTCATGGCGGTGTCTCCGCTGACAGCCTGCTAACGTGAGCAGGTGGTGGCCGTGCGGCAGGCCTGGTTCCATGGCATCCGCGCGATCAGCATCGCCATGCCGCAGGTGTCGGTGATCCCGGCGAACACGAGTCCGCAGCCCACGAAGCCGGCCAGGCCCGCGCCGATCGCCTGCCAATTGATCGGCGCCTCGGGGCCGAAGCCGGCCAGCGCCGCACCGACGGCGACGAGCGCGCCCGCGGCGATCCGCACCTGCCGTTCGAGCGACATCACCTTGCGGCCGCGCACCACCGGCACCCCGGCGGTCTCGCAGGCGGCCGTTCCCCCTGCGACGCTGATCACGTCCTTGAGGCCCGCGGCGAGCATCTTCTCGCAGGCCTTCTGACTGCGGCCACCCGACTTGCAGACGAAGTAGGCGGGCCCGCCGCCGCTGAGGGCCGTCACGGCCTGCGCGTCGAGCCGGTCGAGCGGGATGTTGTGGGCGAAATCGACGTGCACTTCGCCGAACTCGGCCGGCGTGCGGACATCGATGAGGGTGATTTTTTCACCCTTGCGGCGCAGGTCGGCGAGCATCGCGGGAGAAATGGTGGCGATCATGAAAACAGCCTCCGGAAGGTCAGGAACGGAACTGGAATGTGCATGTGTCGCGAGGCGATCCGTTGTCGAGAACGGTGATCAGGGCCGGGAGCACGAGGGATCCTAGGCCGACACGCCGGTTCGCGGCGACTTCGGGCCGCCGAACCGGGCTTCGATGCAGGCCATGATGCTGGCCAGGTGGGGCTCGGCGATCGTGTAGTAGACACACCGCCCCTCCTTTTCCACGTCGAGGAAGCCGCACCGCTGCATGAGCCGCAGGTGCTCCGACGCCATGTGGCTCGGAATCGCGCACGCGTCGGCCAGTTCGCCCACCGCATAGCGGCCACCGAGGAGCATCTGCACGATGCGGAGCCGGTGAGGGTGGGCGAGGGTCTTGAGGCATTCGGCCGCCTGGCGCAGGCTCTCGAGGCTCGTGAGCCGTGGCGGACGGGCGGGCGTTCGCTTGGTGTCGACCATGACGGTATGGCTCGGGCGCCGGGGCGGTGCTTCCGCGGCTATCAAAGATATCGGAATATGACGATACATCCATAAATAGTTCCGCAGGCAAAACGTCGGGGGCGGGCCGCAATCGCCCCGATGACCCGTTTCACCGACTCCATTGGCGGCTGTCTTGAGCCCGCCGACGAAAGGACCTCGACACCATGCCCGTCCTGCTCCAAACGACGCTCCTGCTGATCTGCTCGAACGTCTTCATGACGTTCGCCTGGTACGCCCACCTCAAGGACATGAGCGGCCGGCCGTGGTTCATCGCGGCCCTGGTGAGCTGGGGCGTCGCGCTCGCCGAGTACCTGCTGCAGGTGCCCGCGAACCGGATCGGCTACACGACGATGAACCTCGGGCAGCTCAAGATCCTGCAGGAGGTGATCGCGCTCTCCGTGTTCGTGCCGTTCGCGGTGCTCTACATGAAGCAGCCGCTGAAGCTCAACTACCTCTGGGCGGCGCTGTGCATTTGCGCGGCGGTCTACTTCGTGTTTCGGGAGTCGTGACGGCCGGCCGCCCGCCGCCGCTCACCGCCGCATCGCCCGGCAGGCCTCCTCACACTTTTTGCACGCCTCCGCACACTTCTTGGCATGCGGCATGTTGGCGCACTTGTCGCACTCAGCCGCGCATTGCTTGCACGCTTCCTCGCAGACCTTGCACATCTCCTTGGCCAGCGGCGAGTCGTATTCCATCAGTGCCACACAGGCCCGGCAGGTCTCGATGCAGGTCAGGCACGTCTTGTCGCACGCCGGACAGCCGCCGTGGAGCAAGCACTCGCGGCAGGCCCGCAGGCACTCGTTGCACGCCTTGATGCAGTTTTCTTTTGCGACGGGATCCATCGTCGTTTCGGCAGCTTGGATGGAGGCTCCGACGAACGCCAGACCGAGGCACAGAAACACTGAGGTAATGAGAAGAACACGGTTCATGGCTGGTACTTCCGCATCAAGGAAAGAAAAGGAAAGAAGAGTCATCGCCACGCCAGGCGTTCACAGCCTGAAACACACGTCGCGAATGATGCCCCGTGCCCGCGGCACAGACGCCCCGCTCACGGATCACGTTCCGCCAGGCTGTTTCTCGCCCAGCCGCTTCATCAGCGCGTCGTGCTCGGAGATCGCTTTGCCCAGCGAATCGTCGATGGTCTGGCAGCACGCCATTGCGGCTTTCGCATCGACGTTGTCCTCCATGCAGCAACTGCAGAGAGTCGCGTGATTCCGCCTTGCTGCCGCGAGGTTGCGGTCGATGCTGTCCAGCGAGGCCAACGTCTCTTTGTCCTTCTGCGCCTCCGCCTGCCTACGCATCCACGCGAGATGCTTCTCCGACTTCGTGATGTAATCACCGATTTCATCAGCCGCGGCCTGCGCGATCTGTGGGCTGACGACGACAACGCCGGGCGACTCTCGGACGACTCCTTCACCACCGATGACCTGCCCTGGCAAGGGCTGCGTGCTGCGAACGTACTCCCGAAAGGAACCTGTCGACTCCCGGGCGCCACGCATGGCGCTTCGCGCGCCACGGCTGTGAAAATCGAATCGCCCGCGGGCTTTTGCGTCGGCGGACGGCTGTGCCAGCACCGTGCTGGCACACAAGGCGACGACCGCCAGAAGAATGACTGCGAGTGACTTCATGGATGGAACTCCACGGTAGGGGGTGGTGATCCGCGTCCATGCCGCCGTCATTTCTACGGGGCACCACACTCACTTTCTTCACTTCTGTTTCCAAGCCGCCCACCACAGCCCACGACGACGGTGGACACCTGGGTGAGCAGAACGACGAACTGGCTTCGAGTTGCTACTGCAGGGAGAATCGCTCGGAAAAGACGCGGGTGGCTGGCACCCCAAGGGCCGCGAGATCTTTGCTGAGCATCCGCATCACCACCGGCGGTCCGCACAGAAATACGTCCCGCTCGGCGGCGTCGGGCACGACACGCTGGAGAAAGTCGCGGGTCACGAAACCACTGGAAACCGTCACTCGCGGGAGCGCGCCCGATCGGGGAAGCGGCGGAAGGCTTTCCTCGCTGAGGACGTGATGAACCGGCATCCCATAGCGGGCGGAGAGGTTCTCTACCTCCTGACGGAGGGCGATTTCGTCGCTTTTCAGACTCCCGTAGATCAGGACGACGTCGCGGCCTTGCTTCAGGAGATCCTCGGCAATCGGCCGGATTGGCGTGATGCCGATCCCGAACACCAGGCACAGCACCTTGGGAGACGTCGCCCTTGCACTCGTGAAGATGCCGTATGGACCTTCGAGAATCACGGCGGTCCCGGGTGGTACGCATGGCACCGCGTTGCTGAAATCCCCGACTGCCTTCACGGACAGCCGGAGCTGCTTGCCGTCATACGGCAATGACAGTGAGTAGGGGTGCGACTCCCACCACAGACGCGGGCGCAGAAATCGCACCATGACGAACTGGCCGCTCCGGAAGCGATACGTCTCGAGATCGTGGCCCTCGATGACCACGGACGTCACATTTCTGGTCTCGGAGACCACCGCAGCGACAACGAATCGATGACGAAGGGAGCGGGCCAAGGGCAGCCCTACGCGGTAAACGCCGACCACGCCAACCGTCAGGAGTGAGACCATCCACCAGTAGGCCATGAACGCGACACTCGCCCGGAGGCTGCCGCCCAGCGCTACCTGATGCCAAAACGCCAACAGAACCGCGGCGTACATGGCCAAGTGGACGGCATACCACCACTGGTAGTTCCACGACGTCCACGGCTGAATCAAGGAGTAGGTCAGGATCGCAACGAATAGGCTGAGGGCGACGCTTGCGCCCAGCACTCCATCCATGCGTAGCACGGTGGCCAGATCTAAAACGAGCGATCCCGTGTCGCCCTGGCCGTATGCCGCCAGGATCAGAAGCGGATGTGCGATCAGCGGCACAAGGAACACCTGCCCGATCCGGTGATGAACGCGTGCCAGGCCATCGAGGCCGTGTACCTGCTCCAACCACGGTGCCCGGCTCATGATCAGGAGTTGAGCAAGCGTGAGCGAAGCCAGCAGCAGGCCCGCGAACTGCCCGGCGGCGAGCCAGATGTCTGTCGGGGGGGCCACTCGCATGGCGTGTGCCCAGCCCACGACGCTGATCCCGGCATGCACGGCCACGAGCCAGGCCAGCGGGCTGACCTGGGATACCAGCGAGCGGACGCACGAGCATGCCGGTGCTACGCTCGCGCTAGGCACGGCGGTACACGTAGTGCTCGAGGTGATTCAGGACAACTTCGCACTGCCCGACGCGGTGGGCGTTGATGTCTCCGAGCGACACCACGCCGAGGACGTTTTCGTTGGCATCGACTACAGGCATGTGCCTGACCCGCCGGACCCGCATCAGCTCTGCGACCTCGTCAACCGACACGTCATCACCGCAGGAGAACACGTCGCGACTCATGACCTGGTGGACAAGCCGCATGGCAGCGTCATCAGCATCCCGGACTATCCGCACCACGTCCCGCTCGGTGATGATTCCCACGAGCCTCGGGCCTTCCAGAACGAGCAGCGATCCGACCCCTGCCGATAGCATGCGGGCCGCGGCATCACGGACAGTCATCGTCGGTTCCGCCGACACGACGCCCTTGATGGCTTTTCTCTCCAGCACATCGCAGACGCTGAAGTAGTCGTGACAACATGACTTGGGCTCTGTCATGGCACCCCGGCTTCTCGCGCACGGCACCTGGGGCGACGCCCCGGCAGGCGTGCTCCCATGAAGAAGTCGCCTAGAAGCAGTGATTGCGCACTTCCTCGGCAATCAGTCGCCGTAGCCGACTGATTGCCTGATGGTCTTGGGCCTTGCACTCCTGCCAGAAATGACGCAGTTCGCCGCGCCATTCGGCATTGGCGATGTACTGGTCATAGCGCCACAGCGAGTCGAGCCGACGATTCAGCTCGGCGATGAGGTCATGATCGTGATCAGCGATTCCAGCGGTCTCGCCGAGGTGCTCGTATTCGTGTTCGGCGGCAAGAAACATGCGTTTGGCTCCCCTGGCGGTTTGCGAAATGGATACCACTCCGGCCATGGAGGAGAACACACGGCACGTACGTGCGACGCGGGTAGGGAAAGTTATGGCGCAGGTGTGTCGCCATCAAATTCCTCGTGCCACTCTTTCCGGGGCCTGACGAGAAGGCCCATTCCAGAGTCAACGGGCATCCCAGCCCTTCTGCGACACCTGGCACCACGGACTCCTGGCCCGCGGTTCCGCAGTGGGCGTTCTGCAGCCGAGGGGCCACTGCCGAGAAGCCACGGGCGCAGAGTGTCTCGAACGTGAAAACGCCCGGTCCATCGTCACGGAGACGCCGAACAGCCCATGGCCTGATTGAGCCGTAAGAATCGCCGGCGACAGAGCAATATCGCGGTCGCTTTGCCGGATCCACCGCCGGCTGGGGAGGCACCATGAGCCCCTTTCGCTTCGACATGCTGGTTCTGGCCGTGGTCATCGCTGGAGCCGCCATCGGGGGCATCTACCTGTTCATGCTTGCCGTTCCTCGGAACGACGATGAGCACATGCACGATGGGCTCAGCGAGCGCGGGCACTTCAAAACACATGTACTCAGGGCGATCGCACGACTGCGTCGCAAATTTTCACGGTAGCCCCCATCTCTTGGAGCTATGCCATGCGACGCACCCACCGCCCGACATTCATCGCCACCGCGACTGTCTTGGCAGGCGGTGTTGCGCTCGCTGCCAGCGGATGCGCTCAAAAGCACCCCGCCGAACAGCCGGTCGAACACACGGTCCGCAAGGTGACGCCCGAGACGGAGCCGGGCGGGAAAAAGGCAGACACGCAGGCTAAGGAGCAGTTCGAGCGGGCTCTGAACATGAAGCTCGAACGGCTCGACGAGGAGATCCGCGAGGTCCAAGCGAGAGTCACGAATCTCACGGAAGCGGCCAAGGCCGAATGGACTGAAAAAATGGCCGACTTGGCTGCAAAGCGGAAAACCGCCAAGGCAAAGCTCGACGATGTCCGGAAATCCGCGGAGGGGGCCTGGGAGCATCTCCGTGAGGGTGCCGACCGCGCCTGGGAAGAACTCGAGCAGGCCGTGCAGAAGGCCCGAAAGGAGTTCTGAGGCGTCAGGCTCTTTCGCGGTGGGCAGCAGCGTCGAGCGCGGTGGCGAGCGGACGGCCTGGGCGTATAGCCTCCCCCCGCCTGGACACCCCCCGCGGCTCCTTGGAATGCGCAGTGACGCATCCGTCACCTGCGCCTCATCGACGGCGGGCTGTCGACTTGTTTCATCCGCCAGCCATGAAGACGTCTTTCTTCGGAAAGGCCTCGAACGTCGCCGCGGGCTTCCCGAAATTCACTGCCAGCACATCCGCGGGCTGGCCGGCGATCCACTGGGAAAGGTCCACGGTCTGGTACGTGCCCGAGTTGAACACGATCAGAACTCTGGCCGGATTCGGCCCGATGTTCTCGAGCGAGTGGCCGTACCCCTGCGGGATGTAGCCGACGTCGCCGCTCTCGAGCGTCGCTTCCCGATAGCGACCGCGGGAGCCGAAGAGCGTCGCCCGGATCCTTCCGGAAAGCATGTACTGCCACTCGTCGGCGTTCGGATGCCAGTGCAGCTCGCGGAGCGCGCCCGGCTCGAGTTCGAGGATCACGCCGGTCATCGTCGCCGAGATCGGAAAGTCCTTCGCTTCCACACGCCACTCCCGGCCGCCCTTGAAGGTGTCGAGCGGTTCCTGGGAGTGCAGCGAATGCTTGTGCGACAGCGGCGGCGGGTTCACGCCGGCGAGCGGCTTGGCCGCTGGCTCGGGCGGCACCGGCCCCTTTGCGAAATACACCTCCCCCTTGGGAAATCCTTGAAACGTGGCCTCCGGCACGCCGAGGTTCTTCGCGAGAAGCGCGGGCGGAACATGGCCCATCCAGTCGGTGAGGCTGAAGGTGCCAAACTCCGAGAAGTAGCCGTTGTCGAACACGAGGATGAATTCGCAGGGCTCGTTTCCGAGGCACTGGAGCATGTGGCCATGGCCGCGAGGGAAATACCAGATGTCGCCGGGACCGAAATCATCGATCCCCGTTCGCCCCTGCGGATCGACGACCGTGGTCCGCACCCGGCCGCTTTTGACGTAGGCCCACTCGGCAGCTGTTGCGTGCCAGTGCAGTTCCCGCATCACCCCCGGCTCGAGCCGCATCGAAACGCCCGCGATACCCTTTGAAATGGGAAGCTGCTCGACCGTGGCCTCCTTCCCGTAGCTGCCGTCACGAACGCGGCCCTTGGACTTCTCGAGCGCGAACGTGAACACCGGAAGCTCCTTGTCGGCGAGCAACGGGTCGGGCACGTTGTTCATGAACGACGTGTCGCCGGCAGACGCGGGCGTCGAAGAGGAGGCGAGAAGCCCAGCGGCGCCCGCCAGTGCCGTCATGCCAGCGAGGAATTCGCGACGGTCGGACGAATCCATGGAAGACCAGCCTTTCTGGAGGACAACGTGACCCGGCATGGTGCTCCATGAGGGCGTGCCGGAGTTTCTGCTCGGCTGCATCGGGCTCAACAACCATCCGCAGGGGCAGGTGCAACTGCTCGTCGATACCCTCGACCTGGGCATGAATCCGCAGCAGGCGTGCGATGCCCCTCGGTTTCGCGTCGTGATGACGAGCGACGAGGTGCAGCTCGATGCGAGCATTCCGGAGCAGGTGCAGGCCGAACTTTCGGCCCGGGGCCACCGGCTTGGCGACCCGACTGCCTTCAAGGGTGCTGCGCAGATGGTGCGGATCCATCGAGGCGATGCGGGCGTGGGGCCGTGCCTCGAGTCCGGCGTAGATCACCGGCTCGATGGCGTGGCACTCGGCTGGTGACCGCCCAAGAGCCTGATGGTCACGCGAACCGGTCCTCCTCGAGGAGTTTCGTTTCCTCGGCGACGGTGAGCCGGTGGTCCGGGTCGAAGGCCTTCGCCGACCGCCGTTGATTGATCGCGTCGAACGTGTCCATGTAAAATGCATTCCTCGCGTCAGGGAGTTGAAGCCGATGCCGTTGTACGAATATTCCTGTGAGAAGTGCAGCCGAAAAGTCGAGCTGCTCATCCGCGGGGACGAAAAGCCTGCGTGCCCGCACTGCCAGAGCACCAAGCTCACCAAGCTGTTGAGCGTCGTCAGCGGTCACGTGGCCGGCGGCGGCGGAAACTCCGCTGTGGCCGAGGGCTGCGGCCGCCCGCAGTGCGGCATGGGCGGCTGCGCGGGGCTCGGATGACCGACGTTCCCTGGATCGAGTGGTAGCAGAGCCTTAGGAGGGAACCGATGGCCGAGATCGCGCCGGGCCGCTACCGGCACTACAAGGGCAACGAATACACGGTCCTCGGCGTCGCCCGGCACAGCGAGACACTCGAGGAACTCGTCGTCTACCAGCAGGAATACGGCGACCGCGGGCTTTGGGTCCGGCCGGCGGCGATGTTCGCCGAGACGGTCGTGGTGGACGGACAGACCGTGCCCCGGTTCCGGTTTGTCGGCTAGCCGCCGGCGCGCGGCCAGCGGCTAGCCGATCGGGGTCAGCGCGGTGGCGTCGTGCCCTTGGCCTCCACCGCGCGGGATGACTCCCGTAATCAACGACTCAAAGGGTGCCGAGATCCCGACTTCCGTGGAGAATACGAGCGATTTCGACACCCGTTTTCGACGGCCGGAAAAAGATCACGTAAGCGCCCACAGAAACGCTTCGGCAACCAGCGACTCCGAATCCCGTCCGCGACTCACCGGTGAGCGGATGATCTGCGAGGAGCTGGCATCGCTCGCGAATCGCAGCGAGCCATTCTCTGGCAGCGGGGAGATTGTCGCGTGCGATGAAATCCACGATGTCGAGGAGGTCTGACTCGGCTGCGGCAGAAAACCTCGCCTCAACTCATGCGCGACGGGCTCGCTCGGCTGTCGTGAGGCGTTCCTCGGCCTTCGCAAACACCTCGTCAGCAGGCGTGGATTGGCCGCCATCGAGTTCGGCAAAGCCATTCCGAACGGCCGCTCGGAGGGCCTCCTGTGACTGAAGCAGCCGCAGGCCTTCCGCGAGCACGTCGCCTTCGGTGAGAAACCGCCGCTCGGCAATGAGGCGCTGGACGAACGGGGCGAGATCGGCAGGGATATCGACGGTCATGACGTGTAATGCTCCGCGCTGTAGTCAGGACAACCCTTCGCCCAGGCTCGTCACCAGGGAGTATACGGGCGTACATAATTTGGGGCAAGTCTGGTCGAGCGTGTCTTCTCAAGAGGATTTTATCCCCGGGCATGGTGTCCCGAGGGGCGTAAGGAGCCGGCCGCCCGGTCCTGGGCCTCCGCCAGCGTCATGGAGAGCGCCGGCGGGTTGCAGTACTCGGCGGCGCCTCGACGAACCGGCGTGCCTGCTCGCCCGGCTGGGGATTCCAGATCGGGTTCACGCCCGCCGGTAGCGGATCGCACCGCACGAAGATCCGCCGCGGCGCCTGCTCGAAGTAGAGGAGCAGCGCCGGGCAGAGCCAGCCTTCCATGCGTTTCCCGGCGATGGTGCCCGCGTACCAGTTGCCCGAACAGGGGTCCTCCCGCAGCCACTGCAGCTCGGCGTCATAGCCGCCGAACGGCTCGTCCGCGAAGGTGAGCGCGAATCCCTGCGTGGCATCGGGGATGCCCTTGGCCTCCACCACGCGGGAAATCATCTCCGTCATTCCCAGCACGAAGGCCTCTTCCTTGAGCCCCGTGCGGACGTCGTCGAATACCCAACACGAGTCGTGGAGCAGGTAGGGGTACAGCGTCAAAACACGTCGCTCGCTCATGACTAGCCTCCTTGGGTTTGCTCGTAGGGAACGTCGAAGAACTTCTGGCAGGTGTTGCAGAACCGAGCCGGCCCATCGGGCCTCGGCCATCGCGCGTACTCCAGAATGAGCCACGCACCAAGAACCAGCCTGACGGGCGTCATCGCCCATCGGTCTGCTGCAACATTCTTTTCGTGAGGGGAAAACCCCTCACGCACATCCCGCCGGCATTTTCATGCCGGCGGAAGCACCGTGTGCCTTGCAGTGGCCCGGTTGCCGAAACGCCGCCGAGGCGTTTCCAACACGCCTTGGGGGGCGTGTCGTTCCTGATGCTGCGTGCATTCTACACGCCGCATCGGCCGCGGGCCAGCGTTCGGCGCACCTCACGTGTGTCATAAACAGCCACTCACGCAGTGCCCGAAACAGCAATCCGCAGGAGCGCAGGTCCGTCTTACGCAGGGCGCCGACGATCGCCCGGTCCACGCCCTCGTTTTGTTCGTGGATCATGGCATCTATTTCGGATAGAGCCCTGCCATCAACGGTCCTTGTCGGCGTCGCTCAGGCGGCGTTCGAGTTCGGACCGTGTGATTGTCGGCTCCTGCCGACGGGCCGCGATCAGCTTCCAGAAAATCTCGCTCAAGCCCAGCGCGAGTTGTTCGTCATCGAGGCCCGCGAGGCCGACCACCACCGCGACAGGCCGCCCATCGCGGGTGAGCAATACGCGATCGTCCTGCGCCTCGCGCACACATGAATCAAGGGTGGCCTGTTCGATCCCGAGCGTCTTCACAGGATTTCCTCCGTGGTTGTGTGTGGCGGCTTGAAACGGATCGCCCGCACGGTCACGAGCGGTGGCTGTGCATGCACATCATAAAACACTCGGTAGTCACCGACATGCAATTCCCAGATCGGCAGTTCCTGGTCCCAGGGAGGTCGCAGCCCGACGAGAGGCTTTCGATTGCGGGTTTGCACGCCCGGGGCATGCAAAAGCTCCGAACCGATGTGGTCAAGCACTCGACGGCGATCGTACGGACGAAGCGCCGCCAAATCGTCGACGACACCAGAGGCGTATTCGATCGCTTACATGGCCGATTCCGTGGCTTTCGTGGAAAGGCGTGTACGGCGGAACACGTCTATGTCAATCAATGGCCCGGACCAAGTTTGTCCCGCCGGGTCGTAGACTGACGGCCATGCGTCCTGCCGCCCCCTCGCCATTTCTGGAAGTGCCCGAGGCGGAGAGGCTGTGCGCGAATGCGCTCGCGTTTGCGATCTTCGACTCGTTTCCGGTGTCGCCGGGGCACGTGCTCGTGATCCCGCGGTATGCCGGCGACATTGCCGACCCCCGCGGCGGCGTGCGGCACGTGATCCCGGAGAAGGGGAATTACCCTGTCGCCCAAGAAGCCCCCGGCGGAAGCCGGGGGACACCGGGTGCGAAGGCCACCCACCCATCCATGCAAACCCGGGATCGCCCCACAGCCGGCAGCTTGATTCTACCCGGGCCAACGTTGTCCCTCGGC
>Ga0315901_10004867_pt1 | contig 16577 bp, 14 predicted proteins | sample LakEriMetagenome_10_FD_203761 | JGI IMG/M metagenome (GOLD analysis project Ga0315901, IMG submission 203761) | Freshwater fungal communities from buoy surface, Lake Erie, Ohio, United States - Buoy 2 MA116 | ecosystem: Environmental > Aquatic > Freshwater > Lake | place: USA: Lake Erie, Ohio...
AGTCTGGAGAATTTGCATCATGCCTCTCGTATCACTTCGTCAATTACTCGATCATGCCGCTGAAAATCAATACGGCTTGCCAGCTTTTAATGTCAACAATCTTGAGCAAGTGTCGGCCATCATGGCCGCTGCAGATGAAGTGGGTGCGCCAGTCATCATGCAAGCATCTGCAGGGGCGAGAAAATACGCGGGCGAAGCATTTTTACGTCATTTGATTTCTGCAGCGGTGGAAAGCTATCCGCATATACCAGTCGTTATGCATCAAGATCATGGACAGTCTCCTGCGGTATGTATGGCAGCGATACGTTCAGGATTTTCATCAGTGATGATGGATGGCTCTTTAATGGATGATGGTAAGTCTGTCGCGAGTTATGAATACAATGTAGAAGTGTCGCGTCGCGTGGTGGAATTTTCGCATGCGATCGGTGTGACCGTAGAAGCAGAATTAGGTGTGCTCGGTTCTTTAGAAACCATGAAGGGCGACAAAGAAGATGGTCACGGTGCAGAAGGCACGATGACACGCGAGCAGTTATTAACGGATGTAGCGCAAGCAGCAGATTTTGTACGTCAAACGCAGTGTGATGCCTTAGCGATTGCGATTGGCACTAGCCATGGTGCGTATAAATTTTCACGTAAACCGACGGGTGATATATTAGCGATAGATCGCATCAAAGAAATTCATGCGCGCATTCCTAATACTCACTTAGTCATGCATGGCTCTTCTAGTGTGCCGCAAGAATTACTCGCAGAGATACGTGAGTTTGGTGGCGACATGAAAGAAACCTATGGTGTGCCAGTAGAAGAAATTCAAGAAGGTATTAAGCATGGTGTGCGTAAGATTAATATCGATACAGATATTCGTCTTGCGATGACTGGCGCAGTTCGTCGCTATTTGTTTGAAAATCCTTCTAAGTTTGATCCACGTGATTATTTAAAGCCAGCACGTGAAGCTGCTATGCAGATTTGTAAAGCGCGCTTCATTTCTTTTGGTTGCGAAGGACAAGCAGGAAAGATTAAATCTTTAAGCTTGGAAAAAATGGCGGAGAAATATAAAAAAGGCGAGCTCGCACAAATCGTGCAGTAATCTTATTCAATCAATTCATCCCAATTTTTAATAGAATATAAAATTCCGGCGAATTCAGATAGATGTAACCGAAATCACGCTGTCATTTCACTGTAAGCGACTTGCCTGTTTTATGCGCTAGTCATTTTTAAAAGTAAACACTGCCTCATGCATAGTCTTTATCAATCAACTATTCATTCACTTCCTTTGTTAGGTCGCGGTAAGGTGCGCGATAACTATGCAGTGGGTGAAGACAAAATACTCATCGTCACTACCGACAGACTATCTGCTTTTGATGTGGTGATGAATGAGCCTATTCCTGCTAAAGGAAAAGTATTAAATCAGATGTCTGATTTTTGGTTTGATAAATTATCAGCAATCGTGCCGAATCATTTAACTGGTGTAGCACCTGAATCTGTTGTGAAGCCTGAAGAAGCTGATCAAGTGCGTGGACGTGCAGTCGTTGCTAAAAAACTCAAACCGATTTTAGTTGAAGCGGTAGTGCGTGGTTATCTTATAGGCTCAGGTTGGAAAGACTATCAAAGCTCGGGTGCTGTATGTGGGATACCACTACCTAAAGGATTGCGTCTAGCTGATAAGTTAGCCGCCCCAATTTTCACACCAGCTGCGAAAGCAGATTTAGGTGAGCATGATGAAAATATTAGCTTTGCTGAAATGGAATCGCGTTTAGGTAAAGAGTTAGCTACGAAAATGCGCGATATCAGCATCGCACTGTATCAGGCTGCTGCAGATTACGCAGCAACACGAGGCATCATCATCGCCGATACGAAATTTGAATTTGGTTTAGATGATCATGGTGTTTTGCATTTAATGGATGAAGTATTAACCGCGGACTCATCACGTTTTTGGCCTGCAGATTCTTATGTTCCAGGAATTTCGCCACCATCATTTGATAAACAATTTGTGCGCGATTATTTGGAAACATTAAAAGACTGGAATAAAACTGCACCTGCACCAGCTTTGCCTGCTGATGTTATAGAAAAAACCGGTGCTAAATACAGAGAAGCTTTAGAACGCCTGACTGGCAATCAACTTAAAGATTGAGTGATGACTATGACGAATACGGCGCAACCTTTGGTAGGAGTGGTAATGGGATCCTCATCCGATTGGGATGTCATGCAACATGCAGTAAATATGTTGACTGAATTTGGTGTGCCATTTGAGAAGCAAGTTCTGTCTGCACATCGTATGCCGGATGAAATGTTCACTTATGCCAAAGCAGCAGAATCGCGTGGTCTACGCGCCATCATCGCTGGTGCTGGTGGTGCTGCACATTTGCCGGGTATGATCGCTTCACAAACCATAGTCCCAGTATTAGGTGTGCCTGTACCATCTAAATATATGCGTGGTGAAGATTCATTGCTCTCTATCGTGCAAATGCCTAAAGGCGTTCCTGTTGCAACTTTTGCGATAGGTGAGGCTGGCGCAGCGAATGCTGCCTTAACTGCAATCGCTATCCTCGCTGCACATCATCCTGACCTCGCTGAAAAACTGCATCACTTCCGTGCCAAGCAAAATGCTGATGCACGCGCGATGACTTTGCCTGGCTAAGTGTGTCTTCTTCCTCATCGAAATCGTTGAAGCCGCATGCATCACCTGCCACTTGGTTAGGCGTGATGGGTGGTGGTCAACTGGGTCGTATGTTTGTGCATGCTGCACAAGCTATGGGTTACAAGGTCATGGTGTTAGAGCCTGCAGCTGACTGTCCTGCAGGTCATGCTGCTGATCGTTTACTGTGCGCTGATTACACGAATCCCACAGCACTACAAGATATGTCGCAACAATGCGTTGCTGTGACGACTGAATTTGAAAATGTCCCTGCACAAAGTCTGGCTTCACTCGCTGATCAAGTTGTTGTAGCACCGTCAGCGCGTTGTGTATCAGTTGCGCAAGATAGATTAGTTGAAAAAAAATTCTTCTTAGATTGTGCTTCTGCTTCAGGTGTGCAACCCGCACCACATCATGCGATTCATACCCAAGCTGATATTGATGCATTGCCTGATGATTTATTCCCTGGCATATTGAAAACAGTACGCATGGGTTATGACGGCAAAGGTCAAGTCAGAGTCACAAACCGCGAAGCGGTACGCGCTGCATTTAATGAATTACAAGGCGTAGCCTGTATATTAGAAAAAATGATGCCACTCGCTTATGAGATCTCTGTCTTAACTGCACGTGGTGCAGATGGACAAGCAGTGGTTTATCCCATCGCTGAGAATGTACATCGTGATGGCATACTCTTCACCACCACCGTACCAGCACCGAGTGTGAGCGCTGAATGTGTCAAGCAAGCACAGCACGCAGCGTTGACGATTATTCGTCAGCTCGATTATGTTGGTGTCTTGTGTATAGAATTTTTTGTGTTGAAAGATGGCTCATTAGTCGTCAATGAAATGGCACCTCGTCCCCACAACAGTGGCCACTACACGATGGATGCTTGCATCACCAGTCAGTTTGCACAGCAAGTACGTGCAATGACGAATCTTCCTTTAGGCGACGTACGTCAGCATTCACCTGCAGTGATGTTAAATATTTTAGGTGATGTGTGGTTTGAAGGTGATAGTGATCAAGCGATAGAGCCTGCATGGGAAAAGATACTCGCACTGCCAGGTGCTAATTTGCATTTATATGGCAAAGACGAACCACGTCGTGCTCGTAAAATGGGACACATTACTTTTGTGGCGCCTAACTTAGAGCAAGCACAAGCACATGTTAAAACCGCTTGTGATTTGTTAGGCATAGCAAGTTGAATGCATGAAGATTTTAGGATCTGATCAACTTGCGATTGAAGAAGCTGCTGCACTACTAGAGCAAGGCAAGCTAGTCGCATTTCCTACCGAGACAGTTTATGGCTTAGGTGCGGACGCAGAAAATTCCGCCGCTGTTGCTGCTATTTATGCAGCTAAAGGCCGACCTGCTAATCATCCAGTGATTGTGCATGTAGCAGAGCATGCAGACTTGCAGCATTGGGCACAACATATACCAACTGAGGCAGAAAAACTCATACAAGCTTTTTGGCCGGGTCCTCTCACACTGATTTTAAAGCGTTCATCGCATATTCCTGATGCAGTATCAGGTGGTCAAGATACGATAGGCTTGCGTTGTCCTTCGCATCCAGTTGCACTCAATTTACTAAAACAATTTAAAAAAGGGCAGGGTGGTATTGCTGCCCCTTCTGCGAATCGTTTTGGTCATGTGAGTCCCACCTCTGCTCAACATGTCATGACAGAATTTTCTGAACTTCAAGCAGATGTAATTGCAGGTCTAATCGATGGTGGGGCGAGTGAAGTAGGAATTGAATCTACGATAATAGATTGTTCGCGCATATCAACTACTGGCATCGTTTTATTAAGACCGGGTTATATCACCGCAGAGCAAATCGCTGCAGTAATAGGGTTGGAAGTTAAGGCACCTGATCAGGCAGCACCCAGAGTATCAGGTGCTTTAGATGCACACTATGCGCCTCGCACGCCTTTGTTACTGATTAAGCAGGATGAACTACAACAAGTAATGAAAAGATTGGAAGCAAACCAACAATCTTTTGTGCTTATGACTTGTGGTGGTGGGCAATCAAGCTTTCAACCTTCGGCCTTGATCACACATCAATTGCCTTCAGATGCGAAGGCTTATGCACACGGGCTTTATGCTGGATTACGTTTATTAGATGAAAAAAAAGCGCAGATAATGTTAGTTGAACTGCCGCCTCAGGATGAGGCGTGGCGTGGAGTGAATGACAGATTAAGAAGAGCGGCGTTTGATTCTTTGGATGTATTAAAAGAAATAAAAAATAATGAATAAAATGAAAGTGCCGTTTTAATCTTTATTCATTGGTTGTTTATGTATTTCTTGATCTATGGTTGGAAATTTTTTTCTTTTTTTATGCGGGCTTATTAAATCTGCTATTTTCTGATCGTTAGCGCTTATTGCAATTGAATAAGCGCTTTCCCCGTTATGATTTCTTATGGTTGTTTTTGCTTTTGCTTCTAATAACAACTTCACTACATCTATATTTCTTTCTCTAGCTGCAAGTATCAAAGGCGTATTACCCTCTTGATCGCTTATATTTATTTTAAGTTTACTCTTGTTTTGTAACATTTCTTTTATCAGATATGTGTTTTTTGATTTTATAGCGAGATGGAGTGCGGTATCTCCATTATTATTTGGTATGCAATAATTTGCTTCTTTTTCAATCAATAATTCAGCAAAATTATCATTTGATAGATGGAATGCATCGTGTAACGGAGTGTCCCCATTTAAATCTTTAAAATCAAGCTTAGCTCCGTTAGAGATCAATTCCTGAGCAATTAAAGTATTTTTATGTTCCGCGCAAATATGTAAAGAAGTTTGCCATTGATAATTTCTAGAATTTATTATGTTCGGATATTTTATTAAAACCTCCCTAACTACAAGTGCGTCATTATTTTCGACGGCATTAAATAACATGATACGTGCTTGATAATTTTTTTCTTTGTGACTGAGTTTATTTTTTAAACCTGCTTCTTTTTGAATTTTTGATAGTCTATGAATGTCATCATCATGACCTTCAAGATAGCTTAGAAATTCTCTATTTTTTTGTTCTGAAGGTGTTGTTGGAAAGTTTGATGTAATAGGTGCACGTAAATCGCCGCCTAATATAGTGACTTGACTGCCTTGTGAGCGAGCGGCATGTAGGAAAATTTCTAAAGGTTCTGCAGATCGGTTATTTTTTTTACATTCCTGTAGATGCCGCATTACCGCTTCTATGCTATTCGATGTACTTTCAAAGCTTATTTCATCTTTATTGGAATAAAGGATCACATAGCCTTTTTGCCAGGCATGTGAGCCTGGTCTAATCTCATTTCTTAAATTTCCTGACTCGCAGCTGATCACATGGATAATAGGCTTAGATGAATTATTGTTTTGCTCTGAAATATTTAATTTTTTATACGTAAGTTCGATTAAATCTTTTGTTGGGGTGGGTTTGCTACCAAAAAATTCTAATGTGTGTTGATTATTTTTAAAACTACCATGACCCATTAAAAATACATTTGCATAGTTTTGTAATCGGTCTGTAATGATATTTTTTATCTTTGATTCATTGATTTTTTTATTATTTAACCCTTCGATTGTATGAGCTAGACCGGATTGTTTGGCCATGAAATGTAAAAAATCAGCTTCAGATGGAAGCTGCCTTGGGCCGTAAATAACGACTAACTCTAATTTGGGATCGTGCTCGGATTCAGAGAAGGATGAAAACTCTTCAGAGAAAGAGGAAAACTCTTCAGAACTAGATTGTTCAATAGAGTGGATAGTTGGGCGGGTAGGAGGTATATTTTTCATGATACCGGCTAGGTATCGATGAACGAACAAAAGTTCTGAGAATTAACCTAATACAATAAAATTAATGCTGTATTCATCAAGCAGAGATGAATTTTCCGCCATGATAAAGAAGGGGTGGCTTTGCTTCATAAGCAAAGCGCTCGACTTCTCCTACAAAAATTACATGGTCGCCTTCTGGGTAGCGGCTACGGTTATGGCATTCAAACCAAGCTGCAGATCCACTTAATATCGGCAATCCCGTTTCTGATAAATCATAAGGCACGCCTTCAAAGCGGTTTTCTATACGGCTGGCGAAGCGTTCAGCAAGTGGTGCTTGTTCAGCAGAGAGGACATTAATCACATAATGCGAATTGCTAGTAAAAAAAGGTAGGCTACGCGCGTTTTGCGACAAGCTCCATAAAACCAAGGGAGGTGTCAGAGATACCGAGTTGAATGAACTGGCGGTAAGCCCAAAAAATTCACCTTGTTCATCGCGCGTCGTAATAATTGTCACGCCCGTTGCAAATTGCGATAAGGCTGCACGGTATGTACGTGGGTCTGAAAAATCTGGCGTAGCTGCTGGTGAGGGCTGATTCATGGAGATGAGTAATTAAAAATTTCAGCAATTATGCCGAAAAAGCTGTTTCTTTGTGGAACTACGATTTTTTTCGTAAAATCGGGTTTAACTATGACCGCAAACTTTTCCTTACTCAGCATTTTGCATGACCATGCCTTATCACATGGCGATTACATTGCGCATCTTTTACCAGATCGCGTCATTACTTACCGACGGTTCTGGTCGCGTATTGAGCGTGCATCAGCGCGTCTACAAGGCGAGTGGGGTGTGGTAGCGGGCGATACGGTTATCTATTGGGGATCGGGTCATCCAGATGCGATTATTCTCTATTGCGCCTTATTACGGCTTGGAGCCAAGCTCATGCCTTGTGAAGATCGAGATCATGAGTATGTACAGCATATGGTGGAGCAAACAAAAAGTCAGTTAGTGGTGCATGATGATGCTCTAACTTTTACATCATCGCCTGCTCATAGCTTATCTTCTTTATTGGCAGACTGGTGTCATTTTGATCCTGCGGTGATTCAAGATGAGAGTGCAATGCCAGCTTTATATTTACATGATCTTATTCAAAACGATAAAAGTGCTGTGAGTATAGGTGAGCTGATACAAGCTTTATCCCCGCTTCAACAGCTTGATGAAGCAGAAGCTGTTGTAATAGATGGTCCAATTTTTCATAAAGAGAAACTGATTAATCTGATTCTTCCCGCTTTGATAGCAGGAAGACGTTTACAGTTTTCATTAATCGAGCCATTAAAAATATAAATTAATATTTTTACGAATTGTGAAACAAATAAATTTAAGGAATGATAATGCAAGAAGAAATAGCAACAGTAGGTGGAGGTTGTTTTTGGTGTGTAGAAGCTGTGTTTCAACGTGTGCGAGGTGTGCGCTTGGTTGAGTCTGGTTATAGCGGTGGTAAAACAAGCAATCCTACTTACGAACAAATTTGTCGTGGTGACAGTCAGCATGCAGAAGTAGTGCGTATACACTTTGATCCGGCTGTAATTACATACCCAGAATTACTAGAGATATTTTTTACTACCCACGATCCTACCACCTTGAATCAACAAGGTAATGATGTAGGAACACAGTATCGTTCAGTGATTTACACCCACTCTGAAGAGCAAATGCACATCGCTAAAAAAGTGATGCATGATATGGCAGCGATATGGGATGCACCGATAGTGACTGAACTATTGGAAGCGCCTATTTTCTATGTGGCAGAAGACTATCATCAGAATTATTTTGTAAACAATCCTAATCAACCTTATTGTGCGTATGTAGTCGCACCCAAAGTAGATAAGCTACGTAAGTATCATGCAGATAAATTGAAATAAAAAAAATTTAAGCGTTATAAAAATTTATCAAGGCTGTAATCGACTACGTTCCCATTTGCCATTTGCATCTAGTGTGTATAAAACACGATCATGCAGACGAGAGCGGCGACCTTGCCAGAATTCGAGTAAATCTGGTTTTAATCGATAGCCTCCCCAATGTGCAGGACGGGGAGGAGTCTCACCAAATTTTTCACTCGCTTCTTCAAACTGCTGCTCTAGTAATTCACGGCTTGCTATAGGCATACTTTGCGCAGAGGCGATTGCACCCAAGCGACTCTTAATCGGGCGTATAGAGAAATAGTTATCATTTTCTTCATCAGATACACGCTCTACCGTTCCTTCTATGCGGATTTGACGTTCTAATTCACCCCAATGAAAAGTAATGGCAGCATAAGGATGAGCAAGTAAATCTTGACCTTTGCGACTGCTGTAATTGGTGTACCAAGTAAAACCACGAGCATCAAAGTCTTTGAGTAAGACTATGCGTGCGGAAGGTCGGCCGAGTTTACCTATCGTTGCTAGATTCATTGCATTTGGTTCGGAAATTTCAGCTGCTAAAGCAGCATCAAACCAATGCGCAAATTGGCGGATGGGATCAGCATCTACCTCATGCTCAGACAAAGTAGCTTGGCTGTATTCGAGTCTGAGATCTGCAATCGACATAGTGTCATCCTTTTAAGAGTTAAGGCTGGTAACAGGCTTTTTGATTAAGCTAGCCTATAGTGTAAACCTGTTAGCGAATTCATATAGTGTGAATAAGTAGTGAGCCTACAATAGGGAGCATTCCGCTGCCATCCGTTAAAATAGCACCATGCTTAATCAAACTACCCATCCCTCACAGTCTCAACCCGATATGGATTTTAATCGACGCTTTGGTGGTGTGGCACGCTTATATGGCGATGTAGGTTTAGCGCGCTTTCGTGCTGCCCACATTTGTGTCATCGGGGTAGGTGGTGTCGGTTCATGGAGTGTAGAAGCTTTGGCACGCAGTGCGATTGGCCATATCACGATGATAGATTTGGATCACTTGAGTGAATCCAATATTAATCGTCAATTGCATGCATTGACCAACACCTTAGGGCAATCCAAGGTAGGTGTATTAGCAGATCGAATCGCACAAATTAATCCTGAATGCAAAGTCATGCAGATAGAAGATTTCATAGAGCCTGAAAATTTAGCTACCTTGCTAAAAGCAGGACAATATGATTTTGTGATTGATGCAATGGACAATGCAAAAACAAAAACAGCACTTATTGCTTATTGTCGTGAACAGGGTATACGTTTACTCACCATAGGTAGTGCAGGTGGCCAGATCGATCCTACGCGTATAGAAGTTTGTGATTTATCGCGTACGGAACAAGAACCTTTATTAGCTCGCGTGAGAAAAAATTTACGCGCAGTACATGGCTTCCCACGTGGAGCCAAAAATAAATTTGGTATTGATGCAGTCTATTCCAGTGAGCCACTCAGATTTCCTGAGATTTGTGAAACAGATGAACCAAGCGAAGCTGTGACAGGTTTGAATTGTGCAGGTTTTGGTTCTGCAATTGTTGTGACAGCGAGCTTTGGTTTAATCGCTGCTGCGCATGTCTTAAAGAAATTAGCGGAAGAGGCTGCTGCTTAAATCTTAAGGCAGTGATCATTTCTTATGATGATCACTGGCTCCTTAATGGTTATTTAAATTCTATAGGGTCTTAAATTTTGATTGAGCGTAAGCGCAAAGCATTCGCTATTACGGACACCGAAGATAAACTCATCGCAGCGCTCGCTATCATAGGTGAGAGTAACAAACCTAGCCATGGATATAAAACGCCAGCAGCGATAGGCACACCGACGAAATTATAGGCAAAGGCAAAGAATAAATTTTGCCGTATATTTTTCATAGTCATGCGTGACAACTCACGTGCTTTCGCAATGCCTCTTAAATTACCTTTGACTAAAACGATACGCGCGCTACTCATAGCTACATCGGTGCCGGTTCCCATTGCTATGCCAACTTGAGCTTGTGCTAAGGCAGGTGCATCATTCATGCCATCTCCTGCCATTGCAACAACATGCCCTTGCTGTTGTAGTTGTTGTATGAATTGATGTTTATCAGCAGGTAAAAATTCTGCATGAATATCAGCTATACCAAGTTGTTTGCCAACGGCATGCGCTGTAGTTGAGTTATCGCCAGTGAGCATAATGATTTTCACGCCATCAGCATGGAGCAAGTTAACTGCTTCAGCACTAGTAGCTTTGATAGGATCAGTTACGCTAATCAATCCAGCTAGTTTATTATCGATAGCAACAAAAATAATCGTATGACCTTGCGCTCTTAGTGATTCAGCTTGTTCTTCTAAGTCTTGCGTGTTGATACCAATTTCTTTGAGTAAGCCTGCATTGCCGAGACAAACTGGTAAGCCATCAATTTCTCCCCTTATGCCTTTGCCTGTGATTGCGGAAAAATTTTGCACATCTAATAATGGTAAACCTTGTTTTTTGAGATGAGAAATAATCGCTGATCCTAGAGGATGTTCACTCATTTTTTCTAATGAAGCAGCAATAACTAACACATCAGCACGCGCATAAGAAGCTGTTGCAATAATCTGTTGAACTGCAGGTTTGCCTTCTGTGAGTGTGCCAGTTTTATCGACGACTAGCACATCGACTTTTTCCATTAACTCTAAGCCTTCAGCATCTTTAATTAATACACCTTCGCGTGCGCCACGTCCTATACCAACCATAATCGAAATAGGTGTGGCTAAACCTAAAGCACATGGACAAGCAATAATTAAAACAGAAACAGCAGCAACCAAACCATTCGCCATACCTAAGGTAGGGCTAAACAAAGTCCAAGCTATGAAAGCACATAGCGCAGAAAGAATCACTGCAGGTACAAACCAGCCTGATACACGATCAGCGAGTTTTTGTATTGGTGCTCGTGAACGACTAGCTTGATTCACAAGCTCAACAATTTTTGCTAACAGAGTATCGCTACCGATTTTTTCAGCACGCATAACGAATGAACCATGTTGATTCAACGTGCCTGCGATCACTGCGCTACCAGTTTGCTTAGAGATGGCAAGAGCTTCGCCAGTAATGAAAGATTCATCTACTGTGGAATTGCCTTCAGTGACGATGCCATCCACTGGAATATGTGTTCCTGGTTTTACACGTAGTAAATCACCTATCTGTACTTCTGTAAGTGCTATCTCTTGTTCATGTCCTGCAGATGAAAGTCGAACGGCATTCGTTGGTGTCAGTGCGAGCAAAGAACGAATCGCAGTGTTAGAGCGAGAGCGCGCTCGCAATTCTAAAACTTGTCCTAATAAGACTAGGGTAACGATAACAGCAGCTGATTCGAAATAATAAGGCGGCATACCTTGCATCATGAATGCAGCAGGTAGTGCATCAGGTATCAGTAAACTCGCCAAACTAAATAGCCAGGCAGCCATAACGCCTATGCCTATTAGACTAAACATATTCAGATGTTTAGTTTTAAATGATTGCGCAGCACGAGTCAGAAAAGGAAGGCCAAACCAAAACACAACAGGTGTAGAAAGTGCAGCTTGTAACCAACCTGTGGTTTGATGTCCTAATTCATGCATGAAATTCCAACCCACCATGTCACTCATGGCAATGATGAGTAGTGGTAGTGACAAAATTAAACTGAACCAAAACCGACGCTGCATATCATCGAGTTCAGTAGTATCTTCCACTGCACTAGCTTCCAGAGGTTCAAGAGCCATGCCACATTTAAGACAACTACCAGGTCCAATTTGTTGGACTTCTAGATCCATAGGGCAGGTATAGAGTGCTTGTAAGTCCGCTGCACTAGGTGTCTTTTTAACGGGCGATAAATAACGGAGTGGATCAGTAATAAATTTTGTGACACAACTAGTGCTACAAAAATAATAAGTCTTACCTTCATGCGTAGCTGACTTTTCTGGATTGGCAGCAGCTTTCATGCCGCAAACCGGATCGGTGTAAGGTTTGTCATCGGATTTACTATCGACTGCCACATGCGCATGCGAGTGAGCAGATGTCTGCGCAGACGATGGTGATGTAGCAGCCTTAGGAGGTGGGCGACGTAATTCAGTTGATTTCATGATGCACTCGAATGAAAGATATGCTGCTTAAATTGCTAAGCAAGTCTAAGAAAAGTGACATAATAGCCTTAAATCTCTAGGCATCAGACTCAGTCAGTCACAAAGCATATCTGGCACCAAGTTTTACGATCAAGATTAGGGCATATTCCTAGCCTGCCACACCACATCATTATCTAAGGCGTAGAGTTGACAACTTTTTTTACTGCGTTTTTCACAAGCTTCTAAAGCACGGTTAGCAGGATCGTCACCTTCTTCAGCCCAACTCCATGCACCATTAAGTGCAATCGCAAATGCACGTGGGTGAGATTTCTTTAAAAATTCTTGATAAGCGGAGCGACCTCCTTGTGACACATAGGGTACGGCTGCAATATTTTCAATCACAGCATAATGACTATGAATAGCTTGTGCACGCGGTGCTAATGTCACTGTCTCTTTAGTGGACATACCTATACGTTCTAAAAAAGCAGCAGTCTGTGGCCACCAGATAGGAACACTTTGTGAGCTACTAATCATGCTGTGCGCATCCGATTTAAAATCTCCAAAAGTGACGAGCTGCGCATGTCCTCCTGCTGTGGAATAAGACTCTATGAGTTCAGACACTAAAGGAGGATCGAAATAACTATCATTCGCTCCATAAAACCATAAGCTAGGTAAATTCGTTTTTTTGCCGTAATCAGAAAAAGCAGCACGTAATTCAGCGCGCCAATTGCAAGAGCTATCATCAAGTCGTAAGCCACCAGCAAAATTCAATAATCCACGCACACCTTCAATATGACGTGTTCCCAATGCGAGGGTAGCGAGACCGCCATAGGATTGACCGGCAATCACAATATGTTCTGCATCGACCCAGCTTTGTTTTTTTAAAGCGATTAACACGGCTTGTATATCATCTGCTTGTGTTTGACCTGCTAACTTAAGATCACAACCAAAATTTTTATGAATACCACTGGATTGTGAAAAACCTCTACGCATAGGAATCACAACAGCATAACCACTTTTAACGAATTCACGACTCATTGCTAAAAAACGATCACGTGATTGTCGTCTAGGATTGCCGCGTTCTTTACCATGATTCATAACTAGAACTGGAAAAGGCCCATCACCGGGTGGAATGAAAAAAGTCGTTTCAAGTTCAAATTGATGTTCTGCTTCTGTCACAGTGAGCATCATTATTTTTTCACGTAATGTTGTATCTAGAGTGCTAGCATCAGTGCGCATCACATAACAAGACAACACCATCCAATGAAAGATGATAAAAAAATAATGAGAAGTTAATAAGTTTTTCACGTCACAACTAGTTCAAGAAAGAAACAATCATTCTAGAAGTGACGTTGCGCTAAAGCTAGTGAACTAATGCAGAGTAAGGAAGGAGAATGCGCGAATTAAGCATTTAATAAGAAATGCAAAAGGGCGCAGTTATGAAGAAAAATTAAAGATGGGATGACGAACTTGCAAGATCAGTTGAGATAGCCTGATCTTGCAACTTCATTTTGCAGCAAATACTTAGCCTTTTGCTTGAAGACGATTCGCCTTCATACGTGTTGCTAAGAGTTTGCCTTTACGAGCACGTGTACCGTTATGGTATGAAAGATCAGGGCCAACTAATTCTACTTCTTGCGGTTTACCGGCGCGACTGCTTAAGCCTGAAACAAGTACGCCTGATTTTCTATTGATAGGTTCAGCGGCAAGCATTTTTTCATTTTTATCTAAATCCATCAAAATCACGCCACGACCACCACTACCTTGTGTTTTGATTTCATCCATGCCAAATACGAGCGCGCGTCCATTTTCAGACAAACAAACTAGCGTATTCGCATTTTTAGCAATTACACGCGGCATGAGTGGTTCATGTTCTGCATCCATACTCATGAAAGATTTACCACCTTTTTGACGACTAATCATATCCCCAGCTTTAGCAGAAAAACCATAACCACCGGTTGATGCCAGCATCAATTGAGTCTCTGCAGTGCCAGCAAAATAACTGACCAGTCGTGTACCAGCTTCCACTTCTACGAAAGTCGTGAGAGGAACACCATCACCACGTGCACCAGGTAATTGTGCCACTGAGATAGAGTAGACACGACCGTTCGAGCCGAAGGCTAATACATGATCGGTGGTGCGACATTCAAAGGCACCGTATAAGCCATCACCCGTCTTAAAGCTAAATTGTTGGGCATCATGACCATGACCATTACGAGAACGTACCCAGCCTTTTTGTGAAATGATGACAGTAACAGGATCATCAATCAGTTTTTGTTCAGCCACAGCACGTTCTGCTTCTTCAATTAAGGTGCGACGAGCATCACCATATAATTTTGCATCACCTTCAATTTCTTTGATGAGCAATTTTTTCATCGAAGCAGGATTGTCGAGCAAATCTTGTAGCGTTGCTTTCTCTTCTTTTAGCTCTTTTAATTCCTGCTTAATCTTGATCGCTTCTAGACGTGCTAACTGACGCAGACGAATTTCTAAAATATCTTCAGCTTGTCTGTCTGATAGTTTAAAGGCCTTGATTAAGGCTTCTTTAGGTTCATCTGATTCACGAATGATTTTAATGACCTTATCAATATTCAAAAGAACAGTCTGTCGACCTTCTAGAATATGAATGCGATCATCTACTTTACTTAAGCGATGTTGTGTACGACGTGTGACGGTATGAAAGCGGAAACCTATCCATTCAAAAATAATATCGCCTAAGGCTTTTTGACGCGGTTTGCCATCTGAACCTATCATCACCAAGTTCACACCCACACTGGTTTCCAAAGAGGTGTGAGCTAATAGAAGATTACTGAATTCGTCTTGATCTTGATTACGTGTTTTAGGCTCAAACACTAAACGTACTGGTGCTTCACGTCCTGATTCATCACGCACTGTATCTAACATAGCAAGTATGGTTTGCTTATTCGCGAGTTGATCTGGCGATAAACTTTTCTTACCTAGTTTAATTTTAGGATTGGTAAGTTCTTCTATTTCTTCCAGAATTTTTTGCGCTGATACACCAGGCGGTAGTTCAGTGACTACTAACTGCCACTGACCACGTGCCATGTCTTCAATTTTCCAACGCGCGCGCACTTTAATACTACCGCGACCTGCTGAATAAATTTCAGACAAGGTAGAAGGTGGAGTAATGATTTGACCGCCACCAGGAAAATCTGGTCCTGGTATCAGCGACATTAATTCATCATACGAGATTTTTGGGTTGCGTATCATTGCAACCGCTGCTTTAGCGACTTCCGTTAAATTATGCGAAGGAATTTCTGTCGCCATACCAACTGCGATACCGGATGCACCATTTAATAAAACAAAAGGTAAGCGGCCTGGTAGTAAACGTGGTTCTTGTGTCGATCCATCATAGTTGGGCTGGAAATCCACCGTGCCCATATCGATTTCATCGAGTAGTAGTTTTGAGATAGGTGTGAGACGCGCTTCGGTATAACGCATCGCTGCTGCACCATCACCATCGCGCGAACCAAAATTGCCATGACCATCTATCAATGGATAGCGTAATGAAAAATCTTGTGCCATACGCACCATGGCGTCATACACCGATTGATCACCATGCGGATGTAACTTACCGAGTACATCACCGACCACAGCTGCAGATTTACGTGGCTTAGCAGTAGAGTCGAGTCGCAGTTGATCCATTGCATACAAAATGCGGCGTTGTACTGGCTTTTGACCATCACACACATCAGGTAATGCACGTCCTTTAACAACTGAGATAGCGTAGTCGAGATAAGCACGCTCTGCAAAGGTGGCTAGCGTGAGTGACTCAGCGCCATCATCAGCCGCAGGAGATAAGAGAGTAATTTGATCGCTCATAGTATTAGGTTCTTTTGTTTTTTAAAGTGATACACGCTCAGTGTGAGTAATGCATCGTCTTTGCTTTTCTTTAAATGTCGGCTTCCACTTCGTTGCCATGTTCTTCTAGCCAGTTGCGTCGTGCAGCAGCTTCGCCTTTGCCCATCAGCATAGTAAAGCGCGCCTCCGATGCAGCCTGATTAAATTCGCCTAGTGCTACAGGCAGTAAACGACGTGTATCAGGATTCATGGTGGTTTCCCATAACTGTTCTGCATTCATTTCACCCAAGCCTTTAAAGCGGGCAATGCTCCAGCCATTTTCTTTCACACCGTCTTTTCTGAGTTTGTCTTCGATCGCAGTTAATTCGCCATTATCTAATGCATAGATT
>Ga0315901_10004868_pt1 | contig 16576 bp, 11 predicted proteins | sample LakEriMetagenome_10_FD_203761 | JGI IMG/M metagenome (GOLD analysis project Ga0315901, IMG submission 203761) | Freshwater fungal communities from buoy surface, Lake Erie, Ohio, United States - Buoy 2 MA116 | ecosystem: Environmental > Aquatic > Freshwater > Lake | place: USA: Lake Erie, Ohio...
TATAAATTATAGACTTTAATCTATTGTCTTGTATATAAGAAAATCTTTTAAATAAAGTCACTGTCTATAAAAAACCTATATATATTATGTATTGACAGCTATCTAGATTTAAATATATACTTATGATATAAACCAAAAGCGACCGCTCCCAGATTCCACTCAGAAAAGCGATCGCCTAACATCCAAAAAAGGATAATTCTATTATGCAACTAATCGAAGCAATGGCAACCGACCGCGCCCGGCGCGTTAACACAAAATACGGTGAGAGAACCGTAATTGACGCAGTTCGGCGTGATAATGGCGAAAAAGTCACGGTTTGGCGTGGTGGTGATGACGATTACTCCCAAAAATATGTGATTAAAAACGCTCGGCTAACCTTAACCCTCGATTCAAAAGGGAAATACAACCTTGTAGAGGACCCCAATCTGGTCAATCTAGGAACCCCATTACCTGAAACCGTCCCGGTGAAACCCGTTAGTCGCTATCTGGCAAGCAATAACCCTCCTATCCCCAATTACAGCGAGAAAACAAGCGAGAGCGACCAATCACTTCTATCTCCTAATCAAAAGCGTGAAATAGCCAATTATGTGCAAGAAATGGCAAAACTTTATAAATATTGTCTCGATCAAGTTGAGACAACCATCGGAGTAGAGGGTGAGGACAAGAGAGCGATCGCTACCACCCTGTTTATCTCGGCCCAGAAAAAATTCGCACTGTAAATAGATAGTAACTGGGGGATTAAATCCCCCTTAAATTAGGAGTAGAAAAACATGGAATTTACAGGATTACTCAATCTCAAAATCGAAGCGACAATCAAGGCAGAAAATAAGGGTGAGGCTTTATCTTTTTTCAGTGATTTAATTGCTAATATCACCCTTGATAATTACGGAAAAAGGGACATAGAAATCGTTGACGACAATCTTGATCTAATCGAGAATGATTGGGAATTAACAGAAGATTAATAACCAGTTATCAGTTATCAGTTATCAGTTATCAGTTATCAGTTATCAGTGATTAACCATTATTTAGGAGTAGAAAATGAGCAATAACCTGACAAGAGAAGACACAGAAAACACAGCCGGCGATGTTTATATGGACTTAGTGGCGATCGAGCGTTATCTCTGGCTGTTCAAAAAATCGTTAAGAACCGACTTATCAGAGAATTGTCAAAAGCTTTATATCGAGAATCTTGAAAATATTCAGAACTCGATCGAGGCCACAATCAAGAAAGCAGCGCGGGTTTATGCCTATTTTAATGGGGATATTCCGGATTAATTGAATTAGTAAAAACGCAACTTTTGCGGTTTTGAACTATCAGTTATCGGTTGTCAGTTACCAGTTATCAGTTATCAGTTATCAGTTAATAGCTTATATAACTACTTAGTTATATAAGCATAGTTATATAACTAAGTAGTTAAGCAGTAGTTTGACTTGTTTTTAATTTTGCCTTTTAATTTTTGCCACATAGGTAGGTAAAAAAACACCCGGAAACGCTCACAACGCGGCCCGGGAAATTCTCAAAAATAACAATGATTAACAATCTAGCAGACTTCACGAAACTTGATGAAGTTTTCTCAAACGAGGAAAAAGATTTATCGCGAAATGGTCATTATAGTAAATTCTACCATAATCCATCATCGGCCGCAAAATGCCCTAGGTGCCAGAATTTAAGCGATTTGGTAGAGGATGGCCCAGTTAGGTCTTTATATCGCTGTGAGAAGTGTGGAATCTTCGCGAAGCTTACCAAAAAGCAAAGACCGGACGGGAACCCGATCGAGTGCCGGCTTAAAAATCCTTGTCAGGGCTGTGAGGGGAATGAAGGAATTATCACGCCGGTTGACAGGTCAACGGGAAACCCTCACCATTACCGGCTTGACTGTGGGGATTGTGGACGGTTTCAAAGATGGGTTAGTCAGGATGAATTCGATCGCAAAATAGGGAAACAGGGAGGCCGTGGCAATGCTTAAGCCCTCTCACCTCCAAGAATGGCGATCGAGCGCGGTTGACCCTGAGATCATCCGGCTTAATGTAGAGTCACTATCAGGGGATGCGGCCCTAGAGAGGCTCACTGAGAATGCGATCGAAAAAATCGGGAAAGATCACAAAACCAGACTTCAATATGCGACCTCACCCGTAGCAGAAATCCTTAATCGCTACTCTGATATGAGTAGTGAGGGATGGTGGGCCAGTGGCATTGATATCCTTACCGGGGAACCTTCCCAATGGGGCTGCTATAAGCCGGATAAACCGCGAATTTCTCAAGAAAAGGGTAAAGCGATCAAATATGAACACCCGGCTAAAACCCCTACAGAAATCTTTGCTTTAAAGGTATCCTACGGAATTGGGCTAAAAATAGCGGAAAAACAAGGCTTAAAAGATGATTACTTAACAAGGCTAGGGGATAATTCCTTAGATAGCGAAGATCGAGAATTTTGGCAATGGGTGATAAATAACCCCTCGATCGCCCTGCTAATCACAGAAGGGGCAAAAAAAGCAGGGTCCCTACTTACCGCCGGTTACGCTGCCATAGCACTGCCGGGCATCTATTCAGGTTTTAGGCAAGATAAGGAATGGGGGAACGTGATCGGGCTGCCGTACCTAATCCCCCAACTGCTGCCATTTTGCGGGGGAGGCCGGGAGATAGCCTTTTTCTTTGATCAGGATAGCAAGCCTAAGACAATCAAAAATGTCCGGCGTGCGATCGAAAAAACCGGAAAACTTCTAGGGTACAAGGGATGCAAAGTATCCGTAGCCCGATGGTCTGATTACTGGAAGGGGATCGATGATTTTCTTGCTTCTCAGGGTGTGGAGGCCCTTGATCGAGTCTATCAAGAAAGAATCTCTTTAGATGCTTATAAAATAGCCAATTTTTCCGCTCTAACACCCGATTTAAAGATAAATGAGAAATACATCCCAAAATCCCTAGAAATCCCTGAGAATGCCAAAATCATAGGGATTAAAGCGCCTAAAGGGACGGGAAAAACTGAATGGATAGCGGCAAAAATAGCGCCGCTATTGGCCAAGGGCGATCGAGTATTAGTCATCACTCACCGGGTACAATTGGGGTTAGAATTATCGCGACGTTTTGGGGTTAATTACCGATCGGAATTGGTAAAAAGTGAGGACGGCAGCCTATTGGGATATGTGTTATGCGTTGATAGCTTACATGGCAAGGCTAACCCTCGATTTAATCCCCTTGATTGGGAAAATACCACCGTTATTATCGATGAGGCTGAACAAGTTTTTTGGCATTTAGTTAATTCCCCTACCTGCGAACAATACAGGGTAAAAATAATTGATTCTCTCAGAGAATTATTCAGAATTGTAGTATCTACAGGGGGAACAATATATCTAGCTGATGCTGATTTATCTATGAATGCTATCAGCTATGTGCAATCCCTAATAGGGTATTCTGTCCCTACTTATATCTTAGAAAATACCTATAAATCCCCTATCAAAAGGAATCTATATCTTTTCGGTGGGTTAAATCCCTCTAGCCTTATTCAGGAGTTAGAAATCGCTGTTTCTAGCGGTCAAAAAATCATCTGTCACACGGATGGCCAAAAGCACAAATCATCCTACGGTACAAGGAATCTAGAATATTATGTCAAGAAAAAATACCCTAACCTAAAAATACTGAGAATTGATAGCGAGAGTGTCAGCGATCGCTCTCACCCTGCTTACGGTTGTATGGGGAATCTCGATCAGATTTTATGTCAGTATGATCTGGTAATTTGTAGCCCGGTGATCGAGACAGGAGTGAGCATAGATGTTAGTCACTTTGACGCTGTTTTTGCCATTTCTCATGGTGTTCAAAGTGTTAACGCTTTTTGCCAAACATTAGCACGGGTAAGGTCTAATATTCCGCGCTATATCTGGGTTTCTGGGGTTTCTCCTAACAGAATTGGGAACGGTTCAACCGACCTCAATCAACTATTATCGGGGGAACATTTTAAGGCTAAAAATACTATCAGATCACTGCAATCAGTGGGACTGAGAGAGATTCCAGAATTTAGCTTTTTAGAAGATGGTGAGAAGTATTCCCCTAGTCTTTCCCTATGGGCTAAAAATACCGTTAAAATCAATCTAGAGGCAAAAAACTATCGGGAATCGCTAATGAAAAAGCTAGAGGATGAAGGATACAAAATCACTCCGATTGCGCCCGGTGACAAGGAAGCGATCGAGTCCTTAAAAGATGAGATAAAAGAAGCAAAAAATGAGAACTATTCAGGGCATAAGCAGGCTGTATTAAATGCTGACAGCCTAAGCAATTGCGAGTACAATTCTCTCAAAGAAAAAAGAGAACTAACAGAAGGGGAAAGAAATCAGCTTAAACGCGCACGGATCGAGCGCGTTTATGGAATTAATTTAACCGATGAACTGATCACCAAAGATGATAATAACTGGTATCCACAGATACGATTACATTACTTCTTAACAGTCGGTAATCAGTTCTTAGGGGATAGAGACAAGAAAAAATTAGATGACTCGCTAGAAAATGGTGAGGGGAAAATTTTTAAACCAGACATGAACCGATCGCTTTTGTCAGCAAAAATTCAGCTATTAAAGCTTCTCAATATAGAACAATTTTTAGGCAGCGATCGAGAGTTTACGAGCGATGACCTTGCTGAATGGTTTGAGACGCTTAAAAAAATACCGGTTTCTCAGATTAAATCGATTTTAGGTTTTACCCTATCAATGGGAGATACGCCGATCGCTTTTGCTCAAAGGCTGTTAGCGGTTTTGGGGTTAAAACTGACTTTCATCTCTCACCGGCGATATGAAGACGGCAGCCGGCGACGGGTTTATCGTGGCTGTGAACCTCTCGCTGACGGCCGGGGTGAGGTGTTTGATCGCTGGTTAGAGAGGGATCGGGAATCTCTAGAAGACTCGATCGAGATTGCTGCCTAACCCGGAACACCCTCTCTAATACTATGTTTATGGGGATAAAACCGGTGTTCCTTAATCAAAAATCCCCCCAAAAACCAAAACCGCAATTTTTGCGTATTTTTGGGCATTTTTGCCGTGAGAAGTGTTTTACCGTTGCAACCCAACAACAATGTATTTTTTTTTTCTGTCTCTAGGGACACCCCGCGCCATTGGTAGGCGCGATCGAAAAGTCCCAAAAAGAACCTACTTTTTTCCCTAAACCCAATCATGGTAAGGGTTTTGACTACTGGCAACCAGTGAAGCTGTGTTAGTCTGGCAACCCGGCGCGATACTCATAGGCCCCACCCTTTGAGGGACGGCGGCCCAACCGGGGCCACTGTTCCCTAACTGCTTTTTTTCGGAGTCCCTCGATCGAGCGGGGCCAGCCCGGGACATTCATGGCTCTGATTTCTCTAAGGGTGAAATAGCCGGGCTTTGGCGATCGCTTGACATAGTGGGGCTTGTAATCCTTGTAGCTGTACTCAGTCATATCAGGATGATTTTTGTTTTATTTTCGTTAAAACGGCATTTATTGCCGTATTTTTCAGGAATACTGCCATTTCTTACCCATTTTGATAAATTACTGTCATCTATTCCCAAAATAGCGGCTTTTTCCCTATTGGTTAATTCGATCGCGTCCGTGACCGTCTCAATAGATGAGTCAGTGTCACCCCGGACGGTTGCGATCGCGCCCGGTTCAATAGTTGAGATTGGTTCTACACTCTCAACCGTTGGCAAGGTTCCGATCGCCGGTTGAACCGGTTCACCGGGGGAAGGTTCCTCAATGGGGGGAAGGGGGGAAGTGGCGATCGAAGCCTCTCGCTGTAGCCTTAGCAGTCTCTCCATATCATCTAAACTATCATCTAAACTATCATCTAATCTTTCCTCTAGCCTTGCCATTCTCTCACATAGGGAAGTGAGTAACTTTCCCACGGTAGCATCTAACCTCTCATCTAATAAACCATCTACCCATGATTCTATAAGGGTTTTAACCCTATCATCTAACCCATCATCTAAGTTTGCATCTAAGCTATTGCCTAAGCTTGATTCTAACCCGTCCGTGAGAAACTGTTTAGCTGCCAGATTGTCGGTAAGTGCCGGATAAAGCGATCGGAGTTTATCGAGATAGCGATCGCTGATTGAAAAACTAATTACTTTACTCATGGCATCTAATCTAATCTTGGATGATATTATTATCATCTAATTAGATTAGATGTAACCATCTAACTGTGACACTTTGAGAATTGGCACTCGATCGCATTCCAAGACTCATGATAAATCACCCCTAAAACTTTTTTTCGAGGGTTTTAGGGGCATTTATGAAGGGGTTTTTTTTGGTTAAACTAAACTATCAAGTAAGTCAGTGACTTCCCCTTGATGGTTTTTCCGATTGTCGTCATAGATGAGAAGGGTGTTAAGGCTAGAGTGTCGTGACAATTTTTGCACTCTCCTAACATCCCCCCCCGGTAGCCTCTAGGGCTGCCGTGATAGAACTGTGTCTGATCCGGTGAGGTGACATAGTTTTGGTGATACCAGCATCCTGACAGCGATCTTTGACGATATTGTAAATAGACTGAGTAGAGAGACGACCATCTTTATATCCCAGATTGACTGACACAAATAAAGCCTTGTCGGGGTTGACTTCCCCCCGCGCTTCTAGCCAAGACTCGATCGCCATGACCGTGCCACTGCCAAGAGAGATAATCTCTGATTGATTACCCTTACCCTTCCCAAAAATTCTCAGGGTTTTGGCTGTGGGGTCAAAGTCAGAGATATTGGCTTTACTGACTTCCGATCGCCGGAGGGCATTACTCCATAAAAGGATTAGGAGGGCATAATCTCTAATACCCTTAAGAGTCTCTCGATCAATTCCCCCCAAAACTCTCTTAAACGTCTCGGAATCAACCCCGGTCGTGTCACGATATGCTGACAATTTCTCAGACTTAACAGACTCAAGCATAAAATCACAGTGACCGCAATTATAAGAAAAAGCGACTAAAGACTTAATAGCGGCTAATCTTCGGTTGATTGTGGCCGATTTTAAGTTTTTTTGGAGTAAATCTCCCTTATAGCGGGAAACTATGGCATAAGCGCCATGCCTATCAAGAGATAAAAACTTCCCCAATTCCAGATTAAGATCAGCGAGAAAATTCTCGATATCTTTTTGGTACACCCTACGGGTATGTGGCGATCGCTTAGTGTTCAACCAATCAGATAGAACCCTCTCCCAATCGGTAACAGGGGGAACCGGGGATAAATGGGAAAGTCTAGAGTTAAGTAGTACAACGTTATCGGTCATCTTGCGAAAACTGTAATTATCAACACATTAAGAAATCTAAAAACCCGTGGGGTCACGGGTTAGGAGTTGGGTTTTTAAGGGTTAGGGAAAAAAACTATTTTTCCGAGTATGCCTAGTATTCCTGTCACCAAAATTCCGACAATGCCAAGAAAAGCATTACTTGTAACATTCAACCGTCCATTTAGGTCATTAATGCGCTTTTCTGTCTCTATTACCTTAGAATCTAAGGCTTTAATATCTCCCCTTAACTCAGACTGCCCGATTTCTAACTTTGTAAGACGTTCCTCGATTTTGTCGAATTTTTGGCTAACATCTTTCTGGTAGCTGTCTATTTTCCCTTCAATCCTTGTCAGAACAGCTTCTAAGGAATAGGTCACGGTTTCGTTAGACATTGCCTAAACTCCTATCTTTTTGTTGATGCGATTTCTCCTACCAATTCAGCGCGAAGGGAAGCGATCGCCGCTTCTATCTTTTTATCTACTGTGTCCATATCGTCTAGGGTTGCTTTCCCTAATGCTGATTCAATAAATCGGATCAATTCCCCGCTCGCACTATTACCGCGCTTCTCAGACCACTGCTTAAATGCTTCCCAATCATCTTCATCTACTCTGAAAGTTGCCAGAATTTTATTTTTAGCCATATTCTATACTGCTGTCTATACTGTATAAATTATAGACTTTAATCTATTGTCTTGTATATAAGAAAATCTTTTAAATAAAGTCACTGTCTATAAAAAACCTATATATATTATGTATTGACAGCTATCTAGATTTAAATATATACTTATGATATAAACCAAAAGCGACCGCTCCCAGATTCCACTCAGAAAAGCGATCGCCTAACATCCAAAAAAGGATAATTCTATTATGCAACTAATCGAAGCAATGGCAACCGACCGCGCCCGGCGCGTTAACACAAAATACGGTGAGAGAACCGTAATTGACGCAGTTCGGCGTGATAATGGCGAAAAAGTCACGGTTTGGCGTGGTGGTGATGACGATTACTCCCAAAAATATGTGATTAAAAACGCTCGGCTAACCTTAACCCTCGATTCAAAAGGGAAATACAACCTTGTAGAGGACCCCAATCTGGTCAATCTAGGAACCCCATTACCTGAAACCGTCCCGGTGAAACCCGTTAGTCGCTATCTGGCAAGCAATAACCCTCCTATCCCCAATTACAGCGAGAAAACAAGCGAGAGCGACCAATCACTTCTATCTCCTAATCAAAAGCGTGAAATAGCCAATTATGTGCAAGAAATGGCAAAACTTTATAAATATTGTCTCGATCAAGTTGAGACAACCATCGGAGTAGAGGGTGAGGACAAGAGAGCGATCGCTACCACCCTGTTTATCTCGGCCCAGAAAAAATTCGCACTGTAAATAGATAGTAACTGGGGGATTAAATCCCCCTTAAATTAGGAGTAGAAAAACATGGAATTTACAGGATTACTCAATCTCAAAATCGAAGCGACAATCAAGGCAGAAAATAAGGGTGAGGCTTTATCTTTTTTCAGTGATTTAATTGCTAATATCACCCTTGATAATTACGGAAAAAGGGACATAGAAATCGTTGACGACAATCTTGATCTAATCGAGAATGATTGGGAATTAACAGAAGATTAATAACCAGTTATCAGTTATCAGTTATCAGTTATCAGTTATCAGTTATCAGTGATTAACCATTATTTAGGAGTAGAAAATGAGCAATAACCTGACAAGAGAAGACACAGAAAACACAGCCGGCGATGTTTATATGGACTTAGTGGCGATCGAGCGTTATCTCTGGCTGTTCAAAAAATCGTTAAGAACCGACTTATCAGAGAATTGTCAAAAGCTTTATATCGAGAATCTTGAAAATATTCAGAACTCGATCGAGGCCACAATCAAGAAAGCAGCGCGGGTTTATGCCTATTTTAATGGGGATATTCCGGATTAATTGAATTAGTAAAAACGCAACTTTTGCGGTTTTGAACTATCAGTTATCGGTTGTCAGTTACCAGTTATCAGTTATCAGTTATCAGTTAATAGCTTATATAACTACTTAGTTATATAAGCATAGTTATATAACTAAGTAGTTAAGCAGTAGTTTGACTTGTTTTTAATTTTGCCTTTTAATTTTTGCCACATAGGTAGGTAAAAAAACACCCGGAAACGCTCACAACGCGGCCCGGGAAATTCTCAAAAATAACAATGATTAACAATCTAGCAGACTTCACGAAACTTGATGAAGTTTTCTCAAACGAGGAAAAAGATTTATCGCGAAATGGTCATTATAGTAAATTCTACCATAATCCATCATCGGCCGCAAAATGCCCTAGGTGCCAGAATTTAAGCGATTTGGTAGAGGATGGCCCAGTTAGGTCTTTATATCGCTGTGAGAAGTGTGGAATCTTCGCGAAGCTTACCAAAAAGCAAAGACCGGACGGGAACCCGATCGAGTGCCGGCTTAAAAATCCTTGTCAGGGCTGTGAGGGGAATGAAGGAATTATCACGCCGGTTGACAGGTCAACGGGAAACCCTCACCATTACCGGCTTGACTGTGGGGATTGTGGACGGTTTCAAAGATGGGTTAGTCAGGATGAATTCGATCGCAAAATAGGGAAACAGGGAGGCCGTGGCAATGCTTAAGCCCTCTCACCTCCAAGAATGGCGATCGAGCGCGGTTGACCCTGAGATCATCCGGCTTAATGTAGAGTCACTATCAGGGGATGCGGCCCTAGAGAGGCTCACTGAGAATGCGATCGAAAAAATCGGGAAAGATCACAAAACCAGACTTCAATATGCGACCTCACCCGTAGCAGAAATCCTTAATCGCTACTCTGATATGAGTAGTGAGGGATGGTGGGCCAGTGGCATTGATATCCTTACCGGGGAACCTTCCCAATGGGGCTGCTATAAGCCGGATAAACCGCGAATTTCTCAAGAAAAGGGTAAAGCGATCAAATATGAACACCCGGCTAAAACCCCTACAGAAATCTTTGCTTTAAAGGTATCCTACGGAATTGGGCTAAAAATAGCGGAAAAACAAGGCTTAAAAGATGATTACTTAACAAGGCTAGGGGATAATTCCTTAGATAGCGAAGATCGAGAATTTTGGCAATGGGTGATAAATAACCCCTCGATCGCCCTGCTAATCACAGAAGGGGCAAAAAAAGCAGGGTCCCTACTTACCGCCGGTTACGCTGCCATAGCACTGCCGGGCATCTATTCAGGTTTTAGGCAAGATAAGGAATGGGGGAACGTGATCGGGCTGCCGTACCTAATCCCCCAACTGCTGCCATTTTGCGGGGGAGGCCGGGAGATAGCCTTTTTCTTTGATCAGGATAGCAAGCCTAAGACAATCAAAAATGTCCGGCGTGCGATCGAAAAAACCGGAAAACTTCTAGGGTACAAGGGATGCAAAGTATCCGTAGCCCGATGGTCTGATTACTGGAAGGGGATCGATGATTTTCTTGCTTCTCAGGGTGTGGAGGCCCTTGATCGAGTCTATCAAGAAAGAATCTCTTTAGATGCTTATAAAATAGCCAATTTTTCCGCTCTAACACCCGATTTAAAGATAAATGAGAAATACATCCCAAAATCCCTAGAAATCCCTGAGAATGCCAAAATCATAGGGATTAAAGCGCCTAAAGGGACGGGAAAAACTGAATGGATAGCGGCAAAAATAGCGCCGCTATTGGCCAAGGGCGATCGAGTATTAGTCATCACTCACCGGGTACAATTGGGGTTAGAATTATCGCGACGTTTTGGGGTTAATTACCGATCGGAATTGGTAAAAAGTGAGGACGGCAGCCTATTGGGATATGTGTTATGCGTTGATAGCTTACATGGCAAGGCTAACCCTCGATTTAATCCCCTTGATTGGGAAAATACCACCGTTATTATCGATGAGGCTGAACAAGTTTTTTGGCATTTAGTTAATTCCCCTACCTGCGAACAATACAGGGTAAAAATAATTGATTCTCTCAGAGAATTATTCAGAATTGTAGTATCTACAGGGGGAACAATATATCTAGCTGATGCTGATTTATCTATGAATGCTATCAGCTATGTGCAATCCCTAATAGGGTATTCTGTCCCTACTTATATCTTAGAAAATACCTATAAATCCCCTATCAAAAGGAATCTATATCTTTTCGGTGGGTTAAATCCCTCTAGCCTTATTCAGGAGTTAGAAATCGCTGTTTCTAGCGGTCAAAAAATCATCTGTCACACGGATGGCCAAAAGCACAAATCATCCTACGGTACAAGGAATCTAGAATATTATGTCAAGAAAAAATACCCTAACCTAAAAATACTGAGAATTGATAGCGAGAGTGTCAGCGATCGCTCTCACCCTGCTTACGGTTGTATGGGGAATCTCGATCAGATTTTATGTCAGTATGATCTGGTAATTTGTAGCCCGGTGATCGAGACAGGAGTGAGCATAGATGTTAGTCACTTTGACGCTGTTTTTGCCATTTCTCATGGTGTTCAAAGTGTTAACGCTTTTTGCCAAACATTAGCACGGGTAAGGTCTAATATTCCGCGCTATATCTGGGTTTCTGGGGTTTCTCCTAACAGAATTGGGAACGGTTCAACCGACCTCAATCAACTATTATCGGGGGAACATTTTAAGGCTAAAAATACTATCAGATCACTGCAATCAGTGGGACTGAGAGAGATTCCAGAATTTAGCTTTTTAGAAGATGGTGAGAAGTATTCCCCTAGTCTTTCCCTATGGGCTAAAAATACCGTTAAAATCAATCTAGAGGCAAAAAACTATCGGGAATCGCTAATGAAAAAGCTAGAGGATGAAGGATACAAAATCACTCCGATTGCGCCCGGTGACAAGGAAGCGATCGAGTCCTTAAAAGATGAGATAAAAGAAGCAAAAAATGAGAACTATTCAGGGCATAAGCAGGCTGTATTAAATGCTGACAGCCTAAGCAATTGCGAGTACAATTCTCTCAAAGAAAAAAGAGAACTAACAGAAGGGGAAAGAAATCAGCTTAAACGCGCACGGATCGAGCGCGTTTATGGAATTAATTTAACCGATGAACTGATCACCAAAGATGATAATAACTGGTATCCACAGATACGATTACATTACTTCTTAACAGTCGGTAATCAGTTCTTAGGGGATAGAGACAAGAAAAAATTAGATGACTCGCTAGAAAATGGTGAGGGGAAAATTTTTAAACCAGACATGAACCGATCGCTTTTGTCAGCAAAAATTCAGCTATTAAAGCTTCTCAATATAGAACAATTTTTAGGCAGCGATCGAGAGTTTACGAGCGATGACCTTGCTGAATGGTTTGAGACGCTTAAAAAAATACCGGTTTCTCAGATTAAATCGATTTTAGGTTTTACCCTATCAATGGGAGATACGCCGATCGCTTTTGCTCAAAGGCTGTTAGCGGTTTTGGGGTTAAAACTGACTTTCATCTCTCACCGGCGATATGAAGACGGCAGCCGGCGACGGGTTTATCGTGGCTGTGAACCTCTCGCTGACGGCCGGGGTGAGGTGTTTGATCGCTGGTTAGAGAGGGATCGGGAATCTCTAGAAGACTCGATCGAGATTGCTGCCTAACCCGGAACACCCTCTCTAATACTATGTTTATGGGGATAAAACCGGTGTTCCTTAATCAAAAATCCCCCCAAAAACCAAAACCGCAATTTTTGCGTATTTTTGGGCATTTTTGCCGTGAGAAGTGTTTTACCGTTGCAACCCAACAACAATGTATTTTTTTTTTCTGTCTCTAGGGACACCCCGCGCCATTGGTAGGCGCGATCGAAAAGTCCCAAAAAGAACCTACTTTTTTCCCTAAACCCAATCATGGTAAGGGTTTTGACTACTGGCAACCAGTGAAGCTGTGTTAGTCTGGCAACCCGGCGCGATACTCATAGGCCCCACCCTTTGAGGGACGGCGGCCCAACCGGGGCCACTGTTCCCTAACTGCTTTTTTTCGGAGTCCCTCGATCGAGCGGGGCCAGCCCGGGACATTCATGGCTCTGATTTCTCTAAGGGTGAAATAGCCGGGCTTTGGCGATCGCTTGACATAGTGGGGCTTGTAATCCTTGTAGCTGTACTCAGTCATATCAGGATGATTTTTGTTTTATTTTCGTTAAAACGGCATTTATTGCCGTATTTTTCAGGAATACTGCCATTTCTTACCCATTTTGATAAATTACTGTCATCTATTCCCAAAATAGCGGCTTTTTCCCTATTGGTTAATTCGATCGCGTCCGTGACCGTCTCAATAGATGAGTCAGTGTCACCCCGGACGGTTGCGATCGCGCCCGGTTCAATAGTTGAGATTGGTTCTACACTCTCAACCGTTGGCAAGGTTCCGATCGCCGGTTGAACCGGTTCACCGGGGGAAGGTTCCTCAATGGGGGGAAGGGGGGAAGTGGCGATCGAAGCCTCTCGCTGTAGCCTTAGCAGTCTCTCCATATCATCTAAACTATCATCTAAACTATCATCTAATCTTTCCTCTAGCCTTGCCATTCTCTCACATAGGGAAGTGAGTAACTTTCCCACGGTAGCATCTAACCTCTCATCTAATAAACCATCTACCCATGATTCTATAAGGGTTTTAACCCTATCATCTAACCCATCATCTAAGTTTGCATCTAAGCTATTGCCTAAGCTTGATTCTAACCCGTCCGTGAGAAACTGTTTAGCTGCCAGATTGTCGGTAAGTGCCGGATAAAGCGATCGGAGTTTATCGAGATAGCGATCGCTGATTGAAAAACTAATTACTTTACTCATGGCATCTAATCTAATCTTGGATGATATTATTATCATCTAATTAGATTAGATGTAACCATCTAACTGTGACACTTTGAGAATTGGCACTCGATCGCATTCCAAGACTCATGATAAATCACCCCTAAAACTTTTTTTCGAGGGTTTTAGGGGCATTTATGAAGGGGTTTTTTTTGGTTAAACTAAACTATCAAGTAAGTCAGTGACTTCCCCTTGATGGTTTTTCCGATTGTCGTCATAGATGAGAAGGGTGTTAAGGCTAGAGTGTCGTGACAATTTTTGCACTCTCCTAACATCCCCCCCCGGTAGCCTCTAGGGCTGCCGTGATAGAACTGTGTCTGATCCGGTGAGGTGACATAGTTTTGGTGATACCAGCATCCTGACAGCGATCTTTGACGATATTGTAAATAGACTGAGTAGAGAGACGACCATCTTTATATCCCAGATTGACTGACACAAATAAAGCCTTGTCGGGGTTGACTTCCCCCCGCGCTTCTAGCCAAGACTCGATCGCCATGACCGTGCCACTGCCAAGAGAGATAATCTCTGATTGATTACCCTTACCCTTCCCAAAAATTCTCAGGGTTTTGGCTGTGGGGTCAAAGTCAGAGATATTGGCTTTACTGACTTCCGATCGCCGGAGGGCATTACTCCATAAAAGGATTAGGAGGGCATAATCTCTAATACCCTTAAGAGTCTCTCGATCAATTCCCCCCAAAACTCTCTTAAACGTCTCGGAATCAACCCCGGTCGTGTCACGATATGCTGACAATTTCTCAGACTTAACAGACTCAAGCATAAAATCACAGTGACCGCAATTATAAGAAAAAGCGACTAAAGACTTAATAGCGGCTAATCTTCGGTTGATTGTGGCCGATTTTAAGTTTTTTTGGAGTAAATCTCCCTTATAGCGGGAAACTATGGCATAAGCGCCATGCCTATCAAGAGATAAAAACTTCCCCAATTCCAGATTAAGATCAGCGAGAAAATTCTCGATATCTTTTTGGTACACCCTACGGGTATGTGGCGATCGCTTAGTGTTCAACCAATCAGATAGAACCCTCTCCCAATCGGTAACAGGGGGAACCGGGGATAAATGGGAAAGTCTAGAGTTAAGTAGTACAACGTTATCGGTCATCTTGCGAAAATGGTTATTATCAACACATTAAGAATTGTTAAGAACCCAAAGCATTCTCAACTGAGTGAAGCTTCTCTTTGAGATGCGATACAAGTTTTTCGTTTTATCCGACTCCAATAGGCTTGCTTGTAATTACTCTTGTAGCGGGCGGAAGAATTTTCTCGATTTGTTCCCCCTCTTTCTGTTTAGTGTCAAACAAATCCAATCGGGTTTGAAGATTCAACCAAAAATCAGGAGAGACTTGGAAGTATTTAGCAAGTCTTAAAGCGGTGCTAGGGGTAATCCCCCGGCGACGGTTGACAATTTCATTAATTCGCTGGTAAGGAACCCCAATCGCATCAGCGAGTTGACTCTGTGTGATGCCCATCGGCTTCAAAAATTCCTCGTTCAGCATTTCACCCGGATGGGTGGGTCTTCTATGGGTAGGTGTGCGAACCATGTTTATACTCCTTTTTTAACTGGAATGATAATCAACGACTTCAACATTATCTGGACCGTTTATAGTCCAGATAAAACAGATACGGTACTGATCATTGATTCGGATGCTATGCTGACCTTGCCGATCACCGACTAAAACTTCCAAACAATTGTTGGGTGGAATGCGTAGGTCATCTAGCGAAGTTGCCGAATCGACTAAATCCAGTTTCCGTCGCACCACGTTCCATAAATTTCTAGGGCAGGTTTTCCGTGCTTTTTTGGTATCCTCACCATTGAAAATATTTTTAGTAGCTGTATTCCTGAATGAGACTATCATAATAACACGGTAGCACGTTTTTCATGTTAGACGTTCGCTAAACTATTTCTTTTTAGGCATTGATCACATTTTATTCTTTGCTTGGAACCCATTCGAGAATCTCGCCGGGCTGTATCTCGTACCTATCACAGATTGCCTGTAAGACTGCCACAGAAGGAAGCTGATCAGGGTTCTGGGATAGCTTGTATCCCGTGGACATCGCAATGCCTGTTTGCTGAATGAATTTATAGATTGTGATGCCTCTAGCCTCTGTAAATTCCTTGACCCGATTTTTTAGTACCATTGTATTAGTTTTATGTCTCTATAATTTATTATAACTTTTTTTTAGAATAATGCTTGACAATATTACTGACACTACGGTAATATCTAGATATAGAGAAAGACGACCACTCCCAACTGCAAATTAGTGTGATCGCCTTTCCGTCAACCCTTATTAGGTCTAAAACAATGGTACAACTTATCGAAGCTATAGCGCAATCTCCGGCCCGCCGCGTTACCACAAAATTTGGTGAAAGAACGGTTATCGACTGTGTACGCCGCGATAATGGGGAAAAAGTGACCGTTTGGCGCGGTGGGGATGACGAATACTCCCAAAAGCACGTTATTAAAAACGCACGCTTGACCTTAACCCTTGACAATAAAGGAAAATACAACCTTGTCGAGGACCCCGCGTTAACCAACTTAGGTCAACCCCTTCCAGAGT
>Ga0315901_10004875_pt1 | contig 16559 bp, 22 predicted proteins | sample LakEriMetagenome_10_FD_203761 | JGI IMG/M metagenome (GOLD analysis project Ga0315901, IMG submission 203761) | Freshwater fungal communities from buoy surface, Lake Erie, Ohio, United States - Buoy 2 MA116 | ecosystem: Environmental > Aquatic > Freshwater > Lake | place: USA: Lake Erie, Ohio...
CGCATCAACGCATTTTGGCAAAATGAGGGACTAGGGATGGCCGGTTACAAAGGAAGGCAGGGCAGGAAGCCTAAGCTGGCCACAAAACACAAACTTGACGGGACTTTTCGTGACGACCGCCACGGCAATCGGCTGGAGTCAATTCCGTTTCAGTCGGCACCGCTGAGGCTGGCTCCACCGGAGTCGCTGCGGGAAGACGGGAAGCGGCAGTGGCAGATTGTATTGGACACGCTGCCTGAGTTTGTGCTGAAGAACTGCGACGAGGGGAAGCTGTATCAATTGGCTTTCATCCGCCAGCAACTGAACGACGTGCAAGCGGCAATCGAAAGTTCGCCGGTTGATACCAAGTTGATTCAGACCTACATCAAATTGTCCAGTCAATACGACCGAATCGCTCGCCAGTTTGGTTTGTCGCCGATCGACCGGGCGGCGATGAAGGTGGAAGATCCTAAGAATGACGTTGACCCGTTCGCAGAATTTTTGAAAGCAGGAATCGGTTGATTCAGCGCAGCGTATATCGTGACATTGTGACCAGCTACTGCGAGGATGTGCAGGACGGCTCGGTGGTCGCGTGCGATATGGTCAAAGCTGCGGTCGCCAGGTACGTGCAGGACTTTCAGCGGCAGCAAACACCGGACTTTCCCTACCGCCTGGACCAAGCTAAAGCGGAAAAGGCTTGCCAGTTCTTTCCGATTCTGCTGAGGCATAGCATTGGCGAGTTCGTTGGGCACCCGTTCCACTTGTCACCGTGGCAAGCGTTCATCAACTGGAATCTGTTCGGCTGGGTTCGCGAGGACGGGACGCGACGTTTCCGGCGGGCGTTCATTTCCGTGGCCCGCAAGAATGGCAAGTCCAGCTACTGTGCGGGGCTGTCGCTGCTGCTTACCGCTGCTGATGGCGAGGCTGGGGCCGAGGTCTACATCGGGGCGACCAAGCTGGACCAAGCACGCATCATCCACAAGGAAGCGAACCGGATGCTGCGTCAATCGCCGTACATCGGCAAGCACGCCAGCGTCACGAAAGATAACGTGGCGTTCGAAAGCACCAACAGCTTCCTGCGTCCGCTTGGAAGCGATAAGCCTTACGACGGTCTCAACCCTCACGGCGTATTCTTCGACGAGCTTCACGCTTGGCAGGAATATCACCGGGAGTTCTACGCCACGATGACGACCGGTTCGGCGGCACGGACGCAGCCGCTGCAGGTGATGATCACCACGGCCGGCAACGACCGGAGCCGAATCTACAACGAGGAATTGGCCTACACCCGCGGCGTCATCAAGGGCGACTGGCAGGACGACAGCACGTTTGGGATTATCTTTGAGATTGACGAGAACGACGACCCGTTTGAGGAAGCAAACTGGGTCAAGGCTAATCCGAACCTGGGCGTCAGCGTCAAGGCGGATTACCTGCGGGAACAGGCGACCAAGGCAAAGAACAAACCGCAGGCCCGGCACGACTTTCTGCGATACCACTGCAACCGCACCGTTTCCAGCGTGGAGACTGGAATCAATGCGGAACTTTGGGACAGCATCAGCGGCGAATTGTCGGATTGGTCGCAGGCTGACGCCATTGCTGCTGGCGTGGACCTTGGCGGCAAGGACGACTTGGCAGCCTACGCGCTCGTGGCTCGCTTTCCAATCGGGGAAACAGACGACGGCATGGGGCAGGCGCGTCCAGTGTATCGCTATGAGATGCGGACTCGGGCGTTTATCAGCGAGGATTCTCGGCGGGATTTGACTCAGCAGCCGTGGGCGCAGTGGATTTACAGCGGCCATCTCTGCAAATGCCGCTACGTGGTCGCAAGCCTGCGGGATTCGTTGCTGGAAGATTGCGAGCAGTTTGGCGTTTCGATGGTGGCTTACGACCCGTACAACGCCAGCCAGCTGGGCGATGAACTGGACGCGGCAGGGCTGACGCCGGTCAAGATGCCACAGGCACACCATCACTTCAACGAGGTTCTGCTTGAGTTTCAGGCGGCAGCTGCGGAGGGGCGTTTGCGTCCAGCAGTATCTGATCCGATTCTGCGGTGGTGTGCGCTAAACATGGCAATCAACCGCAACAGTCGGGACCAAGTCATGCCGGACAAAAAGCACAGCAAGGAAAAGATTGATGCAGCGGTGGCTGGGCTGATGGCAATGCGGGCGGTGATGGTTTGCAAGTCGCGGTTTACGGGCAGTCTATTCATCGGCTAAGGAGGGCGGCATGGGTTACGGGTTGAACGGTTTGATTAAGTGGTTCAGCGGTGGCGACGAGGGCGTGACGCCGGTCAACCCCAATTCCATGCTCGGGCTGTCGGGCGTCTGGTACGCCATGAACAAGATCAGTGGGATGATCGGGCAAATGCCGCTGGAGATTAAGCGGAAGCTGTCCGGTGGTGGGGCGGAAGACGCCACAAACCACGCAGCATGGCGTTTGCTTCGATGGGAACCAAACGTCTATCAAACGGCGGACGTGTTCAAGGAAACGCTTCAAGGGCACGCACTTGGCTGGGGAAATGGCCGGGCCGTCATCATCCGCCAGGGCAATCGCCCAGTGGAACTGCTGCCGCTCAGACCGGACAGAACCCGTGCGTTTATGGTGGCCGGCGAAAAATACCACGTCACCAACCCAGTGATGAGCGACGACGCGATAGCTGCCTACGCCGGGAACTTTGAAGAGGCGATGACAGCGAACCCCGAGACGACAATCGTTATCCACGACCGGGACGTGCTGCATATCCAAGGGTTCGGCTACGACGGGATCGAGGGCAAGGGCGTGGCCCAAGTCGCACGCGAATCGATTTCGATGGGCCTGAACGCACAGCGGCTGGCGACCAAGCAATCTGAAAAGGGGTTCACCGGGCGGCTGATGCTGCAGGCACCACCGGGCACGTTCCGCCAGGAGAAGGACGCGGCCGAGTTTCTGACCACATTCCGCAAGCACCACAACGAAGACGGGGAACTGGTCGGACTGCTGCGGGAGGGCGTCACGGCCAACGTGCTGACCATGAGCAACCACGACGCCCAGTTTGTGGAGCAGCAGAAGTTCAACCGCACCGACATCATGCTCTGGTTCGGGCTGGAATCGATGCCGGGCGACGAGTCCCGCAGTAGTTATTCAAGCCTTGAGCAAAAGCAGCTGGCTGAGTTGCAATCCTGTCTCAACCGCTGGCTGGTCAAGTGGGAAATGCAGTGCCGGTCTAAACTGCTGAGCCTGTCAGAGCAGCGGGCGGATTCGCACTATTTTAAGTTTAATCGGCAAACGCTGATCATGACCGACACCCAGACGACCATCAATTCGCTGGCTCAAGGCATCATGAACAAGATACTGTCGCCGAACGAGGCACGCGCCAAGCTGGACATGAATCCGTATGACGGCGGCGACAACTACTCGAACCCAATGATTGACCCGACGATTACCGACCCTGAAACGGGCGAGGCTGAAATGCCAGATACCAGCGGGGACATGAGCAACGACGACGACGCAGACGAGGCGGCAACACCAGCGGCGCGGGCACAGCTGCAGCACATGGTCGGCGTCGAGTGCAACCGCATCCGAGACCGTGGGCTAAAGGCTAAGAACTTCTGCGAATGGGTGGATGCGTTCTATGACCGATGGCAGGAACGGCTGGAAGCAACCGTTGGGGCTGAGGACTGCGACGTGGCGGGCTACTGCCAATTGCACAAGCAGGCACTGCTGGCAGCAGCGGACCACAAGCCGGAACAGTTCGAGGCTGCGGTTCTGGCGTTGATTGACCAATGGCGGCAAGACGGCGTTGCAGAATTGGTGAAGCTATGAGCGAGCGTGTTTTCGTCTGCGTCGGTCCAAACAAGGGCGATATGTCTATGCTCCAGATAATGCAGGGGCATGACCGGTTCTACATGTTTGAACCACTGCCAGAGGCCGCGGACTATCTGCGGCGGAAAAATGCACACATGAGCGACATTTTCCACGTTGTCCAGGCTGCCTGCGGCGAAGCGGACGGAATGCGGACGCTGACTGTGTACAACCACGACGGGGTAAGCAGCAGCCTCGGCGTTTGCACTGAACAGGCTCGGCAAATGTACCCGCAAGCCGACCTGTGTCAAAAGGAGCAGCTGGAGGTGCATGTCGTCAATCTGTGCAGCTTCCTTGAGTGGGCCGGCGTCAAGCAGATTGAGACGCTGATGATTGACGCACAGGGCATGGACTTGGCCATTTTGAAAACAATGCGGCCATTCTTTGAGCGGCGGGCCGTGCGGCGTGTGATTCATGAAATCGATGTAGACGGGTTCAGGCATTACGACGGACTTCCAGACAACTCGTTATCTGGCGCGGTGCAGTACATGGAACAGTTTAACAGTTATCAACCGTACCGGCTGCCAGACCGGAACGACTTCAACTTTGACCTTGAATGGAGGCTGACCGAATGCTGAAGCTAAACGAAAAGACGCGCGAACTGTTCATGTATGGGCAAATCGGTCCAGCCGACTGGGGATTTATCGGCGGGGATTCCGTCGTCGAAGCGTTGGCCATGCTGGGCGATGGGCCGATTAACGTGCGGCTAAACAGTCCTGGCGGGTCAGTGGATGAAGCTGTAGCCGCTGTGGAGAACCTGCGGCGGCACAACGGGGAGGTCACTGTCAGCGTCGATGCGTTGGCGGCGTCGGCCGCAACGTTGCTGCTGGTCAGCGGATTCAAAACAACGGCCGCCCCTCGGGCTATGGTGATGATTCACGAACCGCACACCATCGCCATCGGGGATGCGGCATCGATGCGGAAGACGGCAGACATTCTGGAGAAATACCGGGATTCGCTCGTGGACGCCTACGCCCAGAAGATGGACGCCAGCCGGGAAGAGATTCTGGCAATGGTTGCGGACGAAACTTGGTTTACCGCCAAGGAGGCACTGGCCATTGGGCTGGTCGATTCCATTGCTGAAGTCGCCGACGCACCAAAAGCGATGGCATCCCCGTCCATGTTTAAGCACGCACCGCAGGAATTGTTCGACGGAGCCAAGCCAGCCACGCCAGTGGAGCAGCGGTTTCCCAAGCGGATTGCCGCAAAAATGCGGGCGATTCAAATGCGTTTACGTTGACACTTGACGACTTACTGGAAATTCGTACTATTCATGCGAGCGGCTGGTGCCGCGTACATCTAAACAAACTCCCTTAGAGTTCGGTTGTCATCGACTCGACGGGCTGACGTGTTTCAACAACCACGTCGGCTGTCGCAGTCGATTTTCTTTTTTGTGCTGCCTGACAGTCGGCACAGAAAAGGACTCTAAACATGAAGACTGTCAAGGAATTGCAAGCGGCAATTCAGGAACAGCACGACCGCGTTGCTGCCATTCTGAATGTGGCCAAGGAAGAAAGCCGCGACCTATCGGCTGACGAAGAGAAGGAAATCGACGAAGCCCAAGGCAAGGGCGATCAGGTCGGCAAGATTGGCGAACTGGAAGCCAAGCTGGATCGGTTGCTCAAGGTCGAATCCAAGCAGCGGGAAATCGCCCGCCAGCGGTTTGTTGGTGTTCAGGACCAAGAAGCCGTCAGCGACAATGGCGAACTGAACATGTCCGCAATCAAGGTTCCGGCCAAGGCCAAGGCCGGAACGGTCCGCTCTTACAAGGGCCAGGACGCCGAAAAGGAAGCCTACATTGCGGGGCAGTTTTTCTTGAGCATCAACGGCAACGAAAATGCCGGAAGCTGGCTCAAGTCGCACGGCATTCAAAACGCCCTGAGTACCAGCGACAACACCAAGGGTGGTTATCTGGTGCCGGAAATCATCGAATCGGCCATCATTCGCAACGTCGAAGAGTTTGGCGTCGCTCGGCGTGAATGCCGGGTTTACCCGATGGGCGTTGGCGTGACCTTGCTGCCGCGCCGGGCCGGTGGGTTTACTCCTGTCTTCGCAGGGGAAAACAGCACCGTTACCGCATCGGATCTGGCATTTGATCAGATTCGCCTCGAAGCTCGCAAGCTGATGGTCTTCAGCAGCTGGTCCAGCGAATTGCCAGAGGACAGCATTGTGGCCCTGGGCGATTTGCTGACCGCAGAAGTTGCTCAGGCTTTTGCCGTGCGTGAAGACCAGTGCTTGTTCCTCGGCGACGGTACGAGCACCTACGGCGGCATGGTCGGCCTGCCGAGTGCTCTGGCTGCTGGTTCGGTTGCGACCACGGCCACCAACGTTGACACCCCGGCAGAAATCACCATTGCATCGTTCGAAGACGCAATGGGCAAGCTGCTGCAACTCCCCGGCCTGCAGCCGAAGTGGTACTGCCATTCGAGCATTTACTACAACGTCATGCAGCGGCTGGGATACGCAGCGGCTGGAAACTCTGCCGTCAACTTCAACGGCGGATTTGCTCCGACATTCTTGGGGTATCCGGTCGTCCTGTGCCAAGCAATGGCGAGCGGCGGCCCGACCACTGACCTTTCCGGTTCGTTTATCTGCTACTTCGGCGACATGAGCCGAGCAGTCACGATGGGCCAAAAGCGAGGCATCAGCATTGCGGTGGACAACAGCTACGGGTTCAACACGGATAGCATTTTCTTCCGTGCTACCGAGCGTTTCGACCTGAACTGCCACGAACGTGGCACCGCAACCGCAGGTGGTCCGATTATCGGCATCCGCTGCAATCCGTCTTAGTAGTTGATCCAGGTGTACTGCTCCGCCTGGGACCGTCGGGCGGGAGCGGGCGACTGCTCCCGCCTTTTTTCTCACAGATTCAAAAAAGGAAATTGAAATATGAACGTTCTCCAAAGCTGCGTTTACTCAACGCTGCTCGCACCGATTACCGCTGCAACCACTGCACGCACTGCCAACCTCGACACTCAGGGAGCCGATTACGCAACCATCGTGATCTCCTGCGGTGCCGAAGCCAACACGAACTCGACAAACGTCCTTTGCAACTTGCGTGAGTCTGACGACACGACGGCAACCAACTTTGCCACGTTCAACAGCACCTACGCATTTACCATTGACAACACGACCGCTCAGGAAGCAATCCTGCACGTCGATCTCAATGGGCGAAAGCGTTACCTGCAGGTAGCGTTGACCCCCGACACCACCACCAACGGTGCGGTTCTGACTTCAGTGATCGGCGTCCTGAAAAAGGAAATTGCTGACGCTGCCAACACCAACAACGCCGATTACGTGCGAGTTGGTTAGCAATAAGACGGTCAACCAGTGCGGAGCAGATGCACATGGATACACAGATGGAAGCCAAGGTGGCGGCGTTTATGACGGCCCCGCGCTACGAATGCGTCTGGAGCCGGAACGTCATCGACCACGCATTCAAAAAGGCGGGCATCCCGCTGATTGTTTCTGGCGGTGTTTTTTACGGCCAGTGCATGCAGCGGATGTTCGAGGATGCAATCGCGGCAGGCGTTGAAATTGCCATCACGGTGGACTTTGACAGTTGTTTTAACGTTGCTCAGGTGCATCGCCTGTTGGGTGTGCTGTGCAGTGAGCAGAAATACGACGCTGTTGCGGCGATGCAATGCCGGCGAGGCAGGCAGATCCCGCTGTTTACGGTCGGCGGTCAAACGCAGGTCGAGTACCAGGGCGAGCCAATTGAAGTGACCACGGCACACTTTGGGCTGACGGCTATCAAGCTGGACCGGCTGCGGGACGTGCCCAAGCCTTGGTTCTGGAGCCGGCCTGATTTGGACGGGTGCTGGACCGATGCCAAGATTGACGACGACATCTGGTTCTGGAATCGGTTCAGGGAGGCCGGGCGTCGCGTTTGGGTGGACTGCGAAACACGAATCGGGCATTTGGAGGAAATGATCGCCATCTACGACGAGAACCTGCAGCCCAAGCACATTTACCCAGAACAGTGGCGAGAGCAATTCTTAGGGGGCGGCAATGCAGTTGAAAAAGGTTGAGCAGGTTCAGGTTGAGTTGGTGCGGGACTGGCTGAGCTACAAGGCCGGCGAGGTGCGTTTGATGTACCCCGGCGAGGCAGACGCGATGGAAAGGTTTGGAAATGGGCGGATTCTCGGCAAGCGGACCACTGCGAACAGCGGACAAGTCGATCACTCTGGCAGCGGCGACAGTAGAGCCGCTGCAGCTGGAGGAGGTGAAAAAACACCTAGAAATCGCCGCGGGTGATTCAACGCATGACGATCAGCTGCAGGGGATGATTCAGCAGGCTCGGGAGCAGGTTGAGCATGACTGTCAGGTGGTGCTGGTTCATCGCACGGTTACAGAGAAATTCAACTGGTCCGGCGACGAAGAATATTGGCAACTGTACTACCGGCCGATCTCCAGCATTACTTCGGTCACCTACTACGACTCAACCAACACGCAGCAGACGTTCTCGGCCAGCAACTACAGCCTGGACGCGGACCGTCGCCGCGTGTGGCTTAATAGCAACGCGGCATGGCCGACAACCTACGACCGCTGGGACGGCATCACCGTGACCTACGTGGCCGGATACGGTGCCAACGGCGGGTCAGTTCCGCAGATGTTCAAACAGGCGATGCTGCTGCTGATTGGCTACTACTTTGAAGAACGCACGATGATGGGCAACGAGGCCATTACGGGCGGGTTCAAAGCGTATGAAAACCTGCTGGCCCGACTGAAACGGAGCAACTACCCGTGAGGCAGAAGCCAGGCCAGTACCGCGACCGCATCCACATTTACAACGAAACGTCAGCAGACGGGTCGGACGACCCGGCATTTGCCACGACGCTGTGGCGTGATTTGCCGTGCAGCATCACGGCGGTAACTGGCGGCGAGACTTACCGCGGGCGGCAGATTGAGGCGACCATCACGCACGTCATCGAAATGCGTTACTACGCTGGAATCCTGCCGAACATGCGAGCATACCAGCCACTGACCCAGACCTACTACGAAATCCGAAACTGCCTCAGCATGGACAACAGCACGCGGATCATGATGCAGGTAACGGAGGTGGTAGTCTGATGGCAAAAGCAATGGCAATCGAAACATCAATCACCGAAGGCGTGCCGATTGAAGATTATCTCAAGCGGCTGGATTGGCTGGTTCGTAACAAGGCACTGGCAGATGCTTTGCGGGCTGGCAGTAAAGTCGTGCAAAAAGATGCCGCTAGACGCATTCCACGCAGCGACAAGACTGGCACGGCAAAAAAGAAAAGCAAGGCACAGCGGGACCGGGACAAGCTACGCAAACCGCTGGCCGATAGCATCGCTATCAAGATGATAAGCAAGAACGATGGCACGCTGCACATTGCCGTGACCGGCCAGAAGATTGAACCGCACATGCAAGGCCGCGACCGTAAGAACACGACAGCCCACAGTCACCTGCTAGAGTTCGGTCACAAGGCCCACTACTGGAACAAGGAACCGGCTACACGAAACACATTCGTTCAGGCTAAACGCTGGCTGGCACCGGCTGTCGATTCGACTAAGCCGCAGCAGCAGCAAGCGGTTGTCGCATCGCTTGAACGTGCAATCGGGAGTCAACGCTAATGCCTGACATCCTAATGGATCTGCGAGCGTACCTAAAAAGCAAGGCGGCGATTACGTCGCTGATCGGCACCGGAGACGCGGCACGGATTTACCTGCACGACGCCAAGGAAGGGGCGGTACTGCCGTTCATCATCCTTGAGATTTTCGAGGGCGAATCAAACGAACACTTGAACGGCGTCAGCGGCATTGCCTCGAACCGCATTCAAATCGATTGCTACGGCGTCACGGGGACCGCTGCCTATAACCTTGCGGAGGCGGTTCGTCTCGCGCCACTGCAGATGTTTAGGGGCACGATGAACAGCAGCAGCCGCGTCGTCAACGTGACCAGCAATGTCAGCTACCGGCGAGGCTTTGATCCGCCGGTCGCCGGGTCCGCACAGAAACGGTATTGGGTGAGCAGGGATTACATCGTCATGTACACAGAAGCCACAAGCTAAGGAGAGGGCAAATGCCAAATACACGAATCGACACGGGCCACGGTGCCACGATTACCTTCGGAACCAGCAGCCGGTCGCTGAACATCCTGACCATCGACCCCGGCGAACGCAGCCGGCCAGCAATCGACATCACGCATCTCGGCAGCACCAATCCCACTTACATGGCTGGCGACTTAGAAGAACCGGGCGAAATCAGTCTCACCTTCCAGTTTGACCCAGCCGGAACCGCTGGATGGTACGCCACCAGCACGACCACTGAAACTGTGACCATCACTTGGCCGGTCGCACCTGGCGGAACCACTGCGGCTACCTACGCTGGAACCGGACTGGTCACACGCATCAAGTTCCCGACGCTGCAGACAAACCAAGTTCAAACCGGCGAGATGTCGGTTAAGTGGTCAGGTGGCACCCCGCCAGCATTCACCGCTGGCAACTAATCGGAGGCAGAGCAGATGGCAGAACGTGTACGGCTGGCACCGCATCCGGCCAAAGACAAGAACGGCAACCCGCTATTCCCGCAGCTGCGGTCAATTATCGCGGATGGCTATGGCCTCGTCGGCTACACCGGCGACCCGCCGTATCACCGCGTCCAGTTCATCAACTGGCAGGCATCGCAGGAGCCGTGGATTGTGACTGCGGTCAAGGTGCTGGTGGAAACGGAGTTCGGAATCAAGCCGGACCAGATTACAAGCGTTGCCGAACCAATCGAAATGGAAAGCGAGGATGACGACTAATGGCCAATGAAATCAGTATCACCATCGGGGCATCCGTGACGAACGGATACCTGAAACAAACGACTGCCACGCAGACGCGGCAATTTACGCAGACGACCGCACGGGCCGGCAGCGTTTGCCAGGATGTCGGCACCAGCGAGGAAACAATCAGTTTCGGCGATGGTGTGCCGGGCTACGTCGTGGCAACGAATCTGGACACGACCAACTTCGTTAGCCTGCGGTTTGTCAGTGCCGGTGCTAACGCAATCCGGTTGTCCGCCAACGGTGGTCAGGCAGCGTTTTATCTCGGCACCAGCGTGACGCTGTACGCCATCGCCGATACGGCAGCGTGTAAGGTCAAGTTTGATTGGTACAACGTCTAAGGAGCAGCGATGAATCGAGAGCAGTTTTTGGCGGCGAGGCAGTCCCGAATTGTCGAGGTCGAGGTGCCGGACTTCGGATTGGTCAAGATGCGGGAGCTACCCGAATCCTTGCGGGTGCGTGAGTTCGACCTGTGGCTGAGGCCAGGCGACAAGGTGAACAAGCAGCGGCAGCAGGACGCACGGCTAAAGATTGTCAGTCTCTGCGTTGTCGGCGACGACGGGCAACCGTACCTGAGTGAAGATGACTTCCCTACGATGCGGCAGATGCCGGCTGCGGTGGTCACACGGCTGGCGGATGTGGCGATGTCGCTGGCTGGTTTGTCGGACGAAGACATCGAGGCCAAACTAAAAAAAACATCAGACGGCTAAAGAACAATCATCGGCGGTTTCTGCATCTGCGGCTGGCTGAAATTGCTGGCCGGTTGGATGCAGATGCCGTGGCCGATGAGCTGACGCAAGAGCAGTTGTTTGAGTGGTGGGCGTATGGATACCTGCAGGGCTGGTTTCCGGTCGAGCAGGAGCAGCGGGCGATGGACCCGCAGGCAGCGTTGGAATACTTCCAAAGGTTAGGCAATGGCTAGTACGACAATCCACACGCTCAGCTACAAGATGGTCGCCGATACCAGGCAGTTCAGTGCTGGCTTGCTGGCTACGAAGTCGGAAGTGCAGCTGCTTAAAAAGATTCTCGGTGATACCACGCCAGAGCAAAAAGCTGCCGACGCAATAACGCGGCTGGATAAACTATATGAGAAAGGAAAGATCACAGCAGAGCAGCATGCTAAAGCGTTGAAAGGTATCAAAACTGAACTGCACCAAATGCAGTTGGCTTCATCATCGGTAGACAAAGCAATTACAAGAATGCAGTCTTCAATGGTGAAGGCTGCTAAATGGACTGCTGGTGCTGCGGTAGCCGGCGCATCGTTTCTTGGGTTTAGCGCAGTCAGGGAAATTGAGAGCATCAAACAAATCGCGGACGCTGCCGAAGATTTGCAGATGCCATTCAATGAGTTGGTCAAGCTGCAGCAAGCGTTTGTGCGTGGCGGCGAATTGACCGCAGATACGACAGTGCCTGCCCTTCGGGCAATGAATCAGAACATTCAAATGTCCGCACGCGATATGGGCAAGTTCAAGGCATTGGCTGGCGAGCTTGGGCTAGAAATGGACACAATGGCAGCCCTGTCCAAGATGCCAGTCCTTGAGCAATTCCGCATTATCGTTGACCAAATCAGCAAGATGCCTGACCAAGGGGGCCGCGGGTTAATTGTCAAAAAACTTTTCGGAATTGACGACGCGAAGTTCACCACTTTGATGAGCAGCGGACTTGCGAATCTGGACAAGATCGGGGCGTCGGCTGAAAAGTTTGGGATGACTCTCGCAGACGATTCATCTGCAGCTATCGGAAAGCTGGTCAGCCAAACGGAGCAACTTTCGGACAAGTGGACTGGCCTGATTCGCAAGCTGGCTGTTGAGCTAACGCCGTGGCTGGATTCAGCAGTCAAGGCGATAGAAACAATAAATCGCTGGCTTAACAGCACAGGAACAATGGACACGCCCGCGGCAATCACTGGACCTGGCGGAAAAGTTGGTCCCGTTGATCCCGCTCTGATGTTTACGGGCAGGACACCTGCCGAATACGCAATGCTGCGGAATTTCTCTAATTCCGCTAAACGCATAAATCCCAGTTTCAACGTGAGAAATGCGTTAATGGCGGACCCCAATCCGCTGACACCGGCCGGCATGTCGGCAATCACGCTGCAGCAAATTACCTCCGAATCATTCCGCACTGGCAATGTTGCACAGGACGAAGAAATCTTAAAGGTATTGCTGCAGCAATTGACAAGCTCGCTTCGGAGAGCAGCCGAAGCCCAAGAGCAAGCCAACGAACAACGCAACCGAGAACAGGCAGCGATCAACTAATGGCAGCAAACCGCACATCTCAAGATTTGGTCGAACGTTTAATCGACGGGTTTCTTCAGTACGACTACACGGAAGTCTGGCAGGTAGACGCATCTGGACCTGCGGCCGCACTGCTTGACCCCAGCCTGCCGCAGATTGGCACTCAATACCTTATCACCGGTGTCACCCAGCCAGTCTACTGCTTCCAGCGGCAGCCGCGGCGGCGAAGCGACACGCAGGCCAAAGCGTTGTTTGATGTCATTTGCAGTTTCACCAACGCCGTCACCCGGTACGAACGCACCGTCGATGGCTTGCCGGCCAACGAACCGGAACAGATTGTGCCGCGAGTCGATATTGCGTTTGAAGAGTTTGCCGAGCAATCACCAACGGCACAGTTTGTCGGCATTTTCCCAGCGGGCACGCAACTAACGCAGATCGATCCAGCATTAAGCAGGCAGATACCAGGTTATTTACCGAACCCGCAGTTTGGCACCGATGTCCCGATTGTCAATTCTGCCAACGACCCAATTCAAAACGTCAACAAGAGAAGGCATCAAAAGCGGTTGACGTTCTGGTCATGGCATCGTGATTGGGAGCCTGATTGGGACCAATACTTGGACGCAGTAAACGATGCCGAAGTCACCATCACGCAATCCGACAAAGATGGGCAGCGGCTGCGATATACGTTTCCAAAGTACACGCTGCTAATTAACGACATCGTGAAGGAAGACCACTGGCGAGACGGTCGGCTTTACTTCCGGCGCGGTGTTGTCTTTGCCAACAATCCGCTCGGCTGGTTTACTCAACTTCCAGACCAAGGATTTAACGAACTCTGGTTTGTCGGCCAGCTGAAAGAAGATGGCACGCAGATGACGCAGACCGAAATGGATGATTGGTTTGGGTCGTTTCCGACAAAACGCACGGCATACGAGCACAGTCCAATTATTCAATTCAAACCAGCAACTGATACGGGCGCAACGACCGACCCGAACGCCGAGTGGTACAGCGTGCCTGTTGCAGACCCGCAAGCCCTGAACGGATACGGGCGGCTGGTCAAAATTGCTACTCCAGATGGCCCAGCGTTTGAGCCAAAAGTTATGGTTTACATGCCTTATCAAGTCAAAGATTTTTCGCCGCTCGGGATTAGCTGATGGACCTGACGCCTGACGATATCAAGACCATCCGCGAAATGAAGCGCTGGATGCAGACGAACGGCCAAGCCGGAACGCTGCGGCCCACGTATCAGCGAAAGGTTCCGCGATTATTGCCGGCTGTACAGACAAAGATGCGGCTAATCAAGGCTCCATCTGGCGGGATTCCTGGGCGAGTTGGCACCCTGCTTGGCGGCGTCATCTGCGACGTGTGGAAAGAAAGCTACACCACGCAGCAGATTGAAGACAGCGGAGGCCAAATCAAGGTCATGAACTGGACAACCTCAGTGGCCTGTGCCAACGGCGACCGGTACGGCATCGCTGCGTGGATTAACGGTGGCTGGTACATCATCGCCGAAGATTGCAACGACGAGGGCAGCACGACCCAGCCGGGCACTGGATCGGGCACAGGTGGCCGGATTGGCGACGCAATCGATACAAGCACAGTTTCGCCAGTCGTCGGCATCGGTGTCGGCGGTCAGGTTCTGTATTCAGGCGGAACGGCTCCAATTCCATAAGGTAGAAGCAAATGCCATCACTCACAAAATTTTATTCATTTGTTGAAGCAGTGCACGAAAAGGTCCACAACCTTGGCTCGGACACGCTACGCGTTATTCTCACCAGCGACGCGCCAAGCCTGAGCTGGACTCAGTTGTCTAATGTGACCGGCCAGCTATCGACGGCCAATGGTTACACACAGAATAACAAGCAGGTTTCGCAGACTTCCAGTGGACAATCGAGCGGCTTGTATACGCTGATCGTCTCGGACCCGTCATGGACGGCCAGCGGGGGGTCGATTGGACCTTTCCGCTACTCGGTCATCTACAACGATTCGGCCACAAACGACGAACTGATTGGCTATATCGACTGGGGCTACCTGATCACGGTTGCCAGTGGCCAGACATTCACAATCGACTTCGACCAAGTTTCTGGACTCTACTACGCGAGTTAGCAATGGTCGGACTGCTTGGATGCGGATGCTGTAACGGTGGACCGTGCTGCCCACTGGCGACGCCAGATTGGTCGGAGTCGTTCGCCACTACGCCAACGCTTGCTGATCCGTGGGATGAAGTAACCGAAATCAGCGGCAGCGGCTGCAAGTCTATCTGCCCAGCACCATCATCGTCGCCGACGACCAAGACCAGCCGGCTGCGAATTGACGCTGACAGTGCATCGCCGATCTATCTTGGATTCACAGGCTGGCCGAACGGCGGTTTCTGGTTCAGCCAATGGACGCATCAAACGGCTACTACTGGAGAACCGATAACTAGCAGCATGCAAAACTGGACGGCACCAGTGCCGACGCCAGGCCAAACAAACTCGCTGGCAGTGTCGATTACGCACCAGCTAATCTTCCAAGTCGGCAGCGACACAATCCGAACTGGTGCGTTCCATTCTTGGCAGAAGGATGTTTCCCGTCCGTCTGGTGGCGGGGCTGTGGTCAACAGTTACACGGCGTTGATGTACGGTTTCCAGCAGGTCAATAATTCGGCACCGACAATTCAAACGCAATACGGCCCATTTACCATCACAGGTGCGACCGGGCACCGCATCGGGTTCACGGTTCGGCATTTCTTTCCGGGCCAGCTAATCAGCACAGACTGCACAGCGGTCTGGGAACGCAAGCAGGCACTAAGCCTAAACTTCAACCTTGGCGCGGACTGGCTGAACCTGCGCACGGCCGGCAACATCGAACGCAACAGCCAGCGATTTGCCTGTAACCTTGGATGGGAAACAACCGTCGTTTGGGCCACGACACGCGGCACAGGCGGCACCGGATTCGGCGTGGGAAATTTTGACTACAAGGGATCGTGGATTCAGTGGCAACCCGTGGACTGGACGAACTGGCCAGGAGCATGACCACCCCCTGCATCCATCGCGGCCCAGTCGTGTTCGACCTGCCCAATCGGCTCTGCGGTCTGCGTGGCCAGCTGGAGCCGGTCTACCGCTGCGGACTGCACACGATTTGCACTCACCGAAAGTACAAGCACGGGCAGGCCGAGCAGGTTTGCTTGGCTTGCGACGATTACACCATCACGGAGGCGACCAATGCCAGAAAAGACGGCCCACCGATTGGCAGCTGAGAGGCTGTGTCGCAAGTTTCCCGACGCCCCATCGCGCACGCTGGCAAGGCGGATTGCGGCCGAGTGCAAGGTCACGGCCGAGCAGGCCCGCGACGTAATCCGCGTCGTGCGTGGTCTGCACGGCAAAACGCACAAGGCACACACGCCAGACAAGTCGCTGTTCCGCAAGCCCAGCAGAAAACCGCATAAGCCCAAACTGCCGCCAAGCCTGTGCGAAACTTGGGAACCGTTCGACCTGGGCTGCGATGTCACGGTCGGCGTCATCAGCGATCTGCACATTCCCTACCACGACCAGCAAGCCGTCGAGGCGGCGGTTGCCTACCTGAAGAAACGGAAGCCGGACGTGCTGCTTATTAACGGCGACTACGGCGATTGGTACAGCGTCAGCCGGTACATGCGAGACCCAAAAAAGCGACGGCTGAAACGTGAAATCAAAATGCAGCGGGATGGCCTGCAGTGGCTGCGGTCACAGTTTCCCA
>Ga0315901_10004881_pt1 | contig 16547 bp, 14 predicted proteins | sample LakEriMetagenome_10_FD_203761 | JGI IMG/M metagenome (GOLD analysis project Ga0315901, IMG submission 203761) | Freshwater fungal communities from buoy surface, Lake Erie, Ohio, United States - Buoy 2 MA116 | ecosystem: Environmental > Aquatic > Freshwater > Lake | place: USA: Lake Erie, Ohio...
GATCTGCAAATGCTGCAGGCAGCGGTGGAGCCGGTGCACATGGCATAGTTGTAGTGACTACATATTTTTAATCATTCCATTCTTCAAAAAGTCCTCTTTCATTAGAGAATAGGACTTTTTTGAACCCTACTTGATTGAATATAGACTGACATCCTATGCATGGCTTTGCCATAGCTACTTTACCATTTTTATCAATGCGCACATTTACAAAAGTACAATCGGAACAATCATCCTTACCATATTTTAAAATAGCTGATAATTCTGAATGAGTACCCACAAACTTTCTAATATCTAACCCATCTCTACCTTTATAATTAAATCGAAGATTAGCTGGGTGTGTTTTATTTGCATTAATGCCGATTTTTTGAATTCTACCTTTTCTTACAATAAAAGTAGTATGGAAAGTTCGGTGATCAATAACAGCCGGCATCAATGATTTAGTAATTTCTACGTACTTATTAAAATTCATTTTCTAGTCTTTTTAGTAACGATATTCTTCAATTTACACACACAATGTTCTTTGATTGGACATAAATTGCAAGAATTATCGTTGTCTAAAAATATATCAGGTCGCCAACAAGCACCCGTTGTAACCTCTTCGCAAATCTGCTTATTTTTTACGAGATCAAATTCTTTGATAGTATAACCAAAATTGAATTTTTTAATTTCGTCTTTTAGTTTTTGAATTCGTTCTTCTTTTGTTTCTCTTTGTAGCTTTTCCTTCTTTTTTCGTTTCATTTTTTAATGATTTGTAATATCTCATGTTCTTTTTCATAGCAGTATATAATCCTATAACTGCTGGCATCATCTTCTCGAAATACCTGGCTTGAACTTCTGTTTTATTATTCCAATAATACTTTCTTGTTATATTTTTAATATCTGATGCAAATTCTTTAAAAGGTACATCATCTACTACGTATTGAATATAATGGCAAAATTCATGCAAAAGATCTTCAATAAATAATTTCATTACTTGATGCTCTGGCATTTCAAATATATCTTTCCTGATGCATATAGCATTGTTGAATGTATATTGCGAACATTCATCTTTTATGATTCTTAAGCGAATAATATGATAGTTGGTAGTTCTTTTGGGGCGTATTGAATTTAAAACACAAGATAATAAAGATTCGATGTATTGAAGATTTATATTACAATTTTCGATTGTTTTTTTATCTTTTTTATCACATCGAATCTTTATGAATTGCATATTATTAGTTAATCATCTTCGTATGGGTTATCGTCATACTCCTCAAATTCTTCATATTCGAAGTCTTTTGATTCTTCTACAATGAAATTGTCTTGATCAGGGAAGAAATAATCATCACTAATTGGAAAACAATTTCCGAGATGATTCATAAGGTCTACCTGATCAGTCAATGATTCGAGGGTTTCTGTCTTTTCAGAACACAAATTATAGAATTCTCTACCAGCGGCTATAGCAGCATAACAATAAAATAAATATTTGGTATTTTTTGCAGATAATTTGCCATTTAAAAAGTATGCATAATCATCACAAACATTTTTATATAATTCTGATTGATGAGGTACTAAACGTTTTAACAAATCTTTTTTGATTGTTTTAGCGTCTTTGCTTTGGTTGAATTGAATGGTCTCAACAAAATTCCAAAATTCATTGAGTTCTTCGTTACTATATTTTTTATTAGGGTTCTCTGCCATGTTTTATGTTTTTACTAATTTATTGGGTTTCATATTAAATCTTTTTTAACCTTATCTCGCAATAAATCAAGTACAGTACTCTTCATATAGACTGTGGCGATATCTTGCCAGAAGGTTTTATCATCGAATTCTCTGAGATAAAAAATCTTAAGTCCTGCACATTTCTTTCCCGTTAATTGTTCGTGCAAATATGCATAGATCGAAAGCTGAATCGTATAAGTGGTAAATTCACATTGTTGGAGGTAATCCAACGGTTCATAAAAATAATCACTATATTTCGAAATAAAATTAAATTTCTTATTAGTTTTAAAATCCAAAATATAAAATAAATCTTTATTTTCTACAATAACATCTGCGGTACCTGCTAATTTATATTCATGCGAATATACTGTGCGTTCACATAGAATATTAGAATTTGATTTAATGACACCAGTACATTTCTTATCAAAACTCTTGATTAATTCTTCATAACCCTCTGTAATGAATTGATCTTTGAGATAATTTTCCATAACAGAGTGTATATTAGTTCCTCTATTTTGTGCAGTCTTTGTAATAGAAGCCCACTCCTTTAATACCTGATCCGGATCTTTTCCGTCTCTATCAGCTATTTTTTTACTCCAATAATCTTTATCAAATGGTTTTTTATATTTTCCGATCAAAGTTGTAACAGACATATACTTTTCACTATTGTGAATATTCGTATATGTATGTGTAGAATGATCCAGTACTATGTCATTATGCATGAATCAATATATGATATATAGATAATATATCACGGGGCTACGTCCCAAAGTCTTATATATCTTATAGTACCACCTATATTTATTTGTAAAAATTGATTAGAAGTTACAATAGTACCGGGTGAAAAATAAGCTTCTTCTTTAATGCCTTCTTGAACCAACCAATTAGCTGAATTATCTTGCACAACAGTACTTGATTCATCCCATTTTGCTGAATTACCTACTACAATAGAATTTACAACGAAAACATTGGTAGTACCACCTCCTGTTCCACCGCCGGGGCCGACAAGTAAATCCCAATTTGCAGAATTTGCATATACCGTATTATAAGCAGATTCCCATTTTGCAGAATTGTCGGCTAAACAGGTTTGTGCGTCAGCAAACGTCACCCCCCCATTAGTACCCCAAAATGCGCTATTATCTTGTACTAATGTAAAAATGCTAATCGCAGGATTATTATCACATAGTAATGTATATGAATTAGGAAAATCCGTATAATCATTACCCGTATAAGCATATAAAATGGGCGTATACGCGCCATTTACATTGTCTAGAAAATAATCACCAACGACCATTCCTTGTATGCTACTACCTAAATCGGTAGATGGGTCGCCATAATATAATTTCGAACTCGCAGCATTGCCACCTGGTGTAGAACCATCTCCAATATATAGTCTTTTTGCATCTGTAGAATAAGCCAATTCGCCATCTCTAAAAGGAATATTAATCCTTTCACTTTCGGGTCCTCTTTTTACCTGAATGATAGCATCTACTATAGCAGCCATAATATTATTTAGCTATTTAGATAACCTATAGCAGTCCAATATATTGTTACAGAATCTGGGGTTGTTGTTGAAGCAGAGTAATCTATTGCTACGTCGAAAGAAGATAAAGTTATGTTTCTTATCACTGGAGCGAAATTATTATTTATGATTGATGAATATGACATTGTTACTTGAACGTTATAACATACTGCCCATGTTGATAACGGGAATAATATTGTTTTAAAAACATTAGCAGTTAGTGGTGATAATTGACCCCACTGAGTGATAAAACCGCCCGGCATTATTTGGTATCCATTATTAGATTTTAAATTATTAAACTGATCAGGATTCAATCTGAGATTTCCATCGACATCAAAGCTTAAATCACTAGATAATGTCTTAATGGACATGCCATATTCATCTATATATAAACCAGATGCTGAATTAGCAAATGTATCTGTAACTTTATTTGGTGTTATGCCACCAACAATTTGTGAATTATATATATTCTTTACAGCTAATTGATTACCTATAATTTGAATGGTATTATTATCTACATTAGCAGATAGTCCTGATATAGAATTAATAATCGCGCCGTCGCTGTAAACATTAGTACTGCCACTAGGAAGAATTTTAAAAACTCCATCAACCACATTAAATTGTGCAGGATCATAATTTATAAAAACACCCTGCCCCGATAATGAGCTCAATCCACTATTATAGGTGTGTATTTCTCCTATATGATTTCCTTTAATACCACCTTCTTTTAATTGAAAATGGCCGAATTGAAATTCCATGGTTTTATCGTCAGGCTTGCCACCTATCATTTTCCATGTCGTCCCATCTCTGATATAACCCCTATCTTCATTTTGATTAAAGTATATATCGCCAGTACCATTTATTGCGGGTGCAGAACGCAAAACTGAAATTTTCGGATTTATAAGATTTCCGCCACTAGTATTGCCATCACCCACATATATTTTTTTTGAATCAATAGCATAAACCAATTCACCTTCTTCAAAGATCACGCCAGTTCTATCGGCTTCGTTACCCCTTCTCAGTTTAATTTTTGCTATTCTACGATCAATCATAAGATTAAGATTTAAAAATTGCTACATGTACATGTCTAGGATCAAAAAATTGTGAAGTACCTGAAACTAATTTCATGCATTTAATACTGGCTGATGTATTAGATGTATCATCTGTTACTACACAAAAAATATTCGGATCTGCTGTATCGACCTGATTTACTGTAATACTTGTTTGTATGTGATATTCGGTACCGGGTAAATTTTCTAGCAAGCTTGTTGTTTCTGGTGTGAAATATACTGTATATTTGCCTGCATTTGTTCTTTGTACTGATGAAATACCATATTTAGTAAAAGGTTCACTCGTGTTGCCCCAAAAACTAACAAATGCTTTAGTAATATTTGGTGCTGTAGATCCTGATAATGCCTCCATGTGACCAATTACAGCACGTCCCGAAGCTGATAAGTCACCTAATACCGTAAAACTATCTTCATTTACGCCAGCGTATATGGTAGCTCCTTTACCAGATCGGCCTATTTGCAATGATGATTTATTACCCACACCATCGTAGAGGTCTATTTTGCCTGTGGTAGGTAGTGCTGCACCTTGAGCATGTATGAGGCCTCCAAATGTCTCATCGATATTATTATCAGTTAAATTTGTAGGCATGTTACTATTTATTCTAAATACACAACATTATCAATTGTTGGCAAATTTTTAAAATTCGGTATATATGGTTCTGTTAACTCAAATAATAAATTTTCTATTTCTATGATTTTTGAAAATATCCTATTCATTACTTGAGGACAAACAATTTCATTGTCATTTATTTTTGTGTCATAGTTTAATAATATATTAATATTATTAATTTCTTCGTCCAATAATGAAATATAATTATTGTAATTTAAATCACCGTATCTATCATATTTGTAATAAAATCTACCTTTCAAATTATTTTTAATTTGGATAATATTTGAATATATTTTATATAATTCTTTATTAAAAACTAATGCTTGAACATTTTCTTCAATATTAAGCAATACTTTATCAGTTTTAAAATAAGGTAATTCATTATTTTTTAAAATTGAATTATAAATTGTTTTTTCTTTAAAAAATAAAATTTTACTATTTGATAGAACAAATAATGAATCGCTGCCATCTTTTATGTTTAATATATCTATATCAAAAAGATCAATCTTTTTATTTTGTGATCCAAATCCCCAACGCAATTTCATATTCTTCCATTTTATTGACTGAAATTTCCATGCGATAGATGGGTCTTGGCCATATTTTGATCTAGTAAATGTAGCAAATGTTTTTTTCGGATTAGAAAAGAATTTTTTATATACATTTGATTTTGTGATCAAATAAAAAACATTTGAATCAACTTCTGAAAAACACATCCTCCTGAATTCGAAATCTGTTTCTTTGTAAAATGAATCTTCAAATTCAAAATCATTAAATTTATAATTCAATCCATATTCTCTAAGTAAGAATTTTTGTTTTTTATTATCAAAAAACAAAACATACATTGAATCGTTTAATTCACGCCATCTAATATCTTTTACTTCATAATTTATAGAATATTTTAAATTGCGTTTATATACAAAATTTGAATCATATACCTTTATTACCTTGTTACCGGAATCATTTACAAATATTAAATTTTTCTTTGAGCCTATTATATCACATCCATTAAATTTATTTTTATTTTTAGCGATACCAAATCCGCCTATAGGTTTTATTAAAAATCGCTTATATTCATAAGCTATATCACCAGTAAAATATGACAAAATGTCGTATTTAAATACTTGGCCACCACTATTAATTTGCGAATCTGTAACAAATAAATATTTTCCATCAAAAGTTAAATCAGATAAGTGCTCGCATTTTTCTTCTGAGAAATTATCTATAACATTTTCATATAAAACTACACCTATATTTGTGAAATCGCTATTTGATGTTAATCCAATTAAATGTGTATCGCTGATACCTAATATAGAAGTATTATTAGTTTTGGTTTGTGGAAATATAATAAATTTTTTAAGATTATCTATTTGTGAATAACTCGACAATGTAGTTGTTTCATTAAATGTCTGTGATTCAAATAAATAGGGATTAGTATCACTGCTGTTACGAGCAGTATGCCATGCAAATATGGTAGTATTTTTAGCTATACCTGCAGTATAAGCATATTTGTACGGAATGTCGGTATCACCAAAAAATAATCTCGAATATATATAAATTAAATTATCTTGTATATATTTCAATTTGGTATTTATTGAAGCACAATTTACTAATTCATTTGTATCAAAATATATATCTCTTTCCGAATATGGTAATTTATTTTCATCTAATATTGTTCTATCTTTGAAATATTTTGAAGAGATGAAGTCACCGGCGTAATTATCAGATACTTTAAGAGGTAATGATTCATTAGTTCTATATTGCCCCGAAAATACACTGCCATCATTATAAACATTATAAAATCCGCGGTACTTATTCTTTCTCAAAAAAAGTTCATTACCTTCTGCATACCCGTATTTTATCTGATATAGATCCATTAAATTTATTTAATATTAGTGTTTTTAAACACTACATCGTTTACGGTTACTCCAACTGGTAAAATTTTATTAATTTTTTCTAAAATAATATTTTTTACATTTTGTTTAATGATATCATTATTAATGTTGCTATTTTTAATGATAATATTAATTTTATTGCTCTTATTGCCGGGAGTATTTACTGAAAAGGTTCTCTCAATTTGTTCAATTTCATTTCGATGTCCTGCGGGCAAAGATGCTACTAAATCTGATGCGCCATAATTTTCTATTAATAAAAATTTAATTTCATCATTTGAAATTGCTTTGTCAAATAATTTAAAATTTTTAATTGAACAATTGTTCAACATATAATTTTTTGGTTGCTTCAAATATTGAGGTAATGTTATATTATTATGAAAATAAGTAGTACCTACAACAAATGATTCTTGCGTAATATCCTGAAAAGAAAAATCAGCTTTAGGAAAATCAATACTTTCATATAATGAACCATCTACGAATATATCAATTTTGCCTTTTATTGTATTCAGTCTAAAAATAAAATGATGTTCACCATTTTTAAAACTAGATATATCAACAGGTATTTCTAGATCGAGTATATTTCTATTATTATAAATATTTTTTAATCTAGTTTTAAAAATTATAGATTTTTTATTTTTGAAATTATGCTTTAAATAATCATAATTTGTTAAATTATAATTTAAACGTTTATTGCTTGATTCGTTTTCATAAATTCCATACGAATCAATTAATTTCACATTTTCAAATGTCAAAGAAGATTCATTCAATTTAGCTAAAAAATGTCTTTCATCAGTATTATTTCCTAATATTATGGGATAAAAATTTATCCCAGATTCATTATATTCTCTTACAATATCTAATTTTATAAAAGACGCATTTGGTATTATACCACTTAAACTACTTTCTTCATTTGTTAAGGTATATATTTTTTCTCTATATTTGTTAAATTTTGTTATCTTTGATTTTGTATGCAACACATAAAAATTATCATCATCATCAATAATAAAGTCTCTTATTTCAGACGTGGATGATAATAAAAGATCCTTTGAACTATGATCTAAACTTTCGCGCCAAATTTCAGCGTTACCTCTTTTATACAAAACATATTCATCACGAAATATTTTAGCATGATATCCATCAAATCCATAAACATTTCCGTTTTTCGAAACAATTGTTTTACAATTTATATCGATGGGTTCCTCATCACTTACAAGATCTTGCGGAGGTAATATTCTCACTGAAATTATTTCTTCTGTTTTTAAATTTATACCCAAACAATTATTTTGTTCAAACAAATAATACAACATATCACCTTCAATGTAGTATGAAATATATTTTTGATTCAGGTCACCAAATGAATCAAAAATAGCACCGTTTGAATAAAATTTAGATGTATATGGTAATGTCATAATTATCGTGACTTAAATTTTGATTTAAATTTGCATTGTTCAATTTGAATTTTTTGCATTGAAGTACCATCAACTGCAAACACATTATTTGGTGATAAAATTCTAGATGTAATTTTTTCATCGGTATATAATATACCACATTCACGGCGATTAATTATAGCATTCTCTTCTTCAGTAAATGCTGAGCTTATACTTTTAACTGTCGGTGAAAAGAAATTTAAATGATCAGTTCTAATAACGTCTTTTATAGCGTATGTCGTAATATCGTATTTTCTAATTTTTTTAATATTGTCAATATTTGTAGCAGAAGATAACACAACCATATCTAGTTCATCTTGCGCCAAATACACACTATCTATTTTTTCGAAAGAAGAATTATATATGTTTGTCATGCGGCCTTCCTGTACCATAATAAAGGGTGTAATTTTTTGGTCAGAAAAAACACCGAATCCCCTATCATTGAATGATCCCATTATTTGATTACCAAATCCCGAAGACCAATTATATGAATTCATTGAGAATGATAATGTAAATTCATTAGTATCATTAATTTTTCGGTATTCTTCAATCAATGAATATTCATTACCAGTAAAATTATAACTAATACTACTTGAAGGTTCATCAAAAATAAATTCAAACCCATCATATCTTCTAAATGGCTTCATTCCGTCTGCAATTAATGATCCAGACAAAGCGTCTAATATTTTCTTTGCATATTCTTCACCAAGTCGCTGATATATATATTCTTGGTCGTGTGTTAAAACTACATCACTTTTCTTATCGAAGAAATACTCACCCCATATTGAGTCGCGTATTTTTTGGGGCGTACTATTCAATTCACTTAAAAAGTTATTTTGCCAAATAAAATTTTCATAATACGCTGAAGGCGCTAAAATTGTATTTAAATAATTTTCTATTTCATCGTAAAAAGTAAAATTTTGTCTAGAAGATAATGATGATGCTAAATTACATTTTTCCGGATAATAATATCTATCTACCCAAATAGCATTTTCATTAGATCCTGATAACCAGGTACAAAGATATTTCGCAGATTCTTTATTTTTTCGCGAATCTTTAAAAAATAATTTATCTGAATGATAAGGAGTATTGCCAGCAATTGCCCCATTCCTGAACAATAAACTATCATTAATGTTCAGTTGCTCAAATGGATAGGTTGAATTGGGTATTTCAAATTTAGTATAATTATCTTTTTTAAAGATATAATCGCTATTATATACATCATACGTAAGAACTATTGAATCGTATCCCAATTCTTGATTTAGTCCTGTATTCAAAGAATGATATTCTCTCATTGCTATGTTAGGAATATTCAATTCAGTATTTTGCAAATTATCGGCCCTATAACTATAATTTTTATTAGTATGCTGATTTTTAAGAGTTAAAAAATTTGCTTCTATCTCAGAAGCAGAAATATATGTATAATTATTGTATATTAATATATTATTAGTGCAATTGAGAATTGATTTGTGAGGATTGATATTCAATGCATTTTTATTGAATTTCTCATATGAAGCCCACGAACTATTGCTATTAAATGAGAATTCTTGAATATAAAAATTCAATAAAACACCATTATTTAAATATGGTTCATTGGTACACGATAATTGATTATCTACACATGTCAATACATTATTAAGACCGTTGATTTTTTTGAAAAAATAAAATTTGTTTTTATTTTTTATATAATTTAAACGATTCAATGTGAAATCGTATTTTTTCGAAAAAATAAATTCATTTGCTTCAAAATTTAAATAATAAGAATCAAAACCGTCTCTATACGATATTTGGCAAATATTTTCCGTAAGAAGATTTATTTCAAATGTGCATCTTCGATCCAAATTTTCTGATAATTCTAATTCAAAATCTTTATTAATTCTCAAAAAATTATTATTTTTAAATTTTATTGATGAAGAAAATAATATGGGTAATTTGTATTTTATATCATTAAATTTAAAAATATCATCATTTTTAATGTTTTCAGTTAAAACAAAATTACTATAATTATTAATGCATTGGGTTTTTGCATATTTTAAATATTCTTCGTCACAAAAACCAAATCCGTCTTGAGAAATAATTTTATTTCCTTTTAAATTGAGATCATTATCTCCAATATATTTGGTACGTAGAGGCTCTACAATCTCATTTTGATGGAAAACTCGCACAAATTTATTTATAATGCATTATACTTTATATACTCTAATGGCATATTTTGCTAAAGGTCCGCCCGGCGATGTTTGGATAAACATTTCCAAATATTCACCAACCGCGGTAATTTGATTAGTATAAGTCATGATATTACCAGATAATGTTGAAGTACCACCGCCTAATTTAGCTAACACACTAGGTGATAATTGATTTTCACTTATTCCCCCATCTTTTACTTTAAATTCACCGCCTGATAGCGTTAATGTATTTTCGTCTGCAGTATATGCATTTCCTGATATCCTATCAGAAATTTCCTTTATGAGGTAATCTTTTAAAATATTTGCAGGCGCTGATGCAGTAAAGTTTACTTTTTCTAGAATAATGAGATCATTATCATCCACACCATCCGTCAAAGGCAAATTTTTTATATCAATAGATACATTACTCATGTGTTTATTTAGTTTAGGTATTCACTTCTATATATTCATTAAATTTAGTTACGATATTAGCAGATGTAGCAGGTACAGTTGATAATGTACCCGAAAGAATGTTTATTATTGCATCTTCTTCTGCGGATAAACTACTCATATAGTCTCTGTATGAAGTGACATTAGAACCAGATCTAAAGTTAAATAATTGATTATTATTATTTTTTATTACAAAAAATAAATCATCATTTTCCTTAGTATCTATGAATTGGGCGTTTTGTATTGTAGCACCTTCGAAATAATCAAGCGTAGAAGGTGGTATAAAAACTAATGGTATGAGATATTCAAATATATTAAAATTGCTATAATATAACCTAATTTGCAATATATCCTTTTTTATATCAGACACTGAATCTCTTTTTTTGAGAAAAAATTTACTTTTTATATCTTCAAATTCATTTATATATACATTGGTATCAAATATAATTTTTGTTTTTATTAAATCAGCATTATTGCTTATATTGTAATTCAAATTTAATTCCAATTCTAATTCGTTGAGCACTTTAACTCCATCTAGATATGAGCCCGAATTACCGTCCACATTCAAATCAATATTAAACAGCATAAAAATTTAAACTCCCTTCTAGTATATCAGAATCATAATTACATTCAGGATTAATTAAATTTATGTCAAACAAACTAGAATGTTGATCATTAATAAAATCTACGGTATTATAGGTACCTGCTTTCATCATCGAAATTAAATTTGCTTTTAAGATTAATAATTCATTATTATTGTATTTAAAAAATATTTCATATATATATGGCATATTATTGTTATCGTATAAGGTACAACAAATAGCATGCATTTTATTTCTGGAATTATGGGTTATAATGGGTTTTGATACTCTAGTAAAAATAACAGGCAAAGGATTATCAAATTCTTCAATACCCAATAAATTTTTATCAAAAATATATGATATTTCTTCTATATTGGCATCATTATATGATATTTTATAAATTGTTGGTGATATATTACTATTGATAAAACCGGCATTAGATATATCTATTTTACAAATTAAAGAGTATTTTTTATTTTCAAAAAAGAATGGTTCAGATAAATTTCCACTTAGTATATTGCTTGGTGTATTTAATGATTTAAATTTTCCATCAAACCCATACTTATCGAATATCACATAATTTTTGGTTTTTATATATAAAATATCATTAAATACACCAAAATTCATTATATCATAAATTAATTCTGCTGACAATGTATTATTGTAATTATATTTTTTAAGAATATTAATAAATGCATCATTTATGATAGATATTGTATTGTCTTTTATATTTTTTACGTATATTTCTTTCCGCGAAATTGATAATAAATTTTTTGTTTGTGTATTACAGTTTTCTTCAATTTCATTTAAGAAAATATTTTTTGTACTATCAAACTCTTCATAAATTTCATTTTGAATGAAATTGCCGCCATCAACATCTTCGAATACAATAGAAGATAAAATATAATTTTGCGTAAAAGTGGCTTCAAATGTTATAGCATCAAAAAAACTACCGCAATTATATATTATGTCGGGAGAACCAAAGCCAAGATCAAAAGGATTTATTTTTAATGAAAAAGTTGCTGTATCTGGTATATCAAATGTTAAACCATCATATATAATATTGCCAGTAGTGGCCCTTATCATTAAACCATTAACTGCGCCGCCGATACCCCCGTCTAATAATATATTATAATAATAGTTTGAACTAAAAATATTACCCGGCCAAACATCCCTATCAGAAGAGCATAATGCAGGTAATTGAGTATTATCATCAAATAAAAATATACCACCGTCATACTTGCTAAACGATGTAACGCTTTGATTTTTAGTAAATCTCTGGTCGGAATATTTTTTAAATTCAGTGGGTTCAAATAATGCAAATTGATTGCCGTATATATCACTTTGCCAATTTGTTATTTTGCCTTTATTTGCAATGGACAAAAATCCCAATTCTAATCCTTTTTTATTTATAATTTTAGAATTAGCTATTTGATTTTTAGCTATATACCCATAAAAATTTTGTTCATATGGATTAGAAAATATATCACCTTCTGAAAACCCATCTGATAATTTTTTAATTATGGGGGTATAATCTTGAGTGTGTATTAATGGATATTCATTGAAATATCTATTTGTTAGTCCTGTAGTATTACCATATCTGTTTGGATCCGGATATATGTATAGTTTATTTGGTTCTAATTTCGAATAATCTATTTCATAATGATTTTTAGGAACCGAAAAATATAATAATCCTGTTTTTTCTGGTTTGAAAAATAAACCAATTTTTCTTAATGTTTTTAATTGAGAATCTTCTTCAATCGAAGCGGTACTCGGAAAATGTCGGTTTAATAAATTTCCCGAAGGATTTTCTGCTTCGAATAATTTACCAGTCTCTATGTCATTTTTTGAATTGCCAGTTTTTACATAATAAAAATCAGCACCTATAAATTTTTTTATAAGAATACTTTTTAAATCTAAGATATTGGCTGCATAATCTTTATATTTTGATATTAAATTAAAAAGTTTTTCGCCTGATTTGCAATTTAAATTTGCTTTTGTAATATCATAATTAATTGAAAATACTCTGCCAGTTTCTTTTAAGAATATATCCAATATTTCAAAAATATATTTTGTAGTCGCTGCATCAAAATCTAAAAAGATATTTCCGTCTATATTATTAGTATTAGCCGCAAATAATTGCTGTCTTAACACATTTTTAGTGTCATATAATTCATGACCTGAATCAGGATCATTGTCTAAGTAAGTTGTATATACGTCGATAAGCTCCTCAATTTCTATATCCAATGTACTTATAATTTCATCAATTTTTAATCTAGGAAAATTATAAGCCAAACTTTGATCGTCTGATACTAAAACGTAATCTGTAAGTGAATCGTAAATTGCGCTTTCTACAGATTTTTTCGTTCCTCTTTCTTGATTTTTATTTGCAGATTGTTTTGTTTTTTCTCTTTTTTCAGAATGATATTTGCATATTTCAATTATTTTTTTTGAATATAATGGAATTATAATATCCAAATCATTATCATCATTAAAATCTGCAAGTTTTAAAAAACGCCTTTCTTCTAAAGTCAAATAATTAAGACTTATATCTTTTAATAATTCAATATACCTTTCTTTTATTAATTGTTGTGATTCAGAACTGCTATTTTTTTTTACGGTTGACCAAACAAACAAATAATTTTTATAGGCTGCATTGTATTGTTGATGCGTCAGTCTGATTTCTGTATTTTGCAGAAAATCATAAAATGAAAAAGCCTCTTTAAAATCTTTTGCAGTAGCATTGTTAATTCTATTTTTTGTTATAGAATTAGAAGGCAGAGGTAGCTGTTCATTTAAACCAGTGGACACAAAAATATTTAGAGCATATTAGGAATTTGAAGACAATAATTCTAAACCAACCATTAATTCACGAGTAATTATACTTTCTGCGGAGTCCCACCATTGTGCTTGTGATGAAATAGATTCCGATAATGTTGTAAAGCTGTCATTCCAATTTATGATACCTTCTAGTTGTTCATCAGAATATGTTGATATGTATTTATAAAATGTATAATATTTTTCAATTTCTTCATTATCATATGATTTAGGTAGTACTAGAGACCAGCCCCACGACGGTGTATATCCCGATAAAGCATATGTTTTATTCTCGGAATCTAAAAAATTCGCAGTTAATACATTGGTATTACATAAATTATAAGTATCTGAAAATCTTTCGTGTGCTATTATATAGCCATCATCAATTGATATAATTGAATTTAAAAAATTTAATTGTTCACCCAAATTTTTGCCATAAAAAGTATTTGAATCGGTTGTATATCCTTTACTATCAAAATTTTCGTTAAATTTATTTCGCGATCCTTTTAATTTAGATAATTTTATAGAAAATAAATCTAATAATCTTGTTATATTAGGAGGAAAGTTATATGTATTGAAAATATATAAATTTTCATTTAGTAATTTGTGAATAGAATTCAATTTATCAATATTACACGTATCAATAAAACTATTGTTATCTACAAAGTTTGATATTTTTTCATAAATCTTCTTTCCCAATAACGTGGGTGATTCATTAGATGTGCCTAGGCACATTTTTATGAATTCATCGAGCAAATCATTACTATTTTTTAATGATTCTTGAAACGAAAAATTTTTCATTTGCGATGCCATGTCAAAATTTTCATTTATCTTCGCAATACCTTTTCCACTAACGGGATTTATATTAAAAGTGTTACTACAACACCCGGTGGTACTAAATTGAGGTGGGCCATATAAAAATTTTTCTGTATATTTAAATCCAGTAGGATCTCCTTTTGTATTAATAAAATTTTGATAAAAACCTATTGTATTTATATCATTTAATTTTATAATTTTAGGAGTAGATGATACATTATTAATTATATTGTCAATAGTGAATATTTTTATATCACTATCTACATAGTCAAAAATTAATAGATCGCCCTGGGTAGTAGAAGCTATACCATTAAAATTACAATCATTTGACATTATATCGGATGTCGAATCAACAGACATTATATACGATACATCATTTGTAAAAGATGGTTTTATCAAAATATCGTTCTTGTTAGCTATAAACCACAAATTTTCATATATATCATATGAAAATGCCCATACCTTGTGATCTATATTAATAAAATTAATTTCACCTGTATCTTGATTTATTTTTAATAAACCATCATTTTCAAAATTATTTTTATTTTGTAAAAGTATCCATGAAATTTTTTCATAAGTACAAATTATATCATTTCCTATATAATTTTCCGGTATTTCATAATTATTTAAAATAATACCATCTTTGTCATATACACAAATAAAAGATGATAATGAAAAATTATATACAACCCATGCATTATTTTTTACATCAATATCCACTATTGCGGGCAAAATAGAGTTTGAACCAGCAGCGCCACTGTTAGGAATATAATAGGTATTACTAGAATAATCTATATTATCTGCACTAGGCGCAGCATAAAATAAAATATCACCACTACTACTCAATTTACATACGCTAATACTATCATATAATGTTACCACACATCACCCTTTTTATCAGCAGCGATAAAACTAGGAGATGAGCCTTGCGGCAGATATATCTTTTGAACATCATTATTATCGAAATCAATTTTTGCTATTAGGTCCTGATCTGAATCAATAGCCCAATATGTATGTGAAATAATAGCATTTTTATATGAAGGGACTACAATAGAAGCATACATACCTGATAGCGTTTGTGTATCAAAAACATGTTTTACAGTATTATTTTCATCGAAAATATTTGTAGCATAATTATGTGCTAGATCAAGTTTATATATACTAGTAGATTGTGGATTTGTAATAATAGTATGTTTTGTGTCAACATACATGAAGAAATCACTAATCCCATTAACATCACAACATATAGATACATTATCTCTTGCAATTTTAGGTATTATATAACCTTTAAAAAATCCTAATTTTTGATAATTCTCAAATTCACCATAATCTTCATATATATCAAAAGCTGATGGTATTATTGTATCCGTAGTAGTGTCTTTCAAATAAAATTTTATTGAATTTTCATCCAATTCTTCATTCTCTTTTTTAAGAGTAAATTTCTTCCATGCTTTACTACTAAAATTGCTAAAATCTTTTACTTTAGCTACAAAAGG
>Ga0315901_10004883_pt1 | contig 16539 bp, 22 predicted proteins | sample LakEriMetagenome_10_FD_203761 | JGI IMG/M metagenome (GOLD analysis project Ga0315901, IMG submission 203761) | Freshwater fungal communities from buoy surface, Lake Erie, Ohio, United States - Buoy 2 MA116 | ecosystem: Environmental > Aquatic > Freshwater > Lake | place: USA: Lake Erie, Ohio...
CATGAGTTACGGCGATGCAATGGAAAGAGTTGCTAAAAGAGCGGGAGGTAAAGTATGAACCACAGTAACATCGTCGGCGGCTCGACCGCCAAGCGCGTCATCAACTGCCCAGGCTCAGTGGCCTTGGTGCAAAAGATGCCGCCCCAGCCCAGCAACAAATACGCCGATGAGGGCACGCTCCTTCACAACGTCATTGCCGACATCGTGATGACCGACAACCCACCCGAGCACTATCTGGGCACCAAGTACGAAGACCAAGTGCTCACGCAAGAGTTGATCGACAACAAGCTAAAAGTCGCAATGGCCGCGCTTGATGAGATCGACCCAACCAAGGAGATGGAAATTGAAGCTGAAACTCGCGTTGGCTTTGGGGACTTACTGCCTGGTGTGTTTGGGTCTACCGACCTCATTGGGCGTATCGGAAACCGCGCAATTGTTCTTGATTGGAAGTTTGGTGATGGTGTTGCTGTGGAAGTAGAAGAGAACCCGCAACTGATGTTCTACGCCGCTGCGTCCATGCGCACTGAAGCCGCCAAGTGGGCGTTTGATGGCGTCGATGAGATCGAGTGCGTGATCGTGCAGCCGCCGCAAGTCAAGCGCTGGGTGACCACGCCAAAGCGCATTGCTGAGTTTGAATTGCAACTGGTGCAGGCCGTCAAGTTGGCGCAAAAGCCAGACGCCGAACTGAAGACCGGCGACCACTGCCGCTGGTGCGCAGCCAAGCCCATCTGCCCACAGATGACCGGCGCTGTTGACCGGGCCTTGAAGACCAGCATCGACGCCTTGGACGCGCCCCAGATCAGCGCGTATCTGAAAAACGCCGATATGCTGGAGCAGTGGATCACTGACCTGCGCGCGCTGGCGCTTCAGATGCTAGACAGCGGTGCTAAACTGCCTGATTACAAGTTGGTGGCCAAGCGTGCCATCCGCCAATGGACTGACGAAGACAAGGCCAAAGTCGCCCTGTTTGCGTTCGGTCTTACAGAATCTGAGGTGATGGAGACATCAATCATTTCACCGGCCAAGGCTGAGAAGGCGCTCAAAAAGCGCAAGCAAGCCCTGCCCGATGATCTGGTCGTCGCCGTCTCTTCGGGTACCACCATCGCGTCTGAGAGTGATCCCAGGCCGGCGGTGATTCAAATTAGCTCACAACTGCGTGCAGCTATTTCTAAACTTCAATAAGGACTATCATGTCAAATTTAGTAGCGTTTTCTCAAGCGGGCTTGCCCGCAGTCTCCACCCTCTCAACCGCTTTGCGCGCGATCCAAGCAGACGTTGGCCCAGCCGGTACAGTCATCCTCAAAATGGACAAGACTGGCCACTGGGTTTTCGGTGCCGATCAAACCGAAGTGGAAGACGACTCCACCTGGGCCATCAATCCTTTCAGCTTTGTCCACGGCTTTATCGCCTGGGGCGATGGTGAAGTGCTGGCCGAGAAGATGGCGTCGGTGTCCCAACCGTTGCCCGAGCTTGATGAAGCGCCCCCCGGCGCCAAAAAAGGCTGGGAGACACAAGTGGGCATGAGCCTCAAGTGCATCAGCGGTGAAGACAAGGGCATGGAAGCGCGGTATACCACCACGTCAGTGGGCGGTAAGCGCTCTGTGCAGACCTTGGCTGTAGCGTTGGCAGAGCAGGTTGAAAAAGACCAAGCAAAGCCAGTGGCAATTGTGAAACTCAAAAAGGATCACTACGCCCACAAGAGCTACGGCAAAATCTACACGCCGGTGTTTGAGGTGCAAGAGTGGGTCAGCATGGATGGTGAGCCTGAAGTTGCTGAAGCCGCGCCTGCCCCCGCTGGCCGTCGTCGTCGGTCTGCTTAAATAGAAACAGGTGGTTCGACCAGACGCATCTGGACGGCAAATATACGGTGAAATACTGTTTTCTTAGCGGGATGACATTGAGCACTTCGGGTGTTCACGAAAGGGTCAAATTAACCCCGATGTTTGAGAGCGACGAAGCCGCAGTAGAAATGTTCACAGGCAAGTAACCAATCTTGCAGCCACCACCTTTTATATGCTTTGGCTTGACTTTGAAACCCGTAGCGCCTGCGACCTAAAAGCCGCCGGCGTTTACAACTACGCTCAAGACCCATCGACTGACGTGCTGTGCATGTCGTGGGCTTTTGATGATGATGATGTAAAGACTTGGCGTCCTTTTATACATGACGAGCATGGTCATGTAAAGAAAATGCCGTTTCCTGAACAAGTCAAAGATTACAAGGGCTTGATATACGCCCACAATGCCGCTTTTGAGCGCCTAATTTTCTGGTACGTGTTGCAGATCAACTTCAAGCTGGAGCAGTTTGTTTGCACCGCCGCCCAAGCCCGCGCCAACTGTGCGCCGGGTAGCCTTGAAGACGTGGGCCGGTTTGCTGGCGCTGGCATGCGTAAGAACCGCAGAGGCGCTCAACTGATCCGCTTGTTGTCAATCCCCCAGGCCGATGGAACCTTCAGACAAGACCCGGCGCTCATGGCCGAGATGGTGGTCTACTGTGAGGATGATGTCAGGGCCATGCGCTCCATCAGCAAGGCGCTGAGGCCCTTGTCAGCAGATGAGTTGCTCGACTACCACATCAACGAGCGCATCAACGACCGTGGCGTCTTGGTCGATGTGCCCTTGTGCAAGGCCGCTGTCAAGTACGCCAGCGATGAGTTGGTCGAGATTGAGCAGATCGTGGCCGAGGTCACCGAGGGCGCCATCACCAGCGTGCGCAGCCCCAAGATGCGCCAGTGGGTGATCGAGCGCGTGGGCCCGCAAGCGCTCAAGCTCATGGAAACCTACAAAGATGGCGACATGAAGTATTCGATTGACAAGACTGTGCGGGCCAACCTGCTCGCGATGGAGAATCCAGATGAGGTACCGCCCGCTGTTGCCGAGGTCATCCAGTGCGCAGACGATTTATGGGCCAGTTCGGTTGCGAAGTTCAGCAGGCTTGCGAGCTTGGCAGATGTCGAGGACAACCGAGTACGAGGCGCGTTTGTATTCGCAGGCGGCAGCGCAACAGGACGAGCTTCAAGCTATGGAGCCCAGGTTCACAATTTCACTCGCAAGTGCGCCGAATCGCCCGAAGACGTTAGAACTGCAATGGTCAGAGGCCATTCAATTGTTCCTAGATTTGGAAAGCGCGTTACTGATGTCCTCAAGGGGATGCTCAGGCCCGCACTGATACCGGCGCCGGGTAAGTCCTTGGTCGTAGCCGATTGGGCCGCCATCGAGGCTCGCGCTAACCCGTGGCTCTCAGGCCGTGGGGATGACAAGCTGGCCATCTTCGCCAAGGGCGAGGACGTGTACAAGGTCAACGCCGCTGCGACGTTCGGGGTGGCCGTGGCCGATGTAACGAAAGACCAACGCCAGATCGGCAAGGTGCAAGAGCTCGCCTGCGGCTTTGCCGGCGGCGTGGGTGCCTTTGCGGCCATGGGCCGGGCGTATGGCGTGCAACTCACCGAGTTCGAATCCAAGCGCATGGTAGACGCATGGCGTAGGGCAAACCCTTGGTCTGTACCTTACTGGCAGCAGCTTGAGGAAGCCTACACCCGCGCCATGCGCAACAAGGGCCATGAGTTCAGCGCGGGGCGGGTCACCTATATGTTCGACGGCCAACACCTTTGGTATGCTCTGCCCTCCGCGCGGGTGCTCTGCTACCCGTTTGCCAAGCTAGATGCTGATGGTGTGACCTACGCCAAAGCCGCTTGGAAACCAGCAGCAGATGCAAAAGAATGGCCGCGAGCCCGCCTGTGGAAAGGCTTGGCGTGTGAGAATATCACCCAAGCCACCGCCAATGATTTGCTGCGCCATACCCTGCGCCAGCTTGATGACGTGGTGCTCCATGTGCACGACGAGGTGGTGTTGGAAACCGATCGGCCAGAAGAGATGGCCGTGCGATTGAAAGAGGTGATGTGTACGCCGCCCGAGTGGGCCAAGGGCTTGCCCCTTGACGCAGAGGTGGCGATCATGTCGAGATACGGCAAATAAAAAGCCCGCTGGCAGGCGGGCTCTTAAAGGAGAACAAGTTGGAATTCCTGGATTTTATTACTAAATTGGCCCCAAGTGGCGAGACAGCGCTGATTGTCAGGCAAAAACCACAGTTAAAAGACGGCGAGATTCAACTCCACGCCGATGGGGCCGTCAAATGCACATGGCCGGCATTCCTGCCCGACCCCAAGCGCATCAAGGGCGATCAGGCATGGTATGGCAACACCGCCAGCTTTGTCATCGACCGATTCACCGAAGGCCGGGTGTCAGCGTCCGCTGCCAACTGCGAATATATCCTGGTGATGATGCTGGACGACATCGGCACCAAGTCCAAGACGCCTCCGCTTGAGCCCACTTGGATTATGGAGACGTCCCCCGGTTCATTCCAGTGGGGCTACGCCTTCAGCGACCAACCCACCAAAGCCGAGTTCAGCGCGGCCATCAAAGCCATCGCCGAGGCGGGTTACACCGACCCCGGTGCTTGCAACCCGGTGCGCAACTTCCGCTTGCCTGGGTCGATTAACTTGAAGCCGGGCCGCGACAACTTCGCCGCCCGCCTGGTGTGTTTTAACCCAGAGCGCGAATACACACTAGGTGACATTTGCGCCGCTTTGGACGTGACACCCGTGGAGCCCGACTCGCTCACGCTGCGCCCCATTCGATTGTCGGATGATGGCGCCGATGACGTGATGGCGTGGCTCAGTGGCCAGGGTCTGCTACTGTCCAAGCCCAATGGCGAGGGCTGGGCGGGCGTCATCTGCCCTAATGGCGCCGAGCACACAGACGGCAACCCAGAGGGGCGCTATATGCCCGCAAACCGGGCCTATTGTTGCCTGCACTCGCATTGCGTTGACTTCGATTCCCGCGCCTTTCTGACCTGGGTGGCCGACCAAGGTGGCCCCGCCCACAATCCCGGTTTGCGTGAGGAACTGCTCACCCAAGCCATGGAGTCGGCGCTCTCCAAGCTCGCCCCCACCGCCGATTATCCCGATGAGGCCGCCCGCGTCATCGCCGAGGTGGAGCGCAAAGAGTTGGGCCGCATCGAGAAAAACGAATGGTTCGAGCGCTTCGCCTACGTCCAGACCGATGACGCCTTTTTCGACATGACCGACCGCCGGGAGGTGTCGCGCAACACCTTCAACGCTTTGTTTCGCCACATTGACTGCAAGTCCATACATAACGCCAAGCGCCGCATCGAGGCCGCCACGTCATTCGATGAGAACCGCCAGGGCAAAGGCGCCAAGTCGCTGGTGGGCATCACCTACGCCGCCGGGGCGTCCGTGCTGGTGGCCCGTGAGGGTCAGGTCTATGGCAACCGCTGGCGCGATGCCCGCCCCACGCCGGTGGCTGGTGACGTGTCCATGTGGCTGGCCCATGTCGAGCGCATGATCCCCGAGCGTTTCGAGCGCGAGCACCTCCTCAACGCGCTGGCCCACAAAGTCCAATTCCCAGGCCATAAGATCAATCACGCTATCCTTTTGGGCGGTAATCACGGGTCGGGCAAAGATACCCTCTTCGCCCCCTTCTTTTGGGCCATTGGTGGCCCGTCCAAGCACAATTGCTCACTGGTCAAGAATGAAGAGCTGACCTCCCAATGGGGTTATGCGCTGGAGTGCGAGGTGATGGAAATCGCCGAACTGCGCCAGGCCGAGGCCAAAGACCGCCGCGCGCTTGAGAACACGTTAAAGCCCATCATCGCCGCGCCCCCTGAGTTGCTCATGGTCAATCGGAAAGGGCTCCATCCTTACATGGCGCTGAACCGGGTTTTCGTGATCGCCTTTTCTAATGAGCGCGTGGCCATCTCGATCCCCTCAGAAGACCGCCGGTGGTTTGTCCTGTGGGCTGATGCCCCCAAGCTCCCAGAAGCTCAGGCGGTTAGCCTGTGGAACTGGTACCAACACCGGGGCGGCTTTGAGGCCGTGGCCCACTACCTCCACGCCCGTGACGTGTCCGCGTGGAACCCGAACGCAGCGCCCCCAATGACTGAGGCCAAGTCCATCATGGTCGAGCACGGCATGAGCGGCGCTGAGTCGTTTCTGGTTGACCTTATGCGCAGGCGTGCCGGTGAATTCTCCCGGGGCGTGTGTGGTGGCCCCTTTTATGGCCTTTGCGACCGCTTGCAGGGCATCGCCCCCGGTGGCGTCAAAGTCGTCCAGGCCGCGCTATTGCACGCGTTTAAGGAGGCTGGCTGGGTCGACATGGGGCGCATCAAGTCCCGCGACCATGACACCAAAAAGCACGTTTTCTGCGCGCCAGAACTTAGCGAATATTCCCGCTCTGACTTGCGCAGGATGGTCGAGCCGTCAGCATAAAAAAGGGCCCCGCAAGGGGCCCTGTGAGGGTTGGCAACTGCTCAAAGATCAAGCAGCAGCGCAAGTATAGCGGCCAATATGACCGCGCAGATCAACGCCATGCCGCCACCAGTGGCGCGGCGTCATAAGTAGGGGCCGGGCAGGCTACAGTGAAAAGCCCCGCGCCCCGCTTGACGCGCCCCCAGGCATCCTTTCGATTTTGGTTTACGAGCTCGCCCCGCTTGACCGCCCCATAGACTTGATCGCGGGTAAACCCTTCCGCTTCAATTTCGACCATGGTGCGCGGTGTCTCGCAGAAATCAATTAGCGTCATGGTCGGCCACCTCCCATGCGCTATCGACCCCTTCAGCCACGGTGGGCGTGGTGCTCAGGGGCTGCCAGTCCCAAGCGGTTAACCCCACATTTAAGCGCTCATAAGCGGCCACATATTGGGCCGTAGTCATATTGGCGCCATCGAGCGGGTAAAACCGGCTAGCGGTGCCCTTGGATTTAACTTTGCGATGCTTACCAGTGCACTTGGCGTGGTGCGTGAGAATATCGTCGCGCATGGTGACGTATCGGGTTTTCCCTAATGTGATCGTTTGCATGGTGTTGTCCTTCATTTAATACATCCTCCCATCATCATCATAATCATCACTTACTTTAGGGTAAATGATTTTTGATGACGCTTGTCGTTGGCGGTGCGCCGCCGCTTCTCGTGCATAAAAAGCGTCGCGCTCTTTTTCTCTGGCTATTCGCTGGCGGTATTCGCTGTCGCTCATGTCGCCGTCATAGTAGTCGTCTTCAATGTTCATGGTTTACCCTTACTTGGTTAAAACGTCAAAATAAGCCAGCGCGCACACTGTGAGCGCGGCCGCGATGGTTAAGGCTGCGAAAATGTCTTTCATAGGTTCCCCAAAAAAAAGTGGTCAAAATCAAAAACGGCCACATAGAACCCGCGTGGGCTCGCGTGCACCTCATAAAGCCATGCGTCCGCATCCTGAGCGGCCAGGGTATCGGCCAGGGCCTGCGCGGCCCCCTTGGTGGTGTAGTACGTCATGCGGGCACCTCGTCAACGGTGTATTCGATCCATTCGAGCACGTCATAAAGACCGTCTTCTAGGTCTTCCATGGTGTAGTCTGTCCATTCGTTTGATCGGTCTCGATTGACCTCTTCCAACAACTCTAGGGCAGTCCAAAGCCAAACCTCTCCGGTGGCCTCGTCAGTTATTTTGTAGTTTTTCATATGGTGCAGCACCCGCAACATGGGGCATCGATGCAGCGCCCGCGTGGGTTTCGATAAAACGTGGTCGGGCCGGTTTCACCAATAAAGGTTATCTCGCCCGGCTCGCCCGTGATCCATGCGCGGCGCGTGGCCGTGCAATATTGGATTTCATCGCCGGGGTAGATCGGCGCGCCAGTGCGCGCGTCTTTGCCTTTGTACTTGGCACGCATGGTTTTAATGGTCATACACCACCCCATTAGGCATGATTTTGGTAAGGTTTGCGCCGGGCACGTGGCGCACGTTTGACCCATCTTCATTAGGCACCCACGTGCCCGCAAAATCAACGGCCACCACCGGCCCATCGATGGCCACCACGTGGCCGCGCGCATCGGCCGTGGGCTTATCGTGCCCCAAGCGCTTAACCACGTGGCGCGCGAATGCCACGCGATCGCCAATGTTAAATTTTAGTGTTTTCATAGAATACCCTTCGATTAGTTGATCGGCACAATGCGTGCCCCGATGCGGCCAGTGACGGCCGCATTAGGTCAAACGCTGGCCAGTCGCATATTGATCACCCGGTGGCGCGCGCCATGGGCCGGGAAACCTACAATCGCCGTGCGCTGGCGCTGGCAAAGCTGGCAGCTGGCGCAGCTAACGTCATCGCGCTGCGTGGCCGGGCAGATAACCACTGGGCGGCCCGCTGGCGTGGTGGTGTTGGCCGTGGTGGTCGATGGTAAAACCACCACCACCGGCCCGGCCGCATGATCGGCCAGCGCATCGGCATCGGCCAAATCGTTGGCGCTCAGATTGACAGTGAAACCCCATTGATTCGCATGGCGGATCCATGCAAGGGATTGTGCATCGCGATGGTGCGAATACGTAAAACCGCGTTTGCCAGCGTTTGCGGCCACCAGCTGGCCGAGCTTGACAGCGTCAATCGAACCGCTGGCCGTGGGCAGATCGCCCGCTTGATTGTGACGCCACAGCTGGCCATCGGGCAGCGCTGCGATGGTCTCGCAAAACTGGCCCCATGACGTGCCGCGCGTGCCGGCGCTGACTGCGGCCCAATGCAGCGCCAGCGGCCCGCTGGCCGCGTAGCATTCGGCGCGCATGGCGCAGTCTGGCGGGCAGCTGGCGCGCTCGGTGGTTGAAACCGGGATCGGCCCGGTTTTAGCGTTTGCGCTTTTAAGTGTGAGATGTACTTGCATGGGAGACCTTTCGATTATTTGAGTGTATGAGCGGCCAGCGCGCACGCTGGCCGGGTTTGCGTTTAGATGTATGCGCAGCGATTGCCCACAATAAACTCATTGTTTGAGACAACACCATAAGCCAGCGCGATGGCCATGATTTCATCCTGCTGGCTGGTTTTCATGGCGCTGCGATAAAGCGCGGACAACCCGCGCGCCATGTAATCGTTGCCAAGTGACGCGCCATTGACAATGATTTTGGCAATATCGCGCTGCTGGCTTTTGTTTAGTTTTGTGGGCAAATTAGACATGATGTACTTTCGATTAGTTGACTGTAGCCGTGCAAAATCGCGCGGTAGAGATAATGTAAGGTATTGCCTTGCACTTGTCAAGGATTATTTTATAGGGACAAACCCTAATGCGTTGTGGACAATGTGGGCTTGTGTGTGGGTACGCTGTGGACAATCGTGGACACGCGGCCAGCGCGTCATTTTGCCTATGAAAAACCTACTTTGTGGACAATGTGGGCAGTGTGTTTTGATGTCAGTTAATTTAAAAATGTATGTAATACTAAGTAACTATACAGTAGGTATCAATACCCACGAATGCTCACAACCCCCCATTTGGCGAGCGATTAAAAATGTGTGGGTACATTGCCCACATGACCCCCCACAAAAGTACTACACCACGCAAAATGCCCGCGCATGGTCATGGCCACATGGCCACATGGTCATGGCCAGCGAGCCACCGGGTCATGTGGACACTGCCCACATTGCCCCCCACTAAAGTAGTACACTGTAAGGATTGTAAGCATAGCCGCCGTGGCATTTTGCTGTTTGCTTGATGGCCCCCGGGTAGGGCCGAGCGCCGAAGGTCACGGCAGCGGAGGGGCCACGAACAAAATTTTTAAAAAACCTTGCCCACATTGCCCACATGACCCACAAATTTATTTTTGGTATATTCGGCACATGTTTGAAAGCCTACCTTTTGCACCGCGCAAAGTTGAAGCGACTGAGGCGCGCTTAACCCGCATCTACGAAGCTGCCAAGCTGGGGCTGAAAGGCGACTCATTGGCGTTGGCCTCTGGCATGTTGCCCGCCGAGTACCGGCAACTGGTGCAGCTTGACCCCATCGCGGAGATGGCAGCGCAAAAAGGCAAGGCAGACGCTGAGATGGAGATGTCCCAGTGCCTGCACAAGGCAGCGCGAGAGGGCGACTCCAAAGCCGCGCTGGCCATACTTCAGAACGTCCACGGCTGGGTGGCCAAGCAATCTATCACTATTGATGTCGATCAGCGCATCTCAGTCACCCAGGCGCTGCGCGACGCTGAGTCCAGGGTCATTGATGTCATCGCCCATGAGCCAAGTCCTAAATTGGATCTAACACATGCAGAGCACCAAGTACAGCGCTGAAGACGAACAAGAGCTGATGGCCCGGCTGTGGAGCCCGGCGATCAAGGACAACCCGTTAGCGTTTGTAATGTTTGCGTTTCCATGGGGCGTCAAGGGCACGCCACTAGAACACTTCACTGGCCCGCGTAAATGGCAGCGCGAGGTGCTGCTGGACATTGCCGAGCACATCAAACTGAACCAGGGCAAGGCTGACTTTGATGTCTTGCAAGAGGCCATCTCATCTGGCCGGGGTATTGGCAAGTCGGCGCTGGTGAGTTGGATCACGATCTGGATGCTGGCCACCAGGATTGGCTCGACAACCATCATATCGGCCAACTCTGAGTCTCAGCTACGGTCAATCACCTGGGCCGAGATCACCAAGTGGCTGGCCATGGCCATCAACTCACACTGGTTTGAAGTCTCAGCCACCAGAGTGATGCCGGCCAAGTGGCTGACTGAACTGGTCGAGCGGGATTTGAAGAAGGGCACCCGGTACTGGGGCGTGGAAGGGCGGCTGTGGTCAGCCGAAAACCCCGACGCTTACGCTGGCGTGCACAACTTTGACGGTGTGCTGGTGGTTTTTGATGAAGCGTCTGGTATCGACGACTCCATCTGGGCGGTGACCGGCGGCTTTTTCACAGAAAACACGCCAAATCGCTTTTGGTTGGCGTTTTCTAACCCACGGCGCAACACCGGGTACTTTTACGAGGCTTTTAACTCAAAAAGAGCGTTTTGGCGCACCAGAATCGTGGACGCCAGGACGGTCGAGGGCACCGACAAGGCGGTCTACAACCGAATCATTGACGAATATGGGCCTGACTCATCACAGGCGCACGTTGAGGTCTACGGCATGTTCCCAAGCGCGGGCGATGACCAGTTTATTTCGTCCAACGTGGTAGATGACGCCATGGCCCGGCCCAAATACAAGGATCAGTCGGCGCCAATAGTTATCGGCGTAGACCCGGCGCGGTTCGGAGCGGACGCAACTGTCATCGCGGTGCGCCAAGGGCGGGATATTGTCAAGATCATGCGCCACAGGGGCGACGACACCATGACGGTGGTGGGGTATGTGATCGAAGCGATTGAGGAATTCAAGCCGGCGCTGGTCGTGATTGACGAAGGCGGGCTAGGCGCGGGCATTGTGGACAGATTGAAAGAGCAGCGGTACAAGGTCAAGGGCATAAACTTTGGAAATAAAGCCAAAAACCCAATCATGTACGGTAATATGCGCGCGCAGATGTGGGGGGATATGCGAGAATGGCTGAAATCTGCTAGTATCCCTAACGACAGGTTCTTGAAGACGGATTTGATTTCGCCTATGATGAAGCCTGATTCACGGGGAACAATCTTCTTGGAAAGCAAAAAGGAAATGAAAGCTCGCGGTCTTGCCTCACCCGACGCTGCTGACGCTATCTGCGTCACGTTTGCCTTTCCAGTGGCACATCGTGAGTATGTTGAACCCAAGCGCACCGCCAGAAGCTACGGTAGCGCAGTGTCTACAGGATGGATGGGCGCATGAAGAAGGTTTCTCTCAGTGTAGGACGCGGCGAGAAGTTGCCGGTGTCCAAGGGCGCCGGTCTGACTGAGAAAGGCCGCGCTAAGTACAACGCCGCTACAGGTTCCAACCTCAAGGCGCCAGCACCCAGCCCCAAAACCAAAGCAGATGCTGGCCGCAAAGCCAGTTTCTGCGCCCGCATGGAAGGTGTCGTCAAGCATGCCAAAGGCGATGCTGAACGCGCCAAAGCGTCACTCAAACGATGGAAGTGTTAATATGGCCACCAAACCTGGGCTTTATGCCAACCTTCACGCAAAACAGGCACGCATCGCCGCTGGCAGTAAAGAGAAGATGAGAAAGCCGGGCTCGCCTGGTGCTCCAACTGCCAAAGACTTCAAAGACTCAGCCAAAACTGCAAAGAAGAAGTAACATGCCGCTTGTCAAATCTAAATCTTCCGAAGCATTTCGCAAGAACGTTAAGGCTGAAGTCAAGGCGGGCAAGCCCGTCAAGCAGGCCGTGGCAATCGCGTATGCAGTCAAACGTGCAGCACCGAAAGGAAAGAAATGAAGACCCTCGCACCTATCGCTAAACTCAACAGCCGCGAACCCAAAATGTCGGGCGGCGGTATGCCTGACCGCAACAAAGAAACCCATTCACCCACTGCCAACTGCAATGCCACGATTCCATCGGGCAACAATGTCAAGGCGACGGTGAACAAAGTCCTTAGCAAGATCAAATAATGGCAGACTTCACAGGCATTGCGGCTGCTGGCGCAGTGGCCGAAGGCGGTAAACCAAAAAACAGCGCGTCTGACATCTTGGCCACAGCCCGTGCCAGGTTGGACTTGGCGATGTCTGCGCTGTCGGAAAGCCGCGAAGATGAAAACGACGACCTGAAGTTCTACGCCGGCTCGCCCGACAATCACTGGCAGTGGCCCGCTGATGTGCTGGCCACCCGTGGCGCGGTGCAGGGGCAGACAATCAACGCCCGGCCTTGTCTGACAATCAACAAGCTGCCCCAGCATGTGCGCCAAGTCACCAACGACCAGCGCCAAAACCGGCCCGGCGCCAAGGTCATCCCGGTCGACGACAACGCCGACGTGGAAGTGGCCGACATTTTTAACGGCATGATTCGGCATATTGAGTACATCAGCGACGCCGATGTGGCCTACGACACTGCCTGCGAAAACCAAGTTTCTTACGGCGAAGGTTACATTCGCCTGCTGACCGAGTATTGCGAAGACAACACGTTTGACCAAGACATCAAGATTGGCCGTGTGCGCAACTCTTTTTCGGTCTACATGGATCCAACCATCCAAGACCCGACCGGCGCGGATGCCAAATGGTGCTTTGTCACTGAAGACATTACCAAGGCTGAATTTGAGCGGATGTACCCAGACGCTGCGCCCATCACCACCTTGCAATCGCTGGGTGTGGGCGATCAGTCGATCAGCAACTGGCTCAATGAAGACACGATCCGCATTGCGGATTACTACTACATCGACTTTGACCGCACGACGCTGAACCTGTACCCCGGCAACGCCACGGCGTTTGAGGGTACGCCAGAAGACAAGCAACTGCGGGCCATCTACGGCAAGTCCAAGAAGTCACGCGAGTCTGACCGTGCAAAGGTCAAATACTGCAAGATCAACGGGTACGAAATCCTTGAAGAGCGCGAGTGGGCGGGCAAGTACATCCCCGTGATCCGCATCGTGGGCAATGAATTTGAAGTTGACGGTCGCTTGTACGTGTCGGGCTTGGTGCGCAACGCCAAAGACGCCCAGCGCATGTACAACTACTGGGTGAGCCAAGAGGCCGAGATGTTGGCTTTGGCGCCCAAAGCCCCGTTCATTGGCTATGGTGGCCAGTTTGAGGGCTACGAGAACCAATGGAAGACCGCCAACACGCAGAACTGGCCGTATTTGGAGGTCAATCCAGACGTTACAGACGGCCAAGGTGGCATGTTGCCACTACCCCAGCGGGCACAGCCGCCAATGGCCTCCAGCGGCCTCCTGCAAGCCAAGGCGGGGGCGTCTGAAGACATTAAGAGCACCACAGGTCAATACAACGCATCTTTGGGCATGGGTTCCAACGAGCGTTCGGGCAAAGCCATTCTGGCCCGCCAACGCGAAGGCGATGTGGGCACGTATCACTACGGCGACAACTTGGCCCGTGGCGTGCGCCATGTGGCCCGCCAACTGGTGGACTTGATTCCCAAGATTTACGACACCCAGCGCATCGCTCGCATCATCGGTGAAGATGGTGAGACAAAGATGATCAAGATCAACCCTGAGCAGCCGCAGCCGGTCAACAAGATCGTGGATCAGCAGGGCATTGTGATCGAGAAAATCTACAACCCCGGCGTCGGCAAGTACGACGTGGTGGCAATCACTGGCCCAGGCTACGCGACCAAACGTCAAGAGGCATTAGAGGCAATGGCACAACTGTTGCAAGGAAACCCTCAACTGTGGGCTGTGGCCGGTGACCTGTTTGTCAAGAACATGGATTGGCCTGGTGCTCAAGAGATGTCCAAGCGTTTTGCCAAAACCATTGATCCCAAGTTCATGTCCGACGGCGAGGACAACCCAGCATTGCAGGCCGCACAGCAGCAGATGCAAGCCATGGGCGCTGAGATGGATCAAATGCACGAAATGCTCAAAAACGTAGGTAAATCTATTGAAGTGCAAGAGCAAGAGCGCAAAGACTTTGAGGCCCAGGTCAAGGCATACGAAGCTGAAACCAAGCGTTTGGCTCAAGTGCAGGCCAGCATGAGTCCTGAGCAAATTCAAGATATAGTCATGGGCACGGTGCACGGCATGATCACATCAGGAGACTTGGTGAGCGAAATGCCTGGCCGAGAGCAGACTGAAATGATGCCTGAAATGATGCCACAACAAGGGATGCCACAATGAAAGCGTGTGATTTTGTCGGACTGTTGTTTTTAGCCCGAGATGTGACCCATTCGGTGCATTTGAACACCCGCAGCTTTAGCAAGCACGAAGCGCTTAACATTTTCTACAACCGAATCATTGGCGCGGCTGATGACTTTGCGGAAGCCTACCAAGGCCGGCATGGCTTGATGGGGCCAATTACTTTGCATTCGGCCAAGAAGACCAGCAACGTGATTGAGTTTTTGGAAGACTCGCTAAAAGAAATTGAAAACTGCCGGTATGAAGTGGCTGACAAGTCCGACTCATCTTTGCAGCAACTCATTGACAACATCATTGAGATTTATCTCAGAACTTTGTACAAACTCCGCTTTTTGGCATAAGGAAACACCATGGCTCTCTACAAACAAGGCAGTGCAGACGCGCAAATCAAAATCGGTGGCGGCAAGTTGTACGGTATCTACATTTCCAGTACATCAAGCGGCACGTTTGCCCTGTACGACAGTGCAACGGCCAGCACTGGCGACCCCAAGATTGTTGCCACAGTGACTCCAACTGCGGGCACTCAGCATGTCAGCTTCCCCGCTGGTTTGTGGTTTAGCAAGGGTCTGTACATTGACATTGCCAACACCATTGAATACACCGTCGCATACGAGTAAATTATGGCCAACGTAAAAATCTCCAACCTAACGGCAGCAACTACGCCTCTTGCAGGCACTGAGGTTTTGCCGGTTGTCCAAAGCGGCACGACTGTCAAGGCCAGCATTGCCAACGTGCAAACGGCCACCTACTCTGGTGGCACAGCCAATGGTGTTGCCTATCTCAATGGCTCAAAGGTGCTGACCACGGGTAGTGCGCTGACTTTTGATGGAACTAACTTAACGGCAACCAACGGCGCGACCATCCAAGGACTCACCGTAGGCCGTGGCGGTGCTGGTGGTGCGGCAAATACAGCTTATGGAGCTAGTGCTATACCTATTGCACCAAACTCTGGCGTTGTTGCTATCGGAAGTAATGCGGGTAAATTATTTAATACAGCCAGCGATACGGGGCAATCTACTTTTGTTGGATATTTTGCTGGCGCACAAGTAAGCACAGGAACAGATAGCACTTTTGTAGGTGGTTCTGCGGGAACAAACACGACAACTGGCGCAAAAAATACAGCGGTCGGAAGCCAAGCACTTCAATTAACCACCACAGCCTCATACAACACTGCTGTAGGTTATCAAGCGGGGTATACAAATGTAACGGGAATTGCCAATACATTTACAGGATACCAAGCTGGATACACCTCTAATGCTTCTTCGGTTAATGGATATAACACAGCAACGGGCTATCAAGCAGGAAAAGGTTTAACGACTGGAAACAACAATTCATTTTTTGGTTTGTTCTCTGGTGAGTTAATTACAACTGGCGGTAAAAACTCAATTCTTGGCGCTTATAACGGCAACAATGGCGGCTTAGACATTCGCACAGCAAGCAACTACATCGTGCTGTCTGATGGGGATGGGGAACCACGATTGTGGTTTACTAACGCAGGTGCTTTACTTTCACCAACTGTTTACAGTCTCACAACAGGCAGTGCCGCAAATGTTTTTGTTGGAAGCAACGGACATATCCACAGGTCAACTTCATCTTTAAAATACAAGCGTGATGTACAAGATGCAACACATGGTCTAGCGGTAGTATTGACACTCCGACCTGTAACCTACAAAGGTAAAGCCGCAAGCGATGGTGAAACAGTATTTGGTGGTTTGATTGCTGAAGAAGTACACGCCGCTGGATTGACTGAGTTTGTACAGTATGCAGATGATGGCTCACCAGATGCCTTGGCTTACGGCAACATGGTTTCTTTGTGCATCAAAGCCATCCAAGAACAACAAGCCATAATCACATTACAAGCCGCAGACATTGAAGCATTGAAAGCAAAGGTCGGTTTATGAATGAAGTTTGGATTGACTGCGTAGGTTTTGAAGGTTTTTACCAAGTGAGCAACTTTGGAAATGTTCGCTCTGTTGAAAGAATGGTAATGAACAGAATGGGCAATGGCTTGCGTAAATCGCCATCAAAACTTTTGAAACAGGGTCTTTC
>Ga0315901_10004887_pt1 | contig 16530 bp, 23 predicted proteins | sample LakEriMetagenome_10_FD_203761 | JGI IMG/M metagenome (GOLD analysis project Ga0315901, IMG submission 203761) | Freshwater fungal communities from buoy surface, Lake Erie, Ohio, United States - Buoy 2 MA116 | ecosystem: Environmental > Aquatic > Freshwater > Lake | place: USA: Lake Erie, Ohio...
CTTTCTTTCCAAGGCTTTAATGTCGCAAATACAATCCCGTTGTTGGGCGTGTTGCCACTAAAGCTAAATCCAGCAATGGAAAAGATATTTTCAATTTCAGGATAAGCAGGATTTCCTTTTTCATCCTTTCGCCGCATAATTCCTTCAATATTTTCTAGCACCTTTTCTGTGTAATTAAGAGATACACCTTCAGGAGCCTGCACAATCGTAATAAAATAACCTTGATCTTCCTGTGGCAGGAAGCCTCTAGGCACGATTGTATATACCCAATAAGTCAAGAAGAGTGAAATAGCAAACAGGATGATCAAAATTCCTTTGAAGTTAGTTGATTTAGTAACTAACCACTGATAGTTCTGTCTTGTCCCATCAATTACCCAATTCACCCGATCAAAAAACCAATTACTATGTGGTTGCTCTTGCTTGAGTAACAATGCGGCTAATGTGGGCGAGAGCGTTAGTGCATTAAAAGTAGAAACTGTAATCGAAAAGGCGATCGTCAACGCAAATTGTTTATACAATTGCCCTGTTGTTCCAGGAAAAAAAGCAACAGGCACAAATACTGCAACCAGCACCAAAGAGCTAGCGATTACTGCTCCCTGTAATTCTTTCATAGCGGCGATCGCAGCTTTTACTGGATTCTCGCCATTTTCTTGAATACGGCGGCTGATATCTTCAACCACAACAATCGCATCATCCACCACTAGCCCAGTTGCAAGCGTCAGCCCAAACAGAGTCAAGGTATTGATATTGAAATTGAGGAGTTTGATAAAAATGAATGTACCAATTAGAGCAACTGGAATTGCGATCGCAGGAATTAAGGTCGAGCGCCAATTTTGCAGGAATAAGAAGATAATTACGATAACTAAAACTATCGCAATTAAAAGTGAAATAATTACCTCTTCAGTACCAGCTTCGATGAAAGTAGTTGTATCAAAAGCGACCTCATAATTTAACCCAGGAGGAAAGCTTGGCTTTAGTTCTTGCAATACCTTCTTAACGGCATGAGCAACCTCCAAGGCATTTGCATCAGGCAACTGTGATACCCCTAAACCAATGCCTCTAGTTCCATTAAATCGTAGCGATGAGCCATAATTTTCAGCGCCTAATTCCACACGTCCGACATCACGCAGCTTAATAGGCGATCCATCATTTGCAGTTCTAATTACGATTTCTGCAAACTCTTCTGTACTTTTTAATCTTCCACTTGCCGAAATCGAAAGTTGATATTGTTGATTGGGCAGGTTTGGCTGCTGCCCAATTTGACCTACCCCCACTTGTAAATTTTGTTGCTGAATTGCGGATACGACATCTTGAGCCGTTAATCCTCTCGCTGACAATCGATTAGGATCTAGCCAAATACGCATGGCGTACTTACGTTCGCCAAAGATAATAACGTTGCCGACACCCTTAACCTTCTTAATCGCATCAACAATATAAAGATCAGCGTAATTACTCAAATATAGATCGTCATATTCTCCCTTTTCCGCATATATACCGATCGCAAATAGAAACCCTGAAGATTCTTTGCTAACACGTACGCCCGTCTGCTGTACTGGTCCTGGCAACTGCGATTCCACCGTAGAGACGCGATTTTGGACATCAACGGCGGCAAGGTCTTTATCTTTGCCGAGATCAAAAACTAAATCAACAGTACTAGTTCCATCATTAGAACTAGTTGAAGTAATATATCGAACTCCTTCAATTCCGTTAAGTTCTCTTTCAAGAATATTTGTAACTGTGGACTCGACAACTTCTGCATTTGCGCCAACATAGTTGGCGGTAACAGTCACTTTTGGCGGCGTAATTTCGGGATATTGAGCAACAGGCAATAGGAAAATACAAGCTGCTCCCAATAGGGTGATCACTACTGAACAAACTGTAGCAAATACAGGTCGTCTGATGAAAAAGTCAGAGATTGATAGCAGCATGGGCAGAGATATAGAAATTAAGAGTTTCGGAAGTAAGCCTAGCCACTGACTGCACAAGCAACCAATTTCTTATGACGCGGTGAAGCCACGCCATAAGAAATTGGTTCATTAATCAAAATACTTTCAAAATTTTCAAAATAATACTGTCAAAATATGGGGCAATAATAGCACGCCAGCAATTAGCAAAGCAGTAATTGCTGCAATTAGCACTGCTCCAGCGGAGCAATCCTTGGCAATTTTGGCTAACTGATGAAACTCCCGCCCCACAGTCAGATCGACCACAGCCTCCAATGCTGTATTCAATAATTCCAACACTAGAACTAGGGCGATCGTTAAACTAATAATCGAGCAATCGACAGCAGACAGGTGGAAATAAAGACTTAAAGACAATGCGGTCATGCCAATGATCAGATGAATCCGAAAATTGCGCTGTGTCCGAAAAGCGTAGCCCACTCCCTGACCTGCATATTTGAAACTAAGCAGCAAATTTGTGGCAATTTGAAAGGAATCGTTGCGTTGGGATGCATTCTGTTCAGGTGTTTCTAAGTTATCAGTCTTTGTCATTTGCTGGGATAAAGAAGTCGATTTCAACAAAAATAGTTTTGATAGCAATAAATCATTGTTCATGGATGTTATTTCCCAAGCGACTTTGCTACGCAATTGCCAAAAACTTTAAAGATTTTAACTCTAGGAAATCAGTTTACTCAAATTACGCACACAAATACTTAAGGATCTTTAAATAAACCCTAAGAATGTTGCGGCGGGCTTAGCCCGCCGCAACATTCTTAGGGTTTATAGTGAAACTAGCTGCAACATAAGGTCTTGCTGTTTTAGCATCGCCTCTAGACTTTCTTCATCAGGGTGATCCCAGCCCAATAAATGCAATAAGCCGTGAGTCGCTAGCCAAGCTATTTCATAGGTTAATGAATGACTACGCTCCTCAGCCTGCCTAATTGCCGTGGTCTGAGAAATGATGATATCGCCCAAATAAATTGGCTCAATATAATCTGAATCATCAATGGGAATCTCTGGCACATCTGACTCTAAAGCCGCAAAAGACAATACATCAGTGGGGCTATCCAACTGCCGATATTGCAAATTTAATTGTTGAATTGTCAAATCATCAGTAATTGCTAGTGATAGCTCATACTCTCCATCTGCGATCGCCTGCTCAGATTGGAGATACACATCCCACTTTTCAAACCATTCTTGCCATTGCTCAAGCGAGATCGGATGGCGATCGGCAACCTCAGGATAAATTTCACAGTACAAATCAATACTCAATGCTTTGTAACCACATTAGCTAAACGACAAAAAACAATAGAAATAGTGATTCTAGAGAATCTTTGATTTATAGAAACTGCCGATCAAACGAATCAAGAAAGTTTTTAAAAGGGTTGCCAAACAAGCCTTTTAAAAACTTTCTTGATTTGGGATTGAATGCAAAGCGCTGTAAGAATCAATTAAAATCATCTGTAGGAGAAAAAGTGGAATTGCAGTTTTCTATGGGATTAATTCCACTCGATTCAAAAACAAGCTTGAATTTCTATCCACAATAGTTGTCTAACAAATCAAATAATTTGAGAGATACCGTTTCACGTAAAGAGTTGCTCAAATTATTTGATATCGCAAATAGATCATGGTTATTATATTATTTTTGAAATCTAGCAATTAAGATCTAGAGATTAGAAAGAGATTAAATCAATCCCTAATCTCTTTTGAGTTTATATTGCCAATATCTTGGTAATTACTGATAAAAGGATGCAATTCACAAGATTAATTGTTTAGAAATACCAATCACCAAATTACTAATGAAAGGCGATCGCTAATCCTAGCAATGTCCCAATCACTCCAAAGATCGTAAGTGCGAAATGAAATAGAGATGTCCCCCCTTTTTTAACCATATTTCGCATTGCCAATTTTACAAAACTATCATTCTCTTTTTGTTTACAATTAGTTGCAGCTTGGTTGTGAGGATCAATACCATTAATGTTATTTAAATCGGAATTGGAAGAAATATTTGGATCGCTATTCATGATTTTCTAGGATTTTATGGGGCAATCATCAATGGGTAATTCGCAGAAAAATAATTAGTGTCTTGACTTTATTCTCTTAAAGAAAGTTTATCATCATCTTTCGTGATATCTTATAGAATTAAAAATGTAATCTTTATTAAATAAAGCAAAATTAAGTATATGTAATTTTGCTGTTGTATAGTAAGGTTTGCAAAGGCAGAGTTTACATGCCTAACATATACGGAGTCCTGCGGGTACTGGTGCAACTACTTTAGCAATGCATCTTGCTGGTTTGGTCGGGCGACCAATGTTGTTGATCTATGGGGACGAAGATCTGCGATCGTCACAATTGATTGGTTCTAATTCGGGCTACACCCGCAAAAAAAGTTGTCGATAACTACATTCATTAAGTACTAAAGGTTGAAGATGACCTGCGCCAAAGCTGGACAGACTCGCGACTTACCTTGGCAGCTAAAGAGGGTTTTACTCTCATTTATGATGAGCTCAACCGCTCGCGTCCAGAAGTAAACAATGTATTGCTTAGCGCCCTCGAAGAAAAGCTGATCGTTCTACCTCCTGATAGTTCTCAGACCGAGTATGTGCGAGTACATCCTTTGTTTCGCGCTATTTTTACTTCCAATCCTGATGAATATGCAGGAGTACATGCAACTCAAGATGCATTACTTGATCGCATGATCACGATTAACATTGGCGAAGCTGATGTGGAAACCGAAAAGCAAATTTTGGTAAATCGGGTTGGCTTAGAGCGTACAGAGGCACTCAAACTAATTAATTTGATCCGTGGATTCCGTCGCCAAATTCAACGTAGTAAGGCTTCAAGCTTAAGAGCTTGTCTGTTGATTGGCAAGATTTGTCATGAGCATGAAATTCCTGTATCTGGGAAAAATGATGACTTTCGCGATCTTTGCTTTGATGTGCTGATTTCTCGCTATGGTAGTGTTGAGCCTGAGTCGGAACTTGGACTCGCAAAATTATTGGATCAGATACCTTAAATGTCTCAAGTGCTTAGACCTCAAGCAATCAAAACCAGCACAACTGGCTCTTCCCTTGCGGATATTCTAGAAAGAGTATTGGACAAGGGAATTGTCATTGCAGGTGATATCACGGTTTCCGTGACGAGATTTCGCTGTCCTAATGCAAGAGCAAAGATCCTATGTTAAGGCTTGTCTTGCTGAACTTCCTAACGCGCAACGTTTAGCTTTAGAACTTGCCTATTTCGGTGGACTTAGCCATAGTGAAATTGCCGCCAAAGCAGTGCTTTCCCTTGGCACTGTCAAAACTCGTATTCGGCTTGGGTTAAAAAATTAAGGTAAGCGATCGGCGATGAGTGGTGTTGAAACAGGTTTAGCTTTTAGCACCCACTTGAGTGCAGGGCTAGTTGATTATAAGAACTTCATTTTAATTTGCGTAATTCTTTAAGTTGATCGTCAATGCGTCGCAAAACACCGTTGATAAATCTATAACCGTCTTCGCTGCTATAGCGTTTGGCTAGTTCTACCGCCTCATCGATCGCAACTTTGCTAGCCACACTCATAAACATCATCTCTGCTGTAGCAATCCGCAAAATGTCTTTATCCACTTGTGCAAGGCGATCGATTTGCCAATTAACTAAAGCGCTGCTAATCATCTCATCGATCTCAGCTCGTTTGCCGTTCACAGTTTTGAGGATATCGATCGCGTAGTTACGTACTTCGTTACGTTGAGCTAATACCAACGTAACGGGAAATTCTAAAGCTGCACCAATATTGTTAATCGCATTTTTTGTTAATTCGATCGCTTCGCGCACCATGCCCTCGACAGCTTGGATATCTTGCCGAACGTCACCTGTGCGGGTTTCGCTAGCGGATACACGCTCTTGACCACGCTGTAGCTCAGCGCTAGCGGTTTGTAATAACTCTTTGGTCTCATCGTGCAGCGATCGCACAACAGCCGTCACAATGTCATCTAGAGTTTTCGTTTCTAGCTTTTGGGGTTGACTGGGTAATTGGTTGATGCTAAAGAGTGCGAGTTCGCGGGCGATGTGACGAGGTTGCATAGGAGGAGATAAAATTAAGCCAATTGAACATCGTATCATTCTCTTTGCACAATCATTAAACAGGTAAAGTGTGGCGCAAAGCTCAACACCTTACCTATCAACAACCATCAACTAATTTTTAGAAAAATGACTCAGACTTTTACAGCCACACTTCATCATCAAGGACAAACATTTACGGTGTCTGTCCCTGAAAATCAATCGATCCTTGATGCTGCGATCGAGCAAGGGCTAGATTTGCCATGTTCTTGCTATGCAGGCGTATGTACAACTTGTGCAGCTCAAATTGTTAAAGGTGAAGTCGATCAAAGCCAAGGCATGGGCATTGGTGGCATGGGTGAAGAGCTAGATGCTAAGGGCTATATTCTCCTGTGTGTATCGCATCCTAAGTCCGATGTCGAAATCTACACTGACAAAGAACAAGATGTATATTCGATTCGATTTGGAGCTAGCGCCTAAAATTTTTTAAACAAGAGGACGCAATGCGTCCCCTTGTTTTGGTAAACCGATTAGCAATATCTTGTTTTACTTGTTCTCGAAAATCGATGAGGTAATTCCCACATGTCAGTAAACACTCGCACACAACTCCATCAACAAATTGACAGTTTGCCAGATCACATCATCGAACAAATCGCTAAATTTACTCAAATATTGACGAGTAAGCAAGAAATTTCAGAATATAGTGATTGGGAAAGTGGTCAGTGGCAGGAGTTTTCGCTTGCCCAATTTTTTAGTGAAGGTGACGAAATCGAGTATTTCTTAGAAGACGCTAAGGAAGTCTATAAATCATGAAATCGGGAGATATTGTTCTAGTTCGGTTTCCTCAAGCTGACTTAAAGGCAGGAAAGCTCCGACCCGCATTAGTTGTTGCGATCGCGCCTAGTCGCCATTCTGATTTATTGCTTGCGTTAATTTCATCTCGTATACATCAGGCTATTCCAAATTTTGACGACATCATAGATACATCTGATGATGACTACCTAGTGACAGGACTAAAAATTACATCTGTAATTCGATTAAGCAGATTAGCAACCGTTGAATCATCGATTATTAGCGCTCGTCTTGGGAATATTTCAATGGATAGATTGAAACGTATCATAGTTAGGCTGATTGATTGGCTAAACATATAGCAATAGCACAATGCCTAGAAAAAACGGCGCAAAGCGCCGTTTTTTCTAGGTGAGGCTAGCAATAAAGAGGCTGCCTATACATGCCATACTGACCCCCCACATTGGCGATCGCAACCAAGGTAAATTGAGAATATAAAATAGGCTAAACAAAAATCTTGCAGCTAAAAAGACTAATACGTAAAGAGAAGTTTGATCAGAAGCAACATTGCTAACATAGGCTGTTAGTGCTGCTGCTGCAAAGAGTGCAAATACTTCAAAAGAATTTTGATGTGCCCATGTCGCCCGTTTGGCATAGTCAGGCAAGCGATCGAACATCGCTCTTGGAGAATTCATGTCGTAGCCAATACTCACCCGCCCAAATGCGACAAATATATATGGAAAATATATAAGCCCTGCTGCGATCGCAATACCATAAAGCAATATCTGTGAAGGAGAAAAAGTCAAATTCATTATGCGTTTGATCAACCAATCTAAAACATTTTCTATTTTAGAGCTATAGCAATGCAAGATCCCAACAGATAAGTGACAGTGCTTCGCGCTGTCACTTATCTGTTGGGATATAAGCTTTAGCTTATGATATAAAACAGCTAGGAAATAAAGGCTTTGCAAGGAGTATTCCATGATTGTTACAGAGCGATCGCTGCTAGATAGTCTTCAAGCTTATGTAAATCGCTTTGAAACACCTAATTCTCGCGAAGATCTCCTTGCGATCGCGAGTTCGATTTTGACATTTCAGCAAAAACAAGGAAGCATTGCGATCGCGTCCAATCAAGCCGAAGCTTTAATCCAGCAGGTCGTCGATCAGTTTAAAGCAACAACTGGATCTTCTGTGATTGAAGCAACCACTGATACATTGGTTCAAGAAGTAAATCAATGGCGGCAGTCATTAGAAAATCAGGTTCTTAATACGCTCAATGCCTACGCTCAGAAGGTACAGCCAGAGAAAATGTTGGATTTATTGCCAGATACGATTTTATCTATTCTCCCTTTAGTAGAGAGCGCCCAACTGCGTAAAGTAGAAGCTGAGTCTTTAATACAGCAGGTGAAATCAAAATTTAATTTGACTAACGCATTAGCGCAGGTCATTGATCCCAAATCTCTGGCGAATGCAGAAAAATTAGTGCATTTATTAAAGTTTGAAAGCCTAGAGAAACTATTACAAGACACACTTTTGGGAAATCAGGACTTAATCAATCGCACCCTTGAGAATGTAACTGAATCTCTGGTAGAAAATGAACTTGCCAAAATCCTTGGCAGTGATGCAGTAAATCTAGATATTGACGTTGATGCTCAGCAACTAATAATCAAACAGGTAACGCTCAAGTTCAATGTGATGCAGTCTTCTGCTCCACCTTCAAAAAGTAGTGAGGAAATCTCTGCCCAAATGGATGATGAAATCGAGCGTTTTAAATCCTCCCGACCACTACCATTTCGATTGTTTTAGCTGAATAATTATATGTGCGCGGCAAAGCCGCGCACATATAATTATTCAAAGCGAGTATTTACAATCTATGACTCAAGTTAAATTTGCGATTCGCCATGCGACAATTGCTGATACTCCTGCCATTTTTTCATTGATTTTGGCACTTGCCGACTATGAGAATCTTTCTGATAAAGTCACAGGCAATATTGAATCTCTACAAGAAGATTTGTTTGGGGCAAAACCTTGTATCGAAGCGATCATTGTAGAGATAGAACCGAATCAACAAATTGTCGGATTTGCACTATTTTTTACGAGTTATTCCACCTTCTTAACTCGGCGCGGTATCTATTTGGAAGATCTGTTTGTGCTATCGGAATATCGCGGTATGGGGATTGGCAAAGCCCTAATTACCCATCTTGCTCAAATTGCGGTATCGCGAGAATATGGACGTTTTGAATGGTCGGTTTTAGATTGGAATGAACCTGCGATCGCATTTTATAAGCGCATTGGTGCAGAAACCCTCCCAGATTGGCGCATCTGCCGAGTTAATTGTGAAGCATTACAAAAAATTGCTAATCAATAAAGGCGGCACTTTGCGCCGCCTTTATTTAACAATCACGATTTGAGGTTAATCCGTTTGATAAAACTGTCTTACAGAGCTTTGCATTAACTAACTGTGCATCTGAAATATTTGCACTAGTGAGATCAGCCTCAGTCAGATCTGCTTTATCTAAGATAGCGTTGGTAAAGTTGGCTAGCAACATCTTGGTGCGTTTAAAATTGGCATGGCTGAGATTCGCGCCAGTGAGATTGGCGCGGCTCAGATTTGAGAAAGTAATACTCGCACCAACTAAGTTAGCCCGACTCAGGTCGGATGCAAGTAAATAGGTATAGTCTAATTTGCTAACTGGTAGGTAAGCTCCTGACAAATCACAGACTTGACAGCTTTTTGTAGTTTGCAATTGGACAATTTGGCTAGGATTTGCAGCCCATGCTGGCAAAGGAAATAAAAATAATATAAGTAGCACGATCGCTAAAAAAATACGGTATTTCATAGTTCAGGATTTTTTATCTATTGAAAAATGATCTGAGTTTGATTAAAGCGTCAAGTACTAAAACTAATCAATGGTCACAATCACAGGTGTGTGATCGCTGGGTTGTGTGAGTTTCCGAGGTTCAGGATCGATCGCACAGGCTGTAGCTCTTTCGTAGAGCGCATCTGTGACGAAATGATAATCAATCCGCCAACCACGGTTGCGTTGAAAACCTCCAGAACGATAATCCCACCAACTATAGTACCCGCCATCAGATTCAAATTTCCGAAATATATCTTTAAACCCAAGATTTAAGACTTCAGCAAGAGCCTCCCGCTCGATATCGGTTGACATTACTTTGTTTTCGCGACCTTTTGGATCATATATATCAATATCTGTGATCGCGACATTAAAGTCACCGCAAATCAGGATATTGGAATTTTTTGCTAATAATGCCTGCAAGTATTCTTTTAGTAGTTTCAGCCAGCGCAATTTGTATTCATATTTCTCACTGCCCACTTCTGAGCCATTGGGGACATACATATTCACGATTTGGGTATCGCCAAATCTACAGGTTATCAAGCGTTTTTGGTCATCTAAGCTAGGTTCTGATATGTTACCCAATACTGAGGCAAACCCTGTTTGAATATCCTCAACAGGAGATCGCGCAATAATTGCTACGCCGTTATAGGATTTTTGACCATAGATGTGAGTCTGGTAGCCTAAATCTGTAAATGGTGTATGGGGAAAGTCGGCATCTACGACTTTTGTTTCTTGTAAACACAATAGATCGACTTCAGGATTTGCTTGTAACCAATCACAAACATGGGCAATCCTTGTACGAACTGAGTTTACATTCCAAGTTGCGATTTTCATTAAATCAGTATTTCAAAAAATGAGCAAGACGGTCGGCACTTTGCGCCATCCATACTATCATTTTCGGCAGATTTTGATATGAACAGCTTAAAGCCTAAGGAACAGGCAAACCAAACCTTCAACTCGCTCGATATGGCACAATGTGAAAAACCCAATTAGATTTTGTACAATTTGAGCCTGTCCAGTATGATTTCCCATAATAATATTGCCGAGTTAATTAGCGCTGTTTTGCCCAATGCCAAAGTTCAAGTTGAAGATCCTAATCATGATGGTCAACACTTTTCTGCGATCGTGGTTGCAGAGCAGTTCGAGGGCTTATCGATGATTAAGCAACATAAACTGGTGTATGGAGCAATTCAGGAGCATCTCGATACTGGAGCTATCCATGCATTACAGCTAAAAACTTATAGCCTTTCTCAGTGGCAAAGTATACAGGTTCAGGTTCTTTAACTACTACAGAGCCTAAATTATTCAAGCAGGGAAACTCCTACGTGGTTGCCCTGCTTAGCTAGCAGATTCAGATCGTAAATTTAAAGTAAGTGATTGCGAACTGCAAAAACTGCCGCTTGCACGCGATCATTCAGTCGATAGCTCCTCTTCAGTAATGCTGTGCCGATTTCCTGTGATGCTCCTGTTCTTTCCGCCATAGCCTGAAAGTCTCTCAGTAAATGAGACCAGCATATTTGTCTCAATTCTGGCTTGACCCAAATATGAAATATATTAAACAAGGAGTCAAAAAAGACTTCATTATGGCTGTCAAAGGTAATCGTTTAGCCATTTGTGCAGACGATAAAAGTCACGGACATTTCGTTAATCTGGAGTCAATTGAGTTAAAACCAGATTCCTGTTGCAAGGTGTTTTTGAAAGGAATTGATTTTCCTATCTTAATCACCAAGCAAGTTTTTAAAAACAAAAATCAATCGACAGGTATTTTGTATTTAGCTTGTAGTAATCTCGACTTAACCGCATCTGACATCAACACAATCTATCAAAAACGATGGACAGTTGAAGAATTTCACAAGTCACTCAAAACATCAGTTTATAATTAAAGATAAAGTATTGTAAAGACAACAATGGCTGCTAAAGACAGATTTCATGCTGTAGTTAGGATCGCTTTAGAAAAGGATCAGTGGAATGTAACTGATGATCCGCTTCGACTGGATATTGGCGGTACTAAGTTTGAAATTGATTTGGGCGCAGAGCAATTGTTAGCAGCAGAGCGCGGCAAAGAAAAAATTGCCGTTGAAATTAAGACGTTCTTGAGTGATTCGCCATTGACGGATTATCATGCTGCATTAGGGCAGTTTTTGAATTATCGTCTTGCCTTAGAAATTGCGGACTCAACACGCATTTTGTATTTAGCAGTGCCAGTGGGTGTTTATGAATCATTCTTTAAACGCGAATTTGCCCAAATCTCATTAGAGAGATATCAAATCAAACTAATTATTTACGACATAAATCAAGAGGTAATTGTCCAATGGATACGATAGAGTCTTATCGCAATATAATCCAGTCGTTGTTGACAGCTTATGCTGCTATCCCGATCGCAAATGGAGCAATTGATTGCTATACGGTTTTTGATACAAAACAAGACCATTATCATGTCATGAATGTGGGATGGGATGGTTATCGACGGGTCTATGGTTGCGTTTTACATTTGGATATTATGAATGGAAAGATTTGGATTCAGCAAAATATGACGGAAATGAGGGTTGCTCAAGAATTAGTAGATTTAGGGGTTGCGAAGGAAGATATTGTGCTTGGGTTTCAAGCTCCTGAAATGCGAGAGTACACTGGCTACGCAGTTGCTTGAGTGAAAGCGCGATCGCATCAGCTAAAAATCAATAACTAAAACTGCGATAAGAAGGTAATTCGCTTAAATTGTATCGGTATTAATCCCCATCGCTTTGAGCATTTCGACAAGACGTTCAGCTTTTTGTTCTGCTTTTTGTTGAGCCTGTTCAGCTAACTGTTTTTCCAAATTAGCCTGCTCAGCGATCGCCTCTGCCTCAAGTCTAGCCTGATGCTCAAAAGAACGCTCCAACTCCGCTTGAAATCTAGCCCGTTGCTCAAAAACTCTCTCGAACTCTGCCTCGGCATAAGACCGCAAAATCTGGTTAGAAATTGGATCAAAGAAACGAAAACCAAGATCTGGATATAAATGCAAATCTAAACCTAAAACTTCGCTATGAAGCGACAAAGTACCATCAGGCAAGATTGATGAAGCGATCGCTATGTATTTACCATTCTCCAAACGTACACCCTGCAAAGATGTTGGTTTTAAATATTCACCAGTCGGGTCATATTGAAAATATTCCTTAACTCCCAAATTTCGATAAATTAATGGATTTTGTTCGCGGTCTTTTGTCACTGTTCCCTTAGAAGTTATTTCCAATACAAAGTCAGGCGCTTTCCCTCCCTCTTCATAGACTTTATAACTCACACGGTCTTCATTGCTCATTCCAAAAACAACGAAAGTATCTGGGGCGATTCTTTTCTCGACCTTCTCTTCTCGATAACGGATAAACAGATTTCCAGAAACATATATATTCTGCTGTTTCTCAAACCAGAGTCTCAACGCTTCAGTCGTATAGCTCAAGTTACGTCGTTGTTTATCTCCCTCTGGCATCGGCTCAAAGTCCTCGTCAAGAAGTTCTACGGTTGAAATTTGCTTGTGATTACCCGAAATTGTCATAACGGCGCTCCAAGTCAGACCTATATGTAACTTAGCATATCAAATAACAATATAAATTGAGTGAAATCGCACCAAACGGAGACAGAATACTGTGAAGTCTAGACAATGCAGATACTTGGGTGGAGTGCAGGCAATACCCAGCATTTAGGCAGTGATCGCAATATATACATTTTATTTCCTCTGGGTTTTATTCTTTAGCACAACCTATGCAAACAGGCGATCGCATAAGCCAAAAATCAATGACTAGAATTGCGATCGCATTGCATACAAGTTCTATTGGCATTGGGTTTCATCCTTGTACCCCAATCTCAGCGATCGCTGTTCGCATCAGCCAAAATCAATGACTAAGTCTGCGATCGCGATCTCCAGATTATTTAATGTAAAGCAAAGTGAGAAAGGCGATCGCGCTAAAAGCCTCACCATTATTTCAATCTCCATAATGAGTCTTGGCACGATGAATAAAGATCACACTCAGCTCGTCATCAATCGTGTAAATAACTCTATCTTGATAACTCAAACGAATGGAGTAGAAGCCAGTAAGATCCCCGATTAGTCTCTTCCCATCATAAGGACTGATGCTAATGGTATCTTGAATAATTGTTTTGAGTTTCTGCCTCAATTTTGGGGACAGTTTGGCAATATCTTTTTTTGCTTCTTTGGTAAAGCGTACTTCGTAAACCATCAATTACTATCTCCGAACACCTCATCTATCGAGTAGGTTTGGTTATTTTTCATTTGTTGAAGGGAAAGTTGAAGACTTTCTCTAAATCCAGGAATAGACAATAATTCTAGAGTTTCTTGCAAGCTTTCATACTCTTTGTATGATAAGAGTACTACCGAGTCCTTAGCGGATTGGATGTGATAGATTTTATTCTCTTCGGATACTAGTTTAACCATGTTTTCAAAGTCTTCTCTGGCAGCAGATGTAGTTAATGTTTCCATTTTTCACCTTTTTTAGTATGGCTAAATTTATTATATGCTGCACATTGCTTGTCAGATCATAGGATTTAAGAGAGTACGATTTTCGATCGCCTTTTGACATTGTAGAAAGTAGGTTGGGTTTCATCCTTCATCTCAATTTACACGATCGCGATCGCATCAGCCAAAAATCAATAACTAGAAATGCGATCGCACTCACATAACGAGACTGAGATCCCTGAGATATTCAATGATTAACAAGCGCAAATAGTTTAGTGTTTCTGCATAATGTTTCATTTTGGGATAATCAAATTCTGGAGTGAAGTACCATTCTATAAATTCAGGTATTTCAAATATTTTTAGTTTGTTTAATTCGTTGAGAATTTCTTGAGATTTAGCTATGGAGTTATTGTTGATTATTTGAAATGAGTATCCTCGAATATCATCGGTCAATACTTCAATTGTGCCTAAAACACTAAATTCTTGGTTCTCTTCCCATAATGCAATTCTTTCTCTTTCCAGCTTAGTACTTTGATAATCCTTGAGTAATTGGTTTAGAATTTTCTCAATATAAGCTAGAGCCGTTGTGATATTGAGATCTTTCTTTGGGATATCTAAATTTTGCATGATTTTTCAATTTTCTCCGTAAGAAATAATTCTGTTGTCTCTTTCTATGAGAAATTCAGTTCCTTTATTCCATCTCAAAGCACCATTCAGTAATTTGGTTTTTCTAGCACCTTTTTTGTTAAAGTTATTTGCTTTTCTGAGATATTTCAAATAATCTTCTTGAAACCCATGTCTGTTTGCATGATCCACAATACTGTTAGCTATGCTTGGATAGGTAGCCTTGTGCCACTTTTGCAGAAGGGTTTGAATTTCTGCTACCTCACGATCGCTATATCCTTGAAATAATATTTGTTGGTACGGATCGATCGCGAGATCGTCAAAATTATTCGGATTCATTTAAATGTCAACATATTTAACTTTAAATATTGTTTTCTTAACACCTGATTTATTCCTCACATCATAACAAATTTGATGAGATCGCATCAGCTAAAAATCAACAACGAGAATAGCGATCGCCTGTTGCCAATTTTAAAAATGCAAAATTATAAAAAGAAGGTTGGGTGGAGCGTCAGCGAAACCCAACAGTTAATCACATTGCATATAATGTCTGGTGGGTTTCATCCTTCAACCCACCCTACGCGATAGCGATCTCACTTTCTCTTTTTACCCATCGTCAAAGATTTTCATTGAACCATTCTAGACACTCCAGCATACCAGCTGTGCTAGCTCCTTTCTGAGGTTTGTATTTCTTACATGCTTCTCTCGCGATCTCCATCAGATCTAGATCGTACATCTTACCCTGACCAGGAAAATCCTTCCTAGATGATGTATCGTTTCCATACTTCCAATGCGGTGTCTTAAGATGTATATGGTATGCAGATGGATCGCCGATAAATTCTCTGCCCTTATTTCCTTTCATTACAGCCTGAGAGCTATTTGTATTGCTTTCTATCCCAAAGTCCTCATCTGAAAATGAATTTTCATCGTCTAAAACCTCGCTCTTAGACGGCGATAGGGTAGGAGCAATACGAATTATTGCTTGTCCTAATTGCTGAGCATTCATCTCTTCTGGCTTACCTATTTGACTAGCAAGTTTTTTTACAGCTTCAAAGACAATTTGAAAATCCGTACTACCTACGTAATTTCCCAAGTCGCCTTTGAGCCATAGTTTCACATCTTCTTCCTTTGGTAGTTTTTTGCTGGTGTACGTTCCATTGTTGTACATGAATGTTCTTTGCACCTGAGTTGCACTTCTAGTTGCTTGCTCTACCTCTATCTGAGGCGATTGCTGCACCACCCCACCATTTTGCTGCACCACATGAGTCAATTCATGGGCGATCAACGCCTGACCATTCTTGCTACTAGGATTATATTCTCCTTGTCGAAAGAAAACATCTTGCCCTGTTGTAAATGCTTTCGCTTGAATAGATTTATTTAACTGGTCAGATTGCGAATCTGTATGTACTTTTACTCCGCTAAATTCTGCTCCCATCGCTTGACCCATCTTAGATTGCAGATTAGAATCTAGAGACTGGCCACCACCTCGTGCATTTTGAATGGATGACTCTAAATCCGTTGAAGCTTCTCCCCCACCAAGATTTTCACGTCTCTGCACCAAAGGCTTCATTTGCACTTCTTCATCCTCTTCTTCCATCGACTCTTCTCGTTGGATTGAAGAGATAGGCTTCATTTGCAATTCTTCCTCTTCTTCCATTGCTTCTTGTTTTTGGACAGATTTATCGTGCGCTGGCGAATTTATCTGCTGAACAACTTTAGATGCAGTGGCATCTGCTTCCTGCTCATACTTATCATTTGGCTCACCAATACTCAGCTTGGCTTGAATAATCGACACCCGTTTATCTTGAAGGGGTCTCTTCAAGCGGTTCATTGG
>Ga0315901_10004889_pt1 | contig 16528 bp, 15 predicted proteins | sample LakEriMetagenome_10_FD_203761 | JGI IMG/M metagenome (GOLD analysis project Ga0315901, IMG submission 203761) | Freshwater fungal communities from buoy surface, Lake Erie, Ohio, United States - Buoy 2 MA116 | ecosystem: Environmental > Aquatic > Freshwater > Lake | place: USA: Lake Erie, Ohio...
GCGGCCGATGGAAGACCAGCACCCCCGACGCCGGCCATGACCCGTCCGCACCCGAACCTCCCCATCCGGCCCCGACCGGCCGACGGCACCCGCCACCTGCGGGTGCGTCGTCGCGTGCGCGCGGGGTTCGTGGTGGCGCTCGCGACCGCCGCGGGCCTGGGGGCACCGACGTCGACCCCCGCCGCGACCGCCGCCGCCACGGGCGCCGCCGGCGGGTCCACCGGCGAGCGACGCTGGCTCGTGGAGCTGTCCGACGGCGTCACCCCGTTCGCCGCGTTCGACGACGTGAGCGACGCGGGTGCCGACCTCGTCACGGCATGGCGCATCGGCGACGACGCCGGCATCGTGGTGGACGCCAGCGCGGCGACGATCCGGGACGTCCTCGCCCTCGACGAGGTGGCCCGGGTGGAGGCCGACCAGGTGGTCCGCACCAGCAGCGAGCAGGTCGCGCCGCCGTGGGGTCTCGACCGCCTCGACCAGGACGACCTCCCGCTCGACAGTCGCTACCGCTGGTCGGCCACCGGCCTGGGCGTCACCGCCTACGTGATCGACACCGGGGTGCGCGCCACCCACAGCGAGTTCACCGGCCGGGTGCCACGCTCGTGGTTCTGGGACTTCGGCGACGGCACCGGCGCGACCGACTGCGACGGCCACGGCACCCACGTCGCCGGCACGATCGGCGGCACCACCCGGGGCGTCGCGAAGCAGGTGACGATCGTGCCGTTGAAGGCGCTCGACTGCAACGGGAGCGGCTCCACGTCGACCATCGTCGCCGCGATCAACTGGATCCTGGCCGACCACCAGGCCGGCACGCCGGCCGTGGTGAACATGAGCCTCGGCGGCGGGGCCTCCACCACCCTCGACAACGCGGTGCAGGCGATGGTCGCCGACGGCATCACCGTCGTGGTGGCCGCCGGCAACGAGGCCCAGTCGGCGTGCAACGTGAGCCCGGCCCGCCACCCGAGCGCGATCACCGTCGGTGCCTCGACCTCGGCCGACGGGCAGGCGTCGTTCTCGAACTTCGGGACCTGCGTCGACCTGTTCGCCCCCGGCGTGTCGATCTCGTCGTCGTACATCACGAGCGACGTCTCCTTCGCGACGATGAGCGGCACCTCGATGGCGGCGCCGCACGTGGCCGGCGCCGTGGCGCTGCTGCTGCAGCAGACGCCCACCCTGACCCCGGCGCAGGTGTGGGCCGCGCTCGACGCCGATGCGGTGGTGGGTCGTGTCGCCGAGTGCTGCTCCACCCCCGACAAGCTGCTGCGGGTGAACCGGGCGACGACCGCGCCGCCGGCCACCACGACGCCTCCGACCACCGCGCCGACCACCACGACTCCTCCGACGACGGCGCCGGCCACCACGGCACCCACCCAGGGCACGATCGCGGTCGCACGCTCGCTCACCGGTGGCGCCGCGGGGACGATCACCTCGTCGCCCGCCGGCATCTCGTGCGGCGCCACGTGCGCTGCCACCTTCACCACCGGCACCGTCGTCACGCTCACGGCCACACCGGCCGGTGGCTCCGTGTTCACCGGATGGCAGGGTGCCTGCACCGGCACCTCGCCCACCTGCTCGGTCACCGCCGGCACCGGCACGTCGTCGATCACGGCGACGTTCGCCCCGTCGCCCGTCGGGTACGTGGCGCTCACCCCGGGACGCCTGCTCGACACCCGGCCGGGCGGCACCACGGTGGACGGCGTCGGCGGCGGCGTCGGGCTGCTGCCGGCGGGCACCGTGCTGTCGCTGCCCGTCGCCGGCCGCGCCGGGGTGTCCGCCGGCGCCGCGGGCGGTGCGTTCAACATCACGGTCACCGAACCGCGCGCCGCCGGGTTCGTCACCGCGTACCCGTGCGGCGCCGCGCGCCCCACCGCGTCGAACCTCAACTTCACCGCCGGAACCACCGTGGCCAACGCCGTCGTCAGCGGACTCGGCAACGGCGGTCGCGTGTGCCTGTACACCTCGGCGTCCACGCACCTCGTGGTGGACGTGAGCGGCGCGGTGGACTCCGTCTCGAAGATCTCCTCGCTCGTGCCCGCCCGTCTGCTCGACACGCGACCCGGTACGAGCACCGCCGACGGATGGTTCGCGTCGGCCGGACGGAGCGACGCCGGGAACACCGTCGTGCTGCCCGTGGCCGGCCGCGGTGGCGTGCCGGGCGACGCCCGAGCCGTCGTCCTCAACGTGACGGCGGTCGACGCGGAGGCCGACGGTTACGTGACCGTGTACCCGTGCGGCGCCGACCGCCCGAACGCCTCGAACGTCAACGTGGCCGCCGGTGGCGTGGTCCCGAACCTCGTCTACGTGAGCCTCGGCACCGCCGGCGGAGTCGCCGGGGGCGGCAGCGGCGGCGACGTCTGTGTGTTCACGTCGTCGCCGATGGACCTCGTCGTCGACGTCACCGGTTGGGTGGCCACCGGCGGTGGGGTGACGGCGCTGTCCCCGGCCCGACTGCTCGAGACCCGCCCGGGCCTCACCACGGTCGACGGACGTCAGCAGGCGACCGGCACCGTTCCCGCGGGTGGCGTGGTGGTGCTCGACGTGGTCGGACGCGGCGGCGTTCCCACCGACGCCACGACGGCGATCGTGAACGTCACCGTCACCGAGCCGCGCACCGGCGGGTTCGTGACCGTGTACCCGTGCGGTACCGAGCGGCCCAACGCGTCGAGTCTCAACTTCGTCGCCGGGCAGACCATCGCGAACGCGGTGATCGGGCGGATCGGCACGGGCGGCACGATCTGCGTGTACTCGACCGCGACCACGCACCTGGTGGTCGACGTCACCGGCGCCCTGCGCTGACCCGACGCACCGCGAGGTCGCTCCCGCCGACAGGCCTGCCACCCGGCGGCCGCGACGTTCTCCTACGCTGACCCGGATGGATCGGCACGACGACCCCGCACGCGATCGCGCTCGACGCGACCGCCGCGGTGCCCTCGCCGGGCTCGAGGACCTCGAGCGGCTCGGCGCGGGCCGGCGGGCCCAGGCACCTCCCCCGCCTACGCAGGTTGCACCACCGATGCACCCCGACCAGGTGTATCGGGAGCAGGCGTACCGGGAGCAGGCGCACCGGGACCAGGTGCACTGGGACCAGGCCGCCGCGCAGGGTGCTGCTCCCCTGACACCCGCGGGCGTGCCCGTGCCCCGGCGGACCCGTGGGCAGGTGCGGCGCACCGGTCCGCTCGTGGCGCTGCTGCTGCCGGCGATCGCCGGCGCCGCCGCCGTGCTGATGCTCCGCGGCTCCACCTCCACCGCCACCGGCGTCGGCGGGTTCGTGCTCTCGCTGGTGGCCGCTCCCCTGCTCCCGGTCTTCGGCGAGCCGATGCGTGCCGGCTCGGGCGGGGTGCTCGGCGCGGCAGCGGCCAGCGCCGTGCTGTGGTTCGTGCTCGGCAGCATCGCCGCCCACCGCGCCACGCGCCGCCCGACGGGCGGCTGGGGCGCGTTCTGGGCCGAGTACCTGTGGCTGTGCCTGTGCGCCTGGATGGGCGCCGCGCTCGCCGTGGTGGCCGCCAACCTGGTGCTCGGCCGCGTGCTGCTCTGACCCGTCGGGGCGCTTCGCACGCGGGCACGAGGTCAGAGCACCACCAGCGGACGGATCGCCTCGAGCTTGGCCGGACCGATCCCGCGCACGTCGGCCAGCGCGTCGACGTCGGGGAACGGTCCGTTCGCCTCGCGGTGGGCCACGATCGCCGCGGCCGTCGCCGGGCCGATGCCCGGCAGTGCGTCGAGCTGCTCGGCGGTCGCGGTGTTGATCGACACCGGCCCGGCCGGCGCACCGCCCGCCGCGGGCGGAGACGTCCCCGGGGTGACGCCCACCGGCACGTCCACCGCATCACCCACACGGGGCACGTAGACGCGATCGCCGTCGGACACCGGAGCGGCGAGGTTGATCGCATCGGTGTGCGCATCCGCAGTGGGGCCACCGGCGGCCGCGACGGCGTCGGCCACCCGGCCACCGGTGGCCACCACGTGCACGCCGGGGACCACGACCGCGCCGGCGACGTGCACCAGCAGGGTCGCCGCCGGAGCGGCGCCCGGTGGCGCCGCACCCGTCGACGTCCCGGTGCCGAGCACCGTGCCCGCTCCCTCAGCGGCGTCACCACCCCGGCGGGCGTCCTGGTCCGGGCCGGTGGTCGTGCTGCCGGCCATCGGCAGCGACGCCTCCACGGGAGGCGGTGGCGGTGCGAGCAGCCAGACGCCACCGGCGACCACGAGCGCGATCGACACGACGACGGCGACGAGACGGGCGGCCCCGAACCAGCGCACCCAGTCGAGCGCTCGCTCGATCCGGGCTCGCCCGAGCAGCGACCGGGCGCGCTCGGACGGCGAGTCGGGTGGACGGGGACGCGGCAGCAGCTCCTCCACGGGGCACCTCCGACGGACAGCGTGGCGACGCGCACGGCCGGGGCACGTGCGGCTCTCGGGGGGAACGCCGACACCGGGGGTCACCCGGGGACACCGGGGGTCACCCGGGGACACCGGGGAGACCCGGGCGCGGCCGACCCTATCGGCGGCTCACGGACGCGCGGCGGGCTCGGTGGTCAGCTCGTCGGTGACGGCCGTGGCGAGCGAGCGGCGCGAGATCCAGGCGGCCTCGATCTCGAGCGGGATCCGCAGGTAGGCACCGCGGTGCCCGTGGCCGCGCAACCTCCACAGGAGGTACCAGCCGAGGTAGCGCACGGAGAACCCGACGAGCCCGTAGCGGCGCCACTGGCGCACGTGCACCTGCTCGTGGCGCAGCAACAGGGGCGATTCGCCCCGGCCCTCGCGGACGATGACCAGCGACCCGAGGGTGATGCCGTCGGCGCCGCGCGGCACCGGACCACCCTCCCAGAGCAGGTAGCCCTCGCGGCGCTCGATCCCCACGATCGGAGGTTACCCCCCGATCAGCGGGCGTCAGAACAGGCGCGACGTGAGCTGGCGGCGGTACTGCGCGGTGCGCGGGTCGTCGGGACCCATCAGCTCGAGGATGTCGACGAACTGCTGGCGGGCCTCGTCGTCGCCCTTCACCCGGTCGAGCAGCGCGGTGAGCTGCTCGTCGTAGTCGTCGGCCGGCTTGAGGCTCAGCCGCGCCGCCGCGGCGACCCTGCGGGTCTGCTCGGTCTCGGGGATGCGGGCGAGCAACTGCAGCGCCTCGTCGGCCTGGCCCTGCTCGACCAGCAGCGAGGCGAGCGCCACGATCACGTCCTCGTTCGCCGGCTCGAGCTCGAGCGCCCGCCGCAGGCTCGCCTCGTCGCCTGCGGCGACGAGCTGGGCGACCAGCTGGTCCTCCTCGCTCGGGAGCAGCGACGCCACGAACTGCTCGACGACGTGCTCGGGGAAGGCGCCCACGAAGCCGTCGACCACCTGGCCGCCGCTGAGCGCGTACACGGCGGGGATCGACTGCACCTGGAACGCCTGGGCGATGGCCGGGTTCTCGTCGACGTTCACCTTCACGAGGACGACCCTGCCCCCCGTCGCGTCGGTGGCCCGTTCGAGGATCGGCCCCAGGGTGCGGCACGGACCGCACCACTCGGCCCACAGGTCGACGATGACGGGGGTGTGCTTCGAGCGGTCGATGACCTCGGACTCGAAGGTGACGTCGGTGACATCGATGGCGGGCATGCGATGCAGGCTACCGAGCGATCAGGCGCCGGTCGTGGTGCCGCGCCAGCGCAGCTCCACGGCGGCGCGGCGACCGAGCTCGGCCTCCACCGCTGCAGTGGTGGCCTCGACGCTCCAGCCGCGCAGCGGCGCCATCAGCAGCGCCACCCGCTCCACCTCGGTGCGGTCGACGCGGCCGAGCGTGCCGATCACGAGTCGCCGGTCGAGCACGTCGGACAGCGTGCACGCCGCCTCGTCGGTGACCGCGAACACCACCTGCGCGGCGATGTCGAGACGGTCCGGGCGGTCGCTGATGCGCGCCGCGAGCGACGGCTCGCGCTCGACCAGGTCGAGGATCCGCTCGTGGTCGGTGCCGTAGAGGCGTGCGAGGTGCAGGCGCGTGACGTCGTCGAGCGGCAGCGTGGGCCGGCTGCGCACGACGGCGTCGAAGTAGGGCCGGGCGTCCTCGGCCCAGGCGAACGCGCCGTGGGCGGTGGCGCGGCGCGAGTCGAACTCGCGCACCGGCAGGTCGCGCAGCGCAGCCGACTTCAGCAGCGTCTCCACGGTCTCGACGCCGAGGGCTCGGCCCGTGGTCCACTTGCCGCCGCCGATCGACCAGAGGTGCTGCACGCCGGACGGTGCGTGGTCGTACAGCTCGTGCCGGCGGCTCGTGGTGTACGAGTCCTTCGACTCGTCGACGATGAGCGGGCGGATGCCGACGGTGGTGGCCTCGATGTCCTCCTCCGTCATCTTCGGGTAGCCGGCGGAGATGGTGTCGTTGAGGGTGCCGAGGATCAGCTCGACGTCGCTCCGGTCGGCGCGCACCGCGTCGGGCGCGTCGTCGACGTGGGTGTCGGTGGGGCCGATGAACGAGTGGCCCTGCCAGGGCGACACGATGACGTGGTGGCCGCTGCGGGCCCGGGCGAACACGGTGTCGCGCACCTGCGCCTGCCCGGCGACGGGCTTCGTGAGGAGGTGCACGCCCTTGCTGCGGTTCACCTTCACGCCCATCGAGCGGCCGAGGTCGCGCAGCACGAGGTCCATCCAGGGCCCGGCGGCGTTCACCACGGCGCGACCGCGCACCTGGTGGCGCTCGCCGGTGAGCCGGTCGAGCACCTGGAGCCCCTGCACCGTGACGTCGCCACCGACCGCGGGATCGCGGTCGAACAGGAAGCCGACGGCCTCCACGTGGTTGAGCGCCACCGCGCCGACGTCGACGGCGGACTGCAGGAACGCGAGCAGCAGCCGCTCGGGGTGGAGGTTGAACGTGTCGTGGTACGCGTACGCGCCCTGCAGCTGATCCGGGTCGAGCCAGGGCACGGCGGCGAGCGTCTTGTCGCGCGACAGCCAGCTCGGCATCGGGATGCGCATGTCGGCCGGCATGTGCCGGTTGCGGTCGAAGCCGAGCGCCGTGTACAGGAGCACGCCGGCGCCGATCAGCGCCGTGGGCGGCTTGCTCCAGCGCCACGCAGGCATCAGGAACCGCTGCTGCTGCACGAGGTGCGGGGCCGCGAGCGCGAGCACGCGCCGTTCGCGGAGGCTTTCGCGCACCACCCCGAACTCGTAGGTCTCCAGGTAGCGGATGCCGCCGTGGATCAGCTTGGAGGTTGCCGAGCTGGTGCCGTGCCCGAAGTCGCCCTTGTCGACGACCAGGGTGCGCAGGCCTCGTCCGGCCGCCTCGCGAGCCACGTTGACGCCGGTGATGCCACCTCCCACCACGATCACGTCGAAGGGCTGGGTGAGCTGGGCGAGGTCGCGTTCGATCCTCATGCGAGTCTCATCGGTGGGTCCTCATCGTGGGCGTCAGGCTACCGAGGACGACCGGCGGACGGGATGGGGCCGGGATGGGGCCGGGATGGGGCCGGGGTTCGGGATCGCGACGGATCGGGGACCACTCCCGATCGGACCCCGGCCGGCCTCGACGATCCGGCGGCGGCCCGAGTCGCGATGCGGGCGGAGGGGTCGGTACCGTTCCAGCCGATGAGCACCCCCGACGTCCCCGACGCGCCCGATGTGCCGGACGTGCCCGGCATCGCCGTCCCCTCCGTCACCGCGTGGCTGGAGGCCAACGTGCCCGGTGCCACCGGTCCGTTCCGGTTCGACGTCATCGCGGGCGGCCACTCCAACCTCACGTTCCGGGTCACCGGCGCCGACGGCACGCGCTACGTGCTGCGCCGGCCGCCGCTCGGCCACCGGCTCGCCAGCGCGCACGACATGGGCCGCGAGCACCGCATCATCGCCGGGTTGCAGGCCTCCGCCGTGCCGGTCGCCCCGGCGCTCGGCTTCTGCGACGACGAGTCCGTGAACGACGCCCCGTTCTACGTGATGGGCTTCGTCGACGGCCACGTGCTCCGCGACCGCATCGCCACCGAGGCGGTGCTGTCCGAACCGGCACGCCGGCACGCGAGCGAGTCGCTCGTCGACACGATGGCGGCGATCCACGCGGTCGACCTCCGCGCCGTCGGCCTCGACGACCTCGGCAAGCACGAGGGGTACATCGCCCGCCAGCTGAAGCGTTGGTACGGGCAGTGGAACGCGCAGAAGACCCGCGAGCTGCCCGCCGTCGACCAGGTGCACGACGAGCTGCTCCGCCGCATCCCCGAGCAGGGCCCGGCCACGATCGTCCACGGCGACTACCGGCTGGACAACTGCATGGTGAACGACGCCGGCGACGTGGTGGCGGTGCTCGACTGGGAGATCTGCACGCTCGGCGATCCACTCGCCGACGTCGGCCTGCTGCAGGTGTACTGGACCGGCCCGAACGACGACCCGTCCGCGTGGAACGGGTCGGCCACCACCGCCCCCGGCTTCTTCGACCGGGCCGATCTCGCCGTGCGCTACGCGGAGGTGAGCGGCCGCGACCTCTCGCAGCTCCCGTTCTACGTGTCGTTCGCGTACTGGAAGCTCGCGTGCATCCTCGAGGGCGTGTACGCCCGCTACCTCGGCGGCGCGCTCGGCCAGCGCGACCCGGCCGAGCTCGAACCGTTCAAGCTGCAGGTCGAGGGCGCCGCGGCCAAGGCACTGGCCACGCTGGAGACCTTCTGATGCCGGGCGGCGAGCACGCGGGTCGCGGCTACGAGCTGCACGAGCAGCTGCCGGCGCTCGACGCGCCGGTGCTCGTGGCGATGCTCACCGGCTGGATCGACGCGAGCGGCGCCGCCGCGGCCGCGCTGGCGGCGATCGAGCAGCAGTGCCACGCCCGTCCGCTCGCCACCTTCGACGGCGACGCGTTCATCGACTACCGCGCCCGGCGACCCACGATGGAGCTGCGCGAGGGCGTGAACGAGCGCCTCGTGTGGCCCGACATCGAACTGAAGGTGGGCCGCACCCCGTCGGGCAGCGACGTGCTGCTGCTGTCGGGCCCCGAGCCGGATGCCGCGTGGCGGCGCTTCGCCGATCTCGCCACCGACCTCGCGATCGAGCTCGGCGTGCGGATCGCAGTGGTGCTCGGCGCCTACCCCTTCGCCGCGCCGCACACGCGGCCGTCGCGCCTGTCGAGCAGCTCGCCGTCGGCGGAGCTGATCGCCACCGTGCCGTTCCTGAAGAACAGCGTCGACGTGCCGGCCGGCATGGGCGCCGTGCTCGAGCACGCCTTCGTCGCGAAGGGGGTGCCGGCGCTCGGCATCTGGGCCCAGGTGCCGCACTACCTCGGGGCGATGAGCCACCCCGCGGCGAGCGTGGCCCTGCTCGACGGCCTCGAGCAGGTGACCGGTCTGGTGATCGACCGGGCCACGCTCGCCGGCGAGGCGGAGATCCAGCGTCTCCGCGTCGACCAGCTCGTGGAGGGCAACGCCGAGCACCGGGCGATGGTCGAACAGCTCGAGACGGTGTACGACGCCAGCGAGCCGGCCACCGCCAGCGCGGCGTTCGACGCCGCCCTCAGCGGCGAGCTGCCCTCCGGCGACGACATCGCCGCCGAGGTCGAGCGGTTCCTGCGCGACCAGGGCGACTGACCGACCGTCTCAGGCGACCTCACGGAGCAACCTCACACGGCGGCCTCGCGGCGGCGGAGCGATCCGCCGCCGGCGAGCCGCAGCACCGCCTCCAGCGGGCCGTGAGCGAATCGCAGCCGCCACAGCGAGCACACGGCGACGGCGACGGCGAAGCCCGCTGCTGTCCACATCACCGCTTCGCCCGGGCCCAGCTCCCACGGCCAGTTCTGCAGCGGCCAGCGCAGCAGCACGAGATGTGCCACGTAGAGCGTGAGCGCCATCTGGCCCGCCCAGGCCAGCGGCATCACCACCCGGCGCATGCGGGCCGCGAGGGCCAGGCAGGCACCGATCACTGCGATCGCGAACCCGGTCGAGCCGAGCATCCAGGCCGGCATGTGCGAGTGGCCGGCCGCGTCGAGCGGCTCCCACCACGTCGGTGCCACCCCGTCGCGGAAGCCCTCATCGGCCGCGATCTGGGCGATGACGGACCGCAGCTCCTCACCGGTCATCCCCGACATCGCCGCCTGCTCGTCGTAGAGCTCGTCCTCGGACATGCGCGAGGCCACTGCGGTGTACTCGACACCTTCGACGAGGTCGAGTCCGTACCGGTCGGCCGTCCGACCCAGCTCGGTGATGTCGCCGTACTGCGCCAGGAGCGAGGCAGGGATCGCCCGCTGGTCGTCGGTGCTCCAACCGGCGCCGTAGCCGACGACCGCCATGAGCAGGCCGGCACCGACCAGGCCGACGTGGAGCCGGGAGGACGAGAGGTTCCGGCGGCCGATCCACATGCCGACCAGCACGAACGCGAACGTCGGGAACGCCGGGTAGACGCCACCGACGAACAGGTCGGCGAGGAGGGCGTCGGGCCGGCGCAGTACCCCGAGCGCACCGAGATCTGCGGCGTGATCGCCGACGTGCTGGAACCCGTGCGGCAGCAACTCGGCCAGGAACAGCCGCGTGACCGGCGCCAGGGCCACCACGGCCACCGCACCCACCAGGAGCCACCGGTCGCGCAGTCGCCGCACCAGCAGCGCCAGCAGGAAGAACAGTGCGTAGTACTGCAGGATCACCCCGACCGGCGTGGTGTACTCGAGCGCCAGGCAGAGCACCAGCAGCACCGCGGCCCGGCCGGTCATCTCGCGCACCGGTCGGGTGGAGCGGGCGAGCAGCAGGCTGAGCCCGGCACCGCTCAGCACCACGAACAGCGGCATCGCCCGGCCGTCGACGAAGCGGGTGACGTCGCGCGCCCACCCCTCGTCGCCGCTGGTGGCAGCGCCACCGAAGTGGGCGAGCAGCATGCCGAGGATCGCGAGTGCTCGAGCGACGTCGAGCCCGATCTGGCGGGAAGGGCGTGCGGGCCGTGAGGAGCCGTCGAGGTCCGACGCGTCGGGCACGGGGCCGGGGGTGGGCGGGGGCAGTGGACGGTCGTCGACGTGCATGCGAGCAGCGTGACGCCCCTCGGGCCGAGGGTCATCCGCCGAAGTGTCCCCCGCACTCCGACCCAGGGCCGATTTCCATCCGCCCCGCCTCCCCCGCCAGACGGAGGTCGCTCAGCCCGAGGTGGCGAGCGAGGGCTCGAAGCGGGGCAGCTCGGCGCAGACCTGCCGGGCCAGCTGGACGAAGCGGTCCGCGGCGGGGACGAGCGTGCGTCCGCGACGGCGGCCGATGGTGATCACCCGCGGCGGCACGTCGGGGTCCAGCGCGGAGACGCTGACGCCGGGGTCGTTCGCGTCGACCGCCAGGAACGGCAGGATCGCCCGGCCCATGCCGGCCCGGACCATGGCCTGCACCGCCGCGTTGTCGTTGCTGCGGAACACGTAGTCGGGCTCCACCCCGTGCGCGCGCAGGCAGTCGTCGATGAGCAGCTGGCAGTAGCACGGGGACTGTCCGATCAGCGGGGCACCGCCGAGCGAGGCGAGCGGCACGACACGGTGCTGTTCCGATGCCGGCGAGACGAGGACGAACGGGTCGACGACCAGCTCGACGGCCTCGATGCCGTCGTGGTCAGGATGACCGATCATGAACGTGAGATCGATCTCGTCGGCGAGCAGCTTCGCGATCAGCTCGTCGTTCTCGTCGTTCTCGATGCACCGCACGGCGAGACCGGGGCGTTCGGATCGCAGGCGGCCGATGACGGCCGGGAGCACCTGGACGGACACGCTCTGGAACGACCCGATCACGAGCCGTCCGACCTCGCCCGCGCGCAGCGACCGCAGCTCGTCCTCGGCCGTGCGCATGCGCGCCAGCAGCGAGTCGGCGTAGGCGAGCAGCACGGCGCCGGTGGGCGTGAGCTCCACCCGCCGGGGACCGCCGGGGCGGTCGAAGACCTTGTCGCCGATCGCTCGTTCGAGGCCGGCGATCTGCTGGCTGATCGCGGACTGGGTGAAGCCGAGTCGTTCGGCCGCACGGCCGAACGACCCCTCCGTCGCGACGGCCTGCAGGGCTCGGAGCTGACGGATCTCGACGTCCTGGAGCATGGATCGAGCATAAGCGCCAGTGATTGCTCCGACAAGGGATCATCGCTGTACGGAATGATCAGGCGAGCGCACACTGAGGTCATGAGCCCCTTCCTCGCCACCACCTCCCTCGCCGGGGCCTCCCTCGCCGGGGCCTCCCTCGCCATCACCTCGGCCGCAGGGGCCGGCGACCCGTACCTGCAGCAGCTCGTGCACCTGGTCGCCGATCACGGCATCACGTCGTTCGAGAGCGACATCGCCCGCCTCGTCGTGCGCCTCCGCGCCCGTGGCATCCACTCCCCGCTCGCGACCCTGCTCGCCGACCACGCGGCCAGCCCGGTCGTGCGTGAGCGGGCGCTCGGCGAGCTGCTGTGCCGGCTCGAGGCCGTCGAAGCAGCCACAACCGAGCGGGCCGCCGATCAGGCCGACCGCAGCGCGGTCTGCACCGCGGCCTGAACTCCGCGTCAGCCGGGGATCACCGCGGCGGCCACCACGCCCTCGGCGACGACGGTGCCGCCGTCGAGCAGCCGACCGAACAGCTCGAGCTGCAACCCGTCGACCCAGGTGGCGCCCCGCGGCCCGAAGTCCTCGGTGGACACCGGGGCGGCGTTGCCGCTCGTGATCGTGGGCAGGTCGCCGACGAGCGCCAGCCGCAGCGTCTCGCCGTCGTCGAGCAGGCCGTACAGCCGGCCGTCGTCACCGAACCAGGCCTGCGTGTCGGCCTGCCCCCCCAGTCGATCGACGCGTTCACGGTCACCCGGCGCGCCCAGGCGCCCGGCCGGTCGAGCTGCGACACCCGATCCCAGTCCCGGTACGCCTTCGTCATCGTGTCCTGGACGAGGTCCCGTGCCGCCTCGGGCACGCCGGTCAGGCCGATGGCCAGCGCGACGAGCCGTTGGTGCTCAGCTCTGAAGAACTCCTCGAAGTCGGCACCGACGCCCATCTGGCTCCCTGCCCGCTCACTGGTCCTCACGATGCTCACACGTCACAGCAGCGCGATCGGTTCATCCCACCGTCCCACGACCGGGTACGTTGCGCCACGAGACGCACCGTCCGACCGGGCGGGCGACCACCACCGGACGCACACGAACCAAGGGGACGCACATGAAGGTCGACGGGGGCATCGGCAACGATCTGCACAAGGCCGGCGCGCAGGCCAAGGAGGTCGAGGCAGCCGGCTACAGCGGAGCATGGACCGCGGAGACGAGCCACGACCCGTTCTTCCCGCTGCTGCTCGCGGCGGAGCACACCGAGACGCTCGAGCTCGGCACGTCGATCGCGGTCGCGTTCGCCCGCAACCCGATGACGCTGGCGAACATCGGCTGGGATCTCCAGTCGTTCTCGAAGGGCCGCTTCATCCTCGGCCTCGGCAGCCAGATCAAGCCGCACATCACCAAGCGCTTCAGCATGGAGTGGAGCTCGCCGGCCGCCCGCATGCGCGAGATGATCATGGCGATCCGCGCCATCTGGGACACGTGGGAGAACGGCACGCCGCTGAACTTCCGCGGCGACTTCTACACCCACACGCTGATGACGCCGTTCTTCACGCCCGACCGCGCCGACCTCGCCGGCTTCGGCGTGCCGAAGATCTTCCTCGCCGGTGTGGGCGAGCTGATGACCGAGGTCGCGGGCGAGGTGTGCGACGGGTTCATCTGCCACGGCTTCACCACCGAGAAGTACCTCCGCGAGGTCACCATCCCCGCGCTCGCCCGCGGCCGCGCCAAGGCCGGCAAGACGATGGAGGGCTTCGAGATCATCGGCCCGAGCTTCGTCGTCACGGGCGGCAACGAGGGCGAGATGGAGGCCGCGGCCGCCGGCACCCGCCAGCAGATCGCGTTCTACGGCTCCACGCCCGCCTACCGCGGCGTGCTCGACATCCACGGCTGGGGCGGTCTGCAGGACGAGCTGAACACCCTGTCGAAGCAGGGCAAGTGGGTGGAGATGGGCAAGCTCATCGACGACGAGATCCTCAACACCTTCGCCGTCGTCGGCGAGCCCGAGCAGGTGGCCCCCGAGCTGCACCGCCGCTACGGCGACGTGATCCAGCGGATCAGCTTCTACGCCCCCTACAAGACCGACCCGGAGCGCTGGCGCAAGGTCCTCGAGGACCTCAAGGCCGCCTGATGCGCGACACGCTCGAGCGCCTGGCGCGCGAGGGCGCTCCGCCGGCCGACGCGGCGGGTCTCGCCGCGTCGGCGCGCACCGGCGACGTCGACGCGATGGCCGGCCTCGCCGGGCTGTGGCTCCACGTCGCCGCGTCGGCACCGCACCTCGTGGTACCGGTGTACGACGCCACGTGCGCGGGCTGGACGGGCAGCGCGCCCCGGGCACCGGCGGTCGCACCCGGCGGGTCCGCGGCGTCGATCCCCACCGAGTTCTGGAGCGCGTTCTGGGATCTCGTCACCGATCCCGCCACCGGCAGCGACGCGGGTGACATCACGGTGCGCACCGCAGCCCTGTCCGGCATGGTGGACCCCGCGCTGCGCCACGCCGTCGCGGCGGCCGCGCTCGCCTACCCGGGCGTGCCCGACGCGGTCGCCACCGGCTGGCCCGAGCCGTTCACCCTCGCCGCGCTGGAGGTGTGCCCGCCGGGGTCGATCGGACACGCGCTCTACCGGCTGGTGGTCGACAACGGCTTCGACCTCGAGGTGCTCGACCGATCCACGCTCGACCTCGACGCGCTCCCCGAACCGCTCGGGTGGTTGAACGCCCGGATCCTGCAGTGCCACGACCTGTGGCACCAGCTCGGCGGGTACGAGACCACCGTGCTGCACGAGGTGGCGATCTCGGGCTTCCAGCTCGGCCAGTTCGGCCACCACTACTCGTCGATGTTCCTGGCGGTCACCCTCGCCACGGCCGTCGCGAGGCAGCCGCTCGGGGTGCCGATCGTGGTGGAGACCGTCGCCGCCGCGTACCGCCACGGCCGCGAGAGCCCGCCGCTGTTGGGCGTGCCCTGGCAGCGGCTCTGGCACCGCCCGATCGACGACCTCCGCGGCCACCTCGGCGTCACACCGTTCGCATCGCCGTTCCCCGCCGATCTGATCGAGCAGCTCACCGCGGCGAGCTGACGCTCGTCCGCCGGCCCCCACGGCCCGGCTCAAGGTTGCGTCAAGGCGGCCGATGCTTGTTCCGATGGAGCCGACGACCGATGCCCCCTCTCCCGGCGCGGGCGCGGACGGGTCGGGACTCACGCGTGTCGCGATCGAGCAGGCGTTGCTCGACTCCGTCTTCCTCGCCCCCGAGCCGGCCGTGTCGTGGTACCGCCACGAGGTACGACGTCTCTTCCTGCTGCACCTGATCGCGTCGGTGGTGGTGGTCGCGGCCCTCGTCACCGGCGCCGGCCTGGCGTTCGGGAGGACCCCGATCGAGGCCGCGGCGGCGGGAGCGACGACCGGGGTGGCCGTCGCCGCCGTGTGGACCCTGGTGCTCGTGTTCGTGCTGCCGCTGACGGTGCGTCAGGTGCGCCGGATGATCGCCGCGCCGACCCACTGGGTGCGCGTGCGCGCCGCACCGGTCGCGACCACCGGGTCGCCGGTGCGCGCCGATACACCGGACCCGAGGGCACCGGACCCGAGGGCACCGCTGCCCGACGTGTGGGACCTCGACCCCGAGCCCGAGCCCGAGCCCGAGCCGGACCCCGAGCCGGGCCCCGGATCTCTCGGAGGGAGCGACGTCGCCACCGCGACCGCCGCCGAGACCACCCGCCCGGGGGTCGCGCTGGTGGAACGCTGCCGGCGGGCGATCGAGACCGCACACGACCTCGTGGAGCTGGGCTTCGATCCCGTCGCCACGCTGCGCACCGACGGACGCCCGACCCGGATGGTCGACCTCTACCGCGAGGGCGACCGCGTGGTCGCGGCGATCGACCGTGCCAGCGGCGACCTCCTCGTCCTCACCGAACTCGTCGGACTGCGGGTGCTCGTGACGACTGCGGTCCCGATGCCCCCCACCGACGAGCTGGTGGTGAACGTGGTCGCTCCGGACACGCCGACGGCGCTGGTCGTGGCGCACCAGCGCCTCGTGGCGGTGGCGCTGTCACGCCGCACGCTCGCGGGCGACCCGATCGGCCTGTTCCGCCTGGCGGACCAGCGTCGGGTGGAGGGCCACCGAGGGCTGGGGCCCTGGTGGGCCGCGGTGCTCGACCGGCGGGTGCGGACCCGTCGGCCCCGCCTGTCCGCAGCCCCGTCGGCGGGCGAGCTGCTGCTGCTCACCGGCAACCGCGTGTTCCGCGACCCCCGCTGACCGACCCCCGCTGACCGACCCCCGGACCGGGACGCGACCGGGACGAGCCCGGAGGCCGTGGGGTTCGTGTCGCACCGATCGGCTACAACCGTGGGGTGCCGATCTCCTGCGTCTACTGCGGCGACAGCCACCCCGACGCGTCCGGTGTCCGGGCATGCTGGGAGCGGGCGCAGACCGGCTCGCCCGCCGACACCCCTCCGGACATCACCGCAGCGGACGCCACGGCAGCGGTGGGCGACGCGTCCGTCCGCTCCCGGCCCCCTGCGTCCCGGCCCCCTGCGTCCCGGCCCCCTGCGTCCCGGCCCGCGACGACGGCGTCCC